>Ga0255347_1000306_pt1 | contig 94059 bp, 85 predicted proteins | sample wastewater_treat_2_FD_192479 | JGI IMG/M metagenome (GOLD analysis project Ga0255347, IMG submission 192479) | Wastewater microbial communities from Lulu Island WWTP, Vancouver, Canada - plant24 | ecosystem: Engineered > WWTP > Wastewater > Unclassified | place: Canada: Vancouver, British... | reverse complement strand
TGAGCGGCAATCACCTTTCGCAGATATTTTCTCATAACTTCCATCTTTTCTCCGGGAAAATTCTCGGGGACACGCATACGTGCGGAGTAGAAGGTGGGGTTGAGTTTCTGGGATCCATTCTCGGTCAGGTTGTAGTAAAACCAGCGGGGTTTGGTCTCATCCTGCTTGATAAACTCGAAATCGAGGTGGAGGTCATCATAATATCTGTCGGAGGTAACGGATGACTCTTCCATCGGGAAGGTGTTCTCGTTCATCTTGAATGCTGTGGTCATAAACTGAGCCTGGCGCACTCTGGCGATGGGAATATCGCCGATGAAGACCATACCTTCGAGAAGAGGTTTTTTCTTGGAAAGGGCAATTATCTGAGCTTTTACATCTTCGGGTCTTGCCCAGTCGGAATAGAGTATATAGGTACCCAGGCCTTCGCTCTGAAGCACTTCTCTGTAAGCATCTATTTCCGCTTTACAGGCATTGTATGTCTCGTTGTCCACAAAAATGGCAAAAGATGTGCTCGCCTTAGGGTCACATTTGACAATGTTAACTTTTACTTTTGGTACTACAACATCTTTTGCTTTAGCTGTGGCAACCGCCTTGGCTTTAGTTGCGGCAACCATTGTGCCCGCCATAAGAATAGCACAAATCAAAGCAAATGCATTTTTCATAATAACTCTTCTTTTCATCGTGTATATTCTTTTAAGCGGTTGATTGTCTTCAAAAGTTCATCGGAAAGTTGAGGGTCGAGATCTTTTTGGTTGTCGAGGATAGCGTGGCAGCCGTTGATGATCTCCACTATGTTGTAAGCACGCACAAACCATCCAAGCGCTTCTGTAAGGGCGATTCTAAGCTCAAGTTTCTCTTCGGGGTTGCTGATGACATTTAGGATGTCGTCTGCCATGTGGGGGAAGGGGTTGTTTCTCAGCACCACAATATAGAACTCCCTTTTGGAGGGCTTCATGTTGGTGTCTACAACAGATCTCCAGCACTCGGTAAGTGTGCGTTCAGTACTATCGATTACATCCTCTACATTTTTCAAGAATTCCTTCTTATCATAGATGAAATCATTATCATTCATCACGGCATCCTTGAAAAAATGCTTCAAAAGCTCCACGTTGAGATGGTGTGCGCTGAAGCTCATATTGAATGCAATCCTTTTTGCAAGGTAATCCTCAAGATAAGCGTTCACCATGTATGGGGCCAGATCGTTGCGTCCCACTCTACCCATATAGTACATAGCTTTTCTGCGGACAAACTCGTAGGGGTCATCCGATGCCAGTTTAAGCAACTCTATATAGTTGTCGTCATTGTAGTGCGCAAGCAGGTGCAAACACTGAAGACGCAGCATATAGTAGGGAGAACTCTTGTAGGTATCGAGAAGGAGATCCGACATTCCCTCATATTCCAGCTCAAAGAGCTTGTAAAGAGCCAAACCCTGTATATCCACGGGTAGATTGTGCTCCATTACAGCGAGCCAATACTCCGGATCCTTGGAGTGCATCTTGATGCGCGGCATCCTTTCCGGCCTTGCAAATCTGAAAGTGGGGTCGCCGATGATATGGGACTCAAGGATATTGATATTCTTCGTCCATTCGCCGATCCTCATTCCATAAGCGAGCATACCCATCAGGTCTGTGGAGGATTTATCCTGGAGCACGTTGACGGAGTTGCCGAAACAGGCGATGGTCTTGCCCTCGCTGAAAATATACTCACCTGCGATGAAGTCTCCGTTCCTGAAGTCTCCATTGTAGCAGGCGTCAAGTATCACAACGCGGGGATTTGGACCGATTGTCCGGATGTCTTCAAGTTCAAAGCCCGTCTTAGCATACTCGAGAGAGTCTTCTGCAATTACTGCAGGGTCATTCCAACCCTCAAACCAGGTGCTGTCGATACCATGCTCCCTGATATACCTATCCATAGCCTCCTGCACGCTGTTACCTCTTTTTTCCACACTTCTAAGCTGTCTGCGAAGCAATCTTTTACCGGAGGTAAAATAATCCTCTTCATATTCATTTGGAATAGCGCCGGTCAGATACTGCCTCTCGGTCACACCATGTTCGTGAAAGAGCATCAGGTCTACATCGTCACGCTTCATCTCCTCGGTCAGAATCTCCTTCATATAGGGGTACATTGCGAAGAGATAAAACCTGGCTTTGTCGGCATGGCCCTGCAAAGCTGCCGGCACTTGCTCTCCCATCACATAGCTCTGATCCTTCCAGGCGATTAGACTGTTAGAGAAGGAACCGTCTCCGGTGTATTGTACCACTACGTCAAGGGGATTCTCAACGCTTCTCTCTTTTACTACCTTTCTGAGGTAGTTGCGGATCTGAGTGAAGCCCGCTTCACCCTTGGCTGTGGAGCGTATACGTCCTGTGTAGATGTCACAGGAGATGCGTTGGGGTGAATCACCGGTCAGCCAGTAGTAATAGAGATGTTTATGGGTGGAATCCCGATGAAGAAATCTGAACTTCAGGTCAAAATCATCATAGAAACGATCCGAAGGGACGGATGAGTCGTAGTAATCATAAGCCTCCTGATCCATTTTGAATGCTGAGGTGAAGTGTTGCGCTCCGCGAACCATTGGAACTGGAATATTGCCCACGAATACCGCTCCCTCAAGTTTCTGTTCATCGTAATATTTTTTTAGGAAAAATTTTACATGCTCAGGGGATTGCCATTCAGCAGAGAGAATATAGGTAGCGAGGCCATCTTTCTCTATGAGGTAGCGATAGGCGTGTATCTCCTCCTTGCAGGCATCATAGGTGGCCTGATCTACAAATATAGCGAACGAGTTGCGAACGCTTTGGGTTGGGGAAATAATATTTTGCTGCGCCCCCAAAGGGAGGCACAGCAAAACAAAAAAGAGGAATGATATTTTTTTCATTTATTGGTGCTGGATACTTTATTATTAGAAAGTAAATCCGATTGAAAAATTAGCAAAGGTTCTTGCGCTGGGGGTTAATTGGTTTCCGGGGTTGAGGTTCCACCAGAAATTCTTGCCCTCAGTGTCGGTGCCATAGCTATAGTTGTGAAGTGTCTCATTAGCACGGAGATACTTACAACTTGCAGCTACATAAATGGTGTTTTTCTCACCAAAGGGAAAGATTGCCTTAAGATTGATGCCGAACTGGTAATAGTTGGCGCTAAGGATTGCAAGATCTTTCTCATATAGGTCTCTGACTACCTCAGAATCGGGGAAAGGACCATTATATTTATGCTCACCTGCAATATTATAATTATAACCAGCGCTCAGGCCCACTACGATTGAGTTATTTCCGGACATAAAATTCTTCTTGCCGTAAATCTCTCCATAAACATTTTCAGCCTTGAAGGAGGATTCGGGGATGATATAGGTGTCCAATCTGTCAGTATACTGGCCCTGGATACCCGCCATCCAGTCATAACCCTCGTTGCTATCCCTGAAAATATCGTACTTTAGGGAAAGACCCGTGAAGTCATACTCGCTACGGATAAATTTGGCAATTGAAACCCACTGCTGTACCGTGTACGTGGCGTCGATTACCTGTATGTATTCGATACCGTCAGTGCTCCTCTTATAGCCATCTATTGTAACCTTATTGGTGAAATAATCGCCTTCGAGTACCATCTGGATATTGCCTCCCATAACCTGCTGAATGGTTGATCCCATTCTGAAGGGCTTGGCAGGCGTGTGGAATACATCTATTACCTGATAGGTGTAATTGGCTTCTGCGAGAACCTTGAGATTATTTCCCTGATAGCCGTACTGGAGAGCCCCGCCGAGTCGGTTGGTCTTGTAGTAATAGGTACCTAGTCCTCCAAATGAGCCCACAACCGCGTTAACAAAGGAGCCGACACCCCTTAGGTTAAATGCGGGCTGATCTTGCTGGCTGTTGCTGTTGAGAGGGGAGTACCTGTCGAAAGCATTCTTATAAATGAATGTCAGACCTGCACTGTGATCACCAAATGCGAGTACGGTGGAGGGCTTTACTTCAATGCCATATTCGTATGAATCGCTTCGGGGGTCAATCTGCTTTGCACCGCTCTTGGTGAAGTAGTTGGCGGTTACGCCAAAAGCGACTACGTCCCAAAGAAGCGGAGTGGCAGCCTTTACAGTCATATCGTAAACCTGTTTCTTGAAATAACTCGGACGGGAGTCTGCAAGAATGTAAGGCATATCGGGTTCGAGGGTAAGGCGGAGGGTATTGAATTTGGAGTTCTCCTGAGTTATGTTCTGATAAGAGAATTCACCCCATACACGTGCACTGCCGAGAGGACTCGAACCAGATGTGTTGATATTGAGAGTTTTGAGGTCTCCCTCCTGCTGTTGCCTGTAGGAGCCTACTTTCATGTCATAGCCTACCGAGAGTGTACCGAAGTCACTCAGAGGAGTCAGTATCATTCCTGCCGCATTGTTCGTATTGAACCATGTGGCTTTAGCCTGATTTATTTCCAGCACTGTCGGATAGATGGTAGATTTACTCCCCTGCGCCTGAGCAATCAATATTGTACTCAAAGCCAAAACTGATGCGATAATATATTTTTTCATCTTTTTCATTGTTAGAGGTCAGTAAATTATTTCTTATACCATGTATTCCAGGAGGGAACTCCCGGATTGTTACGACGTACCATAGCTTCATTGTTGATCTGGAAATCATCGGAAGAGTTGTTGGTGTCCATATATATGTGACGCCCATCCTTTGTAGTTTCACGAATCTTTCTGCTGACGCTATTGCTGTTGTAAGTGGCACCCGTGTAGGTTGCACCGGCATCAAGAGCGGTAGGCATACGTTTCTGGTTGATCTTGGTAGCATTGTTTACTATTTCAACGGCATCAACAACGCAGTCGATTGGTATCGGGTATGCCTGGTTGCTCAAGCCCTGAGGTTTAACCCAGCCATTGGGGTCAATCTCGGAGTCCGGGAAGAAGATGGCATAAGCACCTCCGAACACTGTAACAAGCCACTGTGTGCCGAAGACTCCCTTGTCAAATGCAAGAATCATGTTGTGTGCATTGGGGTTATCGGGGTTGACACTCTGCTTGACGATGAAAGTCTCGAATTCAGCACCGCTGAGGTCCACCGGACTGGTCGGTTTGATGGCGGTGTGGTTCTGTGCAATCTGTGCAATGATGATGGACTCACCGGGTTTTACAGGGAAGTCGTCTCCATCACCCGGCACTTGCCAGATAGAGGCCAAATAGATGTAGTTCTCGGGTTTGCCATCAGGAACTTCCCAGTTGTAGGTGGTTGTTGAAGCCAGGGCGGGTAAGATATTACCTATGCCCATGCCATCCACATACTGTACTGCATCGCTATTGTTGTAGATCTCGTAGAACTGGTCCTTGAAATAATATCCTTTAGAGCCGTTGAAGTAGATCTCTTTGAATATAAGCGCACCTGCTCTGGATGAGACAACTTCGATATTGAAGGTTTGTCCTCCGGTGAGGATATTGATGTTGGTCAGACTACCGCTGAAATAGTAGGTAAATCCGCCACCCGCTGATTCAGCGGTTGCAGTTACCGTATAAACTCCGGGAATCAGACCATCGGCGCTTACGTTGCCGGAAGCATCTGTGGACCTTGAAATCTCGAAATTTTCACCATAGTTGATAAAACGTACAGTGTAGCTTGCCGGAAGTGGTATGTCACTATCAGCGCCACTGACGGAAATCTTGACAGTTGCACTGATGGGAGTCACCTCCACGATCTCCGCTACTTGCTTGAACTGCTCACAGGAGAGGGCTGTCAAGAGTACTATTGCTAATAAAAAGTATTTTTTCATAATCCTATCCTCCGTTTAGAAAATGTTAACTTTAAGATCGAAACCGAAGAACAATCTGTTGTCACTGAGAAGCTCGGTAAATGAACCGGGAGTTCTCTTGGACTCGTAGAGAGGACGACTGTTGAACATATTGTTTACAAAGAATGATGCGGTAAGTCTGTCACCGATTTCCTTTGAAATATTGAGATTGAAGGTCACTGTGGGGAAATACTGCTCCACAATGAATCTATTCTCGTTCTTTGCGTCGAACATATATGCAAATTCCGGATCATCCTTCTTGGAAGGATCAAAGTCATAGACCTTGCCATCCTTGTAGGATAGATACTTTATGAACATGGTGTCATTGCCATATTCCGTCCAGAACTTCTCAAACCAGTTGACCTGGGTAGCAAGTGTGATCACAAATCCTATCTCGGGTATATTGTGTGTAAGACGGAGTGTAGTAATCAGGTTGTCGGTACGTTCAGTAGTGAGGCCTCTCTCATAGATTGCCACATTGCTCTCTATTTCGTTACCTCTACTATTCTGGTCAAATGTATAACCGTTGCTTCTTGCCGTGTATTGGTTCCAGGCACCATTGAGGAATACGGATGTCCTGATGGCGTCAAAACGGCCGAGATCCAGTTCAAACTCTATACCTCTGTTGTGTCTGTAGTGGTTGTTCATCGGCTTTGCAAAGGTTGAAAAGATATTGTAGGTGCCTTCATACTCGGGAGAGTATCCACCTGTTTCATTCTTGACAGCCTTATATTTTACAAATTCGATAAGTCTGTAACTGCTAAGATCTTTACCGAGGGTATAACCATTGTTGGTCAGCTCATCATAACCGGTAATGGAGAGACGATACTGATCAAAGAGCTTAAGGTCGATACCAACTTCGGCTTTGCGCATCTTGGCTATCTCCAGGTCCGGATTGCTTGTGTCAAATACTCTGACGGTAGCTACCGTTTGTCTGAAGGTACCATCCTGGAAGTCATAGTTGTTGTAGTTGAAGAAAGCCCTCTCGGGATAGAGCATCAGGGCAGTCGGAGCTTTTGCCGTATTTCCCCATCCTCCGCGTATTGTCAGAATATCGGGAATGATCTCCATCGATGCATTGATGCGGGGCGAAATGGCTGTTTTGCCGTTAATCAGGTCAAAACGCGCGCCGGCTTTAATGCTTAGCTCATTTCTTCCGAAAGTATGCTTGTAAGTATCTTCAATGAAGAGACCGAGTTGATGAACGAAAGGCACGTCATAATAGGGTCTCTTGCGGTAAGAAGAGTAGTCACTGGCGTTATTTCTGAAAGGAGGAGTCTCATCGTCATAGACCTTTCCTTCACCGAGGTTACCGTCTGTCTTGTAGTCTGCACCCACGAGGATGTGGTTGTTGATGTTTCCCCACCTCTTGTTGAAGTTGGCCTTGATCTGAGCGTAGGCATTGAGCTCCTTACCGAGGATTTCATAGGTCTGAACATATTCGTATGGGAGTACCTTGATCCAGTTTTTGGCTTCGCTTGCAGGTATGTTGGTAATCTTCTTGCCGGTTATGTCATAAACATCCTGACCGGCCACATTGGAAAGGATGGCACCGTCATACTCACATACCGTGTGAAGTGATTCTGCGTTGGAAAGGAGTTGGTTGTAGTAGTTGTACTTATCGGCGTAGCTTATTGCAGCGGCATAAGTAATGTTGTTTAACCATCCTTTATTTACGTTTACGGTACCGTTGGTGTTCAATCTGACACTTTTTGAGTCACCTTTGGTAACGAGCATCGTACGCTTGTCATCGGGGTTTAAATCTCTTGTATCCTTGCTAATACCCAGGTCGAGAGTAGTATTGGTGTTCCAGTTGGAGCCAAATTTCTTCGACCACAGAGCCTTTGCGTTGAACCTCTGGTAGTAAGAGTATGCCTCGTAAAGTCTGGTAGTATTATAAGCATAGTCACCGGAAAGGTTGAGATGACCGGCATTCTCTCCAAGTTTGAAGCCTACTGATGCAGCTGCCTGATAGGTGCTGGGATTGGCTTTGAGACGAATGCTCAAAGGCTCTTTACCCGCCTTTGAACGGATAACTACGGCACCTGAGTTGAGGTCACCGTACTCTACGGAGGGTATGCCCCTGATGACTTCGATGGACTCGATATTGTCTGTGGAGACCATACGTGAGTCGATACCGGACATAGTTCCGCCAGCTCCACCTGTTATGGATGGTGCAAGGGCCTGCATGTTGGCATTGGAAGAGAGAGGAGATCCATCCACGATAATGGATGTACCAATACTCGTCGCGTTACGAATGGTGATGTAGTTGGCGCTTGAAAGGTAGGGATTGGTAATCGCCACACCCGGCAGCAGCTGCATTACATCATTTAGAGAACTGGTTTGCAGGTGGTCCATTGCCTGTCTTGAAATGTTGGAAGATGTGGCTGCTCCCGCTTTACTCTGAGTGGCCACAACCTGCACCTCGTCGAGGCGGAAGTTCTCTACTTGCATTTCAAAGTTGAAGACGTTTTCTTTGCCGGGGACAATTTCAATCACCTGCTCGATGGTCTTCATTCCAACAAATTGAACATGGATAGTGGATTTACCTGCATCCACTCTCTTGAATTCAAAGTTGCCGTCCTTGTCTGTAGTGGTATATGTCTCCGAAGGATACAGTATAACCACGGCAAATTCTACGGGCACCTTAGTGCCTTGTTCCATCACTTTGCCGGTTACCGATGTGCCGGAAGCCCCCCTCGTTTGAGCGAAGGCTACCACACTTGCGAACAACAGGCAGAGCATGAGAACTTTCTGAATTCTTTGCATAAGTTGTGTTGAATTAGGGTTAATAATAATTTGTATGTTTGTTTAATTTTATCTTTTTAGACGCTTAATGCTCTTGAGGAGCTCGTTGGCCACACGCTCATCTTTTTCATTTGCGAGCAGCTCTTCACACCTACTGATTATTTCATCTTTTTTATAGGAATAGACATACCACCCGAAAACCTCGGCAATAGCTACCCTGAACTCTTGGTCGGTCTCATTTTGTAAAAGCTTGAACATCTCATCCAGAGCGTGGGCATTACAACCGTTGCGCTCTCGCTTGACGGTAAACTTCTTCTCCTTGAGCGGATGATCGGGAGAGTTCAGCAGCGAGTACTCCTCAAGTTCCTTTTCAGTAGGATAATAGTGTCTCCTCATCGGTCTTATGTAGAACAATACCCTAGAGTTTACCGTAGGGTCATCTTTTAGAGCATCATAAATATCCTTTAGGGCAGGGTCTCCGTTCTCATCAAGAGTCTGAACGCTTAGCCTCTGTAACAGTTCGTATGAGTCTTCGACTCCGAGCCTGATGGCCTGAGGCAGATACGAATCCGCTCTTCTTTTAAGTGACATAAAGGCTTCCATACGTACGGTGGGACTCTCACTATTCTTAAGTATATCAAGTATCTCTTGTGAGGTTATGGCTTTGGTTTCGGATAGGGTCTTAATTGCAAGCGCCCTTACATCGCAGTTTGGATGGTTGAGAAGCTTTTTCCAGTACCTGCCGTCGTTTTTTCTCAAGACCATGGCCTTGTCGAGATCAAGTTTAGGATATGCATTGGCAAAACGGAAACTGGCATCACCATATAGATGTGATTCGAGGGTTAACTGTCCTTTTGCCCAGTTACCGAATGAGACGCCGGTATTGAGAAGACCGATAAGCTCGTTGGTCCAGGTATCTTGCAGGGTGTTGACAGTATTGGCTTTTACTACCATAGTCTCTCCGGGATTGAATATCCAGTATCCTGCAATATAGTCGTCATTGTTGAATGCCCCATTAAAGCAGGCATCAAGTATCACTAAACTTGCGTTGGATGTGTAACCGTACATATCGGGGATATGGATATCCATATTTGCATAGAAGGTACTATCCTTGGCTTCAAGTTCCTGTACGCCCGCAAACCACTCTCTGGGGACTCCGTATTCCTTGATATATTCATTTATGGTTGCGGTGGTGTCCTTCGATCTTCTGATTCTCTGACGGAGGGTAAGTTTAATGTTTTCAATCCAGGCATCTACCGTTGAGGATTTAGGTGTTGCCCCCAGATATTGGGTGTCCTCGGAGCCGTGATGGTGAAGTATGGCAAGATCATACCTCGGCAGAGCGAGTGTATTCATCAATTTTTCGCGTACGAAAGGCTCAAAATCGTGATTGATATAGTCCAGATCCGAACCTCTTTCTGCCCCTAAAAAGGGGAATTGCTCTCTGAGCGTCCACATCTCATCAATGCGCGCATTATAAGAATCGGAGTTATATCCGTGGCCGGTAAATACCAAAATGTTGGAGATCTTTTTGGCTTGTGTGCTCTTCTGCGCTACCGCTTTTTTGAGATAAGCGGAGATGGCGGAGTATTTGTCTGTACCCGGAATCTTAGGTGGCTTGATACGTGAAGTCCAGATGTCACAACTGATGGTTTGCGCAGATTCGGCTGTAAGGGAATAGTAGTGTAACAAAGGCTTATCCGCATCCTGTTTCAGATATTCAAAACGGAGGTCAAAGTCATCATAGAATCTGTCGGAAGGGATGGAAGAGTCTTTCCAGTCAGCCGATTGGTCCATCTTAAACGCTGTGGTCAAATGCTGCGCATCCCTGATCATGGGGATAGGAATGTCACCAACCAGTATTGCGCCCTCAAGATTTTGTGAAGAGTAATAGTGTTTAAGAACTCTTCTTAGCGAATCGGGATGCTGCCATTCGTCAATGATCAGAACACCCTCTTTGCCTATTAAGGACATAGATGATGTGAAGGCATCTATGTTATTTCCTATTGCAGCATAGGTTTTTTGATCGGTGATAATAGCTACTTTGGTGGTGCGTGCCTTGGTCGCTCCGTTTGTTGAGGCAGGCAGTGCCGCCAACATCAGGGTTGACAAGAGTAGAATAAGTGCTTTTCTCATAAGTTGCCAAAAAACGTTTTGTTAATCTATAAACTACAAAGATACTTCTTTTTTTGATTGCACAAAGAAATGAAGATACAAAATATGGGTTGAAAAGCGCGTGTGAGGGTAATCTACGAGATGTTTTAAAGACAATGTCTAAGAAAGAGGTTGGTGTTTTTGATTATTATCGTTAACTTTGTAAGATACTCTAATAGCAGAAAAATTTACTATTTAACAATAAAAACATGATGAAACGTTCTTTTCTCTACCACACGATGCTGATAGTGCTTTCAGCATTTCCTCTCCTCCTCAATGCGCAGACATCCAAACCGGCATTGGACCATTCGGTCTATGACGGCTGGAAGAGTGCCGGCAACGTTACCGTCTTCAATGATGGTGAATGGGGTCAATTTTATCTTTCACCTCAGGAGGGCGACGGCACTATTGAATTCTACAACCTGATGACAGGCAGACGGATTTCCATTGAACGAGGCCAACAGGTCAGATTTTCAAAAGATGCTACCAGAGCGATTTTCAAAATAATTCCTAAATTTCAAGAGACTCGCCAGGCCAAAATAGATAAAAAGAAGCCCAAGGATATGCCCAAAGATACTCTCGGCATCCTTAATCTCTTCACAGGCGAAGTGACAAAATTCCCGCTTCTTAAGAATTTTAAGTCCGGAGTTCTCACCGGTGATTACATCGCATTCCAGAGGGACACCGTATCTAATCTCTATATATTAAACATCAAGACGATGGCCTTGGATTCCGTGAAGAGTGTCTCCGAATATGATTTCTCGAGGGAAAATGATATCCTTACCTACACTACCAAGCCGGATCCCAAGAAGGATTCCACCACCGTTCCCGGCATCTATTTGCTCAATCCCGCAACGGGCGTGACTACAACAATTATTCAGGGTTCCAAAGATGCGACTTTCGGCAATACCTATTTTACCGAAGATGGATCAAAGATGGCATTTTATGCCAATACCGATACTACAAAAGAGGCTAAGAAATTTACCAATATCTATCTCTATGATGGTACAGAGACCAGGGTGCTCGTCCCCAAAGATGCGGAATGGATTCCCGAAGGTTGGATGGTCAGCGACAAAGGGAGCATCAGTTTCAGCAAGTCGGGAGATTATATCACATACGGTACCTGTCCGATCCCACGCGAAAAGGATACGACACTTGTGGATTTTGAGCAGCCCAAACTGGATATCTGGAGCTGGAATGAGGATTATATCCAGCCTATCCAGTTGAAAAACCTCAGTCGCGAGCAAAGACGCACCTATCTGACAAAAATCAATATTGACGGCACAAATCCCGTGCAGTTGGCCGATATGACTCTCGAGAGCATCGGCATTGGAGATGAGAACAAAGAACAATATGTTATTACCTACACCGACAAACCTTACCGCATGTCACAACAGTGGGATTTGAATCCAAAAAACGATATTTACAAAGTCTCACTCGCAGACGGCAGCAAGGAACTCATTGCCAAGGGCGCCCCTTTTAATATGCTAAGCTCTTCCCCAGACGGCAAGTATTACACTTTTTATGACGCAGAAGCTAGGATATGGTATCTCTACACACTTGCAACCGGTGAAATTAGAGATCTAACTTCAGCATTAGGTGTTGTCTTCTACGACGAAGATCACGACACCCCCTCTCTCCCTAGAGCTTATAGCATTGCTGTCTGGTCGGAAAATTCAGACTATTTCATTATTCGCGACAGATATGACTACTGGCAGTTCGACCCTACCGGAGCGAAAGCTCCTTTCCTCCTGACGGAGGGTAAGGGCCGCGCCACCAATACCACATACACATTCGTCAACCCTTACAACGATCCCAAGTCATTTATGGGGCGTTCATCAAAGATCAATGCAGGTAAGCCTATCTACTTCCGTACCTTCGACAGAACCACAAAAGAGACCGGTTTTGCCATAAAAGCTGTCACTAAGAGAAGGGCTACGCTACAACAATTGGTAAAGGGCCACTATACCTACGACGCCATGGGTATCTGCACTACGGGCAAAAAGCCCATCTACATCTACTCAAGGGGACGTTTTGAGGATGGCAACAATATCTGGATGACCTCCGACAATTTTAACACACAGGTGCAAGTTACAAATGCAAATCCCCAGCAGAGAGATTATAACTGGGGCACTGTGGAACTTGTTTCCTGGAACACCGAAGATGGAATAAGAGCTGAAGGACTTCTTTTCAAACCTGAGAATTTCGATCCTTCAAAGAAATATCCTTTGATGATATATTTCTACGAAAAATATTCGGATGATCTCTATGCGCCCCGTACACCTTCACCGAGCCGTTCGACCGTCAACATTCCCTACTTTGTAAGCAATGAGTATATCGTGTTTGTTCCCGATATCTATTATACTGACGGACATCCCGGCCAGAGCGCCATGAAGTCAATTATGCCCGCTTGCGACATGCTCTGTGAAAATCCCTGGATCGATGGCGACAATATGGCCATTCAGGGTCAAAGCTGGGGCGGATATCAGGTGGCCTATATGATTACACAGACCAACCGCTTCAAGGCGGCCGGCTCCGGTGCTCCCGTTTCCAATATGACGAGCGCATACGGCGGCATCCGCTGGGAGAGCGGTATGGCGCGTACATTCCAGTATGAGCAACAGCAGAGTCGTATCGGCAAGGATCTTTGGGAGGGCTTTGACCTCTATATCGAAAATTCACCCCTCTTCTTTGTACCAAATGTGACCACCCCTGTACTCATCATGCACAATGACGAGGATGGCGCAGTCCCCTGGTGGCAGGGGATCGAATTTTTCAATGCCCTCAGACGCTGCGGCAAAGAGGCCTGGATGCTTCAGTACAATGGTGAAGCTCACAACCTACGCGAGCGCCGCAACGCACGTGACCTCAGCATCCGCCTGGAACAATTTTTCGATCACTATCTGAAGGGAAAACCTGCTCCGGTTTGGATGAGCAAAGGCGTTCCCGCAACTCTCAAGGGCATCGACCTCGGATATGGATATGAACAATAGTATTTACAATATATAATTTTAAAAATCATGAAACGTTTATTGACAATTATATCGATTATGATTGCAATTTCATCAGCGACATCCTGCAAAAATGCTTCAAGCGAGGCTGATCCGGCCTCTGCTCCCCTCATTACAAAACCTGAGGTGGTGGTGCAAGATGGCCATTTCACACCTGAAATCATGCATTCTCTGGCCAAAGTCTCCGATCCTCAAATCTCCCCCGATGGCACAAAAATTCTCTACGGGGTAGGTTATACCTCCATCGAACAGAATAAGAGCAACCGTGAACTTTTTGTGATGAATATTGACGGAAGCAATAAGGTACAGCTTACAACCACCCCTCAAAGTGAGAATAATGCTCGCTGGATAGAGGATGGAAAGCGCATTGCCTTTCTCAGAGGCGGTCAAATGTGGGTAATGAATAGTGACGGCACCGGAGAGAAGCAGGTAAGTGATATTCCCGATGGAATGATGGAGTTTAAACTCTCTCCAGACGGGAAAAGAGTACTCTATTCCGCCAACTTCAAGGTGGTAAAGAGCCCTGCGGAGATACATCCGAATCTGCCAAAGTCCACGGCCCGCACTATCGAGGGGCTGATGTACAGACACTGGGACCATTTCGTAGAGACTATTCCTCATACCTATCTGGCCGATTTCGACGGAAATACTTTAGGAGAGGGAGTTGACCTCCTTGAGGGGGCTCCTTACGAGTTACCCGCCGAGCCCTTTGGCGGCATCGAGCAGCTCGATTTTTCTCCTGAGGGTGATCGCATTGTCTATTCCTGCCGCAAGAAAACCGGCAGGGAGTATGCATTCTCTACCAACAGCGACATTTATCTGCTCAATCTTTCGGACAATAACTGTGTAAATATTTCCGAGGGCATGATGGGCTATGATACCAATCCGGTATTCAGCCCCGATGGAGGTGCCATTGCCTGGATGAGCATGGAGAGGGATGGGTATGAGGCTGATAAGATTCGTCTTTTCGTATATGAGATTACTTCCGGCAAGCGCCGTGAACTCTCTGCTTCCTTTAAATACAACATTGAGAATCCCGTATGGATGCCCGACTCCAAGGGACTTTATTTCACCTCGTTGGTGGAGGGGCTGCAGGAGCTATGGATGACGGACCTTGAGGGCAATATGTCCAGAGTAACCCCTGAACGCGAGTGGTATAATTTCGGTGCGCCCTCACTGCTGACTTCTACCGCTGAAGATGGTTCAGTCAAGGTGGAGCGCTTGATTACCACTAATCTATGTATGTTGCGCCCTGCTGAGATTGTTTCCATCAACCCACAGGACGGCAGCTGGGAGCAGCTCACTTTCGAAAACAAGTATATCTTCGATCAACTCGATGAAGTGACCGTGGAAGAGAGGTGGATCCGTACTTCGGACAACAAAAAGATGCTTACCTGGGTACTCTATCCTCCCATATTTGACAAGAGCAAAGTATATCCTTCGATTCTGCTATGCCTCGGAGGTCCTCAGGGAACATTGAGCCAGGGCTGGTCCTATCGTTGGAATTACCGTCTGATGGCCTCTCAGGGCTATATCGTGGTGCTTCCCAACAGACGCGGGACGACTGCCTTTGGCCAGGAGTGGTGTGAGCAGATCTCAGGTGATTACATCGGCCAGAACATGAGAGATTATTTTGCTGCGGCTGATGCTCTCAAGGCTGAGCCCTATGTGGGCAAAATGGCAGCAGTGGGTGCTTCCTACGGGGGATATTCCGTGTTTTATCTTGCGGGAATACACCAAAAACGCTTTGATGCATTCATTGCGCATGCCGGTATTTTCAATGTGGAACACATGTATATGACCACCGAAGAGATGTGGTTCCCCGATTGGGACAACGGCGGTATCGCGCAGCCGGGTAAATATATGGCCGGATCTCCCTGGAGCAACAATCCGGTGGCAAAAAGACACTATGCCAACTCTCCTCATAAACTGGTGGAAAAATGGGATACCCCTATCCTGATTACTCATGGGGAACTGGACTACCGTGTTCCGGTAGACCAGGCAATGGCTGCATTCAATGCCGCCCAGATGATGGGAGTTCCCTCGAGGATGATTTTGTTCCCCGATGAAAATCACTGGATACTTAAACCTCAGAATTCCATCCACTGGAACCGCGAATTTTTCACTTGGCTCGACACGTACCTGAAATAGTTCTGAGTATTGAGTTACAAATAATAACATATTAATACAAATAAACAATGTTTGATAAGAAGATATACATTTCAAGGCGCAAGAGACTTGTGGAAAGCATTTCAGAGGGAATAATTCTCATTCTCGGCAATAGCGAGGCGAGCTTCAATTATGCAAGCAATACCTATCGATTCAGGCAGGATAGTTCTTTCCTCTATTTCTTCGGTCTGGACAAGCCCGATCTGGCTGCCGTCATTGATGTTCAGAGTGGAGAGGAGATCATTTTCGGCAATGACGTGGATATAGACGACATCATCTGGATGGGTCCTCAGCCGCTTATTTCGGAACAAGCAGCTTCTGTAGGCGTGGTCAAAAGCGCACCTTTCGCCTCTTTGGCAACTTATCTGAGCGAAGCTAAAGCCAAAGGACGTAAAATACATTTCCTGCCTCCTTACCGCAACCACAATAAGATTCTTCTCCACCAAATGCTCGGGATCGGATTTGACAAGATGAAAGAGGCTGCCGGCGTTGAGTTGATTAAGGCGGTGGTAGCTCTTCGTGAGATTAAAGAGGAGTGCGAGATTGCTGAGATAGAGAGAGCTTGTGATTTGGGCTATGATATGCACATGGCTGCGATGAAGGCAATGAAATTGGGAATGGTTGAGCAGGAACTGGTTGGAATAATGGAGGGAATTTGCATCTCCGGCGGCGTCATGCCCTCTTTTCCGATTATTCTTTCCCAAAATGGCGAGACTCTCCACAACCACATGCATCATCAGATCCTGACCGAAGGAAGACTATGCGTAATTGATGCCGGAGCCGAGATTGACACTCATTATTCATCGGATTTTACCCGTACGCTCCCTTCCGGCGGCAATTTTACGAAGCAGCAGGCTGAAATATATTCACTGGTTGCTGCCGCAAATAACTATGCCATTGGAGCTTCACGTCCGGGTATCTCTTATACCGATGTTCATCTGGGTGCGGTGACGGTGCTGGTGCAGGGTCTGATAGATTTGGGCCTTGTCAATGGAAATGCATCCGAGGCGGTTGCGGCAGGTGTGGCCGGTCTCTTCATGCCCCATGGTTTGGGGCACCAAATGGGCCTAGACGTGCATGATATGGAAGATTTGGGTGAAAATTATGTCGGCTATGATGACAAATACCATCGCTCGACCCAGCCCGGGCTGGCTTCCCTGAGGATGGGTAAGATGCTCAAGGTCGGACATGTAGTGACCGTTGAACCGGGAATCTATTTTATTCCCGCTTTGATTGAGAAATGGCAAAATGAGGGCATTTGCAAAGGTTTGATCAACTTTTCAAAATTGAAACCCTATTATAAATTCGGAGGTATCCGTCTGGAAGATGACATATTGATCACGTCCGGAGGATGTCATCTGCTCGGAGCAAAACGTCTTCCGATAACTGTGGAAGATGTAGAGCGTGAGATGACCACCTGATTTGGAGCAATTATGTTGGCAATCAAAATAATAGCGGTTATGCTCGGGATTGCCGGACTGGTGGGATGCATTCTGCCGGTAATCCCGGGGCCGCCCTTCAGCTGGGTGGGGCTCTTGCTACTTTACTTTTGGGGTGATGAGCCAATGTCCCTGCGCTTTCTCCTTATTTGGCTGGTCATCACCATAGTCGTGACCATTCTCGACTATCTGGTGCCCGCATATTTCACCAAGGTAACGGGCGGCTCCAGGGCCGCCTCCCGTGGTTCTCTTGTGGGGCTTCTAGTGGGATTGATCTTCTTTCCCCCTATAGGAATGATTGTGGGAGCCTTTGTCGGCGCATTGTTAGCGGAGCTGTTGATCAACGGTAGCAGGATGGCACACTCGTTCAAAGCTGCCATGGGCGCTTTTATAGGCTTTTTTTTCGGTACCTTTCTCAAAATTGCCACTTCCGCAGTAATGATGTTCTATATTGTGAAATTCCTTTAAAATGAGCCTATTAGTTGTCAGTTTTGGACTCAGAAATAAAATTGACGACACTTTTTTAATAATAAAGGGTAATTTTTGAAAAATAATGTTAAATTTGCGGATGCATATATATATTGGCTTTTGGCTCATATTTGTATAATAACCGAAAGAAATTACTAAAGCAAATTGTGTAAAAACTTAAAATTAAACTTTTTATTAACCTAAAATTTCATTTATGTTCGTTTCTAATAAACTAGGCCGCATCTTTGCGGCCGTGTGTGCATTGCTCCTATCAATGGGAACAATGTGGGCTCAGAACATTACTGTTACCGGTAAGGTTGCCGACAGTAAGGGAGAGCCGATTGTTGGCGCGTACGTACTCGTAGAGGGTACACGTCAGGGAACATCTACCGATTTTGATGGTGTCTATTCGCTTCCGGCTCCCAGGAACGGCGCTCTTGTCTTTTCCTGCATGGGTTATAGGGATCTTACCGTTCCCGTAAACGGCAGAAGCACTATTGATGTGGTTCTTCAGGAAGACGCAATGCTTCTTGAGGATGCCGTTGTTGTAGGTTTCGGTACGCAAAGAAGGGAGAACTTGACAGGTGCGGTTGCAGCTGTGAATGTTTCACAGGCTCTTGAAAGCCGTCCTATCGCCGACGTAGGCCGTGGTCTCCAGGGTATGACTCCCGGTTTGACAGTACGCGTGGGTTCTACCGAGGTTGGTTCCGATCCTCTATTCCGTATTCGTGGCCACGTAGGTTCATACCTTGGTGGCTCATCTCCTCTGATCCTTCTGGATAACGTGGAGATTCCTTCCATCAACCTCGTCAACCCTGATGACATCGAGTCCATCTCTGTGTTGAAGGATGCCGCCTCAGCCTCTATCTACGGTGCGAAAGCTGCATTCGGTGTAATCCTCATTACTTCCAAGAAGGGTGCGAAGACCGAGACTATCAAGGTCAACTACTCAGCAAACTTCTCATTCCAGAGTCTTACCGACACTGATGGTATTGCCGATGTTGATGCACTTCACTACACGGTAGAGGCAGCTGAGCGTCTCAAAACCTTTACTCCCGTAGGTGCTTTCTGGCTTGTTGACCGTGCAGGTTACAACGCCGCAGTAGCATGGAAAGAGAAATATGGCAAGACCCTCGATCCTTATGCTCCCATGACCTATGGTCGTGACTGGTATATCGACTCTTCCAATCGCAAGATCGGTGTACGTACTTACGATCCTTATGTTTACATGATCAACCAGGGCGCCCCCACGCAGAGCCATAACCTCTCCGTTCAGGGCAAGACCGGTAAGACTAATTTCAATATAAGCCTCGGTTATCTAGGCCAAAGCGGTATGTTGAAGCCGACTGAGTATGACGACTTCACCCGTTACAATGCCAACGTGAGACTTTCAACCCAGGTTAATGACTTCATCAACGTACATGCTGGTATGATGTACACCAATTCCAACAAGTCCTGGGCGTTCTCTACCAACTCCACTACGGCTGACCCCTGGTATTATCTCTTCCGCTGGGGACCTACCTATCCCTTGGTTCCTACCGACGAGTTTGGCAACTCTCTCCGTAACCAGGTTTATGAGATGGGTACTGCAAATGAGGCCAACATCAAGACCAACTACACAAGTGTAAACGTTGGTGCCACCGTAACCCCCATTAAGAACTGGGATATTAATTTTGACTACACTTATGCAGTAAACAACTCCCAGGAGTTCAATCCCGGTATTACTTATTGGGCAGCCAACCTTTGGAGTGGAGCACAAGCAGTAAAAGATGCCCAAGGCAATTTTGTTAACGTTTCAAACGAATGGGATCAGTTCAACAAACTGGGCCCCTCTATTATTCAACAGACTCTTCCGGTACAGAGCTATACTTCCAGTTATGACTCTTACTATCAGGATTCATATACCTCTATCAGACAGACCTGGAATATAACTACCGACTACGCGCTTAAACTTGCTAATCATAAGTTTGATTTCCTTCTCGGTATGCAGGCAGTTGATTACAGAGCAACAGGCGTATGGGGTAAAAAGATGACCTTGATGGATATTAAAAATCCCCAGTTTGCACTTGCAACCGGCACGGAGACTACAGGTGGTTCCAACTCATGGAGCTCTACTCTCGGATTCTTCGGTCGTGTAAACTACAACTACAAGGAGAAATATCTTTTTGAGGCGAACCTTCGTTATGACGGTTCTTCAAAATTCCCCACTCATCTGAAGTGGAGATGGTTCCCTTCATTCTCCGCAGGCTGGCGTTTGACCCAGGAGCCCTGGATGCAGGACATCACTCATGTGCTCTCCTCACTGAAACTCCGTGCATCATGGGGTATGATTGGAGACCAGACCGTATCCAGTTCACAGTATATTCCTCTGATTGGCGCACAGACCACATATTGGATCCATGGCGGTGTTAAAGACAATGCTTATGCAACTCCGAGTCTTGTAGCTTCAGACATTACCTGGCAGGATATTGTTACTCTGGACTTCGGTCTTGAGTTTTCACTCTTCAACCAGGTTGACTTTGTACTCGGTTGGTATCAGAGAGATACCAAGAATATGATTGTGGGAATGGAGGGTCTCGGCTACAACCTCGGTTCTCCTCCCCCCAACGGCAACTTCGGTTCTCTCCAAACCAGAGGATGGGAAGCAACAGTAAATTATCGCAAGATATTTGACAATGGTTTCAGCCTATCAGCTTCCGCATCCATATCTGATGCAAAGACCATCATCACAGAGTACGGCTCGGCACTCGGCATCCATGGATGGTACAACGGCAAGACCTACGGCGAAATCTGGGGTTACCGTGTTGACGATCTCTACACCTGGGATGACTTCGGTCTCCAACCCGGTCAGTGGAAACAGCTCGAACAACTAATTGCCACAGACAAATACGGCAGGTACTACCAGAATGTCAAAGGTTATGCTTCACAGGGTAAGATTACTTCGGGAAGTGCCATTTCAGGCCCCGGCGACGTAAGGTTCAAAGACCTCAACGGTGACGGTATGATAGACAATGGCTCGCAACTTCTCACTATCAAAGATGCCGACGGCAATGACGTACCCGGCTATGGTGACCTCGATGTTATAGGTAACACCACTCCTCGTTACGAATATAGTTTCCGTGTTGACCTCGGCTGGAAAGGGTTTGACTTCTCGATGTTCTGGCAGGGTATTGGCCAACGCAGTTTGTGGGGCGGTTCAGCTCTTACGATACCCGGCTTTAACTCTTCAGACGGTGCAATGGCACAAGCAATTGCCGGCAACTTTTGGTACGAGACTCTTGATGCAAGCGGCAACGTGGTGGATGCAAGATATGATGCTTTCTATCCTCGTGCCCATAACCTCTATTCGAGTGGAACAGGATTTAACATGCAGGTTAATGACAGGTATCTCCTCAATATGGCATACCTCAGGCTCAAAAACGTTACCCTCGGTTACACCATTCCCGAGAAGATTACCAAGAAGGCTTTCATCGACAAGCTCCGCGTCTATGTTTCGTTCGAGAACTTCCTAACCTTTGATAAACTCAGAGGTCTTCCGATCGACGTTGAAGAGATTCCGGGTTACTCATACCTCAACTCATCCAACTACAACTCAAGTCGTACGGGTGTTGGTGCTCCCGCATTTAGGAGTGCTTCATTTGGTGTTCAGTTAACATTCTAATTATTGCAAAAGACAATGAAAAAGATATTATATATTTTGATGGCTTTCGCCCTGCTTGTCCCGACAAGTTGTAGCGATTTCCTTGAGCGTAGTTCTTTGGTGGATTTGGATGACAATACCTACTGGAGTTCGGAAGGTAATGTCCGCCTATTCGTCAACGGAGCATACGCCTACTATTTCAGCGGCTATTCTGACAACTGGGGTTCGGTGTATGCTCCTGAGGTGTATGCCACACCTTATAATGACGACCGCACCCTTACCGGAGAACAGCCCAACATTCTTCTCTCCGTCCCTGCAGACAACTGGTATCGTAACGAGTCAACGGCATATCGCGGTACATGGCTTTCACGTCGTGGATCTGCTCCCTGGAACTTTGCTTATGTACGCAAATGGAACCTTCTTATGGAGCGTCTCGACATGATGAAAGAGGCGGGTAATTTGACTGAAGAGGGTTACAACCACTGGATGGGTGTAGCCCGTTTCCTCCGCGGATGGGAATATAGCCGTATGGTACAATCTTTCGGTGACGTTCCCTACTATGATAAACAGGTTGAATCAGCTGATTTTGACGCCCAGTTCAAGGATCGTGATCCTCGTACCTATGTAATGGATCAGGTAAAGGCCGACTTTGACTACGCTATGGCCAATGTTCGTGTAAATGACGGCGTTGACTATATCAACAGATATGTTGTTTCTACCGTAGCGGCGCGCTGTATGCTATTCGAAGGCTCATGGCTTACTTATCACAAGAATGATGCGGCTCTAAAGACCTGCTCGGATATTGACGGTCATGCCAAGAGCTATCTCCAGGCAGCTGTGGACTATGCAGCAGTTACTATCAATTCAGGCAAGTATGGCTTTAATAAAGACTTCCGTACACTCTTTGGAACCCTCTTCACCACCCTTACCGGTACGGCAAACGAGGTTCTTCTATACCGTGTTTACAACAAGTCCATCAACAACAGCTCACAGCACTGCTACGCTTCATACTCAGGTGGAAACAATGCACGTGAAGCCCAGCGTACATCAGGTAACTTCGCTACCCTGAAGGCATGGATTTGCCAGGATGGTCGTCCCTACAATTCTTCAACCGTTCCCAATGTAAGCAGCTTCCGTATGCAGGATATGGTGGTTACCCGTGACCCCCGTTTTGAGGCTTCATTCCTCGACGAAACATGGACAACACCTACAGGCCTCTACGTTTTCAAGTTCATCGACCGTGAAGGTTGTGACTACTTCTGGAAAGGTGGTACTTCTCCTGCATACTATAACTCTTGTAACAACGAAAACGGTTTCCCTTGCATCCGTTATGCAGAGACCGTTCTCAACTGGCTTGAGGCAAAAGCTATCCTTGCTGATTTCTTCGGTGGTCCCGCCGTTACACAGGCAGACCTCGACAAGTCTATCAATGCAATTCGCACCCGTCCTCTCGACCAGGTTGCAATATCTAAGGGTGTTAAGAAGACAGCTCCCCTTACTCTTGCAATGGTTAGCTCGATGAACGACCCTGAGAGAACTTCCAATATTCAGAAGACAACCCTCGGTTATAATACACGCGGTTTTTGTTCTCCTCTTATGTGGGAGATCCGTCGTGAGCGTCGTATGGAGTTCTTCATGGAGAGTGTTCGTACCCTCGATATTCGTCGCTGGGGATGGCTTGAGTTGATGCTTTCCACCAACAACCCCGATATCGGAGTAGGTGGCTGGGTTGAACTTGACCTCGCCCGTAACAAACCTGCGGACAATCCTACACAGATCACCAACTTAAAGAGGACGAAAAACGGAGTTGGTTACAACCTTCTTACAGCTCCCAACATAAACGTGGTTTCTGTAAGGCACATTGAGAAGGTGAATGCCGACGGTTCAATCGTTCTTGGTCCCAGAATTTTCTTCAACGGCTCTAACTATAGTCAGATGCGCGGCTTCCTCGTTCCTCAGAACTTCAAGGATTTTGATCCACGCAACGTAGATGTGCGCAACTACCTTGAGCCTATTTGTACCGACATTATCAACCAGTACAAAGAGAAGTCGATGGCTACCGGCAACAACTACACAATCTACCAGAACCCCGGTTGGGAGCAGTAGAGATGTTGCCTGACGGCAAACTTAAAAGAGGGTGACTTTTTTGGTCACCCTCTTTTATTAGTTTCGAGTTTCAAGTTCCGAGTATGAAGTATTGATTAGTGCTTTGCACCCCACACTCGCCCCGGGCCCTCTAACATCCACCCCGCACTCAGTGACTCGCACCCCGGGTCCTCTAACACGCACCACTACCGACTACAACTATATACTACAGACTCAAAACCCGTATCCAGCACCTCGCAACCCCTAAAACAGCATGCCGTTGGGAACATTTTCAGAGGGTAGCACTTCGGTTATAAAATCGTAAAAACCGTCACTCTCTTCGTCGGTAAGGAATTCAGTCTCTATGGGAATATAGAAAAGGCGCTTTTTGAGTTCGGGGGTTAGATGTTTGTTGGATACAAGTCTTTGGGCGTCCTTTTCCGTGGTTAGTATCAGAGCCTGGGGATTGCTCCTTGCAAAATATTCAATATCATGGATATTGCTACGTGTAAACTCATGGTGGTCTCTGTAGGAGGTGTGGGTAATCTGTTCATAGATGTCAGATAGGTGCAAAAGCAGGGGTCTCACATTTGCTATGCCGGTAAAGAGTCCGACCTCTTTAGAGTAGATGTATCTCTTGTCGCCCAGCTCCGGGAAGATAGGCTCTATGGGACGGTATTTTATTCTGGCAAAGAAACAGGGAGAGTCACTATTGATACGGTTGGCTTTTTTTATTGTTTCACGTTCCCATTCGTCAAGGTGTTCAGGGCTTTTGGTAATTATAATAGCGTCTGCTCTGCATATTTGTTCCGGGAGATCTCTTAAGCTACCGATAGGGAGAAGGTTATCCCTAAATATGGGTCTTTTGTAATCTATCAGTAGAATGTTTTTCAGAGGAGTGACTTTTCTATGCTGGTAAGCATCATCCAAAACAATAACATCAGGGCGCATTTCCTGGGGTAGCGCGAGCAGTTGTGTTATGCCCCTTTTTCTGTTGGTATCCACCGCAACGATGACGTCTTCAAGCTTTTTTCTCATCTGTAACGGTTCGTCCCCGACTTCACGTGAAGTGGAGTCGGTATCCACTATTCTAAATCCTCTTGTTTTACGTTTATAGCCACGCGATAGCACCGCTACCTTATGGTGGGGCTTCAGCAGTCGAACTAACAGCTCAGTAGTGGGGGTTTTACCCGTACCCCCTGCGGTAATGTTACCTATTGAAATTACGGGTATATCAAATTGTTGTGACTTGAAGACGCCTTTATCATATAGGCGATTCCTCAACTTTAACGTCAAATAATATGGGAATAGTAAAACTTTACTTATTATCATTTTTAATACTAACTCTCTTTGGCTGTTGGCTGTTGGCTGTTGGCCGTTAGCTTCTTATTTTGTTTATTTTAAACTCTTAACTTCTACTTTCCAATTGCTCTTAACTTTCCAAGTCAAATATCATTACTCCATATTCTCCTACTTTCTACACACTACCCACTCAAAATTCAAACTAAAACTTCTTAGCGCCAACTCCCACTCCACACTACATACTCCAAACTCCAAACTATTTTACTGCCATTTTTCATTGATAAAATCAAGAACGGTGATCAGCTCGGCAGGGTCATTTGTGGTAACAAGTTTCAACCTGGTCTCCTTGAAATTATCCAGACCTTTAAAATAGGAACTGAGATGACGCCGCATCTCCAGAAGACCGACTCTATCGCCTTTTACCTCGATGGATTTTGCAAGATGCTTTTTAGCAAGCTCCACCTTTTCGGCCACGCTTATCGGTGGGAGTTGCTCACCCGTATTGAGAAAGTGACGTATCTCTTTGAAAATCCAAGGGCGTCCAAAAGTAGCCCTTCCTATCATTATAGCATCCACACCATACCTATCAAAGGCTTGTGCCGCATCCTCAGGAGTTGTAATATCTCCGTTACCTATAATAGGAATTCGCATTCTGGGGTTGCGCTTCACCTCACCTATCAGAGTCCAGTCTGCCTCTCCCTTATAGAGCTGAGAGCGTGTGCGCCCATGAATCGTGAGCGCAGCTATCCCCACATCCTGTAGCCTTTCAGCAAGATCTACAATTATTTTGGACTCCTCATCCCAGCCAAGACGCGTCTTAACCGTCACGGGCAGTTTGACCGCCTCCACCACTCTGCGGGTAATTTCTACAAGTTTGTCAGGCTCTCGCATCATACCGCTACCTGCACCACGTTTGGCAATCTTGTTGACGGGGCAGCCAAAATTTAGATCAATCACTTCGGGTTTTGCTTCTTCCGCCATTTTCGCCGCTTCCACCATTGATTCGGGGATGTGACCATAAATCTGTATGCCTATCGGTCGCTCATAATCATATATGACAAGTTTGGAAAGAGCCTTACGGGCGTCCCGTATAAGTCCGTCTGAGGGAACAAACTCCGTATAGACCATATCTGCGCCATAATCCTTGCATATACAACGGAAGGAGGCGTCGGTGACATCCTCCATAGGTGCCAATAGCAGTGGCTTCTCTCCTAGATCAAGAGTTGAAATCTTCATCGGGCTCTAATGGTGAAAATCCACCGCAAAAATAGATATTATAGAGTAAAAACACTACTTTTGCCCAAAATATATTTGAAAATGGAAAACAGAATCAGAAGAATAGGTGTGCTCACCTCAGGGGGTGACGCTCCGGGCATGAATGCCGCAATCAGAGCGGTGGTTCGTTCGGCAATATTTTATCATTGCGAGGTGGTAGGCATCCGTAAAGGTTATACCGGTCTGGTTGAAAGACAGTTTATGGGGATGCAGAGCCACTCCGTATCCAAGATTATCTCTCAGGGAGGCACCATCCTCAAATCTTCCCGTTGTCCTGAGTTCAATGATCCCCAAGTGCGTAGGTCGGCGGTGGATAATATGCGTGAGGCCGGTATAGACTCGTTGGTTGTCATAGGTGGTGACGGTTCTTTTAGGGGCGCCAACGATCTTTTCAAAGAGTTTGATTTTCCGGTAGTGGGAATACCCGGTACTATCGACAATGATATTTATGGTACTGACTACACTATCGGTTTTGATACAGCCATTAACACTGCGCTTGAAGCTGTTGACAAGTTACGAGATACTGCCGATTCACACAATATGGTCTTTTTTGTAGAGGTTATGGGTCGTGATGCCGGCTTCATTGCTTTACATACTGCCATAGGTACAGGTGCAGAGGCAGTCCTGGTCCCCGAATACCCTACCGATATTAAAAAGCTCTGCGACTACCTGCTCAACGAGCGTCGCAAAAATAAGACTTCCGGAATAGTAATAGTAGCTGAAGGAGATGATGCAGGTGGAGCGATGGAGATCGCCGCTCAGGTCAAGAGACGACTGCCGGATTATGAGACAAGAGTCACAACGCTGGGTCATATCCAGAGAGGTGGTTCTCCGAGTTGTACAGACAGGGTGCGGGCAAGTATCCTCGGTCATGCTGCTGTTAAAGCCTTGCTCGATGGTCGTAAAGGGGTAATGGTTGGCCTTATTAATGATGATATTGAATACACTACTTTCGATTTGGCCTGTTCGCGCCACAATGAGATAAACAAAACTTGGTATGATATTGCCCGTATTTTGTCAATTTAATAAATTTGTTTAACTTTGCAGCCCCAAAATTTTATATAAACTTAAATATCAACACAGTGGACACACAAAGTTACAAGACAATCTCAGCTAACAGCGCTACCGTCAACAAAGAGTGGGTAGTGGTTGATGCTACGGATCAGGTTCTTGGCCGTTTCGCTGCCAAAATTGCGGTTATGCTTCGTGGAAAGCACAAAACCAATTTCACCCCCCATGTGGATTGTGGTGACAACGTTATTGTGCTCAACGCAGGCAAAATACGCCTTACTGGCAACAAGATGACTCAGAAGCAGTATGTCCGTCACACCGGCTATCCAAGTGGACAAAGATTCACTACGCCTAAGGAACTCTTGGAGCGTAAGCCGTTAGCTGTTCTGCATCACGCCGTGAAAGGCATGTTGCCGAAGAACCGCCTTGGAGCACAGTTGCTGAAAAATCTCTACCTATATGAAGGTAACGAGCATCCGCACCAGGCACAACAACCAAAACAAATTAATTTAAACGACTAAAAACAGAGCATGGAAGTAATTAACGCCCTTGGAAGACGTAAATCAGCAGTTGCTCGCGTTTATCTCAGCGCAGGTAAAGGTAACATAACCATCAACGGCAGCCCCATTGATGAGTACTTTAAAGAGGAGACTCTCAAGTACATTGTTAACCAACCTCTCAATCTTACAGGTACAGTTGCAAACTTTGACATCAAAGCCAACATTGATGGTGGCGGCGTCAAAGGTCAGGCAGAAGCTCTCCGTCTTGCGATTTCTCGCGCACTTTGCAAAGTTGACGAAGAGGCCTACCGTCCTGTATTGAAGTCCAACGGCTTCCTCACCCGCGATGCCCGCGAGGTTGAGAGAAAGAAGCCCGGACAGCCCGGCGCAAGAAAACGCTTCCAATTCAGCAAACGTTAAGAATATTACGCTGGTTTATTTGCACAGAACGGATTTAAAACAGCAGGACTCACATCTTATGGTATGGCTGCCTGAAGTTTGTCCGTCTGCGGAAAATCTAGGAGACCGACAAAAACGCTACTCCTGATTGACAAAAAGAGGACTCCCGCTTCAAAAGGGAGTAAAAAGAGTAAAAAATATTACAAACATTAATTAAATTAAAATGTCCAGAACAAATTTCCAAGACTTACTTGATGCAGGTGTTCACTTCGGTCACCTGAAGAGAAAGTGGAATCCTAAAATGGCTCCTTATATATTCATGGAGAAAAATGGTATCCACATTATCGACCTGCATAAGACTGTTGTAAAAATAGATGAGGCAGCAAATGTGATGAAACAACTCTCCCGTGGAGGTCGCAAAATCCTTTTTGTTGCCACAAAGAAACAGGCCAAGGATATCGTGGCACAGAACGCACAGGCAGTAGATATGCCTTATGTTACTGAAAGATGGCCGGGTGGCATGCTTACCAACTTCCCGACTATTCGCAAGGCTGTCAAGAAGATGCAAAACATCGATAAGATGATGGAAGATGGCACCTTCGATACATTGGCAAAACGTGAAAGACTTCAGGTTACACGCCAGAAGGCTAAACTCGAAAAAAACCTCGGGTCCATCAAGGACCTTACACGCCTTCCTTCGGCAATCTTCGTGGTTGACGTTCAAAAGGAGGTTAATGCAGTAAGAGAGGCAAACCGTCTCAACATACCTGTCATTGCAATGGTGGATACTTGCTGCGACCCTACTAATATCGACTATGTTATCCCTGCCAATGACGACGCTGCCAAATCCATAGCACTCGTTACTGAGACGCTTTGCAAGGCAATCGCAGAAGGATCCGAGGAGCGTAAGCTCGAAAAGGAGAAAGAAAAGGATTCACAGCCCACAGCTGAGGGGACGGATGTTATTGCAGGCAAGAAACTCCGTCAGCGCAGAGAGAGGTCAACGAAGGCTAAAGCTGTAGCCGAAGAGAGCGTGGAAGAGAATGTAGAAGAGTCTACAGAAGAAACTGAAAAAGAATAACAAACCTTAAATTTTTCACAAAATGGAAATTAAAGCAGCAGATGTTGCGAAACTTCGCAAAATGACAGGTGCCGGAATGATGGATTGCAAGAATGCTTTGGTTGAAGCAGAAGGCGATTTTACAAGGGCACAGGAGATCATCCGTGAAAAAGGCAAGCTCGTGGCAGCAAAACGTGCAGACCGCGAGACTTCCGAGGGTGCAGTAAAAATACGTGTAAAAGGAGGCAAGGGTATAATTGTATGTCTCGGTTGTGAGACGGACTTCGTTTCCCAGAACTCAGAATTTCAGGATCTGGTAAATAGCATCGCCGATACGGCTATTGCCGGTTTCCCCGCAGATATTGAGGCCCTGAAGGGCTGTAAGCTCCCTAATGGCGATACCGTTGAGGAAGCTATATCCCAGCAGACAGGCAAGAGTGGTGAAAAACACAGCCTGGTGGCATACCACAGACTTGATGCTCCCTATGTCGCACAATATGTGCACACCATCAACGGCAAGCTCGGAGCTATCGTTGCATTCAACAAACCAGTTCCTGAGCAACTCGGTAAGGGTGTAGCTATGCAGGTGGTATCGATGAAGCCCGTGTCAATCTCTGCAGCAGACTGTCCCGAAGAGGTGATTGCTGAGGAGCGTAAGGTGGCTATTGAGAAGACAAAAGAAGAGCAAATAAGAAAGGCAGTGGATGCAGCTCTCAAGAAGGCAGGCATCAATCCCGCACATTGCGACACTGATGATCATATTGACTCAAATACCGCAAAGGGGTGGCTCACTCCTGAGCAGGCAAAACAGGCACGAGAGATAATCGCAACGGTCTCTGCAGAGAAAGCATCCAACCTTCCCGAGCAGATGATTCAGAGCATCGCCAACGGCCGCGTACAGAAATTCCTCAAAGAGAACACTCTCGAAGAACAGGAGTACCAGATGGGCGACGGTAAGACTTCGGTAAAGGATACCATCGCCGCCGCTGACAAAGATGCAAAGGTTATCGCATTTTATAGAGTATCCCTCAACGACTAATTAAGTCGATACAGATATTATGCAAATAAAGGCTGACATCGTCGGCCTTTATTTGTGTAAATTCGTATCAATTCGCGCGAATTTGCACATCACTCAGCACTCAATACATAATTCTCGATTATTCTGGGAAAATAGAGCTGCTCCAGACAGTGGATCCTATCGGCAAGGTCTTTCGGAGTGTCGTCTACATTGACAGGACATCGGATCTGAAAAATATTCTCTCCGTGATCGTATATTTCATCTACTAGGTGAATAGTTATGCCCGATTCCTTCTCACCGGCAGCGATAACAGCTTTATGGACATGCATACCGAACATCCCTTTACCTCCGTATTGTGAGGGGATAAGGGCCGGATGTATATTTATTATGCGATCTCGATAGGCTTCCAGAATGTTTTTTGGCACTTTTAGTAGAAAACCTGCCAGTATTATGTAGTCAATTTCATATTCTTTTAGAATATTAATAGTCTCTGCAAGTCCACTTTTAGGAAAAACTAGGCAGGGTATGTCAAGTCTCTTTGCACGTTCTATGACAAATGCCTCCGGATTGTTGCATAAAACTACTTTGACGCTTATTTCAGGGTGATTTTTGAAATAGCGAATTATGTTCGCGGCATTGGTGCCGGAGCCTGAGGCATATATGGCGAGATTGGTCATTTTTGTATTAATTTGAACTCCTTGCTGCAAAGGTATAAAATTTGGAAGGCTTAAAAAAATATACTATTTTTGCATTTCCTTGCGATGCAAGGTGTGAACTAAAATTACTAACTAAACCAATTTTTATTATGGAAGATATTACCGCAAAAGTAAAATCTATCATCGTTTACAAACTTGGTGTTGAGGAGAACGAAGTTCAGCCTGACGCCAGCTTCACCAACGATCTTGGTGCTGATTCGCTTGATACAGTTGAACTCATAATGGAGTTTGAGAAGGCATTTGGCATCTCAATTCCCGATGAGGTGGCAGAGAAGATCAGCACTGTACAAGACGCTATCGACTATATTGAGAATAATCAGAAATAGCGTTTAAGCTATAAGGACCGATGTTAGTCAAGAGAGTTGTCATAACCGGTATCGGTACCATTAACCCAATAGGAGACAACCCGGAGGATTATTTTTCAAATCTGGACCTTGGAGTTAGTGGGTCAAAACTCATAACCCGTTTCGATACCTCTCTTTTCAAAACAAAATTTGCGTGTGAGATTCGCGACTACTCTCCGGAACGATTCGGTATGGATATAAAGGAGGCGCGGAAGCACGATAGATACACCCAATACGCTCTCATTGCGGCCGATCAAGCCATTAATGATAGCAGGATCCCCCTCAACGAAGAGAACCTGGGTAGAACAGGAGTTATCATTGGCTCGGGCATAGGTGGCATTGAGACTCTCACGCAGGAAACAATGGACTACACCGAAGGGCAGCCCCCTCGGTTTAGTCCATTTCTTATACCTAAGATTATCACAAATATTGCCTCAGGTTCTATCTCCATAAAATATGGTTTCAGGGGACCTAATTTCTCCACCACCTCGGCTTGTACCAGTTCTGCCAACGCTATTTGCGTTGCAGCTTCCATGATACAACTAGGCAAGGCGGACATAATGATAACCGGTGGTTCAGAGGCTCCGATTACTGTCACTGCGATCGGTGGATTCAACTCGATGCGCGCACTCTCTACCAACAATGATGACTATCAGACAGCCTCCCGCCCTTTTGATGCTACCAGAGATGGTTTTGTGATTGGAGAGGGAGCAGCTATAATAGTACTTGAAGAGTATGAGCATGCACTTAAGAGAGGAGCAAAAATCTATGCTGAGATCATTGGGTATGGACAGAATGCGGATGCCTACCATATTACTGCCCCAAGTCCGGGAGGAGAAGGAGCGTCAGAGTCAATGCGCATCGCTCTCGAGGATGCCGGTATCTCTCCGGATCAAGTTGATTACATAAATACGCATGGTACATCCACACCCCTTGGCGACATAGCGGAATTGGATGCCATCAAGAAAGTTTTTGGGGATGTTGTCTATAACGTCAATCTTTCCTCATCCAAATCCATGACCGGCCACTTACTTGGTGCTGCCGGTGCGGTTGAGGCCCTCGCATGCATACACGCAATCAGGGATGGTATTATCCCTCCTACCATTAATTTCCGGGAGAAAGATGAAGCTATCGATTATTCTCTCAATCTTACGCTAAATAGTGCTCAGAAGCGCAATGTACGTGTGGCTATGAGCAACAATTTTGGGTTCGGCGGACACAACGCCACCATAATCTTCGCAGCGCCGGGATTTAGGCCTTTCCCAAGATAAAATTTATCCTTACTACCTGATACAACAACGGCTCCGAAGTTCGGAGCCGTATTCTATTTCTATCTACAACTACATTTCTCTACTTGAGAAGCGTATAGACTATCCTAAGCTTGGGATTACGTTTGCAACCCGTTCCGTTGAACTTGGCTACATTATAGTGGGTGAAGTCAGGATAATGCGTGGTCACATTGGTAGTGTTATTGGTGTAAGATATGGTTTGCATAATCCATAGATCATCTTCATCGGTCAATTCGGAACTCTCTTTTTTAATCAGGTCCTGAAGATATAAGCCAATGTCCGGTTTATAGCTCAGCAATGAGCGGTTGAGAGAACCGTTACTCATATAGCTATCATAAATCTCATCTATAGGCGTGTAGAGAGTATGCTTTTTGGTGCGTACTCTTCTACAGGGAAAGAGGTTGCCGGGGTAGTTGTCGAGGGCTTTGTAATTTCCTGAGTATTCAAAAGGAAACTCCAGTATAGCTTTGGCAATTACAAGATTTCCAAGATCAATGCTATTTTCTTTTGCCCAATTTTGCATTAGCGAATGTAGTGCGCTCCCACTTATATGCGGTTTTATGCCTGAAAGGCTTTCATAATAGAGTGTTTCCTTCGGGTTGTCGGTAACCATAAGGCCGGCCTCTGATTTCATGGAGTTGAGTGACAGGTATTCACCTAACTGGAGAGCGACGGAAGTGTCTCTTCTTTTACCGGCTTCGTTAGTTGAAGTGAAAGTAAGCCTGACTTCTGAGGCTCCTAGGTTAAAATAGTTTATGCGTCCGCCTGTGAGTCCTTCTTCTATGTCGTCAGTGCGAAAATAGAGTCCATAAAACTTATTTATGAAGAGTTCGGTACTGTCACACTCTTCGATCGTAGCACTGAAGAAACGCTCTCCATACTCTTTAGTAAAGTGCATCTTGAGAGAGTCTCCGCCCATATAGATGGAGTTGCGTGAAGTGACGGGAACAGGGAGGTAACTAAATTCCGTTATGGAATTGTTGTAAATGAATGTAGTGTCCAGAGGGGCTTTGAGTTCGTATGCGTAGATATTTTGAGGTATGAATTCCTGCTCGGGACTCAGAAAGCGCTTTTCAGAAATTGCAATCTGGAGATACATATCTATAAAAACCGGATCTTCGCCCCAAAGTATTGTGTCAGTTAAAGGAGTTATGGATGTTGCAGTACCAACTCTGAATGTGCCGTAATCATTTGTAGTGATGGATCCTATTATAAAGCTGGCACTTACGGCAGTCTGGAGACTGTCAGCCATTTTAAGGGTTACAGGCAGGTCAAAGTCGGCCATTTTTATGGAAATATCCTGATTGCCCGGAATATATACCGAGCCGAGCGTGTTGTCTGTAAGAATGCAGGATGTGAGTATAGTTGCTGATAGGATAAGTGACGATAATATACCCTTGAATCTATTCATTGGTGGGAGCTGATGTTATAAAGCTATCAAAAAACCTGTTGTATTCTGTGATGTATTCCGTCTCCTCTGCACCAATGGCCATCGGCTGAAGCACGGGCATTCCCTTACGACTGCCTATGTATGACTCTAATTCCGGGTGGAGAGAGTCGGTACCAAGAATGATGCCGTCGGAGTACTTGATGGCAAGTTTCGCAAGATTTGTGCCAGTAGGTTCAGTAAGTAAATCCAGATCTTCAGCTTTTAGCGACCCGAAGAGGTATTTGGATACGATATTGTCGCTGAACCTCATGTCGAGTTCTTCGCTGTATAGCGATAGAACAATCTTTGCCTCCGCAAAAATAGGATCATTCTTGTATACTTTCTTAAGATACACCGGTAGGAAATGGGAAACCCACCCCTGGCAATGAACGATATCCGGTTTCCATCTCAGCTTTTTTACAGTTTCAAGTACACCTCTGGCGAAAAATATGCCCCTTTCGTCATTGTCGTTAAAATAGTTGCCATTATCATCCTTCCAAATCTGCTTTCTATGGAAATAGTCTTCGTTGTCTATGAAATAGACTTGCATCCGGGCGGATGAAATCGAAGAGACCTTGATGACGAGAGGCCTGTCAATATTGTTGACAACGATATTCATCCCCGAAAGGCGTATGACTTCGTGAAGCTGGTTTCTCCTTTCGTTGATGCATCCATAACGCGGCATGAATGATCTAATCTGTTTTCCGCTCTCCTGAGTCCCCTGAGGAAGATACCTGCCCACGATAGAGATCTTGGATTCAGGCATATAAGGGAAGATTTCAGAGTTGACGAACAGTACTTTTTTACTACTTCTCATATAATAATTAATTTATGGGCATATCAACTACAAAGATAATAATTTTTTTTTGATTACCTTTGATGCTTGTTAAACGGACTTATGGTAGCCAGAGAAAAAAACATAATTGGCAAAAGGCTGATACACTCCTATTTATCCTCTGTCATCAGTATTACGCTGGTCCTTGTGCTGGTGGGTGCATCGGCTCTATTCGCAGCAAATGCGGGAGAGATTTCACGATTTTTCAAAGAAAACATGGTGATCTCTCTGATACTCGGCCAGTCGGTTACCGAAGAGGAGGGACAGCAGCTTACAAAGAGACTCAATTCCTATCCACAGGTGCTTTCAGCAGACTTTATTTCGAGAGAAAGTGGAACGCAAGAGATGAAAGTTCTCCTGGGAGAGGACTTCCTAAGTGTTTTTGAAAGTAACCCGGTACCCTTGTCCATAGATCTGCACTTGAATGGGGACATGGTCTCTCGCGATTCGCTTGTATTCCTCAAGAGTCGCTTTCTCTCCGAACCGGCAGTAGAAGAGGTGGTATATCAGGAGTCGCTTGTGGAGATACTCAATGCCAACCTGCGAAAGATCGTGACCCTGCTTACGGGCGTTGTAATGGTGCTTCTCTTCATCTCCTTCGTATTGATCAATAACACGGTGCGCCTCAATGTTTATTCGCGTCGCTTCACAATTCATACGATGCGTTTGGTGGGTGCCACACGTGCTTTTATACGCCGTCCCTTTATGCGACACGCACTGGTACAGGGAGCCGTTTCAGGCCTTCTGGCGGCTGGGTGCATTGCCGGAGTACTATGGTGGGCAGGTTCATCCAGTGAAATCCTGCTGCAGATTCTTGATAAGAGAATTACCGGATTCGTCTTGCTGGGAGTTTTCCTGCTGGGAATCATTATATGTCAGATTTCTGCCTTTTTTGTGGTGAACAAACTGGTGGCTATTTCCAAAGATGATTTGTATTATTAAAATATAGAAGAGATTAATGAGCAATTTTTCACTTTCCCCTAAAAATGTCCGTTTTGTTCTGATAGGACTTATAGTGATGGTAGCGGGCTACATTTTGATGGCTGGAGGCGGCTCTTCCGACCCTGACGTTTTCAACCCGGAGATTTTCAATTTCAGGCGTTTAGTGATTTCTCCGCTTCTAGTGATCCTCGGTATCGTGATAGTCATCGTGGCTATTATGAAAAAGCCCCGTGAGGATAAGGAGGATAAAAACGGACAATGAGTTGGTTTGAAGCGATAATTCTTGGTCTTATTCAGGGTCTGACCGAGTTTCTGCCGGTAAGTAGCAGTGGGCATCTTATCATTGCCAAGGAGTTGTTCGGCATTGAGACACATGATCTGGCATTCGAGGTGGTGGTGCATGCAGCTACTGTATTGAGCACTATAGTCGTATTCCGCAAAAGCATCTGGGAATTGCTCCGTGGTTTATTCGAGTTTAAATATAATGAGCCTACCAGGTATATTTTGTTGATACTGGTTTCGATGGTTCCCGTAATGATTGTCGGGTTTTTCTTCAAGGATTATGTTGAGAAACTCTTTGGGTCCGGTCTGCTGGTTGTGGGTCTGGCTCTGATGGGTACTTCCTTTTTGCTTACTCTGAGCGAGCGTATTAAGCCCCGTAAAAGTAGCGACTCGGAGCAGAGCCACTCAATCGGATGGAAGGCCGCCATTTGGATGGGTGTGGCGCAGGCAGTTGCAGTCATACCGGGTCTTTCGCGCTCCGGCTCGACTATCGCAACGGGTCTTATATGTGGTGTCAGCAGGGAGCAGGTGACAAGGTTTTCGTTTCTGATGGTACTCATTCCCGTGTTGGGAGAGGCCTTTCTCGAGTTTGTGGGAGGTGGATTCGCCGCATCTTCCACTGCGGGCGAACTAGAGTTGCTGTTGGGTTTTGCAGCAGCTTTCCTTTCAGGTATATTTGCATGCAAGGTGATGATAGCAATTGTGAAGAAGGCACGTCTCAAGTGGTTTGCGCTTTACTGTGCTATTGCGGGTATTGCCTGTATCGTGGCTAATATGTTTTAGATGGGGGAGCCACTTCATATTTTTTTGTCCGATGTGCACCTTGGGGTCAATGATGACTCTAAGGGGCGTCGCGAAGCATTTTTTCTTGATTATTTGAGAAATTTGCCCGAGGAGACAGCCGGACTCTATCTTTTGGGTGATATATTTGATTTCTGGGTAGAATATAGAGATGTGGTACCCCGCTCCTCCATCCGTGTGCTGGGTGAATTGGCGGCATTGAGTGATAGTGGTGTCAAAATTTATTATTTCAGCGGCAATCACGACTACTGGCTTACAGATTACCTGCGGGATGAGATCGGGATGGAGGTTATAAAGGAACCACTAATTGTAAGGGAGATTGCGGGGAGGCGCGTCTGTATGGGACACGGAGATGGACTCGGATGCCGCAATCATTTTATCAGACTACTCTTTAAGGCTATAAGAAATAGATGGCTTATCCGTATACTCAAATTTTTCCATCCGTGGCTCATATTCCGCTGGGCCATCAATTGGTCTTCATCGAGCCGCAACCAAAGCAATACGAGCAAATATCTCTTTAAAGGCAAAGATTCGGATCTCTACAAATATCTTTGTAAATATGGCGAGGGGAAGGCGATAGATTGCTATATCCTCGGTCACGTACACACAGAGATGGAAATGGAAGTAGATAGTGGAGGGACTCTCTACCTTTTGGGAGATTGGGCTGAAGGAGCATCTTCCCTGAATCTTTCAGGTACATATATAGGCTTTGGCGCCTGCCCGAATATATCGAAGTAGAGTTCTTCAAATTCACCCCTTTTCCAGTATTCGACAAGTTCTTCCAGATCCTTGTCCTCACCGAAACGGTCGTAGGACCTTTTTAGATCACCTTTGAGCATCCTCGCTATACCTTGCCAGAATCCTGCGGTCACACCGGAAAAAAAGTGTCGTATTATATAATAGGGAGTCATTCCTACCTCTCGGTCGATAAGGCGAATCATCATCAGTCCCTGTCTTAGGGTAAGATTTTTGAAAATGGGCTCGAACTCCTTGATCAGGTCATCTTTCATCTTGTTGAGATATTTGTCCTGCTTGCGTTTGGACATATTATCGGTGACGAAAAGAGAGTCCGTCTCTCTTATGACCTTGCTTACAAGCAGTGCGTAGGGGTAGGCTCTGCTGAAATTGTAAACTCTTTTATAATATTGCGTCCACTCACGTTTATTCATTGTTTGACGCGGGTGGATGACTGCCGGCATTATCTCATCTACATATATGGTGTCCTTTCCATCAATGACATACTGCATCACATGCCCTCTCTGGGCTCTGACCTCCGACGGTGTCAGGAGCGAGAGTAACAGTATAATGAGTGCTGCAAAGGGTATATTTAGGACTTTTTTCACACCGCAAATGTAGTAAAAACAAAATAATGGTTACCTTTGGCGAATATAAATGCAATATAAGTGCCATGTTCAATTTAGCCAATTTCACTCCGTGGGTACTATTTACCGATCTAGGTATAATCCTGGGCCTTCTTCTGATAGGAAAAATTATAAGAGTCAAAGTCAAGTTGGTGCAGAAACTTTTCATACCTCCCAGTCTTTTGGCGGGACTTCTTGGCCTGATATTCGGTCCAAATGGTTTTGGTTGGTTGCCACTCTCTAATTTCATATCTGTATATCCTGCGGTGCTGATAGCCGTGGTCTTTGGAGCGCTTCCGCTATCTTCTCCGAAGTTCAGGATGAAGGAGGTTGCAGGTCGCGTTGGTCCGATGTGGGCCTATTCCCAGCTAGGAATGCTAATACAATGGTCATTAATGGGTCTTTTCGGCCTTTTTGTTCTGAAGTTGATATGGCCAAATCTTCACGATGCGTTCGGAGTGATGCTACCTACCGGCTTTTATGGTGGGCATGGCACAGCGGCTGCCATTGGGACTGCATTTGATGGTCTTGGGTGGGATGAAGCCACCTCGCTCGGTATGACAACTGCCACCGTTGGTATTATTTTGGCCATCGTAGGGGGATTATTTTTTATTAAAATGGCTGCAAGGAAAGGTGACACCGCCTATATAGTCGACTTTGCTGATCTTCCTAATGAGTTGCGCAGCGGTCTTCTACCAAAGGAGAAAAGAGAACCCTCCGGCGAGATTACAACTTCGCCGATTTCGGTAGACTCACTAACTTTCCACCTTGGACTCGTGGTGCTTGCAGCATTTGGAGGTTACATGATTAGCCAGGGAGTCAAATTATGGCTGCCTAAGCTTGAACTTCCCGTCTTCAGTTGTGCTTTTATAGTCGGATTGATCCTCAAAAAAATTTTTGATGCAACCAAGGTCTCTCAGTATATAGACCCCAAGACGACAAGTTCCATCAGCAGTACCGCAACGGATCTGCTTGTAGCCTTTGGAGTAGCTTCAATCAAACTCGGAGTGGTACTAAAATATGCTGTTCCTCTGATTGTACTGATAGTTGCAGGCATTGTTCTAACTGTTTTCATGGTATTTTACCTTGGGCGTCATCTTCACCGTAAGGACTGGTTTGAGAAGTCCATTTTTGCCTGGGGGTGGTGGACAGGCACAATGGCGATGGGTATTGCCCTGCTGAGAATTGTGGATCCAAAGATGATGAGCAAGGCACTGGATGATTATGCGCTCGCATATCTCCCCTGTGCTCCGGTAGAAATCTTGCTGATTACCATCGTGCCGATAATGTTCATGGCCGGACAGGGTCTTTGGCTTATTCTGATATCTCTATTGATCTCGATTCTGTTACTTTTTTTAGCGGTAAAGTTAAAATGGTGGATTCCCACTAAGGATCTGAAGCCCGCAAGGGGCCAACAATCGGTGTCTAATGAATAGAATGAGAATTTTGGGAGTCACATCAGCTCTGCTGTTTGTACTTTCCTTTCAAACATACGCACAGGAGGATGCTATACTTCTTAAACGTGCAGAGCAGCTCCATCGTGACATGTTTTCCATAGATACCCACAACGATGCCATCGTTAAATATACTCATCCCTGGAGACCGGATGCGGGAGAGCGCACCCAGGTCACTTTTCCCAAGATGAAGGAGGGTGGCTTAGATGCGGCCCTTTTTGCAGTATTTCTTTCTCAGGGACCGCGCAATCAACATGCATACGACAGCGTAATGGCCTACACGGTAAAAGAGATAGATTTCTTTAAGTCCTATGTGGCAGAACGTAGTTCAGAGGCGGGCATAGCTTACCGCTCATCTGATTTTCAGCGCCTCAAAAGGCAGGGGAAATCGATAGTGATGTTTGCCCTCGAAAATGGCTATGGCATAGGCACCGATATCCTGAATGTCGAACGACTGTACAATCTTGGAGTGAGGGCAATCACCCTCACACACAACTATAATAATGATGTGGGAGATTCTTCGCGCGATACCATCGCCGAGTGGCAGGGACTCTCACCATTCGGATATAAAGTAGTGGAGGAAATGAACCGTCTGGGTATGATAGTCGACGTATCGCACACTTCCACCGAAACGCTCTATGATTGCCTCGAGCACAGTAGGGCTCCAATCATGGCAAGTCATTCCAGTGTCCGTGCAATCAAGGATATACCTCGCAATCTTACCGACGAGGAAATAGTCGCCATCGCAGCTAAAGGCGGGCTGATACAGGTGGCTACAGGTCGCTGGTGTCTTTCGGATCTGCCGAGAGAGCAGGTTGACATTTCAGTTTTCTGTGATCATGTTGACCATGTTCGCAATCTTGTCGGAGCTGATCATGTCGGTATTGGGACCGATTTTGACGGTGGTGGCGGAATGGTAGGTTTTGAGGATGTTTCTAAGATGAAATACGTCACTGTAGAATTGCTACGCCGCGGATGGCCCGAAGAGGATATTCGAAAATTCTGGGGAGAAAATTTCTTAAGAGTTCTCAGAGAAGTTGAAAGAATTTCACGACAAATCAATCATTGATTGTCGAAAATGTGAGTTTACAATTTCGTTTCATTTTTGTAATTAGCTGGTCTTTGAGGATTTAGCTGTCAAATTTTATGGTCGAAAGTTCTGCAAATTTTTTATCAAAATAATTTGCATTTCAAATATTTTGACTATATTTGCAACCCGTGATTTATATGCCCATTAGTGTAAATTGCTGGAAGACAAGAGTTTAGAAATATTTAAGCTATAAAAAAATGTTACAACCGAAAAAAACCAAATTTAGAAGGCAGCAGAAAGGCCGCATGAAAGGCGTTGCCCAGAGGGGTAACCAGTTGGTCTTTGGATCTTTTGGTATCAAAACGATGGAGAGTTGTTGGTTGACAGGCCAACAGCTTGAGGCTGCACGTCAGGCTGTAGTGCGCTACATGAAGCGTGAAGGTAAGATCTGGATCCGTGTGTTCCCTGACAAACCCTTTACAAAAAAGCCTGCAGAGGTACGTATGGGTAAAGGTAAGGGTAGCCCTGAGGGCTTTGTAGCTCCCGTTACTCCCGGTCGTATGATAATAGAAGCAGAGGGTGTTCCTTTGGAGATTGCAAAGGAGGCGCTCCGTCTCGGTGCCCAGAAGTTGCCCGTTACCACCAAGTTTGTGGTAAGAAGAGACTATGTTGAACAATAAAAAGGAGAAGAAGAAATGAAAGCAGCAGAAATTCGTGAAATGGCTATCTCTGACCTGCGAGAGCGCATCGAAGTTGAGAAGCAGAATCTCAATCACATCAAGATGAATCATATAATCTCTCCGTTGGAAGACACTTCCAAGATCAAGAAGCTTAAGACTGATATTGCCAGGATGATGACAATATTGGCAGAAAAGGAATCACAGAACTAAAATAGACTTAATAATGGAAAGAAATCTTCGTAAAGAAAGAATCGGTATTGTGGTAAGCAACAAAATGGACAAGTCTATTGTAGTTGCTGTTAAAACAAAAGAAAAACACCCGATTTACGGAAAGTTCGTAAGCAAAACCACAAAATTTGTCGCTCAGGATGACAAAAACGAGTGCAGCGAAGGAGACACCGTGCGCATAATGGAAACACGTCCTCTGAGCAAGACCAAACGCTGGAGATTAGTAGAAATAGTAGAAAAAGTGAAATAACATGATACAACAAGAATCACGTTTGATGGTGGCAGACAACAGCGGTGCAAAGGAAGTCCTCTGTATCCGTGTTTTGGGCGGTACACGCCGTCGTTATGCCGGAGTCGGCGACAAGATCGTTGTTGCCGTAAAGAGTGCCATCCCTGGTGGAAACACCAAGAAAGGTGCAGTTTCTAACGCTGTGATAGTGCGTACAAAGAAAGAGATTCGTCGTGCTGACGGATCTTACATACGTTTTGATGACAACGCATGCGTTCTTCTCAACAAGTCTGATGAGGTTATCGGTACACGTATTTTTGGTCCCGTAGCTCGTGAGCTGCGTGAAAACTATATGACAATCGTCTCACTTGCCCCGGAGGTACTTTAAAGGAGGATTTGAATTATGACAAAGTTACATATCAAGAAAGGCGACATGGTATATGTAAACGCCGGGAACGATAAAGGCAAGACTGGTAAGGTTCTCGAGGTGATTACAAAGAAGAATCGCGCCATCGTTGAAGGTGTCAACATGGTAAGCAAACATACCAAACCCAATTCAAAACACCCTCAAGGGGGTATTGTTAAACGAGAGGCTGGTGTGCACATTTCCAACTTACAGGTTGTTGATCCCGTTAAGGGTGGTGCCACCAAGATCGGTCGTCGTCTCAACGAAGACGGCAAGATTGTTCGCTATGCCAAAAAATCAGGAGAGGAGATCAAATAATGGCAAAAGAGAAGAAAACCCAGGTGCAGGCAGGTCCTACAGTGGACCAGGTCAATTATGTTCCTTCTTTGAAGAAGAAGTACAAAGAGGAAATAGTAGGTAAACTGATGAAGGAATTTTCCTACTCCACCGTAATGCAGGTTCCCAGACTTGTCAAGATCACCATCAATCAGGGTATAGGCGCAGCCACCCAGGATAGGAAGCTCGTTGATGTAGCACAGCAGGAGCTCTCTTTGATTGCAGGTCAAAAAGCAGTTCAGACTGCTTCAAGAAAGGACATCTCCAATTTTAAGCTCCGTAGAGGCATGCCTATCGGCGTGAAAGTTACTCTTCGCTCCACCAAGATGTATGAGTTCCTCGAGAGGCTGATAGCTGTATCCCTTCCCCGTATCAGGGACTTCAAGGGTATCTCCGAGAATTTTGATGGTCGTGGCAACTATACCCTCGGCATCAAGGAGCAGATTATTTTTCCTGAGATTGACATCGATAAGATTGTGAAGGTGATGGGAATGGAGATTACATTTGTTACTACCGCTAAAAAAGACGAAGAGGCTTATGCGCTCCTACGTGAATTTGGTTTACCTTTTAAGAACATTAAGCACAACTAAATAGGATATGGCAAAAGAATCAATGAAGGCTCGCGAAGTAAAACGCGCTAAATTAGTAGCTAAGTATGCTGAGAAACGTAAGGCTTTGAAGGAAGCCGGAGATTGGGTAGCCCTTGACAAGCTTCCAAAGAACTCCAACCCCTGCCGACTCCACAACCGTTGCTCTATCACCGGTCGTCCAAAGGGTTATATGCGTCAGTTCGGCATAAGCCGTATTCAGTTCCGTGAAATGGCTTCCAAAGGCCTGATCCCGGGAGTGAAGAAAGCAAGCTGGTAAGAGATTTATACCTTAATTATATTAACATTGGATATCGGGCGTCCGGATGGGCGTCGAATCTTAAAAACAAACAAAAATGACTGATCCAATAGCAGATTATTTGACTAGAATTCGAAATGCATATCTCGCTGGTCACAAGACAGTGGAGATCCCCTCTTCGAAGATGAAAATGGAGATAACCCGTATTCTCCATGAGAAGGGTTACATCCTTGCTTATAAACTTGTGGAAGGCAAACCTTTCAACACTATCAAGATTGCTCTCAAGTATCACCCTGAGACGAATAAAGCAGCAATCAAGAAGATTATCCGCATCAGCTCTCCCGGTCTGAGGCAGTACACTAACGTGGCAAAGATGCCTCGCGTACTCAATGGTCTGGGAATCGCAATTCTCTCCACTTCCAAGGGTATTATAACCAACAAGGAAGCCAGAGATCTCAATGTGGGTGGTGAAGTGCTTTGCTACGTTTACTAACAGTTACAAATACAAATAAAAAATACAAAATGTCAAGAATTGGAAAATTACCTGTAAACCTGCCTGCAGCTGTCTCTGTGTCAATAGGAGAGGGCAATGTGGTAAAGGTTAAAGGCCCGCTCGGTGAATTGACCCAGAAGGTCGATCCTGATATTAAGGTATCGGTTGATGCGGGAGTCCTTACGGTGAAACGTCCTACAGACCAGCCTCGCCACCGTTCGATGCACGGCCTCTACCGTGCCCTTATCAACAACATGGTTATAGGCGTATCTGAAGGTTTCACAGTAGAACAACAATTGGTGGGTGTTGGTTACCACGTTGCGGTTGAGGGACAGACCATCGTCCTGAACCTAGGTTTCTCCCACGAGATTCACTTCCGGCTTCCGGCTGAGATCAAGGCGGAGGCTCCGGCTGTTAAGAAGGGCCAGAACCCGGTTTTAATTATGAAAAGCCACGACAAACAGCTTCTTGGTATGGTAGCGGCCAAAGTACGCTCACTGCGTAAGCCTGAACCTTACAAGGGCAAGGGAATCAAGTTCGTAGGCGAACAACTACGTCGTAAAGCCGGTAAATCGGCCAGCGCCAAATAATAGGAGATTAAGTTATGGCATTGAATAAGATAGAAAGAAGAAAGAGGATTCACTACCGCATACGCAAAATTGTAAACGGTACTCCCGAAAGACCGAGGATGGTAGTCTTCAGAAGTAACAAGCAGATCTATGTTCAGGTTATAGATGATGTAAATGCCGTTACTCTCGCATCGGCAGCCTCCAATGACAAGGCTCTTGTAGAGCAATGTAAAGGCAAGACCGGTGTTGAGGCTGCAAAAATCGTCGGCATGGCGGTTGCGGAGCGTGCACTAGCAAAAGGTATCACCACAGTATCTTTCGATCGCGGAGGTTACCTTTATCACGGAAGAGTTAAAAGTTTGGCAGATGCTGCCCGCGAGGGTGGTCTTAAATTCTAAGGAGATATTATGGCAAATTCTAATGTAAAAAGAGTAAAGACTACTGATCTTGAGTTGAAAGATAGATTGGTAGCTGTTCGTAGAGTAACCAAGGTAACAAAGGGTGGACGTAATTTCAGTTTCGCCGCCATTGTTGTCGTAGGTGACGAGAACGGTGTGGTAGGATATGGCCTTGGAAAGGCAAATGAAGTGACTACCGCAATCTCCAAAGGTATTGAAGACGCAAAGAAAAACCTCGTAAGGATCCCTCTTAGCAAGAGGACAATTCCCCATGAGCAGTCAGCCAAATTTGGTGGAGCAAGAGTATTTATGAAACCTGCGGCCCCCGGTACCGGAGTAAAGGCCGGTGGTGCTATGCGTGCCGTTTTTGATTCGGTGGGCATACACGACGTTCTTGCAAAATCCAAAGGTTCATCAAATCCTCACAACTTGGTAAAGGCCACTATAGCCGCTCTAACAGAGATGCGTGATGCATATACTGTTGCCGGTCTCCGTGGCATTCCGATGAGTAGGGTATTTAAAGGATAAGGAGGAAGAATAAAATGACAAAAGTAAAAGTTACTCAAATCCGGAGCCGTAGCGGTGCGACTGAAAGACAGATCGCAAACCTCGTCTCTCTGGGTATCCGCAGGATGCACCACACCGTTGAGGTGGAGCTTACGCCTGTTACCAAAGGTATGATTGAAAAAGTTCTTCACCTTGTTAAAGTTGAAGAGGTAAAGTAAAGGAGGAATTACGATGAAATTACATACACTTAAACCTGCAGAAGGTTCCAAAGGAAGAGTAAAGCGCGTGGGTCGTGGCCCGGGCTCAGGTCGTGGCAAAACAGCCGCACGTGGTATGAACGGTGCAAAGTCACGCTCAGGTTACTCTCGTAAGGCCGGTTTTGAAGGAGGTCAGATGCCCATACAGAGACGTCTTCCTAAGTTTGGCTTTAACAACCCTACCAGGGTTGAGTATAAGGCAATCAATCTCTCTTCTCTACAGGCTGCTTGTGAGAAACACAATCTCACTACTTTTGATATTGACACAATGATTGCTGTAGGTCTGGCCGGCAAGAACGATCTCGTAAAGATCCTTGGCAACGGTGAACTAACCGCTAAAATTGATGTTACAGCCAATGCGTTTTCCGCTTCCGCCATTAAGAAAATTGAGGAGGCAGGTGGAACTGCAAATAAAATCTAATCATTATGAAAAGATTTTTCCAGACAATAATAAACATCTTCAAGATTGAAGAGCTCCGCACCAGGATTCTCTACACCCTGGGCCTGATTGTGATCTACCGTCTGGGAAGTTATATCGTACTTCCCGGTATTGATGCATCTCAGCTTGCCAACTTGCAGAGCCAGTCTTCCGAAGGTTTGCTGGGACTATTGAATATGTTCTCCGGTGGTGCCTTCGGTAACGCTTCAATCTTTGCATTGGGTGTTATGCCTTATATTTCTGCTTCCATTGTCATACAGCTTTTGGCTGTGATGCTCCCCTTCTTCCAACGCCTCCAGCGTGAAGGTGAGAGTGGACAAAGGAAAATGAATCAGTATACACGTTATCTGACAATCGCCATTTTGGCAATACAGGGTCCTGCTTATATTGCAAACCTTTCCAACCAGCTCCCCCCGGAAGCATTCGTTGCTACAATCGGAAGAGGTTGGTATGGGATTTTTGTCACAATGGTGCTGATTGGAGGTACGATGTTCGTTATGTGGTTAGGTGAAAGGATTACAGACCGCGGCATTGGTAATGGTATTTCCCTAATCATCATGGTGGGTATCGTTGCACGTCTACCGATGGCTTTGTGGATTGAATTCACGGAAAAGTTGCACTCTACGGGAGGCGGTATTCTTATGTTTATCGTCGAACTGTTGATACTATTTCTTGTTTTCGTTGCCTCTATTGCCCTCGTGCAGGCAGTGCGTAAGATTCCCGTTCAATATGCCAAACGTGTTATTGGCAACAAACAATATGGCGGAGTGCGTCAGTATATCCCGTTGAAGATCAATGCTGCCGGTGTTATGCCGATTATCTTCGCACAGGCTTTGATGCTCTTCCCGCTCATATTTTCAAACTTCAGCGCCACTAAGGGCCTTGCGGCAGTGATGTCCAATACGGCCGGTTTTTGGTACAACTTTGTCTTTGCAATGATGGTTGTCCTGTTTACGTATTTCTACACCGCTATTACAGTAAACCCGACCAATATGGCAGAAGAAATGAAGAAGAATGGCGGATTTATTCCGGGCGTTAAGCCGGGAAGGAAAACCGCCGAATACATTGACACAATAATGTCACGCATTACACTACCCGGTTCTATTTTCCTGGCAGTGGTAGCCGTTTTGCCGGCATTTGCGATGATGCTTGGAGTAAACAATCAGTTTGCAGCCTTCTACGGTGGAACATCATTATTGATCCTCGTGGGCGTTATACTGGATACTCTACAGCAGATCGAAAGTCATTTGCTAATGCGTCACTACGACGGTCTGATGAAGACGGGACGTCTCAGAGGCCGTTCGGGTATGTAATTTTATTGATAAGTTCTTTAGAGTATGGTCAAGCCCAAAACCGAAGAAGAGTTGGTTATCATTAGGGAAAATGCCCTTCTGGTTTCCAAAACTCTGGCTGAGGTCGGACGATATATTGCTCCGGGAATAACAACTAAAGAGTTGGATTTCATTGCGGAGAAATATATCAGAGAGGCGGGAGCAGAGCCGGGCTTCTTGGGTTACGGAGGTTTTCCCTTTACATTGTGCATATCTCTCAATGATACGGTAGTTCATGGATTTCCCTCAGACTACAAATTGCAGGAAGGAGATATCGTTTCAGTTGATTGTGGCACAAAATATAGGGAATTTAATGGTGACTCCGCCTATACCTTTGCTGTCGGAAAGATCAGCGAGGAGGACAAGAGGCTTCTCGAAGCCACTAAGGCCTCCCTCTACCTCGGTATAGAACAGGCAGTCAGCGGCAATCGTACAGGTGATATCGGGTTTGCGGTTCAGTCCTATGTGGAGAGCCTCGGTTATTCAGTGGTCAGAGAGATGGTAGGTCATGCCATCGGTCGCAATCTCCACGAAAGCCCTGAGGTCCCTAATTATGGACGGAGAGGTAAAGGAGTCAAACTTCGTGAAGGTATGGTCCTTTGTATCGAGCCGATGGTCAATGCAGGAGGTAAAGAGATTTACCTGGACGAGAATGGTTGGGCTGTACGTACGGTTGATGGCAAGAAATCGGCACACTTTGAGTTGATGGTTGCCACCAGAAAGGGTGCTCCGGAGATCTTATCCACATTTGAATTTATTGAAAACAACAAATAACCACAAGTCAAAACCTACGGAATTGTTATAATATGCCAAAACAACAAGCTATAGAACAAGAAGGGACAGTTATCGAAGCTCTTTCCAACGCAATGTTCAGAGTCGAACTTGACAACGGACATGTGATAGTCGCCCACATTTCGGGTAATATGCGTATGCATTATATCAGGATATTGCCGGGAGATAGGGTAAGGGTAGAAATGTCCACGTATGATTTGACTAAAGGAAGAATTTCTTTCAGATATAAATAATAAAACTTACACAAATGAAAGTAAAAGCATCCATAAAGAAGCGTAGTGAGGATTGTAAAATTGTAAAACGCAAAGGTCGCTTGTATGTAATTTGCAAGAAGAATCCAAAATTCAAAATGCGCCAGGGATAATTTTTTAATTTGTAATAACAATAAAGTAAAAAATAGATTATGGCACGTATAGCCGGAGTTGATTTACCGAACAACAAACGCGGAGAGATAGGATTGACCTATATCTTCGGTATCGGTCGCAGTTCTGCTAAAAAGATCCTCACGGATCTTGATATCGATCTTGATACCAAGGTCAAGGACTGGAATGACGACCAGATTACAGCAATCCGTACAAAGATTGCCAATGAGTACAAAATTGAAGGAGAGCTTCGCTCATCCGTTCAGTTGAACATCAAACGTCTGATGGATATCGGATGTTACAGGGGTATCCGTCACCGTATAGGTCTTCCCGTACGCGGTCAGAGTACCAAGAACAATGCACGTACACGCAAGGGTCGTAAGAAGACTGTTGCAAATAAGAAGAAAGCAACTAAATAAGAGATTTGAATTATGGCAAAGAAACCTACAACAAGCAAGAAAAGAGTTGTTAAAGTTGACGCTTATGGTCAAGCTCATATTTCGTCGACTTTCAACAACGTCATCGTCACAATCACCAACAGTACCGGTCAGGTAATCAGTTGGTCGTCAGCAGGCAAGATGGGCTTCAGAGGATCCAAGAAGAATACTCCCTATGCAGCCCAGGTAGCCGCTCAAGATTGCGCCAAGGTTGCGTACGATCTCGGATTACGCAAGATTAAGGCATATGTAAAGGGTCCGGGAGCAGGTCGTGAGTCTGCAATCCGCACTATCCATGGAGCAGGTATTGAAGTTACCGAGATTATAGACGTTACTCCTCTGCCCCACAATGGTTGCCGCCCCAAAGGCCGCCGCAGAGTATAACCTTAATAACCTTAAAGCAATAGTATAATAATATGGCAAGATATACAGGGCCCAAAACTAAAATAGCCCGCAAATTTGGAGAGCCTATCTTTGGTCCGGATAAACAGTTCGAAAAGAAGAATTACCCTCCGGGACAGCATGGACAGGCCAAGAAACGCAAAAAAACCTCTGAGTACGGTACCCAGCTTGCTGAGAAACAAAAAGTAAAGTATACTTATGGCCTTCTCGAAAGACAGTTCCGTAACCTTTATGGCAAAGCACACAGGATGAAGGGCCGTACGGGCGAAAACCTCATTCTCCTCCTCGAGTCCCGTCTCGACAATATAGTTTACCGTCTCGGTATAGCTCCTACGAGGGCTGCTGCAAGACAGCTTGTTACACACTGTCATATCACCCGTAACGGTGAAGTTTGCAACATCCCCTCAACCATTGTCAAACCGGGCGAGCTGGTAGGAATTCGTGAGCGCTCAAAGAGTCTTGAGGTTATTCAGGATAGCCTTTCACGCTCTTCCAACACCTACTCCTGGCTTGAGTGGGATGCTGCAAAGTACCAGGGTAAATATACCAATGTTCCTCTAAGAAGCGAAGTTCCTGAAAACATCAATGAGCAACTTATTGTAGAGTTGTACTCCAAGTAATCCTTGCTTATAGCGTAAACACTAATAAAATTTAAACAGTATGGCAATTTTAGCATTTCAAAAACCGGATAAGGTAATAATGCTTGACGCAACAGACACCTTCGGTCGTTTCGAATTCCGTCCGTTGGAACCGGGATATGGTATAACCGTAGGCAATGCTCTCCGTCGTATACTGCTCTCTTCTTTAGAAGGCTTTGCCATCACCTCAATAAGAATCGACGGTGTAAGTCACGAATTTGACACTATACCCGGTGTTATTGAGAGCGTTGTTGACATCATTCTAAACCTCAAGCAGGTTAGACTCAGAAGGATGATAGAAGATGTGGACAGCGAGGTGGTAAACGTGACTGTTAGTGGTAAGCAAGAATTTACTGCTGAAGATATCTCCAAGAGTTTATCCTCCTTTAAAGTATTGAATCCCGATCTCCACATTTGCTCCATGGAGCCTTCCGTTAAGCTCAATATCGAGATGAGGATCGGTAAAGGAAGAGGCTATGTCCCTTCAGAAGAAAATAAAGTGGATAATGCCCCCCTCGGAACAATTGCGATCGACTCGATTTTCACTCCTATCAAGAATGTGAAATACTCGGTTGAAGACTGGCGTGTTGAACAGAAGACCGACTACGAGAAACTCAATATTGAGATTACCACAGACGGTTCAATCCACCCGAAGGAGGCCTTGAAAGAGGCAGCTACCATCCTGATTCAGCACTTCTGGCTCTTTTCAGATGAGAAGATCACCCTTGAGACTACAGTCGAGCAAGACAATAAACAACTTGACGAGGAGTCGATGCGTATGCGTCATATACTTCTCACCAAACTTTCAGATATGGAGCTCTCAGTAAGGGCTCTCAACTGCCTGAAAGCTGCAAGCATCGAGACATTTGCAGACTTGGTTAGTCATCAGAGGACAGATCTGATGAAATTCAGAAATTTCGGAAAGAAATCTCTCAACGAGATAGATATGCTCATGGATAGATTGAAACTGAACTTCGGAATGGATATCACTAAGTATAATATTGAAATAAAAGCACAAGAAAATGAGGCACAATAGATCAATAAACAGTTTAGGACGCAAGAGCGGACATCGCAAAGCGATGCTGGCCAATATGGCCTCATCTTTGATTCTTCACAAGAGGATCGAGACTACTCTCGAAAAGGCTAAAGCATTGAGAGTCTATGTTGAACCGCTTATTACCAAGTCAAAAGAGGATACCACACACTCACGTCGCATAGTATTCAGTTACCTGAAGCAGAAAGAGGCTGTTGCTGAGTTATTCCGCGTTGTTGCTCCGAAGATTGCTGATCGTCCCGGCGGATATACACGTATTATCAAAAACGGTTTTCGTATCGGAGACGGGGCTAATATGGCATATATTGAGTTGGTAGATTTCAACAAGGCAGTCCTTGAAGCTGATGCACCTGCAAAAGAGACGAAGAAAGCTTCTACTCGCCGCAGTCGCTCCAAGAAGAGTGCAGATACGAGTACGGAGAAGGTTGTGGATAAGAGTGTTGAGGTAAGTGCAGAAGAGGCTGAAGTTAAAGCAACAAAGGCAGCCAAGCCAGCAGCTAAAAAAGCAGCTCCTAAAGCATCTTCAAAGGCCGCTCCGAAGGCCACTCCCAAGGGTGTCGGCAAAGTTGCGGCAAAAGCTCCGGTTAAGAAAGTTTCCGCTCCTCGAAAGACAGGGAACGCGTAACTAATATGAGTGACGTAAAAAAAGAGATGACTGAAAAAATCAGTCATCTCTTTTTTTACTGAGTTCTGAGTTCTGAGTATGTAGTGTTTCGGGGTGTGGGTTACGTCGTGCGGGGTTTACCGCATAACTCGTGAGTCTGAAATAACCTGCAACCTGTACCTCACACCACTCAAAGCTCCTTACTAAGTACTTTGTCAGAACTACAGACTACTTACTTCTGACTCGAAACTATACTGTAGCTACCAGATTGCGGTCACCGTATCCGCTGTCCACACGTGCAACATGAGGCCAGAACTTGTTGTCGCGGATCCACTCAAGGGGATATGCCGCCTGTTTGCGGGTGTAAGGATGTGACCAGTTATCCGAGCCAACCTCACAAGCCGTATGAGGTGCCATTTTGATGGGATTGTCATCCTTATCGAGACGCCCGGCCTTAATGTCTTCACATTCGGCAACGATACACTTCAATGCTTCTACAAATCTGTCAAGTTCCGGTAGTGATTCGCTTTCGGTAGGCTCGACCATCAATGTCTCGTGTACCGGGAATGAAAGTGTAGGAGCGTGGAATCCGAAGTCCATAAGTCGCTTGGCAATATCGGTTGCATCCACGCCGTACTCGGAACGGAAATGTCTGAAGTCTACGATACATTCGTGGGCAACACGTCCTTTATCTCCTGTGTAGAGGGTCTTAAGTTCCGGTTCCAGTTGCACAGCTATATAATTGGCATTGAGAATGGCAATTTCAGTAGCCTTACGGAGTCCATCAGCTCCGAGCAATTTGATATAGGCATGAGTGATGGGGAGCAGCAGAGGGCTACCGTAGGGAGCCGCAGCAACCGCAGTCATATTGATTCCACCGCACTCCGGGAGCACCGGATGGCCGGGAAGGTATGGAGTAAGATGTTTTGCGGTGCAAATGGGCCCTACACCAGGACCACCGCCTCCGTGAGGCATGGCAAAGGTCTTGTGAAGGTTTAGATGGCATACGTCGGCTCCTATATAACCGGGGTTGGTCAGACCTACCTGAGCATTCATATTAGCCCCGTCCATATAAACCTGACCACCATTTTCATGGATTATATTGCAAATTTCGCGAATTTTAACCTCAAATACACCATGGGTGGAAGGATAAGTGATCATTATTCCTGCCAGGTTGCCGCGGTTTGCAACTGCCTTTTCGCGAAGCTCTTCAACATCAATGTTACCATTCTCATCGCAGCCGACAAGCACGATGTTGTAGCCAGCCATAGCTGCAGAAGCGGGGTTGGTGCCGTGGGCTGATGTGGGAATTATGATGATGTCACGGTGTGCTTCACCATTTGCCTCGTGATAGGCGCGGATGGCCATAAGGCCGGCATATTCTCCCGCAGCACCGCTATTGGGTTGGAGCGAACAACCGTCCAGTCCGGTAATGACGGCAAGATCATGCTCCAATTCTTTAATTACCTTTAGCGAACCTTCCACCTGGTCGGTTGGTGCGAATGGGTGTACATTGCCGAATTCACTCCAGCTCATAGGCATCACCTCAACTGCCGCATTGAGTTTCATGGTGCAGCTTCCAAGAGGTATCATGGAGTGTGTAAGAGAGATGTCCCGGCGCTCGAGTTTTTTGATATAGCGCATCATGTCTGTCTCAGAGTGGTATTTATTGAATATCTCTGAGGTGAGGATGGGTGTTTCTCTCTTCATGAATGAAGGCTCTGCAGGAATGCCCGGGTTGAGATCTACGCAGCCAAATATTCCTCCTATTATGGAAGCCTCTTCATGATTCGAGAGCTCGTCAAAACTGATGATTATGGTATTGTCGGAGGTGTAGCAGAAGTTGATTCCTGCTTCTTCCGCTCTTGAATTGATCTCTGCAGGATCAAACTCAATACCTTCTGCTCCTATGATTTCAATGGTGTCAAAGAAGTTCTTTGCAGCGAGTCTGTAACCATTTTTGCGAAGAGTATCAGCCACGGCATGAGCATGGCGATAAGCGTTCATGGCTATTTTACGTATGCCTTTTGGACCATGATATAGTGCAAACATTCCTGACATTGTGGCCATGAGTGCAGTAGCAGTACAGATATTGGATGTGGCCCTCTCCCTTTTAATATGCTGCTCACGTGTCTGGAGAGCAAGGCGTACTGCGGGGTTGCCGTGACGGTCAACTGATATGCCGACTATACGGCCCGGAAGGTTGCGTTTGAATGCATCTGAAGTGGCGATAAAGCCGGCCGTAGGACCGCCGAAGCCCATGGGAAGCCCGAATCTTTGGGCCGTGCCCACTGCAATGTCAGCACCCCAAGCTGCAGGTTCCTTAAGTACTGCAAGCGCAAGAAGATCGCAATATGCAGTTACGAGGATACCCCGCTCATGAGCTTTTGAGCAGAATGAGCTGTAGTCCCTCACTTCACCATTTGCTGCCGGATACTGGAGAATGGCTCCGTAGCATTTTTCGTCAAATTGATAATCAGAGTAGTCGCCCAGCACTATTTCAATGTTGAGAGGGGCTGATCTCGTTTCCAGCACCGAAAGCACCTGGGGAAAGATGTTTTTATCTACAAAGAGCACGTTTTTACCCTCTTTTACCGCATCGCGGCTACGGAGCTCATACATCATCTTCATAGCTTCAGCCGCGGCTGTAGCATCATCCAACATCGAGCTGTTTGAGAGGCCGAATCCCGTCAGAGATGAGATCATTGTCTGAAAATTGATCAGCGCCTCGAGACGGCCTTGCGAGATCTCTGCCTGATAAGGGGTGTAGGAGGTGTACCAGGAGGGATTCTCAAAAATGTTGCGTATAATTACTGCGGGTGAGGCCGTACCATAATAACCCATTCCTATCATTGAGCGGAAAGGTTTATTGAGGGATGCCGTCTTTTTGAGTCGTGCCGTGTATTCGTGCTCGGAGAGAGCTGGTTCCAGAGCAAGAGGCTCTTTTAGGAGAATGTCTGACGGTACGGTTTGTTTTATAAGTTCATCAATTGATGATACGCCGAGCCTTTCCAACATGATTTTTTCTTGGAAATCCCTTGGCCCGTTATGTCTGTCAACGAATTTATGTGGCATGTTTTATATGGTTTTAATAGTTGTCATTCAACAAAGGTAGTCAGTTATTATTTCTTTTCCAATCGGATTTATCTCCATCTCTCCAGATCGAGACGTACATAGATAAATAGCAAAATGGTGAATCCCCAAAGGCTACTGCCTCCATAACTCACAAAGGGCAGCGGAATGCCTATCACAGGCATAAGTCCGACCGTCATTCCAACATTTATTAGAATATGCATAAATAGGATGGAGGCGACACAATAGCCATAAATACGAATAAAACGGTCCCTTTGTTTTTCTGCGGAATTGATAAGCCTTATCAGCAATACCAAGAAAATGGCCAGTACCGCCAAAGACCCTACGAAACCCCATTCCTCTCCTATGGTGCAAAAAATAAAATCGGTAGTCTGCTCCGGAACAAAATCAAATCGAGTCTGTGTACCCCGGAGAAATCCTTTACCGAAAAATCCTCCGGAACCGATCGCAATCATGGATTGGTGGACATTGTAACCATCGCCCATAGGATCCTCCTTGATTCCCAGAAGTACCTCTATACGCCCTTTTTGGTAATCTTTGAGAACATTGTCAAATATGAAATCCACCGAAAAGACCAATGAGATGCCCACTATCATACTAAGTATTGTGTTGCGTAATATCTTTTGCCGTTTCAACACTGACTTGATCAGAAGCACAAGTAGGAAGGGCGCAAGGGCGAACACCAACCAAATTTCCGCAGGAAACCTGCTGAAAAATTTTCTGAGGGCAACTGCAAATTTACCCGGACTCTCGCTTGCAGTGGAAACCATATCATCATCCACAATAGTAGCGGACTCGTCTGCACTATTGTCTCTGTCTATTTCCACTGAGACTATTTCTGTAGCCGGCTTTTCCATACTACCTATATCGCTGACGAGCGAAGGAATAAATCCCAGCAACACTATTAATGGCAAAACGACCGCAACAACCCACTTTTTTCGCGTTACAAGCGAGGCAAATAGAGTTACCAACCCTACTACTATTAGAATAGAAATATAGGGTGAAAAGACCAGGGTGCTTATAAAAATACCAATTACGGATAATCCAACAATAAGTATCCACCCCGACATTCCCTCACGGTAAAACATCAACAGGAATCCAAGATAAACCAGAGCGGTTCCCGTCTCTTTCTCCAAAATTATTGCCGACATCGGCAACAAGAAGACCGCGAATGCTTTAAGGGCATCTGATTTGTTCTTAAAACTGAAATCAAATTTGCTGCTCATAAGATGGGCAAGGGCCAGCGAGGTGGTAATTTTGGAAAACTCGGCCGGCTGCACCCTCATGCTCCCTATCTGAAGCCAACTATTGGAACCTTTTACATTGGCTCCGACAAATATAACCACCACCAGTAGCACCGCCATAAACGCATACAGCCACCAGGCAAAGGCGGTATAGATTTTTGGATGTATGGCAAATAGTATTAGCAAAGCCAGTACTACCGAAGTCCCGATCCATATAATCTGCTTACCATATTCCATAGAGAAGTCAAAAATGACTGCCCCCTCTTGATATAGAGACGAATAGATATTAATCCACCCGAAAAGCACCAATGCCAGATAGCAGGTGATTATAGTCCAATCGAGTTTTCTATAGATTGATTTTTCCACTATCTACCTCCTCCTTACTGTCACCCTATCAAGCAGGTATCCGTTTATCATATTAGTTTCAAGCCATTTTCTCCCTGGGGAGATCTCACCGTTGAGGTATTTTTCCACAAGAAGGGAGGAAATCGGGGCCGCCCAACTGCTTCCGAAACCGGCATTCTCAATATATGCCGCAACCGCAATCCTGGGATTCTCCTTCGGAGCAAAGCAGATGAATATTGAGTGGTCGTTGCCGTGCGGATTTTGAGCTGTGCCGGTTTTCCCGCATACATTAAGTCCGGGAACATTTGCCAGCCTTCCGGTAGCTCCGGGGCCACCATTAACTGCCAGATACATACCATCCACCACATACTTAAACCATGTGGTATCCACCATCGTGTAATGAAGCTCTTTGAAGCGGGGGTCAATAGGATTGTCCGGCATATCTTTTTGTAGGTGCGGCGTGTAAAACCAGCCGCGGTTGGCAATTATGGCTGCGAGGTTTGCCAGATGCAGCGGTGTGGAGCCAATCTCACCCTGACCTATGGCGAGAGAGATGATTGAGAGTGATCTCCAGCGGTTCTTGCCGTGAAGTCTGTCGTACCATTCGGCAGTGGGCATTGTACCAGCCTGTTCAGAAGGGATATCGGTTTGTAATCTCATTCCGAATCCGAAACTTTCGGCATATTCTTTCCAGATTGTAAAGGATTCACGGATGTTTTTATATTTCGGATTGTCGAGGATCGCACGGAATACATAGCAGTAGTATGTATTGCAGGACATCATTATCGAGCGTCTGAAATCGAGGGGAGAGGGGTGCCCGTGACATCCTACTCTGAGGTTGCCGACCGTATAAGCACCATAGCAAGAATAGGTGGATGAGGGAGTGATTACCCCTTCCTGAAGTCCTATCAGGCCATTTACCAATTTGAAAACCGAACCCGGAGGCTGAGGCGACATTACTGCCCTGTTGTACATCGGTTTATAGGGGTCAGTGACAATCTCTTGGTAGTATTTACTGATTTCTGCCAGCTTGGATATCTCCAGTCCGGGGCTTGAGACCATGGTAAGAATCTCGCCGGTTGAAGGTTCTATTGCCACAAGAGAGCCCACTTTATTTTGCATAAGCTCTTCACCATATGCCTGTAGTACGGCATCGATTGTACTTGTGACATCTTTGCCCGCTACGGCAGTCTTGTCATATTCCCCCTCCTCGTAACGCTCCTTTATACGGTTGTGTGCATCGCGAAGATAGATGTTGTACCCTTTTTCTCCTCTGAGTTGCTCTTCGTAGGCCATTTCCATTCCGGTTCTTCCGGCATAATCACCTTGCTTATACTCCGGATTCTTTTTGATATAATCGGCATCGACTTCGGAGATATATCCATAGAGATTGGCACCGGCATTGGATGGGTAGGTACGGATAGTTCTCGGAGTTCCGGAAAATCCGGGAAATTTATACTGTTTCTCTATGAAAATATTGTAATGTTCACCGGAAACCTGTTTGATGAAAGGAAGGGTCTGGAAACCTACCCGGGTGCGGTATTTGCGGTATTCACGAAATTTTGAGTTGACAAATGAAGTGTCTATGCCGAATATGGAGCAAAATTCCAGCGTATCAAAAGGCGTTACCTCGACCGGGGTCACCATTATGTCATAGGTAATTTTGTTTGAGACGAGAGTCACCCCGTTGCGATCCAGGATAAGCCCCCTGGCGGGGTAAATGGTTTCATATTTCAGAGCATTATTCTCGGCGTTGATACGATAATACTTACTTATGATCTGGATATAGAAGAGCCTCACCACAATTAAAGTAAAAACTATAATAATGGATAATAAAAGGAGGTTTTTTCTTTGCCGGGAGATTGACATCAGTAATGCTTATTGAGAAGTGTAACACTGACAAAGAGAATTAATATGATATTTGCCACATAGCTCAATGCTATACGCATCAAGATGAATGATGCCGGTCTAAAGCCTGCGCAGTCAAATAGGACGTATGTAATAAGAAATACAAGTGTGAGATATGAGGAGTATCTGAAATACCTGAAAAATCCCACATCGTTTATAGTGAGTCGTTCGAGTTTGTCACTTCGTTCACGGTTGATGGTAAAATAACTTATCGGTCTGACCAAGGTAGCAGTAATTACCGCTGCCGCAGAGTTAAGGCCAAGTATTCCGTCAGAGACCAAATCAATCACCAAGCCGACTGTAAATGATATTAAGGCCAGTTTCGGATAGCCATATTCGCCAGGAATGGAGAGAATTATCAACGGCAGAAGAGTAAGATGGATATAAGGTCCCGTATAGATATAGTCGCAGATGATAATCTGGATAATAGTCATCACGGCAATCAGCAAGAAAAGCGATATTTTGTTATTCCGTATCATTCTCAATCATCTTAATCTCTTTACCGTAATTATTGATTACAACATCTACAAGGCGTAGGGCTCTAAAATTCTGGAACATTTCGACGCCTATCTCTAATGCGACTCCATTTACCTCATCCACAGAGGTTACAACTCCGACAGGTATATCCGGAGGAAATATGGCCGAATAACCGCTGGTAGAAATTGTATCACCGGGGTATACCTCCGTATGAATTGGGATCTCCCTGACAACTGCCTTGTTGCCTACGCCGGTCCAGACCATAGGGCCAAAGACCCCGTTGGTCACAATCTTGGCACTGACGCTCTGAGAGGTATTGAGAAAGGAGGAGACGTAACTGATGCGTGGAGATACTGCCTCGACTATGCCGACAATTCCCCACGAAGTGATCACTCCCATTCCCTCTTCTACGCCGCTGTTTGACCCTACATTCAGTATAATGTAATTGTGCTGCTTATTAATGGAGTTCTTGATGATGGTAGCCCGTATGAATGTATAGTCACCTATGCCCGAGACTGAAGCAATGGCCTCTTCGGCGCTAATACCATCGAAGTATCTCTCAAGAGTTAATATACGCTCTTTTAGAAGAGTGTTTTCGGCTTCCAGCAACTTATTTTCATTCTTGTAGTTGAGAAAATAGCGAATGCTCTCCCCTTGTCGCCAGAAGAAGGACTGTACTGATCGGGCGACCCCCATAATCCTGTATTTTTGAATGATGCTATTGTTGGTAATCAGGATAATAGATATGCCCTCCAGAAATAAAAACAATGCAATGTACAGGAATGTCTTTATGAGGCGGGAGTTTCTCCTCATCGCATCAGGAAGTTGAAGGAATTGCTGTTCTTAAGTGCAATGCAAGTACCCCTGGCCACGGCCCTGAGGGGGTCCTCAGCTACGTGGAAGGGAATATTAATCTTTTTGAATAAACGTTTGTCCAAACCTCTTAGCAAGGCTCCGCCACCTGTGAGATAGATTCCCTTATGTACTATATCACTATAGAGCTCCGGGGGAGTCTGTTCAAGTACGGACATTATTGCTGACTCAATCCTTACCAGTAATTTGTCAAGACAATGTGCAATCTCCTGCGGAGTTACCGTAGTCTCGATAGGGAGTACTGTCATCAGGTTTGGACCACTGACTTTATAAGGCTCAATTGGTTCGTCAAGATCGGAAGTAGCTGCTCCGATATTGATTTTAATCTCTTCGGCAGTCTTTTCTCCAATCTTTATATTGTGTTGCTGACGCATATATTGCTGTATTTCGTTGGTAAACTGGTCTCCGGCCACCTTAATGCTGGAGTCGGCCACTATTCCTCCAAGAGAAATTACGGCAATCTCAGTAGTGCCGCCACCTATATCGACAATCATATTTCCCGAAGGGGCAGTCACATCGATGCCTACTCCGAGGGCAGCTGCCATCGGCTCGAAAATAAGATATACGTCGCGTCCACCCGAATGCTCTGCAGCATCTCTTACCGCACGCGTCTCAACCGGAGTACTGCCGGAAGGGATGCAGACCACCATCTTGAGACTCGGTGAAAAGAAGGACCTGCGGGTGTTGATCATCTTGATAAACTCCCTTATCATCTGTTCAGAACTATCGAAATCTGCAATCACACCCTCCTTTAATGGTCTGATAGTCCTCACACCCTTGCTCTCTTTACCCTGCATCTGTTTAGCCTTTGTGCCAACTGCAAGGACTTTTCCTGTCAGATTGTCTACGGCAACAATGGAGGGCTCGTCGATGATTTTCTTGTCATTCATAAATATGACCGTATTGGCGGTGCCAAGGTCAATAGCGAGTTCCTGTGTTAAAAATGAAAATACCATATATCTTATAAAACTATATCTTTATTAATGTTTGAAATGTCTGAAACCGGTGGTGACCATGGCCATGCCGTTTGCGTTACACCAGTCAATGCTCTCCTGGTCCCTGACAGAGCCTCCGGGCTGGATTACGGCAACAATCCCTGCCTCGTGTGCTATTTCAACGCAATCAGGAAAAGGGAAGAAGGCATCGGAAGCCATTACTGCCCCGTTGAGGTCAAAGTCGAAAGATTTGGCTTTGGCTATTGCCTGCCTTAATGCATCCACTCTGGAGGTCTGCCCAATACCGCTGGCAAGAAGCATGGAGTCTTTGGCCAGCACTATGGCGTTGGACTTGGAATGTTTGACCAATTTGTTGGCAAAAAGCAAATCCTCAACCTGCCCCGGAGTAGGCGCAAGAGTAGTCACGGTTTTAAGCTCTTCGGGACTCTCTACCTTTTCGTCTCTATCCTGAACGAGAATGCCCCCTAACAAAGAACGGAACTTCTTAGCCGAAGGAGTTACCCCGTTATCAAGGAGGATAATCCGGTTTTTCTTGGATTTCAATATTTCGAGAGCTTCGTGGGAGTACTCCGGAGCTATAATAACTTCAAAAAAGAGTTTGTTGATTTCCTGAGCAGATTCCTCATCTATAATTCTGTTGGCGACGATAATGCCACCGAAGGCAGATACGGGATCACCTGCAAGAGCATCTTTCCAGGCCTCCAATATAGTATCACGTGAAGCACACCCGCAAGCGTTGTTGTGTTTTATTATGGCTACCGTAGGCTCCGGGAAGTCATACATAAGTTCCAATGCCGCTTCTATGTCGAGTAGATTATTATAGGAAATCTCCTTACCATGCAACTGTTTTGGCAGGGAGTCATCCGAGCCGGTAAACTTTGCCTGCTGGTGAGGGTTTTCACCATAGCGCAGGGGCATTGATTGGGCATTATCCCTATTAAACCAGTTAAATATTTGGGTGTCGTAATAAGAGGAGGTATGGAATGCCTGTCTGGCAAATGACCTGCGCTCCTCTATGGTACTCTCGCCCTGTTTACTCTTTAGAAGGTGAAGTAGCGGCCCATAGGACTCCTTACATGAGGCTATGATTACATCACGGTAATTTTTTGCGGCAGCCCTTATAAGTGCAATACCTCCGATATCTATTTTTTCAATTAACTCTTCGGGAGTTGCACCCATTTGTACATATTTCTCAAAGGGATAGAGGTCGACAATCACCAGATCAATGGGTCCTATGCCGTACTGTTCTATCTCTCCCATGTCCTGAAGATGCTCCCTCCGATAGAGAATACCTCCGAATACTTTTGGGTGAAGTGTCTTTACCCTACCTCCCAGGATGGAAGGGTAAGAGGTGATCTCTTCCACCGCAGTGACATCCAGCCCCAGCTCTTTGAGAAATGTGAATGTTCCGCCGGTAGAGAGCAATTCCACCCCGCAGGCAACAAGTTCGCGGGCTATCTCTTCTATGCCATCTTTGCTGTAAACGGAAATCAGAGCTCTTCTAATCTTTCTGGTATAATTTTCGGTACGCATTTACGGGAATATGGTAAAGATGAAAAATATCAAGCAAATTTAGTAATAATAACGGGATTTTCGGCTATTTTTGTAGTATAATTTTTAAAGGGAATGAATAGACGCTATTATGCTGTTGTACTAGCCGGAGGACAGGGGTTGAGAATGGGATATGATATTCCTAAACAATTCATTGAAATTGAGGGGAAACCGATTCTTCGACACACCATTGAACGCTTTAGGGAGAGCTTTGATGAGATCGAGATCATCGTGGTGTTGCCTTCGGGAGAGAAGGAGTATTGGAAGGAGTATTGTAAGCGTACCGGTTTTTTGGATCGCTATGTAATGCCCTCAGGTGGCATTACCAGGTTTCATTCGGTTCAGAATGCCCTTAAATATGTTCCGGATGGGGCGATAGTAGCTGTCCATGACGGGGTTCGCCCCTTTGTTACGCGGGATTTTCTTAGGTCAATGTTTAAAAAAATGGAGGAGTGCAAAGCGCTGGTACCGGTAACCCTGCCTGTAGAGTCGCTGCGCGAAATTGGACCTGACGGAACTTCTACGGCGGTAGACCGTTCTCGTTATCGTTTGGTACAGACTCCCCAGATATTTCATTCGGAATTGCTCAAGGAGGCCTATTCTCAGCCCTATAACCCTCTATTTACAGATGATGCCTCAGTGGTAGAATATATGGGACACAGAGTCTCGCTATGCGAGGGCCTTAGCAGCAATATCAAGATTACCACTCCGGAAGACCTCGCATTAGCTGAGGCTATTTTGCGGGAGACGAGGCGTTAGGATAATCCTTTACCCAAACCTGGCGTTCTATGGCCTGGTCAAGAGAAACCCAGGTTTCGGTCTTCATCACACTGGGAATATTTTGTATGGTATTAACCAGAATCTCCATAAGGTGGTCGTGGTCGAAGCAGTATATTTTGAGTAGAAGTGCATGGTTACCCGTTATAAAATGGCACTCTACCACTTCCGACATCTTTTTGAGAGCCTCGACAACTTGCGGATAACTATTGGCCTGAGCCAGGGAGACTCCCACAAAGGCACAAACATTGAGTCCGAGAGCCTTTGCCTTTACCAAAAGCGTGGAACCTGTAATGATACCCATGCTTTCCATTTTCTTTACTCTCTGGTGTATGGCTGCTCCTGATACTCCGCACTCGCGTGCTATTTCAAGAAAGGGCATTCTCGCGTTATTGACGAGAAATGAGAGGATTTTCTGATCAATCTGATCAGTCTGATAATTGCTCATAAATGTTATTTTAAGCGTAAAGATATGAAAAAATCCGCAAGTTGGTTACAAATTGTAACCTATTTTGACTTTTTTGCCTCTTCTTTCTCTATAATAGTCAGACAATCAGTGACATTTAGAGAAGACGGATCGGTACCTCGAGGTATTTTATAGTTGTTTTTACCCTGCTTTATGTAGGGTCCGTAACGACCGTTTAAGATCTGGATTTTATGCTCGGGAAATTCAGCAATATATTTCTCACTCTCCTTTCGTTCATGCTCTGCAATCAATTTTACCGCATCATCCATAGTGACGGTAAATGGGTCAAGTTCCTTAGGCAGAGAGATATATGCAGAGCCCACCTTAATATAGGGTCCGAAGCGACCTATAGCAGTCGTGATGGTTTTACCTTCATGCTCTCCCACGGTACGGGGGAGTTTTAGGAGTTGAAGTGCATCCTCAAGAGTAATGTCCTCTATCAACTGGCCCTTCTTTAGACTTACAAACTGTTTCTCAGGATCATCATTGCTCCCTCTCTGTACCAGAGGACCGAAACGTCCCATACGTGCAATAACCGGTTTCCCCGTAGCAGGATCGATTCCAAGTTGCTTTTCCACGTTTGTGTAGGTTCTCTCTTCCAGTGCATTTGTGACCTTCTCGTGAAAAGGTCCGTAAAAGTCGCCAATTACCTCATTCCATACCAGCAGACCTTTTGCTATATTGTCAAAATCAGCCTCTACCTTTGCTGTAAAGCCATAATCAAGAATATCGGGAAAGTTCGCTGAAAGGTAGTCGGTCACCAACATACCTATGTTTTCGGGGCAGAGCCTGTTCTTTTCACGACCTGCAATTTCTTTTTTGACGGTAGAGGTTATATTGCCCTTACTGAAGGTAATCTCACGATAATCCCTGGGGGTACCGGTTTTATCACTTTTTATGACATATCCTCTCTTAAGAATGGTAGAGATGGTTGGGGCGTAGGTCGAAGGGCGCCCTATGCCGAGTTCTTCCAGTTTTTTAACCAAGCTGGCCTCACTATAGCGCGGTGGCCTCTGGGTAAATTTTTCGGTAGCGACGATGCTTTCGTCCACCATCCTCTGTCCAATGTTGAGGGAGGGTAAAAGAGCTGCTTTTTCGCTTTCATCCTCATCGTCACGTCCCTCGATATAGACCTTTAAAAAGCCGTCAAAGATAATTTGTTCTCCCTGTACAATAAACTTTTCGCTAATGCTGTCTCCGGAGATGGTAACATCTGTTTTTTCCAGACGCGCGTCGGCCATCTGTGAAGCAATTGTCCTCTTCCAGATTAGCGTATAGAGTTTCTTCTCGTTAGCGGTGCCCTCTATCGAGGTGTTGGATATATAGGTTGGACGGATGGCCTCATGTGCTTCCTGTGCACCCTTGCTTTTTGTCTTATAGTTGCGCTGTTGGGAATATTCAACTCCATACATTGAAGTGATACTCTCTTTTGCAGTGGCAAGTGCCAAGGATGAGAGATTGGTTGAGTCGGTACGCATATAGGTGATCAGACCGCTCTCGTAGAGTCGTTGAGCTATTACCATAGTCTGACTTACCGATAACCCCAGTTTTCTGGATGCCTCCTGCTGGAGAACCGAGGTGGTAAAGGGAGGTGCCGGAGTACGTGTTATCTCTTTTTTCTCTATGGAAGAAATGTCAAAAGAGCATCCTTTACACCTTTCTAGGAAGGACTCAGCCTCCTCAAAAGTGGGGAATTTTTTGTCAAGAATACCTTTAATGCGTGCATTAGATCCCTCGGGGATAAATATACCCTCTACCCTGAAATAGCGCTGTGCTTCAAATGAAGAGATTTCTCTTTCTCTCTCTACAATCAATCTCACTGCTACCGATTGTACGCGCCCTGCAGAGAGCTTTGGTTGAATTTTTTTCCAAAGAACGGGTGAGAGCTTGAATCCCACCAGACGATCAAGCACCCTCCTTGCCTGTTGAGCCATGACCAGATTGGAGTCGATTTCACGGGGATTGTCTATAGCATCCACTATGGCATTCTTTGTAATCTCGTGAAAGACAATACGACGGCTTTTTTCTGAGGGGATCTCCAATGTTTGTTGTAGGTGCCAGGCAATAGCCTCTCCTTCGCGGTCTTCATCCGAGGCGAGCCACACCATATCGGCTTTCTTTGCTGCAGCGGTCAGTTCGGAAACCACTTTCTTCTTTTCCCTGGGAACTTCGTACCGTGGTTCGAAATCATTTTCAATGTCAATGCTGAGGCCCTTTTCACTCAGATCCCGGATATGGCCGAAGCTCGACTTTACAGTATAACCTTTTCCCAGAAATTTCTCAATGGTCTTTGCCTTGGCAGGCGACTCAACTATTACCAGATTCTCTCCCATATTCCTTATTCTTTTCAAACTGAAATGCAAAGTAAGGGATAAAGAAAGCAATTATCCAAATTTTAATTGTTATTTTTGCGCAATCAAAACATTTTGATCTATGCCAAATAATAAGAAATCGGTTGATCGAAAGAGGTTGTTGAAGTGGTTTTGGTGGATAATTATTACACCTGTTGCGATTCTCATCCTCTTTGTCGCCGGAGTAGCTTTTTTTGCACATATTCCCTCATTTGAGGAGCTTGAGGACCCTAAGAGCAATCTTGCAACGGAACTGATTTCCGAAGATGGCAAGGTCATCAATACCTATCACATTGAAAATCGTTCATACGTCTCCTTTGCGGACTTACCCCCTCATCTGGTCAATGCGGCTATCTCCACGGAAGATGCGCGCTTTTACCGTCATTCGGGCATAGACTTCAGAGGGCTCGTCCGGGTCGTGGTAAAGACTCTGCTCATGGGAGATTCCAGCCAGGGCGGTGGCAGCACCATTACTCAGCAGCTTGCAAAGACCCTCTATCCGCGTCAGGATGTTTCCAGCCGAATTCCCGGAGGCAAATTTATCAAACTTGTCACCATTAAGATCAAGGAGTGGATTACCGCAGTCAAGCTGGAGCGCAATTACACAAAGGATGAGATTGTAACGATGTATCTCAATGCGATTTTTTTCGGAAGTAATGCCTACGGCATCAAATCGGCAGCTCTCACATTCTTTGACAAAGATGTAAGCGACCTAACGGTCGAAGAAGGGGCTTGTCTGGTGGGAATGGTCAATAAACCTACCCGGTACAATCCCGTCATGAATCCTGAAAATTCTTTGAGTCGTCGCAACCACGTACTGAGGCAGATGGAAAAATACGACTACATTTCCCCGGAACAATATGACTCCATAGTACAGATACCTATAGTACTCTCATATCAACAGCAGGATCACAATGCGGGCCTTGGTTCATACTATAGAGATATGCTTCGCCGCTACATGAATGCAGAGGAACCCAGACCCTCCTCTTACAGACAGAAGGAGGACTATGTGGCTGATTCCACCCTGTGGATGGAAGATCCGCTATTTGGCTGGCTCAACAAAAATCTAAAGCCGGACGGCACGCAGTACAATCTCGATAAGGATGGACTCCGTATCTATACTACAATTGATTCCAGAATGCAGCAATATGCAGAAGATGCCGTAAGAGAGCATTTGGGTAAGGATCTTCAGAAGGCCTTCTTCAATGAACTCAGGCGAAAGCCCAATGCCCCTTTCTCCCCCGACGTAACTCCTGAAGTTACTCAAATGCTGATGAATCAGGCCGTAAAATGGAGTGATCGCTACCGTCAGATGAAAAAGGAGGAGGTGAGTGAGGAGGAAATCCTAAAATCCTTTAAACAGAAGGTACAAATGCGTTTGTTCGCCTGGAATGAGCAGGGTTACATCGATACATTGATGACACCATACGATTCCATCAAATATTACAAATCATTCCTTCGTGCTGCATTTATTGCGATAGAACCGCATACCGGTAAAGTTAAGGCCTATATTGGCGGCCCCGATTACCGTTATTTCAAATATGACAATGCGAGACAGGGCAAACGACAGGTAGGATCCACCATCAAACCTTTCCTCTACACTCTTGCAATGCAGGAGGGTTTTACGCCTTGTGACAAAGTGGTCAATATTCCCTATTCATTCCCTGTAGGAGATGAGGTATGGACCCCAAAGAGTACCGACAGAGCAGAACACATAGGCAAGACGGTTACACTCAAATGGGGTTTGACTCACAGCTCCAATAATATCTCAGCTTATCTGATGAAGCAGTTCGGTCCTCATGCTTTGGTGGAAATGTGCCGTAAGATGGGTATCAGTTCATACTTAGATCCCGTTTACTCGCTATGCGTGGGCTCTTGTGATATTTCCGTTTACGAAATGGTTGCTGCTTTCAATACCTTCCCCAGCCGTGGCGTCTATGTAGCCCCGATGCTGGTCAATCGTATTGAAGATAAGTCCGGTAATGTGCTGGCAAACTTTTCCTCCCGCAAAAAAGAGGCATTGAGTGACCCTACCGCCTATCTGATGGTCAATCTTATGCAGGGTGTGGTCAATGAGGGTACTGCCGGACGCCTTCGTTGGAAGTATGGTTTGGGCAACAACATTGCCGGCAAGACCGGTACTACCAATGATCAATCAGACGGATGGTTCATAGGCTTTACCCCGAAACTGACTGCCGGAGTTTGGGTAGGTGCAGAGGATCGCCAGGTACACTTCGAAAGTTTGACTTATGGTGCCGGATCCAATATGGCTCTTCCCATATGGGGCATATTCATGCAGAAAGTATATGGAGACGAAAGCATCAATATAGGTCCTGAGGACCTCTTTGTGCCTCCTTTGGGTTGGAGCATGGACTTGTCCTGCACCGGAGATGACAGTGACCTTTCAAACGATAAAATACCGACATCCGGAGACGATCAAGGTTTTTTCAACTGATAACTCACTCATTTTATGACAAAGCGCAACCTTGCACTCATATATGGAGGAGACTCCGCAGAGGTTGGAATTTCCATTCTCAGCGGTCGTAATGTCTCCCGCTATATCGACCGTTCCAAATACAATGTTTATCACGTACTCCTTAAAGGAGCCTCATGGCAGGTTGTGGAAGCCTCAGGAGATGGCACCGAATCCAATCCGGAGGCAGGTCTGACAGGGCTGGCACAGGTGGATAAAAATGACTTTTCTTTTACATATCGAGGGAAAAAGATAAAGTTTGATCTGGCGATGATCATGATACATGGTACTCCCGGAGAAAACGGAGTCCTACAAGGCTATTTTGAGATGATGGGGGTGCCTTTTACTACCTCCTCGTCTGCGGTTTCAGCTTCGGCATTCGACAAACAGATATGTAAAGCCCTGTTGCGAGATTTCGGATTCAAATTGGCTCCGGACGTTACTTTAAGGAAAGGTAAAGGGTTTTCCGTGACATGTATTGTGAATAAATTGGGACTACCCCTCTTTGTCAAACCCTGTTCCGGGGGCAGCAGTTTTGGAGTAAGCAAGGTAATGAAGGAGGAAGAGTTGGAGGAGGCGATAATGCTCGCATTCAGACACAGTGACACGGTACTGGTGGAGACCTATATCAGTGGACGTGAGATAACGCAGGGTGCCTACATGGATGGAGAGAAGATTGTAGCATTGCCCGTGACTGAGATCATACCCCACAACTCCTTTTTTGATTATGAGGCTAAATACAACGGCCTGAGTGACGAAATATGCCCAGCAGACATAGATCCCATAAAGGTTGAAGAGATTTCGGCTACTACACGTAGCATTTATGACTGTTTGGGTTGTAAAGGCATAGTCAGGGTGGACTATTTCCTTTGCGATGACGGCAGCGTGGTATTCCTCGAACTCAACACAGTACCCGGAATGACTCCTATGAGCCTGGTACCCCAGCAAATACGTACAGCCGGATTGGATATGATGCAGGTAATAACCGGTATCGCAGATAATACCTGATCATCTCTTTTTAGAATATGACTCTTAAAGGATTTGTTGACAAATCGGTAAATGATCTCTCGGTACTCTATCCGGAAGCCGAAGCCAAGTCTATGGTTATCAGGTTGCTGTCTCACTATCTTGAATTACCCGAATATTGTTATATATCGGATCCCGACAGGAAGATTTCCGCTGCCGAACAGCAGAAGCTGGATGGAGCTATGGAAGATTTGCTAAAATGGCGACCTCTTCAGTATGTGCTCGGTTTTACCGATTTCGGAGGGAGACGGTTCAAGGTAATTGAGGGGGTATTGATTCCCCGTCCTGAGACCGAAGAGTTATTTGGCATCATTGTCGATGATCTGTCGGAAAGGGAGCTCGATGAGGAGCAGGATTTCAATATTCTCGATGTCGGTACCGGCTCGGGATGCCTCGCCTGGTCGCTTTCGGCGGAATTGATTGGAGCGCAGGTGTTTGGTTGTGACATCTCTGACGCAGCCCTTAGGGTAGCGGGGAAACAAAAAGTAAAGAGTACGGAGAGTCCGGTCAACAGGCCTGTTTTCTTTTGGGCAGATATGTTGAAACCACCTCCTGCAGGTCTTCCGCCGTTTGATATAATTGTATCAAATCCCCCTTATGTTCTTGAGAGCGAGCGATCGCAGATGCGTCTCAATGTCCTCGATTACGAGCCTGAACCGGCCCTCTTTGTTCCGGATGATGATCCCCTGCTCTTCTATAAGGCGCTGCACTCCTGGACAAAATTGCTTTTACGGGAGGGTGGCATTTGTTATTTTGAGATAAATGAGTGTTTCGGTAGTGAAGTAGCTGATCTTTTCGGCCCCGGCACGACAGTTCTAAAGGATATCAATGGTCGCGACCGCTTTGTCAAGTACGTTAATAAAGCGTAGCATAATTTTTGTTACTATCTTTATAAATTGTTTCAAAAATAAATAAAAAAGAATATATGATACTTACTCAAATAATAAATGGCATTATTCATACCCCTTCAGGATGGCTTAAAGGGGGTTCCATCATAATAGGTGATAATAAGATTCTTGAAGTTTCAAATTGCGACCTGCCGGTTGTAGGTGCCAAAATAATAGATGCAAAAGGTATGTACATCACCCCGGGAGCAATTGAACTCCACTGTCACGGAGGTGGTGGAAGCGACTTTATGGAAGGTACGGAAGAGGCCTTCAGGAGGGCAATTGCCACACACATGCAGTATGGTACCACCAGTATGTACCCTACACTTTCATCCTCTAGCATTCCAATGATAAGGGCTGCCGTGGCCACTACGGAAAAATTGATGGCAGAGAAAAACAGTCCGATTTTGGGGCTTCATCTCGAAGGACATTACTTCAATGTCAAAATGGCAGGTGGACAGATGCCGCAATATATCAAGGATCCCGACCCCGGTGAGTATATTCCCATACTGGAAGAGACCGACTGCATCAAACGTTGGGACATAGCGCCGGAACTTCCCGGAGCCACTGCATTTGGACGATATGTTACCAGAAAGGGCGTACTGGCCTCTATTGCTCATACTGCTGCCGAATACCACCAGGTACTGGAGGCATACGAAGCCGGCTTTACTCATGTCACCCACTTCTACAATGCGATGCCCGGTTTTCATAGAAAAAATGAATATAAGTACGAAGGGACTGTAGAGAGCGTTTACCTCATTGAGGATATGACTGTTGAGGTAATTGGTGACGGTATACACGTACCTGCCACTATACTGGAGCTTATCTATAAGATTAAGGGGGTGGAGAAGACGGCACTTATTACCGATGCTCTTGCCTGCGCTGCCAGTGATAATCCGGCTGCCTTCGATCCTCGTGTAATCATTGAAGATGGAGTCTGCAAACTTTCGGATCGTTCCGCCCTTGCTGGTTCTATAGTCACGATGGACCGCTTGATAAAAACGGTAGCCACTCAAACTTCGATCCCTTTTTTCGATGTCATCAGAATGGTTTCCGAGTCTCCTGCCCGTATAATGGGTGTTCCGGATCGTAAAGGTTCCCTCGAAAATGGGAAGGATGCAGATATATTGTTCCTCGATAAGAACTATGACCTCCGTGGAGTGATTGCCATGGGCCAAATCATCAAATCTATCTAAGATAACATTCAAAATTACCGAACTATGAAGTTGATACAGATATTCAATGGAAAGATCCTGACCCCTCAAGGGTGGATCAATAACGGCTCTATACTGGTCAATGAAGGTCGTATCCTCGCCATTACCGGTAGCTCCCTCCCTTTGGAAAATGCGGAAATGTTCGATGCTTCGGGACACTATGTAATACCGGGATATGTTGCGATGAATATATACGGAGCGGCAGGCAGTCAGTTTCATGATGCTACTGACGAGGCATTTAATACCATAATCACCACCCATTTAGCTCACGGTACCACCACCATATTCCCTACTGTGGGTGCGGTTGGCTACGATAAGCTGCTCAAAACCGGAAAAATATGCACTAAATTGATGGAAGGGGGTAACCGCATCATTGGAGGCCTACATATTGTTGGCCCCTATCTGAGCCCTGAAATAACAAAAGGCAGGTATGAGGTAAAACTGCCCGATCGATCAAAGTATGAAAAAGTTGTGAGCGAACTTCCCTGCATAAAGCGCTGGGATGCTGCTCCGGAGCTCCCCGGAGCGCAACAATTTGCCCGTTTTCTGACACGTAAAGGCATCTTGGCGGCCATCTCTCACACCATGGCGGAATATGGCGATGTGAAGGCGGGATTTGATGCCGGATTTGTCCATGCGGCACAGTTATACAATGCTATGGCGGGATTTCACAAACGCCGTGAGTACAAATATGAAGGCACAGTTGAGAGCGTTTTGTTGATAGATGAGATGACTACTGAGGTTATTGCGGATCTGGTCCATTTACCCGCGACCATTTTACGTCTTGTTTATAAACTCAAAGGTGTGGAGAGGACTGCACTGGTTACCGCTGCACTCCGTTATGCTGCTTACGATGGTGAGGAACTTCCTTTCTCGAAAGTCTACATAGAAAATGGGATATGCAAACTCAAATCAGACGGTACTCTAGCCGGGGGAATCTCTACAATGGATCAGCTAGTCAAAAATATGGTCATAAGAGCTGAGGTGCCTTTTGAGGATGCCGTTAGGATGGCGTCGGAGACTCCTGCAAGGATAATGAATGTTATAGATCGCGTTGGTACTCTTGAAAAGGGTAAGGATGCCGATATCCTACTGCTCGACCATCAATACAACCTGACCTCCGTATGGAGTAAGGGTGTCAGGATTTTTTAGTAGAAGGTTTAAGAGTCAAATATCTGACTCCTTCCTTTTCGGAGAAGAGGAAGGAGCCTCTGCGGTCAAGCTGAAGGTTTGATATGATTGAACTTCTGTTTGTTGTAGGTCTGAATTGCAATACATAATCCACGACATCCGAAATGGGAGCACTCTTTCCGGGTTGCGTGTTTATGTACTCCCTGACAAAAAGACGTATTGTACCGCCTCTGCGAGCCCCCTTTTTCCATTCTTTGAGAGTATAGCGGCCAGTACGTCCAATGGCAGTTATTGAGGGAGAACGGAGTACATTTCCCGAAACAAACTTCTTTCTCTTTTTTTCACCGGGATATAGGCGATTGTATTCCTTCAGTATCTCCTCAGCACTCATCGGCTCCCCCTTTGCACGTATTATCTCTTCCAATATTTTCGGGACTTGCTTTTTTACTGTAGCGGGGAATAGGATCATAGCTTCCTGAATGGTTAAGGGGATTGAGGCAAAAAGATCCTTGGCTGCTATACGGAAGGGATCCCGGGGGTTAGGATTGATCAGTCCTGCCTTAGCATAGGCTTCCGCTGCTTCGGCTCCCACTGCTATATTATACTTTAACGCGACGGCGCAAGCAGAGAGAATATCCTTCTTATAGTGGTCGTAATAACGGTTTAATCGGTATTCTCTGGCAATTATCTCAATGGGTATACTCTCTGCTTCGTCCCGACGTTTCAGTGCTGTAGCCTCTACGGACTTTAGAAACCCTTCAAAGTCGAAGTATTTAGCCAGTTTTGCAGGTACAAGTGTCGTTCTGGCAAAACGGTCATTTTTCATCATAAGAGAGTCTCGCACGCTCCCTACAATGGATATTTCCCGATAGAGTATGGCAAACGCCATATTGACGATACTGCGGCTGAAATTGGTCTCCTCAGCTTTATTGACATCGTTGTGTACTCCGGTAGAGCGCCAGCGATAAGGACATTTGCCATATCCCCGCGGGGTCTTGATCATCTTTTTCAACATCCCGAGGTAATCCCCGATGCGATTAATGATATTCAGCATCATTTGGCGCACCCGCTCTATGGAGATACCGAGTTCCTCTGCCACTATGATGCGGTTTATTGGCAATTTCCCATCATGGATCAACAGTAATGAGTTCAGAACTCTTAGATCCCTGTCGTCAAATGTAGCTATATACTCTTTCAGAGTGGCGAATACGGGGAAGTAGCCCAATTTTTCCTTTAGGCTGAAAAGTTTTAGGATAGTGTCGCTTTCCAGCATCGGGATGTCATGGACCAGACTCTGTTCACTCTCGCTCGGCAGCCTGCTGCGCAGTTGTCTGATGATTTCTACTACATTACGAGTGGTTTTGACTCCGCAATTACGCCAGGAGAGGATCTCTTTTCTTTTTAGAGAGAGGAATTCATTGAAGAATGTCCGGTCATTTTTGAAGTTCCTGCGGTAATTGGCGATTACATTTCGTGTGCGGGTGTTATACTGAAGAAGGAGAGACTCGAAGGCGTAGATTGTGCGTTCGATATTTTTCTCATCGATTTTATCCCGGGGATTCCAAAATAGATTTGACTCGTATTTTGACATGACAAAAAGTTTTTACAAAGTTTAAGGAATCGGGGCATACAAATATAATTAATATATTGAAGGTTAGCAACTTTTTGTTAAATATTTTATAATTTTGCAGCCGACAAAAAAGATTTTATACAGTTATTTTATGATTAATATTGAAACATACGACTTTACCGGCAAAAAAGCCATTGTAAGAGTCGATTTTAACGTTCCGTTGAACGATAATTTTGAAATTACAGACGATACCCGCATTAAGGCGGCTATTCCTACATTGAAAAAGGTCCTGGAAAAGGGAGGGTCACTTATCATAATGTCACATCTCGGCCGTCCCAAGGGGCCGGCGGAGAAATTCTCTTTGAAACACATTATTTCCCGTATTGAGTACTATCTCGGTACCAAGGTGCAGTTTGCAGAAGATTGCCAAAAAGCTGATGCGCAAGCAGCGGCATTAAAGCCGGGCGAAGTGCTTCTACTAGAAAACCTTCGTTTCTATGCAGAAGAAGAGGGCAAACCCCGCGGACTGGCTGATGATGCTACCGATGAGGAGAAGAAGGCTGCTAAAGCTGCCGTAAAGGAGAGTCAGAAAGCATTTGTTGCGAAGCTTGCTTCCTATGCAGATTGCTATATCAACGATGCTTTCGGTACGGCACACCGTGCTCACGCATCTACTGCGCTTATCGCAAAATATTTCCCCAAGGATAAGATGTTCGGATATGTGATGGAGGGTGAAATAGAGGCGATTGACAAAATACTAAACAATCCTGCACGTCCCCTTACCGCAATTCTCGGCGGAGCAAAGGTCTCCTCTAAGATCGGTATTATTGAGAATCTTATCGATCGAGTGGACCATCTCATTATCGGTGGGGGTATGGTATATACTTTCATTAAAGCGCTCGGTGGAAAAATTGGCAATTCCATATGCGAAGATGATCAGATAGAGACTGCAAAAAATATTATGGCTAAAGCCAAGGCTAAGGGCATAGACCTGGATCTCCGTCGGGAGGTAGTGGTGGCTGACAACTTCAGCAATGATGCAAATATAAAAATTGTAAACAACTTCGAGATTCCTGATGGCTGGGAGGCCATGGATGCCGCACCCTCTTCCCTGGAAAATTGGCAGAAAATTATAGATGACTCCGGCACCATTCTTTGGAATGGACCCCTCGGAGTTTTCGAGATGCCCAATTTTGCCAAATCCACCAATGCTATGGCAGAAATGCTTGCCAAAGCTACGGAAAAAGGCGCTTTTACTCTCGTTGGCGGTGGTGATTCGGTGGCAGCCGTAACTCAGATGGGCTATGCCGACAAGGTTAGCTATGTCTCCACCGGAGGCGGTGCAATGCTAGAATATCTTGAGGGAATAGAACTCCCTGGCATCAAGGCTATCCGAGAGTAATACTTCCGAATGACTGTCGAATATCCATCTTCAGCCTGGCGCGACTATGAGCTTATAGACTCCGGAAACTTTGAAAAACTGGAGCGCTTCGGCAGGTATGTGATGATTCGACCCGAAATCAAGGCCCTTTGGGAGCCTGCTCTGCCTCAGGATGAGTGGATAAAAAGAGCCCATACGAAGTTTGTAATCGGTGATGGTCTAGGTAAGGCGGGTAAGGAAGATAGCGGATCCTGGAATATTCTTCGAAAAATGGATAAGGAGTGGGTGATCTCCTATCCGAAGGTGCAGCTTGACTTTCGCTTGAAACTAACCTCCTTCAAGCATATTGGGATATTCCCCGAACAGGCCCCCAATTGGGATTATATCTACAAAAACGTTAAGGAGATCGCAGCCTCTTCTACCGGTGGCGCTCCCCCCAGGGTACTCAATCTCTTCGCATATACCGGAGCCGCTTCACTGGCTGCTCGTCGGGCCGGAGCCGAGGTAACTCATCTGGATTCGGTGCGTCAGGTGGTAACCTGGGCGCGCGCCAATATGGAAACCAGCGGTTTGGATAATATACGCTGGGTAATTGAAGATGCCTTACTTTTCGTTAAGCGGGAAGCACGCAGAGGCAACTTCTATGATGGCATCATTCTTGATCCTCCGGCATACGGCTATGGTCCCGATGGAAAGAGATGGAAACTTGATGACTCTATCTACGAGATGCTCACCCAACTCTCCTCCATATTGGCTCCGGAGAGGAGTTTTATGCTGCTCAACCTCTACTCCAACGGCTACTCGCCCGTTATGGCGGAGACTCTGGTAAGTAGTGCCTTCGGAGGTAAGTTTGGTTCGCTGGCTTGTGGAGAATCAGTGCTGAGGGACAGCTTCGGCAAATTGCTCCCTATGAGTGTTTTTGCAAGGTTAAAACGTTGATTTTATAATTTTAGATAAATACTGACAGATTATGGATTTTTTATCGGTAGTATGGAATGTGGATCCGGTGATATTCAGTCTCGGTCCCTTAACCGTCAGATATTACGGACTGCTCTTCATAGCAGGTTTCCCTCTCGGATATTGGCTTTTCACAAAATTTTACAAAAAAGAGGGGGTAGATGTCAATTTGCTTGAGCCGCTACTTTACGCATTGCTCATCGGCACCATCGTTGGAGCTCGTTTAGGACACTGTCTCTTCTATCAGCCCGACTACTATTTGACCAAATCCCACTGGATCGAGATATTCATGCCATGGAAAGGGGGTCTTGCGAGCCACGGCGGTGCCATAGGAGTACTTTTGGCTATTTGGTGGTATGCTCGTAAATATGGCCCTAAGAATGGTTTTGACATGATGTGGATTTTGGATAGGATTGCAATTGCTGTCGCCTTCGCCGGATGCTTTATACGTTTGGGCAACCTTATGAATTCTGAGATTTACGGCAATCCTACAGATCTGCCCTGGGGATTTATTTTTGTACAGAGAGGCGAGACTGTGGCCAAGCATCCGACACAACTATATGAGGCTTTGAGTTATCTGTTGTTGGGCTTTGCACTGCTTGCGACTTACCGTTACCGTCTCAAGGATCTTAAAAAGGGTACTTTGTTTGGAATTTTCCTCATAGTGCTTTTTGGAATGAGATTCCTCATTGAATATGTCAAAGAGCCTCAGGTGGCTTTCGAAGAGGGGATGGCTCTGAATATGGGCCAACTGCTAAGCATACCTTTCATTGTTGCGGGGGTGGTAATAGTCGTGTGGAGTCTGGTGGCGAAAAAGCCTGCGATGGCTCTTATTCAGCCAAAGCAAAATCACCGACCTGCTCCCAAGGATAAGACGAAGTAGTATCAGACGATACTTCGTAATTAACCGATTCTTTCAGTTACTGTCATGCGCGTTCCATCTCGCGACGCATATCCTTCTCTTTTATAGAGTTGCGTTTATCGTATTCGCGTTTACCGCGGGCCAGTGAGATATTGAGTTTGGCAAAGCCGTTTTCCGATATGAAAAGACGTGTGGCAATGATGGTCATACCCTTTTCGCGTGTGGCACGGCGCAATTTGCGCAATTCTTTCTTAGTCAGCAGCAGTTTGCGGTCCCGTTTTGGGTCCTGACGGCTGAATGCGGAGCCCCACCAGTATTCGGCGATATGCATGTTCTTTACAAAGAGTTCATTTTCGACAAAATAACAGTAGCTATCCACCAGCGAGGCCTTGCCCGCGCGGATAGACTTGATCTCGCTGCCACTTAACACGATTCCTGCGGTAAAATGTTCGAGCAGTTCGTAGTCGAAAGTGGCCTTCTTGTTCCTTATGTCGATTCTATTTTCTTTTCTCTTTGCCATACGGATATGACGATTCTTTTCTCATTTGCTTGCATCAATAGATGCACAAATGGTGCGAAACGTTGCAAAATTAGTTTATTTTTGTGGAATAAACCAAAGGAGCTCCCGATATGCTAAAGCCCCCATTTGAGGAATATGATCTGATATGTGTCCTGGGCCCGACTGCCTCCGGTAAGACTCGTTATGCGGTAAAACTTTCCCGAGAACTGGACGGAGAGATAATTTCCGCCGATTCCCGGCAGATATTCAGGGGGATGGATATAGGTACTGGCAAGGATCTGGACGAGTACGGAGAAATTCCCTACCATTTGATTGACATTGCCGATGCGGGCACGAAATACAACATATTTGAGTATCAAAAGGATTTTGAGCGGGCATATCAAGATATTCTGCAAAGGGGCAAAACTCCGATATTATGCGGCGGTTCCGGACTCTACATCGAAGCGGCTACCTGCGGCTATTATCTCCCCGAAGTCCCCCCTGATATGGCCCTGAGGGCTGAATTGGAGAAACTTCCTACAGAGCAGCTTATCGCTAAATATGAGTCATTGCGTAAGCCTCATAACACTACTGATTATGATACACGCAAGCGTCTTATCCGTGCTTTGGAGATTGCAATATGGGAGGAAAAGTACCCCGTCAAAAGGAGTTCATTTTTGCCTAAAAAAACCAAATTTATCGGCATAAGTGTTTCACGCGACGTGCGCAACGCCCGCATTGATGCACGTCTCGAAGCACGTCTTGCCAATGGCATGGTGGAAGAGGTGCGACAGCTTTTGGCAAGTGGCATTCCTCCTGAGGATCTTATCTGGTATGGTCTCGAATACAAATTCGTGACAATGTACCTTACCGGTCAATTGGAGTACGAAGAGATGGTAAACAGACTCAAAATAGCCATTCACCAATTCGCCAAGCGACAGATGACTTGGTTCCGGGGAATGGAGCGAAAGGGGATAGAGATAGAGTGGATAAAGATTTAGAGAAGATATGAAAAGAGTGTTTTTTGTAATGATAATGGCTCTGATTCCGGTGATCCTCCGGGGCCAAAAAGCCTCCGAGCTTGTTTATACTGATGCCCGGGAGTTGATGCTCATCAATCAGGGATTTGATGATACGGAGCTTTATTATTCACGGCTGCCTGCCGATACGAAAGATGCCACCCGTAAGGCGGTATGGGATCTTGGCCTGAATTCGGCAGGTTTGGCGATTAGATTCTCAACTGACGCAAAAGCCATAGGTGCCAGATGGGTACTTCTAAATAATTTCAATATGGCCCACATGGCTGGGACGGGCATTCGCGGAATAGACCTCTATTTTCTTGATGAGAATGATGTCTGGCGCTTCATAGGTACGGCACAACCCAACGGGAAAGAATCTTCCAATGTGTTTGTCCGCAACATGTCGGGTCAAATGCGTGACTATATGGCCTATCTGCCTCTCTATGACGGAGTAACCTCTGTCGAAATCGGAGTGGACTCTTCTGCTGTCATTGGAATGCCCCGAAGTAATTTACTGACAAAAGGGAACCGCAAACCCTTGCTTTTTTACGGCACAAGCATAACCCAAGGCGGTTGCGCCTCACGACCCGGTATGGTCTATACCTCGATAATCAGCCGTGCAAGACAACAGGAAGTGATCAACCTTGGATTCAGCGGCAATGCCCGTATGGACAAGTCAATGGCCGAAATAGTGGCAAGAGTTGACGCGGAGCAATATGTGATTGACTGTCTGCCCAATTGCACGACACGGATTTTACGCGACAGCGCCTATTATTTCATCACATATCTTGCCGACAAACATCCTGACAAGCCGATTTTTATGGTGGAAAATATCATGTTTTCCTATACTTTGGTAGATCTCAAAAGCAGGAATGACCTGATGGAGAAGAATGAATACTGGCGTCAACTCTATAAACGTCTACGAAAGGATGGCTATCGTAACCTTCACTATATTCCCGCCAAAAACCTCACCGGAAAGGATTACGAGGGCTCTGTCGACGGAGCACACCAGACTGATCTGGGATTTCTGAGAATGGCGAAGACATTTCTCAGATATTTGAAGAAATAACGCAAAATCCATCTTTATGAAAACGAAAATACTACTAATCATGACGCTTGCCACCCTGCTTATAGGAGTGGGGTGTGAAAAAGAGAAAAATATTACTTTTTAGGATGCAATAATTATAAAGGAGCTTCCCAAAATGTATATTTTGGGAAGCAATAGTGAGTCACTCGTAATACAGTCTCAAAATGAACTGCAAGCTCTGTTTAGCAACGAAGAATTGCAACGATATGAAGATCTGCAACAAATAGATTTTACTCAATACACATTGCTTTTAGGACATGGAAGCTATCCAAATGAAGTGTCTAATCAGGAACACTCCTTTATTAAAACAGGAATAAGGTCATACACATATCTACTCAAAGTAGCCGGAGATGCAACTCGTCCTGATGCATTTCGGTATGGAATAATCGTGAAAAAACTTCCCCAAGCGGCTGAAGTTACTTTTAAAATAGAAGAATTACGTCTGGATAATTAAAACCTGATCTATTTCTCCGGTACGTGTTTGTATTTGAATAAAATCGCAAAGGCAATGGTGATTACAAGTGCGTAGGCGGCAAAAATAAACCATGTGTGGCTCCAGCCGGTCATTTTAGCGATAGGATCGGTCTGTGAGTTTACAAGTGCATTTACTACGGCCTGAGCTCCGAGAGTTCCGATTGCGGCACCGATACCGTTGGTCATCAACATAAATAGGCCCTGAGCACTGGAACGGATGCTATGATCGGTATTTCTGTCCACGAAAAGGGAGCCGGAAATGTTGAAGAAGTCAAAGGCAACGCCATAAACAAGCATGGAGAGGACAAAGAGCCATACTCCGTTACCCGGATTGCCGAGTCCGAAAAAGGCGAATCTGAGCACCCATGCAAACATTGCAATCAGCATCACCTTTTTGATGCCAAACCTGCGAAGGAAGAAAGGAATCAGCAGGATACAAAGTGCCTCAGAAATCTGTGAGAGTGAAATCAATATATTGGAGTGTTTCACACCAAATGTGTCAGCATATTGCTCTATGCCGGCAAAGTCGCCCAGGAAGGGGTTTGCAAAGCTATTTGTAATCTGCAAAGCCACACCGAGGAGCATTGAGAAGATGAAGAAGATGGCCATTCTGCTCTCTTTGAAGAGCGCAAAAGCTTTCAGTCCCATAGCCTCCACGATAGACTTCTTCTCTCCACCCTTGCTGACGGGACAGTGGGTGAGATTAAAACTATAGCCGGCAAGGATAAGGCCGAGTATTCCTGAGAATATATATTGGTAGGCAGAGGCCTGTATGCCCATAAGGTCCACGCACCACATTGAAATTATAAATCCGATAGTACCCCATATACGGATCGAGGGAAATACCTTAACGGTATCCATACCGGCTTTTTCAAGGGCGTTATAAGATACCGAGTTGATCAGAGCGATGGTCGGCATGAAGAATGCCACGCTAAAGGAATATAATGTAAAAATTGTCCCGAACTGGACGGTTTCAGCTGTCAATCCATACCAGCCCGTAGCCATCATCAATATGGCTGCAAGGCCATGGCAGATGCCGAGAAGCTTCTGTGCCGGGATCCATTTATCAGCGATAATTCCTATTAATGCGGGCATGAAGATGGAAACTATGCCCTGAATTGAATAAAACCAACCTATTTGTTCTGCAAGCCCGATGCTTGCGAGAAATCTTCCCTGTGAGGTGAGATATGCTCCCCAGACTGCAAATTCGAGAAAACTGGCGATAGTCAGTTTAAGTTTTGTGTTCATATCGTTAAGTATAAAATTATTTCGGTGCCATCCTGTAGAGGATCAGTGCTATTATTGAGAATATTATATTCGGCAGCCATAGTGCAAACGCCGGAGAAAGTGCGCCGGTGTGGACAGGCATTTCGCTGAAGCGCATGAAGAGAATGTATGCAAAACTCAGTGCTATGCCTATACCGATGTTGAGGCCGATTCCTCCGCGCCGTTTGCGGGAGGAGAGGGACACGCCCATTACAGTCAGCACAAATGCTGAAAATGGCATCGCAATACGGTTATTTTTCTCTATAAGAGCATGCAGTACAAGTGCATCTCCGCGCATGGTCTGTACGTCTATCAGTTCGTTGAGTTCTTTGTGGGAGAGGGACTCTGCGATGTTTCTGCGCCGGTAGAAGTCCTCGATAGTGAGGTTGATAACAGTATCAAGTTCCTTGCCGGTACGCACTATTTCCGATTCTTCATTGTGAAAATCCCTTATATACCAGTTGCGAAGTTTCCATCCGTTGAAAGTGGTGTCCCATACTGCCGACTCGGCTGAAAGTTTGGATACAATGCGGTTGTCCTCAATGGTCTCGAGGGTAAATCTGTACGCGGTGTTGGCCCAGGAGCTGAACTGCTCTACAAAGACAAACTCGCCCGGAGCTATCTGGTAGTGGATTTTACTGGTTGCAGAGGCCGTTTGCTGTTGTTTTATATATTTATTTTCAAACTCGAGACGCATCTGATTTGCCGAAGGTATTATGAAGAGACCCAGCACAAGGCTGAAGGTTGCGATGAAAGCGGCGGAGAGCATGTAGGGCCTCATTATTCGGTTGAAACTCATCCCGCCTGAGAGCATGGCTATAATCTCGCTTCTCTGCGCCAGTTTGGATGTGAAAAAAATTACTGAGAGGAAGACGAAGAGAGGGCTGAAACTATTGAGCATCCAGGGTATGAATCCACCAAAATATTCAAAGACAATCTCCTTGAGGGGTACCTGATTATCAACGAATTTGTCGATTTTCTCACTGATGTCAAATATTATGATGATAAGCACCGCAATCATCAGGATGAAGAAATAGGTACCTATGAACTTCCTGATAATATATCTGTCCAATATTTTTAGTTCGGGCTTCTTCATCTTGCCGTAGTTCTTACAGTCTTGTTTGAAGTTTCTTTACCATGGCGCATTTCCAGGAGTTGAAATCACCCTTGAGTATATGCTCGCGGGCCATTTTCACTAGATTAAGGTAAAAAGCGAGATTGTGCTCGCTTGCAATCTGAGCTCCGAGCATCTCTCCTGCAATGAAGAGGTGTCTCAAATAGGCCTTGGTGTATCTCCTGTCAACAAAAGATGTACCATCAGGATCAATGGGAGAGAAGTCCTCTGCCCATTTACGGTTGCGGATGTTGATGATGCCCTCGCCGGTAAAGAGCATCCCGTTGCGTCCGTTGCGGGTTGGCATTACACAGTCAAACATATCGATACCACGGGCTATTGCCTCAAGAATATTGGCCGGAGTACCCACTCCCATCAGATAGCGCGGCTTATCCTGAGGCAGGATAGGATGTACCTCCTCTATCATTTGGTACATCAGTTCGGTAGATTCACCTACCGAGAGTCCTCCTATGGCATAGCCCTCCCTGTCGAGGGCGGTAAGCTCCTCAGCGGCTTTACGCCTCAGGTCGGGATAGATACACCCCTGGACTATCGGGAAGAAGGCTTGATGGTGGCCGTAGAGGGGTTCCGTACTGTCGAATCGGGCAATGCATCGCTTGAGCCACTTCATGGTAAGATCGAGAGACTCTGCTGCGTACCTACAGTCGGCATCGCCCGGGCAGCACTCGTCGAGCGCCATGATGATATCGGCACCTATGATGCGTTGGATATCGACATTGTTTTCAGGGGTGAAAATGTGCCTTGATCCATCGATGTGCGACTGAAACTCATATCCTTCGTCGGTGAGTTTGCGGCACTGAGCCAGTGAAAAAACCTGAAATCCGCCACTGTCGGTCAGGATGGGCTTCTCCCATGAGATGAACTTGTGCAGTCCGCCCGCCTGCCGGAGAATATCCATCCCGGGACGAAGGTAGAGATGGTAGGTATTGCCCAGAATAATCTGTGCGCCGATATCCTCTTCAAGATCGCGGTGATAGACTCCCTTAACGGAACCTACCGTACCCACGGGCATGAAAATCGGGGTTTCAATCTTTCCGTGGTCGGTCTCAATAAGCCCGCATCTTGCAGCTGTACCACTTTTATCCTTCGCCTGTAGCGTGAATCTCATCTTCTTTTGCTAAATTTGAGCAAAGGTATGAAAATAATGGCATATTTTTGGAAACACTATTGATTAAACATAAAATCAAGAGGTTATGAAACGATTACTCACTTTTTTATTGTTGATAATACCTATGACATCTATGATAAACGCACAATCTTACAAATCAGTTGATTACAGCGACTTGTGGAAGAAAGTAGAGAAGGCCGAAAAAAAGGGTCTTCCCCAGACTGCCGTCAAATACCTCGACGAACTGGAAGCCCTTGCAGATAAATCGGGTGATGACCTTGAATTGCTCGTCATACGCGAGAAAAAGCAGGAACAGCTCCGGGAATACAACTGGAAAGAGTCTAATTCATACTATCCAAAAGTCACTCAACAGAGGGACATTTTGTATGACAACCTTGACGAAAGTATAGCCAGGTATTCGGACCATCCGAGAGTTTTGAGGCTCCATTACATCAAGCTCGAGTATGAAAGATATAAGATAGCCGACAAAGATAATCAGAGCGGTGCCGACTACCTGGCCTTTAAAGCCCGTTGTCTGGAAGTACTAAAAGGTCACTCCTCCAAAGCCTATTATTATAAAAATATAGAACAAATGATAGAAGAGATGGAGTCGGAGGATTTATCGGCAAGTATTGTTTCACACAAGTCACAATATATCCCTCACCAGGATATGACCATCGAGATAGGAACACGCAATATCAGTCGCGTGACCCTCGATATATACCGACTTGATGATAATCGTTTCTGGGAAAGTGGCTATAAACTCGACATGTTCAATCTCAGACGCATATCTAAAAAGGTTTTTTCCCGCACCTACGATATGCCGAATGAGTACAATATTTCATCGGAACGGAGAGATACCATTTCCTGTGGGGCGGCAGGCAATTATATTCTCCATTTCCATTCAGGGAAACACAATTCTTATAGCGCCCTTAGCGTAAGTTCGGTGGCTACGGGGCTTCGCAAGGTGGGCAACACACAGGAAATCTATGCGGCTGACATAGTTACAGGCAAGCCCTATAAAGAGGTTCTGGCAGAAGTATACAGGGATTCGGATATCAAAAGCCGTTTCGGTGTGACAAAGCTTACCCCTACAAAGAAGGCTGTAGTCACTCAGAAGGGATTTACCTCGCTTCCTCTGAAGCTCGAAAAGAAAAAAGGCAATGAATCTATAATCTGGAGACTTAGAGTCTCGGCAGGCAAGGATATTTACGCCCCGTTTTTGTCAATAGATAATTATTATGAAGAAATTGATGAGAGTACATATATGTTGGAGAATATGGCACTCTACACTGATCGCAAGCTCTACAAGCCCTCCGATACCATTTTCTTCAAAGTAATCTGCTATAAAAGTGACAGAGAAAGGGGTGAGGTCCTCGGCAACAAGCCTATTGAGCTCTCAATACGCCATACTTCTGAGGATAAACCATTTGCCACCTTTAAAGTGGTGACAAACGATATGGGATCAGCCAGCGGTTTTTTCAAAATACCCGAAGATGGTAAAAACGGGATTTACTCTATTATTGCAGGCAACAGATACCTTGGTGAGGTTCGGGTCGAGAGCTATAAAAGACCCAATTTTGATTTCAGGCTCGAGCCGAATGAGGGAGTTTACATCTTTTCCGATATAGTGCGTCAAAAAGGAACCGTGGAGAGTTTTGCCGGCTACTCCATTGCGGGAAGCAAGGTAGAATATACTGTTACACGCCGTTCCGAATGGTATCCCGGCCGTAAATCCTACGATTATTATTATTCGGAAGAGGTGGCTTCCGGAGAGGTACTGTCGGACAATGATGGACGGTTTGAGATCTCTTTTGTCGCAGAACATCCTGTAGGGGAGAGTTTTAATCCCAAGCTCCACTCCGAAAATGTCATTGCCTTTGTGATCAATGCCAAAGTTACCGACCCGCAGGGAGAAACCCATAGCAAGAGCACCACGGTAAGGGTTTCCGATATCCCTCTGGTAATGGGACTCCGTTTTCCAGTCCCGACATCACAAAGTGTCACAGACCCTGAAAGTGGAATTTCGAGTGTGATTGTGGAGAAAAATGAGGTCAAGGCTGTGACATTTACCGTAGATAATCTTAATCATCGTCCTTATGATACGAAGGTTACTTATTCGCTGTTGCAGGATGGAAAGGTGGTAAGAAGCGAAACGGTATCATCAAATAGTGAAGTTCCATTTGACTTTGCTTCTGTCAAGTCCGGAAAATACACCCTCGCTTATAGCACCGTTTACAGGGGTATTAAAGTTGAAGGCAAGACAGATATTGTGATATTCGATATAAATGAAAAGCGACTGCCTTTCAAGGCGAAATATTTTTACTATCCTATTGTAACCGAAAACGGCATAGATTTTCTCCTCGGTACGACCGAAGATGACCTCTATCTCGAAGCAGGTCTCTTTGATAATCATAAATGCCACCATAGGGAATCACTGCACCTCAAAAATGAGGTGGTGAGGATTACGCTACCTTACAAGGAGGAGTATCGCAGTTCAATAAAACTCTCCGTTTTCGGATTCCGTAACGGCGAGGTCATTGATAATCAGTATGAATTTTCCCGTCCGGGCAAAGTTCTTTTCAATGTGGATATTGAATCCTTCAGAGATTGCACCGGCCCTCAAACAAAGGAGAAATTCACCATTACGGGAGCTCCCGACGCCGAATATGTGGTCTCAATCTTTGACAAAACCACCGACAGGTATGAAGCCAACTCATTCTCATTCAGCCCGCTATCTGTAAAGGTCCATAATGCCGCACCCTATATAACAACAACCCTTGCTTACCGCTACCAGCCCCTTTACGGATATCGGTCTGATACAAAGGACATGGTTGCCAGGAGTTCTGCCAGGGATATGACTAATTATATAGTCGAGTCCATGCCGCTGGTGTCGAATGTCGAAGAAGAGAGTAGCGTTGAGGAAAAAGAAGCGTCCGGAAGTGAAGTGATGACCATAAGGTCGCAATTCGGCGAACTTATCGCATTTTACCCTCATCTGAGGAGCGGTAGAGATGGAAAAGTGGAGGTAGTGTACACCACAGGGGACCTTCTCTCGACCTTCCGCGTGCTGGTGATGGGCTATGACAAGTCTCTTAAAACCGGTAATGCGGAGCGCTCACTTATAGTGCGCAAAGAGCTGATGGTTGTACCCAATATTCCTCTCTTTATTCGCGAAGGCGACAAAATCGTCATAAAGAGTAAGGTGGTCAATCTAAGCGAAGAACAACTTAAGGGCAATGGTTACATAAAGTTTTACAACGAAGAGACAGGGGAGGAGTTAATCCTTAAAGATACGGATGTGAAGGCCCTGACTCTTGCAGTCGGCAGTCAGAAGGAGCTCGCCTGGAGCGTAACTCCACCCGAAAATGTGAGTAAACTAGGAGTTGCCATCAGCTTTAAAGCGGGCAATTATAGTGATGGTGAAAAACATATTGTCACCATTCTTCCGAAGGAGATTACCATTACCGAAGCGGCCTCTTTTGTCATAGGCGGCTCTCACGGCCACAAATATTATGAGGATCAGCTTCACAAACGCATCAAGGCACGCAATCCAAGAATAAGACACGTCGAATACTCCACACTTACTGCCGTAAAAGAGGCCCTGCCGGTGGTTTCAAAGCCCGAATCAAACAATGCCATAGAGTGGACAAACGCACTTTACATCAATCAGATGAGGGCAAAAGTGCTGACCATGGATGGTAGGGAGAAGGAAGTGGATGGTGCATTGGTTGAGAGTTTCCGGGAAGAGGCGATAAAAGCGCTTTCCAAACTCCACAATATAGACGGCGGTTTCGCCTGGTTTGACGGAATGCCCTCTTCCGAACGGCTCACATTGTTTTTCCTCGAAAAGATGGCCCAGTTGCGCGATTTCAGTGCGATAGAGTTTAGTGAGGCGGAGAAAAAACTTGTGGAAGGAGCGGTGGGTTACATAGATGAGAGGATCCGTGAAGCCTACAGTCGCGAGAGATATAATTCCTTCAACTCAATCAATCTCTTCTATGTGCGCAGTCACTATTTGGAGTATCAGATGAAGGGGAAGGTTTCGACTGCCTTCAGCAAATTCCTCTCCGATACTGCTGATGGGTGGCAGAAGATTGCCATTTTGAATAAAGCACAACTCGCCCATATACTGCTCAATTGCAAGGAGACCGGTTTTTGGAGCAAAAAATTTGACTCCCGAATTGCCGACCTCAATGCTTCGCTTAAGGATTATGCGGTGATAAATCCTACAATAGGATGCTATTTCCCCAATGCGGTAATGCCTTTCAGAGGTCTTATGAATAGCGAAATTTACGCTCACGCAAAACTGATGACCCTATTCGCCAGACTCGGCGAGAAAGAGATGGTGGATTCGCTGGCATTGTGGATGCTTCTGCAGAAGCACAACCAGGCCTGGGAAAACACGGTCGCTACCACTGACGCCGTGCATGCGCTGGTTTCAAGCGGTGCAAAAGATCTAAAGCTCGGTGCGGTTTATTACACTTATGACACAATAATCGATGATGTCAAGCCTGCGGCAAATGAGATCGAGGTTAACAGGGAATTTGTTAGGGCCTCCGATTCGAAAGTGATAACGGATGGCGACAAACTCAATGTTGGAGATGAGATTATTGCCCGTTATTATATCAGGAATAGCGAAAACCGCAGTTTTGTCAGGATGAAAGCGATGCGTCCCGCCTGTTTCTATCCTTTGGATGAGAGATCATTCTTCTTTACAGGATTTTGGGGAGAATTTTACAAGGAGCAGCATGAGTCACTCACAAATTACTATTTTGAGCTGTTGCCCGAAGGAAATCTGACCATCGAAGAACGTTTCTACATCACACAGGAGGGTACTTTCTCAACCTCACTCGTAGAGATTGAGTCGCTCTATGCAAATGAATATAGGGGCCATACGGGCTCGGTAAAGATTATTTCGAAGTAAAACTGATGTGCCGCGATGCCTTCAGACGCTTCTGCGCTTCGGCAATCGTGGCCATTTCCGAAGCCTCTATTGCATAATCGCAGAACCGCTCAAATATGTAGCGTATGCTCTGGTCGGTAGGATGCGTCATATTTTCCGCATAAAAGCGGTAATCACGCAATTCATCCATCATAATCTCGTATGCCGGGAAATATTCCACCTGCGGATGGAGCTGCTGAAGTCGGTCTATGGCCAGCAGCAAAATGGACTTACTGAGTTGATTGCCATGTGCAGTATCCTTTAAGTGCCTTATCGGACTTACGGTAAATATCCACTTTTTGTCGGGGTGTGCCTCCACAATTTCGCATAGCAGATCTGTTACTTCTTCGGTTTCCAGACGCTCCCTGCGGAATTGTGCCGGATGTATCTTATGGCAATTGGAAACAATTATATCGCGCTGCAAATGTCTGAACACCCATGCAGTTCCGAGAGTCACTACGCAGGTATCGGCAGCAGCAAACCGTGCGCTGTCCCTCTCCAGGCAGGCATTGGCGTTGGCCAGAAACTCCTCCGCACTCTCCCTTGTAAAGGTGCTGTGATGGAAAAATGAGGTGTAGCGCCCGTCGCTGGTGATAATATCCTTTTCAGTGAAAGGATTTCCCGAAGCGAGCCTATTTATGGAAGAATGGATGGAAGCGGGGTTATAGAGCACACCGAAGGGGTTCAGCAATAGATCAAATCCCATATCCTTCATCATAGAGCCGATCTCGGCTGCAAAGCAGGAGCCGATAAATAAATATTTGTTCTTATATCCGAGCCGCTCTTTCAGGGGAGTGTACTCTACCGGGGTCTGTAATATCATCATAAATTGTTCTTTATTTTGTCAAGGCCGGCTCGGCTTAAAGGCGTATCGCCAAACCGTTCCTTAAATTCTTTTTCATCCATATCGTGCCAATCTTGCGGACTCTTGGATAGTATCTCCTCCGCATTGGTGCGCAACTCTTCCCATCCCTCGGACTCACGGTCATAAGGGCAGGCGCGGAGACAGATCTCGCAGCCGAAGATTTGACCTTTGTATTCTACAGGGTGGGCGGAATAAAGCTCATGTGACTCAATAGTGTGGTAGGAGATACATTTGCGCGCATCCAGCCGGAAAGGGGCATATAGCGCACCTTCGGGACATGCATCCATACAGCGTCGGCACTCCCCACACCCATCTGCTATCTTCTCCCTTCGCTCTCCGAGCCAATCCGGCGGGATATTGCAGATGATCACTCCGATCAGTGTACGCAGCCCGTGCTTCGGCGATATAAGGAAATTATTGCGCCCGATAAAACCCAATCCCGCCTCAGCGGCCCAATAGCGCTCCATTACCGGAGCACTGTCGGTAAAACAGCGTCCCTGATACTCCAGACCATGCTTAGCGCATTCTTGCGACAGATGCAGTGAGATCCGCCGGAGCTTCTCCTTTACCACATCGTGGTAATCCTTTCCGAGGGCAAATGCAGCTATGGAGCTTTGGATACTGCTGTAGGGGGCCAGAAAACAGATCACCGAACGGGCACCCGGAACCAATAGGGAAGGATTCTCCCTTTTATCCATATTGTTTGCAAGATATTTCATATCGGCATTTTCTCCGCGGGAAATATATTCCCTGAAGCGACTATAATCTTCTCCAGTCTCTGCTACCGGAGCAAAACCCCAGTCAACGAACCCCTCTTTATTGGATAATGACGAAATCGAAATTAAAATGCTCATTTTACTGTAAAATCATTATATTTGTATAATAATTTCGTTAAAAATTGATATGAAACGCATACTTGTTGTAGGTGCCGGAGGTCAAATAGGTACCGAACTCGTACCCCACCTCCAGAAAAACTATGGTAAAGATAATGTAATTGCTTCTGATTTGAAAGATGAGATGGTCGAAAAGTTGCGCGGCTTCGTGACTACCGAACAATTTGACGCCCTCGACGAGCAGCGTTTTGCGGAGGTTGTAAAGCAATACAAGATAGATACCATATTCAATCTTGTGGCTATGCTAAGTGCGGCCGGGGAGGCCAGACCTTTGACAGCCTGGCGTCTCAATATGGGAGCCCTGCTCAACTCACTCAATATTGCTAAAGAATGTGAATGCGCGGTATTCACTCCGAGCTCAATAGGAGTATTCGGCGAAAGCACACCTCACAACATGACTCCGCAGGATACTATCATGAGACCCAATACCATTTATGGTGTGTGTAAGGTTGCGGGTGAGTTGCTCAGCGACTACTATTTTACCCGTTTCGGAGTTGATACACGCAGTGTACGTTATCCGGGCATTATCTCTAGCGGAGCGCTGCCCGGCGGCGGTACTACGGATTATGCCGTTGAGGTATTTTACGAAGTTCTGAAAAACGGCCGTTACACCTGCGAGGTGCCGGAAGAGACCTATATGGATATGCTCTATATGCCTGATGCTCTGGATGCAGTTATACAACTTATGGAGGCCGATCCCGACAAATTGATCCACCGCAACAGTTTCAACATCACTTCGATGAGTTTCAATCCCCGCGAACTCTTCGCATCGATATCCAAACGTCTTCCTAATGCCGTTTTCGACTATAATATAGACCCTGTCAAAGCGGCAATTTCCGCTTCATGGCCTGATAAGATGGATGACTCTTGTGCCCGTGCAGAATGGGGTTGGAACCCCAAATGGGATATGGAATCAATGGTTGACGATATGCTTGCCGCCATCGGCAAAAAATTAGGGATTTCGTAAGTAAGCTATAAACTCCTGTTTATAACAAGCTTTTTCTGTTTTAAAAATACCTTTCAAAAATGCTTCTTTATGTATTGGTGGCAGTTCCTTAAATCTTTTCTTTCGAAGTCTGTTTATTTTCTTGAGAGTCATAAAATCATATATGGCGTCCGACATCATAATAACCTCAACTTCATCACATTGCCCTACAAGTTCAATAGTTTTTGGCTCAAATCCAATGTATATAAATGTTATTATTTTTACAGAATCCGGAATTTCCACTTGAAAAAAACCATCTACATTCGTTTCCCCAACTTTAACTGTGTCATTAATCATAATTGATACGCATGGCCAAGTTTCCAAACTCTCATCAATTACCCCTCCTTTAATAGTTTTATTCTGTGAGTAAAGAGTAAATATTGAAACACTAAGCACAATAGAGATTATAAGTGATTTTTTCATTTGCTATTTGTTTTGAAAAATGAAAAAGGAAAACCCCACAAGTGCGGGACTTGTAAGATTAAGGTGTAATATCACTTCTCAAAAAAGGGATAGGATAAATGACTTTAACTGTTTCGCCTCTGTGTGATGCAGGAATAAAATCATATTGACAGATTATTTTAGTAACTCTTATCGCTTCATTATCCAAATCAGTATCATTTGAACTTTTTACAATTCCTTTAAATAAGGCTTTACCTTTTTCATCTACGACAATATTAACCACTAATGGAACTTTGCCAAAACTGCCCTCTTTGTGTTTTTTGAAGTTTGAAGATATTATCTGCCTTAAAGAATCCTCGCCGAAAACAAACTTTGGCTCATTCTCAACCTCGTATGATTGATAAACTTCGTTTCTTATGGTTTGCGAAACTGTAAAGTGTTTTTCAGCCAAACTTTGTATATCTGATATGTCCTTATTCTGTATAGTTTTGTATGTCCTCATTTTATTGAAAGACTTGTCTTTATAAAAGACTATTTGCCAAATATTAGGGTCATACTCTATATAATTATCCTTACAGCGTTCCTGTTTTTTGATTTTCTCATTTACAGAATAAAACATAGAACTTTCGTCGCCAAATATTCTTACTAAATGTCCTAAATATACTGTTTTACCTATAAAGTCTTCTCTGCAAAATTTATATTCTTTGCAGTTGTTGGCAAAAACAGAGAGATAATAATAGGAAGTATCTGTAACAGCAGTAACTATTATTTCATCTTTTCTATTTTTTGCGTTAACGTTTACAGCATCATTGATATACAAGGAAATTAAATCCTTTGTCAAATCTGTTAGTGTTACATTGTTATCGCCTTTTTTTGCCTGACAGGATATAAGACAACAAGCTACTAACATAATATTGAAAATTATTCTTTCTTTCATGTAAACAACTGATTACGGCAGTGGTAAACCAACGCCAGGATAGCGTCTTATAGGGACAACAGGTGTTCTTTTAGCAGAAGAAGGAACAACCAATCCCCAAGACATAGACCCTATAATACTTGCATTATCATACATAACCAAAGCATTGTTTTTTGGTTGATATACAAAACGTTCAACATTAGGCAAAATATTGGCTGCAAATTTATCGCCACGGGTAGCACCTTTTTCAAATCCTGACGGTTGCGAGTTGTCGGGGTGGTTATGTAGAATAGAGGTAACGGTTTGCCCTTTATCACTCAACTTTTGGGCTGTTTTACTTGCTTCAACCGAACCTTCTTTATGATTAGTCATTACAAGAGAACCATTGTCTTTTGTATTTATCAAACCGAATTCTATTTTAGTATTATCGGCAAAAAACTTAAACAAATCTGCTCCTGCTGCCTCCCTTGTAACAGAAAAACTTGTAGCATTCCCACTAAACCAACCTGCTTTTTTTGTATTTGTTACAGTCCCATAGTCAAAAGAAACGGATTTGTAGTTTTTGTTACCGTCTGCATCGGTTGTAAATGTACGTTGGTAATTGCCATCTGCGTCTTTGGATACCATATAAAAAGCATCTTGGGTTTTATCCTTGATACGATTAACTACTTCGCCTTGTCCATTTATTTCCCAAACATCTCTCCCATCCGAGTCGATGTACATTACCGGATTCGTTGCACAATACACATACCCACTCAGTCCGTAATATTTCTCCGCCATCGGGTCGGGTACGGTCCACCTTGCTATGCGTGGGTCGTAGTGGCGTGCGCCGTAGTCGAGGGTGCCGAGATATGTGGTGCCTAAGGTGTAGTTCTCAAGTTCCTTGCCATTGAAGAGGTAGCGGTTTGTCGCCACATTATTGTCTGCAAATGCCAGACCGAACGGATAATAGTCGGTTGTCTGTACTACCGTGTCCCTTGAATCCACCACCGATCTGACATTGCCGAGATGGTCGGTGATGTTGAATTGCGGCGTAAACGTACCGGAATTGTTTGTCATCTGTCCTACCGGGGTCAGGATATAATCCACACCGAGATTGGCATCATAGACGAATTCTCCGCAATAGGTGCTGCTAAGCTTCATAACGATTTGACACTTAAAACAATATGAGAATAAAGTTAAGTATTAATTTTTATCCCAGCAAAAATTTTTATAAGGTGGCAATGAAATGAGCTTACGGTTTTCGGGGTTTTTGTATGGCTCCAATGGGCACAAGCTAAGTGCATATTTTTTTTGATGCAAAAGAAGTAGTACATTTGTGCGCTTTCTTAAGTCAAACATAATTAGACCATAAAACTAACGATGAACTGGCTGACTG
>Ga0255347_1000300_pt1 | contig 95157 bp, 85 predicted proteins | sample wastewater_treat_2_FD_192479 | JGI IMG/M metagenome (GOLD analysis project Ga0255347, IMG submission 192479) | Wastewater microbial communities from Lulu Island WWTP, Vancouver, Canada - plant24 | ecosystem: Engineered > WWTP > Wastewater > Unclassified | place: Canada: Vancouver, British... | reverse complement strand
CAAAAGGTGCTTGCCAATTGCTGCCAACGACAAAGCAGCCTGCACAAATTGCACAGACTGCTTTTGGTTACTACATAGATTATTTTTGTTTTTTGCGCTGTCTACTTGACAGGGGGCGGGTCATAACTCTCAGGGGCAAAACTTATTCTTATTTCATGTGCTGTATGAACTCCTCAAGGTCATAAACGGGAGTCCCTGTGGAGTGATAGGCGTAGAAGGCAAGTATAGTCGAAGCGTCCACCGCGTCGATCTTGCTGTCGCGGTTGACGTCAGCTGCCTTGGTCTGCCTTGCATCCTTGAACGTAGAGCCCCGTCCCGAGCCCTTGGCTGCGTACTCCGCAAGAGTCTGTGAAGCGTCTACGGAGTCGATACGCTTATCGTTGTTCACATCACCAAGCTTGTAGGGCGGATCTTCAAGTATGGTGATACTGCCCTTTGCAAGTCCCTTGGTGAAGATATGCTCCGTCATGGCAGTTCCCTTATCGTCATACTCGAAATTGGTGAACAGCGGCTTGATGTCGCCGTATTTGGAAAGTCCCACCTCTATGTCGAACTGATCACCCACCTTGCAGTCATCGGGCAGAGTGAAACAAAGCTTCCACATCTCGCCGTCCTTGCCAGCGTTCTCGCTGCCTGCTGTAGTGAGAACGAAAAAATCCCCCGTATCACCCATAGCCTGACCTGTGGTGAGTCCCTCGATAGCGGCACCTCTCTCGGGCTCCAGAGCCTTCAGGCGATTATCGAAGTACACATAGATCAGGGTATCACTGTACAGTCCGTTGGCGCCGTCCACAGAGAGTATTATCTCCTGATCGGTTCCGTGAGAGTCCTCAAGATAGACCTGTGTGCTGCTCATTCTGAACACAGGCTTTCCCTGCTCTGCGGGTTTGGTGGTAGTAGTCGTCGTAGTAGTTGTTGTTGTCGAAGTTGTAGTAGTGGTGGTGGTGGTTTTGGAAGTGGTAGTTGTTGTAGTCGCTTTCTTTGCAGTCGTGGTAACAGGCTTTTGGGTGGTAGTCGCTGCCTTTGCGGTAGTGGTAGTCGTTGTCACAGCTGCTGCGGTCGTGGTTGTGACCTTCACGGGAGCCTCGCCAAGAGAGTTGAACCTGTAGCCGTACTTCTCCGCGTAAAGCTCTGCTGTGGAACCGTCATAGCCTGCAATAACGCCGCTGTATGTTCCAGTTTTTCCGTCCGGACCGGGAGCATTGCAGATAGTCCTGCTGCTGTCGGCTATCTTACATTCGGCATTGTTGAACTGGATATAGGACAGCGAAGGACAACCGTCAAAGGCAAGTTCTCCTACAGACGTCACGGTCTCGGGAATATTTACCACAACTACCTGAGAGCCTGTAAAAGCCTTCTCGCCCACATCGGTGACATAAAGCCCCGATATTTTTGAAGGAATATCCACTGTGCCGTCTGCGGCAGAACCGTTGGCTGCCTCGATATGGTCGCTGTACTTATAATATGTGATGTCTCCTGCAATAACAGTGGAATGCTCAGACGTCACCGCAGCAGATGCGGCAGGAAGAGCAGCTCCCGTTATCATGACGGCAGCTGCCGCCGAAATGAGCTTTTTAAGCTTCATAAATACCTCCGTGAAGTATGATTTTTTATCTATCCCCGATCCACACCCTCGCTCTGCAAGTCAATGCACGGTAATAACAGAATAAGCTGTAACGATACGTCTGTACGGTGTCTGAGCGTAACGATAATGGAGAGTCGAACCCCATGCCGCTCCCGGCATTGCCATACAAGATGCTTTCCTTTCGGAAAGGCTTTTCTGCATTCGCCCTTGTGGAGCTACACCGATAAAGCTCAAAGAAGCTCTGTGGACCAGTTAAGTGACTGTATAGTGTTGTCAGTAATGCGCAGCTCCTTTGACATATCGTCGATCTGCTTCTGGAGCTTCTTTACGTCAACGGTGCTGAGTATCTTTATCTCGGTCATGCGGGCGCGTCTTGCGGTCTGACTGGCATTGGCGACAAGATCCTTGTATACCGAGATCTTCACCCTGAGGGCGTCCTTTCTTGCGATGAGCTCGGTGATGGTCCTTCCGTCGGAGACTGTTGCGCAGTTTGTGCGGTTTATGCGGTGCATGAGCTCCTCAAGGCGCTCAACGGAGCTGTCCAGCTCCTTTATAAGAGCCTTGGGATCCTCCGCAGGCTTCTCGTTTTCCTGTACTATGGCGTTGTTTACAAGTCTCGCCCTTAGCTGCTCAATATTGCGGTTGAGGTCAGCTCTTTCCTGTAATGCTTCTGCAAGCTTCATATGTATCCTCCTTACGAGCGTTTTGCTCTGTTATCGTTGTAATCGTAGAACATTTCGTCCATGAGCTTATCGTACTCGCTGCTGTCGCCGAAAGCCGCCTTCAGAAGGGCTCCTGCGTTTTTGAAAGCAAGCCTGAAGTACAGCCAGTCACCCATATCATCATACTTCCGCGTGGAGTTGATAAGGTGATTCCGCCTGAGACAGCCATAGCGCTTCCCCAGTCTTTTGCCGTAGGCTCTCAGCGCCTTTGCTGTAGCGATGTCCTCGCCCGCCTTTTTCTCTGCAAAGCCGCCTATGGCGTCGAAGGTGCGCTTCTCAGCCCAGAATATGCCGCAGTACAGCCCCGTAAGTCCGAAGCCTGCCCGGCACATAAGGTCATTGAGCCGCAGGGCAAGGGAGTATCTCTCAAAGCGCAGGGGCGCTCCGCCGCCGATATACCTGCCGCTGTTCAGCATTCCCAGCACCTCGCGGATAGTGCCCTCGGTCATGCGGTTGTCGCAGTCAATGGTCATGATGACCTTTCCCCTCGCCGCAGCAATACCTGCATTCCGCACAGTTGCGATGCAGCGGCTCTCGTCGATGACTACGCGGGCGCCTCTTGCCTCTGCAAGCTCGGCAGTACGGTCGGTGCACCTGTTGCAGACAACTATTACCTCAACTCCGCATTTCACCTGCGAAGCCGCCTGTTTTACGGACCCGATGCACCGCTCGACGTACTTCTCCTCGTTATGAGCAGGCACTATCACCGAGACCTTTATCTCCTCTGCCATAGACGCCCTCCTTCCCACAGGTCATTTAAGTCCCTTAAATTATATCACTTTTCCACCCCGCGGTCAATAGAAGAGCCTCCTTTATACTATTATAAAAGAAAATTTCAGTTTTTTCGCGAAAAATGCTTGACTTTTCGGTTTATGTATGTTATAATTTTAGTACCTCGTTGGGGGTTTATTTTTTTGTCCCCGTGCGAGGGAGGCAAACAACCTACCTTCGGTAACGAAGGAAGTACTAATTCAGGAGGTGCCGATATGAGAGTAAAGGTTACTTTAGCTTGCACAGAGTGCAAACAGCGCAACTATGTTTCCAAGAAGAACAAGAAGAACGACCCTGACAGAATTGAAATGATGAAGCATTGCAAGTTCTGCAGAAAGCATACTCTTCACAAGGAAACAAAGTAATCGGAAGGGGTATTTTTATGGCTAAGAATACATCTTCAAAAAAGGAGAAGTCCGAGAAGAAACAGGGCAACAAGATTGTCAAGTGGTTCAAGGACCTCAGAATCGAATTCAAGAAAGTGGTTTGGCCGACCAAGAAGACTGTCATCAACAACACATCCGTTGTTCTCGGCGTTATCGTCGCTTCAGCAATCATGGTAGGTGCTTTCGATCAGGGCGCTCTTGCCCTTTTGCGTCTTATTTATAACGCAGGCTAATTCTATAGGAGATCAGGAGGATCATTATGTCAGAAGCAGCAAAGTGGTATGTTATCCACACATATTCAGGCTATGAAAATAAGGTAGCTCAGAATATTGAAAAGGTTGTAGAAAACCGTAAGCTTCATGAACTTATCCAAGAGGTCAGAGTTCCTACCGAAATGGCAACAGAGATCACCGACGGCAAAACCAAAGAAGTAGAACGCAAGACCTATCCGGGCTACGTTCTCGTTAAGATGATCATGAACGACGATTCATGGTACGTAGTAAGAAATACCAGAGGCTGTACAGGCTTCGTCGGCCCCGCTTCAGAGCCTACTCCCCTTTCAGAAGAGGAAGTTCAGAAGCTCTTCGGCGTTGAGGTTTCTTCCGTTTCGGTAAACTTCAAGGTGGGCGACAGCGTCCGTATCTCAGGTACCGCTATGGACGGATTTATCGGTGTCGTTCAGAACATCAATCTCGACGATCGTTCAGTAGACCTTCTCGTCTCAATGTTCGGTCGTGAAACCCCCACTACATTGCCTATCAATCAGGTAATCAAGGTGGAGGATTAGTTCAGGTCAAAAGAAACCCGCAAGGTAAGGGTTTCCGTGGGAGAGGTAAAATAATTCTTGCCTCGCCATTTACCACATTTATGGAGGTGCGAATACATGGCACAGAAAGTAGTTGGCTACATTAAGCTTCAGATCGCAGCAGGAAAGGCTACTCCTGCCCCCCCTGTTGGTCCTGCACTGGGTCAGCACGGCGTAAACATCATGGCATTCACAAAGGAATTCAACGAGAGAACCAAGAACGACATCGGAATGATCATTCCTGTTGTTATCACTGTTTATGCAGACCGTTCATTCTCGTTCATCACAAAGACTCCCCCTGCAGCAGTCCTCATCAAGAAGGCTTGCAACATCAACAGCGGTTCGGGAGTTCCCAATAAGACTAAGGTCGCTAACATCACAAAGGAACAGGTCCAGAAGATAGCTGAGACAAAGATGCCTGACCTCAATGCAGGTTCTCTTGAAGCAGCTATGAGCATGATCGCTGGTACAGCTCGCTCAATGGGCGTTGTAGTTGTTGACTAATCAATTTTTTGAATGATGAAGTGGGGAGCTATTCCCCGTTCAGAGTTCTATTGGTGGGAGGAAAATTCCGCTAATCGGGTAAGCTATAAGCTCCCGGTATTACCACTTAAATAGGAGGAAATATAATGAAACACGGCAAAAAATATGTTGACAGCGCAAAGGCTGTTGATTATGCAAAGCAGTACGAGTCCGCAGAGGCTCTTGACTTAGTATGCAAGAACGCAAAGGCTAAGTTTGATGAAACTATTGAGGCACACATCCGTCTCGGCGTTGACTCAAGACACGCTGACCAGCAGGTAAGAGGTGCTGTTGTACTTCCTAACGGTACAGGTAAGACTGTTCGTGTATGCGTATTCTGCAAGGAAGACAAGTATGAGGCAGCTCAGGCTGCAGGCGCTGAGTACGTTGGCGGTCAGGACCTCGTTGACAAGATCATGAAGGAAAACTGGATGGACTTCGACGTTGTTGTTGCTTCACCTGACATGATGGGTCTCGTTGGTCGTCTCGGTAAGGTACTCGGTCCCCGTGGACTTATGCCTAACCCTAAGGCCGGTACAGTAACTCCCGATGTTGCTAAGGCTGTAACAGAGGCTAAGGCTGGTAAGATCGAGTATCGTCTCGACAAGACCAACATTATCCACTGCCCTATCGGTAAGGCTTCATTCGGTGCTGCTAAGCTTGAGGAGAACTTCAATACTCTTATGGAGGCAGTTGTTAAGGCTAAGCCTGCTGCTGCTAAGGGTACTTACCTCAAGAGCTGCACAGTTACTTCAACAATGGGCCCCGGAGTTCCCGTTGCTACAGCTAAGTACGGTGTCTGATCACTGAATAATAAAGCTAAAGGCTTCACAGAAATGTGAAGCCTTTTTGTTATTGTGGTTTGAAGAGTGCGCCTGTGCCGTTCTGAGCTATCTTTTTGAAAGCCTCCTTCATTACCGCCTGCTGCTCAGGGCGAAGCTTTGAGATCGCCTTGATTATGGCAGGGTAAGAGCTCAGCTTGGTCAACTCCTTCAGTGTCTCCTTATCTGGAGCCTTCAGTATCTCGAACAGCGAGTCTGTGAAGATCTCTCTTTCGGTGTCGCTGAAGTCAGAGAGCATTCCCGAGATCGCCTTGTTTATGACGTCACCCGATTTTTTGAGCCTGTCCGCAGGCATGAACCTGTTGCGGCGCAGCTCCCAGTAATAAGCGTAGTGCTGCTTTATACCGTTGACCGATGTCTTTACTATCCTTGGGTCAGTACCGCTTCCCAGAAGCATTCCAACTATGGAAGCCTCGGGTATATAGCACCTTATCCTCGGCAGCATATGCTGATAGACCTCCGATTCCAGGATCTCGTCTCGAAATCCGGGACCATCGTAAGAGTAGATGTTGGTTATCCTTCGCCTTACACCTTCATCGCAGAAAAGTGAGCTGTATACCGCGGAATTGCCGCCCTTGGAGTGTCCGCCCAGCCGCACGGGATAGTCCCCGTCCGAAAAAGCCTCGTTGATATAGGCGATAGCGCGTTCCTGACCGGCAGTCTGCTGCATATAGCTGAGGTTGAAGTCCTCCTTCCAGCCAACCACAGTGCCGTCGGTACCGCGGAAAGCCGCGAAGCTGCTGCCGTCGTCAAGGCGATAGGTCAGAGCAGAGAATTGCAGATCCTCGGTATGCTCGGTATCGCTTACATAGCCGCACAGAGCTGTCCCACGGAACCGTCTGGACTCCGCCAGCCTTCGGAAAAGCAGATTATCCTGCTCAAAGGTAAGTATTCTTTGCTTGATGTCAACTGTCTCGGGGTCGTATTTACGATAGGCTTCTGCGAAGGAAACACTTTCATTAAAGCTTTCGGGGACAACGCCGTCCAGAATCACATAGCAGAACTGGGACAGGATCAGGCCGTCCACCTCGTTGAAGGGGTCGGCTGAAAAGGGCACATCGCCCCTCCAGTCCATATAGTCAAGAATATTAGCCAGAATATCCCCTCCTTTTATAAAGCAAAGCGGCGCCGAAGCGCCGCTTTATTATTCATAATCAATGATTATGCGTTAGGATTGAGTGTAGGTCTTGTGTGGAGGAGGAACTCCTGGATAAAGAGTGCATCGTTAGCAGTCAGACCTGCAGTTGCCTTATCAACGTCACCGTTGATCTTACCCTGATCCTTAAGGTGCTTGCTGTCGCTGCCCTGGAGACCATACTTGTCGGGGTTAGCGAGAGCCTGCATGATGAGGATAGCGTCAGCCAGCTCAACCTTGCCGTCGCAGTTTGTATCACCCCAGAGTACATTTGTAACAGGTGCTGTTGTAGTTGTAGTTGTTACACCAGGCTGAGGTGTAGTTGTTGTGGTTGTTGTAGGAGGTGTACCACCGAAGTCAGGAGCCTCATCATCGAAGAATGACATAGCCCATGCGAAAGGAGCGTTCCAGTTGATAGTAACCTCGTTTACAGACCAAGCCTCGATGGAGTCAACGAAGCACTTCTGTGAAGCCATCTCTCCACGCTGATAGCCGAGACCACCAACATAAGGATCCTGGAGGCCTGCGCCGCAACCACCTGACATAACTCCTGAAGGAGCCATCGGGAAGTCGTGGTCAAGCTCGTAAGACCAGTATCTGTGGTGAGGATTGTTTGAATGATATGTACCGTAACCGGTAACGAATGAGAAGCCAAGACCGTTACGTCCGAAGATGTAGTCGAGAGCTGAGATCATACCGTTAGCATACTTCATATCGTTGTTAGATACGTCGTAAGCGTAACCCATTACGATAGCGTTATTGATTACGAATGAGTTTGAACCCCACTCATAACCTTCGATAACTACGCCGGGAGCGTTGATATCATCAGTGAACTTAGTTCCCTTATAAGGAATACCCATACCGTTTGAAGAAGAATTCTCGAATTCGATATAAGTATCAGCTGCTCTCTTGATGTTCTCCTCGATTGTTGCCTTATCAGCAGCAGTTGTCTTATCGCTGAGAAGGAGTGTGAGAGTACCCAGACCAGCTGTACAACCCCAGTTGAATGAGCTGAATGAACCGTTGTTCTCACCGCCGCCGAGGCTGCAAGTGATGTCGAGAGCCTTATCGTGGCCGTCGCCGTCATTCTTGTTCTTGTACTTGCTGAGGAAGCTGTAGTACTGATCGTCGCCTGTTGTTGAGAAGAGCTCACAAGCTGCCCAGTAAGCGTCGTCCTCTACGTATGTATCACCGTAGCCGCCGCCGCCGATAGCCTGATCAAGAGGAGCAAACTGAGGATCTGTCTTCCAGTCACCCTTCTTTATAGCCCACTTGGACTCCTTAGCCATCAGAGCCTTCCATGAAGTCTCAGCGTTCTTAAGGCACTTGTCAGCGAATGAATCGTCGATACCCTTCCACAGACGTGCAGCCTGTGCAGCACAAGCGATCATGTTGAATGTAGCAGCATACGTAGGAGGCTTAACTATACGAGTTGTGCCCCACTCCTCTGCGTACTCAACAGGTGTAGTAGCAAGACCTGTCCACTTGTGGTCGTGCATCTTGTGGTATACAAGACCTTCGCAGTCAGACCATGCCTTATCGCTTGATGAAACGATCATGTTGAACATCCACTCGAGCTCAACTCTTGCTTCATCAAGAACGTCAGGTGAACCTGTACCGTCAAACTTGATATTACCTACGCTGTAGCTCTGAGGAATAGACATTGTCTTATCATCAGCCCACTTAGAATCTGTACCCTGAGCCTTTGATCTCTCGTACATATTCTGGAGAGTCCATACAGAGATACCGCCGTTAACAACGTACTTACCGTGGTCACCGGCATCGTACCAACCGCCTACGCAGTCGATCTGATAGTCCTTATCTCCGTCGAATTCCTGACCGTAAGCCTTTACCCACTCAGACTGTACATAAGCCATATCCTTAGGTGCATGACCGCCTGCGTGTGCGAGCTTGGACTTCTTGTCCTTAGGATTGTAAGAAGTGATGTACTCCTCCTCGATAGCCATACCTGAACGGTTCTGATAGTAATAGTTCATAGCGTTCTTGAGGATGCCGTTATATGTATCACCCTTACCGATCTTGAACTCGTGGCTGATATACTTCTTATAAGTCTCGTTTGTCTTCTTGTTGAGGAATGTATTTGAAGTATCGTCTACTTCGATAGTATATGTACCGGGCTCGTTAACAGATGAGAAGTCGAGGATCTGGCAGTAGTCGCCTGCATCCTTATCGAAGCCAACGGGAGTACCCTTGCCCTCGAATACAGTTGTGCCGCCCTTCTTAACTGCGAAGCTTACAGGAGAAGAAACCTCCTTGCTTGTAGCATAAGTAGCCTTCTTGTCAGCGCCAACGAAGTAACCAACCTGGTTGATTCTTACGTCGCTTCTGGGAGTGATAACGCCCAGTTCGTTTGTGGGATCCCAGAGACAAGGTGTGCTTGAAGCATCCTTGAATGTAGAACCACAAGTCTCGCAGTCGAGTTCCATGTTATCGAACTTAAGAGTTGTTCCCTCAGGGAAACAATCCTTGGGCTGGTATGAACCGGCACCGCCGTAGTGGAATGCCCACTCAGCAACTTCCAGAGTCTTTGTAGCTGTGAAAGAGCTGTCGAAGCTGTTCTTACCGGATGAGATGGAAACGTTTGTCCAACCCTGATCCCAAGATGTAGCGTTGTTCTGCCATACACCGTTTACACCGTCAAGAGGTGCGATATGAGTGTGGAGCTCACCGGCGTTTGAAGCATCAACTTCCCAGTGGATTGTGTACTTATGACCTGACTCGATGTGGAGACTTCTGTGTCTGAACTGACAGTCCCATCTGGAGTCACCGCCGCGCTCTTTTCCGCCGGGGTTAACGATAGTACAGTTATATGTACCACCTGAGATATCGAACTTCTGCTCTGCGGGGTTTGTTACGCAAATATGCCAAGGAAGACCGATTCCGTCATCGAAGTCGTTCTGTCCAAGACAGTTACCTGCTGCTGCGCTCATAGGAATGAGAGCTGCAACACTTGAAGCAACCATTGAAGCTGCCATCAGGCTGCTTGTGACTGCTTTTGCAATTTTCTTGTGCATTTGAATACCCTCCCTGATTTTTTAAATATAAATTTATAACGCAATGCCAGTGCAAACATCGCGGTTATACCGTGTTTTTTGAGTGATGAGCTCGGTGTCCGAACAGAACCTGCACTAATCCTAACTCATCAATCATATTATATTATATCGCGAAAAAAAAGTAAATAGTTTTCTGGAAATTCGTTCATTTTCCTAATGGCAAGTAAGCATAATTGTGCAGATTGACAAAAAGCTAAAAAAAATAAGAGGAAACGAATTTCCTCTTATTTCTTATTTGTGAATTGATTATTACTTTTTAGGAAGTGAGCTAATTTTGTGAAGGAGATACTCCTGGATAGCCAGTGCATCATTGCTTGTAAGTCCCGCAACATCGGGGTCTACGTCGCCGTTCTTACGGCCCTTTTCTGTGAGGTGCTTCTCATAAGTACCCTTAAGACCGTACTTGTCGGGGTTAGCGATGGACTGCATTATGAGAACAGCATCTGCCAGCTCGACCTTGCTGTCGCAGTTAGTGTCTCCCCAAAGGATGTCATCAGTTGGGGCAGTAGTTGTGGTGGTAGTGGTGGTATCTGAGCTTGTTGTTGTGGTTGTTGTTGTAGTTGTTGTTGAGGTCGTTGTGGTGGGATTACTCCCGGGATTGCTTCCGGGAACTGTGTAGGGCTCGGGCTCAGTGCCGTCGGGCTCAACGCCCCATACGAGCTTGCCGTCAACATACATAGTGATATTCTTGTTCAGTGAGTCAGCCTTCTTGAGGTCTGTAGCCTTGCCGAGACCGCCCTTGTAGGACCAGTCATTGGTATAGTCCCACTTAACGCCCTTGCTGTCAGGGATAGAAACTCTGAACTGTACCTCGTCTCTGTGCTCGCTCTGACCTGTAGGCTGGATAGCTCTGCCGTCCTCGAACTTAACGAGAGCGTAGTAGGTATTGCCAGTGGGGTCTCCTTCATATTTATAAGGGCCTGAAACTGTGCCGTAGCCCTGCTCGCCTGCGCTGTACTGCTGAGCCTTGCCCTCTACAGTAACATCGTCGATAGTGAGACCTGCGCTTACAAGCTCGGATATATCGAAGTAGTAGCGATACTCAATGTCATTGGCAACTCTTGCAGGCCAAGCTGTATGGTTCATAGCCCATGCCTTGATCTCGCTGTAGCTGTCTGTATTTGCGTTTGCAATAGCTGCTACCTGCCACTCGTCCCATGTGGGAGTCTCTGTAGGCGGGAAGTCAGCTAAAGGTGATCCGCCGTGATCGTCGATCATAGCGCAGAGAGCTGCGGTATAACCTGCGTTGTAGTCGATAGCTACCTCGGTGTACTGGAAATCGGCTACCTTGTAGTTGCCGTAGTTGCCCTTGCTGTCAGGACCGCCGATGAGAGCTCCGTAGAGAGTATGAGCATACTCTGTCTGCCAGCCCTCGCTGCCGCCTGATTCCTGACCCAGCTCGTTCCAGTGGTCATCATGGATACCGGAAGTAGTTCTGTGGTGGATAGCCTTGGGCCACTCCTTGCCCATACCGAGAACATAGCTTATGCCCTCTTCGTTGTCGCCGAAGCAGTAATCCATCTGCTTTTCAGCCCATGTATTGTACTTTGACTCATATTCTGTGCCCTTGAGGATAGTGTCACACTCCAGCTTAGCCAGCCATGCAGTTGTTGTAGCATGACGGAGGCAGCCCCACTGGAACAGCCATGACAGTCCCATGGGAGTGATGTTCTGGAATTTCTTCTCGCTGTCCTCGCCCATCCAGTACTTGATGTGGCGTGCGCAGTGGGCGATCCATTCCGGATCCTTTGTTATCTCAGCATAGAGGTAAGCAGCTGCCTGGGAAGTATCGTCCCAGCAGAGACCCCATGTGAACTTTCTTGATGTGGACTGCTCCTCCTTGGGGAAGTTGGGGATATAGTCCTTCTCTACCTTTTCAAGGTAGGACTTGTCGCCTGTAGCCTTGTAGAGCCACAGTGCAGCGAACATACAGTCATCGATCCACGACTCGGTCTTATACATTCCGGTCATGCCGCCGATGTCCTTGCATGATCTGCTCTTGTCAGCGCCCTCAAAGAGGTCCTTTGCGTGCTTGAGATACTGATTTGCCTTTTCGGGATCGGTATCCTTGAATACGATATATCCCTCTGCCAGTGCAGCAGCCGAAAGACCTGCAACAGAAGCGTTGTCTATAACGTCATAAGGGCGCTCCCAGTCGCCGTTGTTGAGGTGATGCTTGCGGAGGTAGACCTCAGCGCTGCACCAGATGTTATGATCAGTAGAGCCGCCTGTGAAGTCTCCGATAGTACCTACTACCTTACCGCCGCCCTGATCGCAGTTCATAACGTAATCAAGACCCCCACTGGAGGTTGTTGCGGTAAAGCTCGCCCAGACCCGCCTTGTCGACAGCGTCCTTGTACTGGATATAGCCCCATGCCATCATGGAAGCCGAATAAGCGTTTGTAAGGCAGAACTTGAAGTGGTCGCCTGCGTCGAACCAGCCGCCGGGTACCTTGTCGGTCTCCTTGCCGTTCTCGTCCACCATTGAATCGGCACGCCATGTAACGTTGTTCCACTCGGGAAGTACGCCTGACTGCTGTACCTCATAGAAGAACATTGACTTCTGGAGTGCCTCTGCATAGTTGTACTTTGATTCTGCTGCTGAAACGCTGCCCGTTGTGCCTGCGGGCATATATGCCAGCACGCCTGCCGACATAGCCAGAGCAGAAACTGCTGCTGTGAGCTTTTTTAAAATCATTTTTAATACCCCTCTCGTATTAAATATTTTTCAGATACAGCCCTATGCCGTACCTATACACTTTAAATATACAATAAAACCTATGATTTGTCAAGTGAAAAACTGCATTTTTCACAAAAGGCTCTGCTGCACCGCAGCGGTACGGCACCGCTCTCCTGCTCCGCTATTGACTTTTAGTCGGTAAAAGTATATAATAATAATGTATACGCTCACGCAGGAAGGGACAGAATATCCTCGGAGGTGTATACCATGTCAGAACATACGGAAAAAGCTGTAAGCTCCGCGGAGGAGGCTGCCGACGAGGCAGAGATGATAAGGGAGACGGGTCAGTCTGTCTCACGGAACTCAAAGCATCTCATCCACTGCCTGACCGTCATCGGTCAGATAGAAGGACACTACGTCCTATCGGAGCAGAACAAGACCACCAAATACGAACACATTATCCCTGCCCTTGTGGCTATAGAGCAGGACAGGAGCGTTGAGGGGCTTCTCATTATCCTCAACACCGTAGGCGGCGACGTGGAAGCAGGTCTCGCCATTGCGGAGCTCATCGCAGGCATGAAGACTCCCACGGTATCGCTGGTGGTGGGCGGAGGTCACTCCATAGGCGTCCCCCTTGCCGTCAGCGCAAAACGCTCATTTATAGTCCCCACGGCGTCAATGACTATCCACCCCGTCAGAATGAACGGCACAGTCCTGGGAGTCCCCCAGACCCTCTCCTACTTCGAGAAGATGCAGGACAGGATAGCCGGCTTCATCACACGCCACAGCCGTATCTCCGGTGAGGAGCTGAGAAGGCTCACCATGAACACGGAAGAACTGGTGCTGGACGTGGGAACGGTGCTGGAGGGAGAAAGAGCCGTGGAGCTGGGGCTCATCGACAGTCTCGGAAGCCTCGGCGATGCAATGGACAGCCTTTACGGCATGATAGAGAATACAGAGAAAAGATATGCGGACTGACCGCAGCTGTGACCGCAAAGGGCGGCACAGTACATACACGGAACAAAATGGAGGCAGAAATGGCAGAAGCAAAGAAAAAAACGGGGAGCTCAAAGGCAAAAAAGCCCGAAACGCCCCGCAGAGAACCTGTAAAAAGCAGCGCTAAGAGCGCTCCGCAGAACGAGAGCAATCAGTTCTGGTCAATTCTTCTTTTCGCACTCGGCATACTCACGGCACTTATGGTACTCATAAAGGGAAACAAGGGCTGGCTGGCGCTCCACAATCTTGTGCTGGGAGTTTTCGGCGTAGCAGCCTTCCTTATCCCCGTTATACTCATATATACCGCCGTAAAGCTGGGCACCGAACAGAGCCGCAAGGACATCAGCGGCAGGACGGTCTGGTGCATAGCCATGATATTCCTGGCAAGCGCAGCCTATCAGATATTCGTGGTGGGACGCATTCCCGGCGGCACCTTCGCAGGCCACTTCAAGATACTCTACGAGGAGGGCGCAAAGCTGAAAAGCGGCGGTGTGGCAAGCCTTGTCATAGCAGGTCCCCTGCTGAAATTCCTTGGCAGGACAGGCTCCATGATAATCGCCCTGGTGTTCTTCTTCGTCTTCGGTATGCTCCTTTCGGGACGGGGACTTGTGGACTTCCTCAAGCTCCTGGCAACTCCCTTCACCTTCATTGGCAGATGTGTCAACGGCATACAGAATATGCTTGTGGGCGGCGAATTCGTTGACGCCTTCGAGGACGACGACCTGGACGATGACAAGGAGAAAAAGGACTTCGACGCCGACCTTGAGGCTATCAGCATGACAAATCCCAGAAGGTCCTCGCGCAAGCCCTCTGAAAAGGCAGAGCAGCAGAAAAAGGCGGTGGAAGCTCTCCCCGACGGATTCTTCATGGATATTCCCCTGCCCACCGACCACCTTATAGTACATGACAGCAGCGAGCCTACTCCCGAGGAGACGGCAATAGATATAGACATTTACGAGCATGAGCCCCAGCCTGCACGCAGTGCTCCCAAGCCTGAGCCCGTCTTTATAGACGCTGAGGCGGAGACCGCTCCCGAGCCCGCAGACGAGGGACTTGAGCAGCTCATAAGCAAGGCTGCCGACGGCAAGCCCGATACTCCCGAGGAGGAGCTCCCCGTAGAGGAGGAAGAGCCCGAGGAGGTCAAGCCCATTTACATACTCCCCCCTATCGACATACTCACCCGCCCCGAGGTGCGCTCAAACCGTGCGGAGGCTGTTGAGGAGATGCGCGAAAAGGCTGAGGTCATAAAGAACACCCTCTCCAGCTTCGGCGTTGAGGTCAAGATAAAGGACATCTTCCGCGGCCCCTCCATAACCCGTTACGAGATACAGCCGGGCCCCGGAATAAAGGTCTCAAAGATAAAGGGACTTGAGGACGATATAGCCCTCAGCCTTGCGGCACAGGGCGTCCGTATCGAAGCTCCCGTCCCCGGCAAGGCAGCCGTGGGTATCGAGATACCCAACTCCACCAAGGACACGGTAACTCTCCGCGAGATAATCGCCTCTCCCGAGTTCAAGGAGTCAAAGAGCAAGCTGACCTTTGCGGTGGGCAAGGACATCACAGGCAACATTATCCTTGGTGACATCTCAAAGATGCCCCATGTCATCATCGCAGGTACTACGGGTTCGGGTAAGTCTGTCTGCACCCGTTCCATCATCATGAGCATACTCTACAACGCAACTCCCGATGAGGTAAAGCTCATACTCATCGACCCCAAGATAGTTGAATTCAAGATATTCGAGGACATTCCCCACCTGCTCATTCCCATAGTCACCGACTGTAAGCGCGCCGCAGGTGCCCTGAGCTGGGCGGTGAATGAAATGATGCGGAGATACAACATCTTCGCCGATGCAGGTGCCAATGACCTTAAATCCTACAACGAGCTGGCAGAGGTGGACGGCGACCGTGACCCCATGCCTCAGGTAGTCGTATTCATCGACGAGCTGGCTGATATGATGCTGGTTGCAGGCAAGGAGGTCGAGGACTACATCTGCCGTCTGGCACAGATGGGACGTGCCGCAGGTATGCACCTTGTAGTCGCTACACAGCGTCCTACCACGGACGTTATCACAGGTCTTATCAAAGCCAATATCCCCAGCCGTATCGCCCTTTCGGTAAAGTCCCAGATAGACTCCAGAACCATCATAGATATGGCAGGTGCGGACAAGCTCCTGGGCAACGGCGATATGCTGTATATGCCTATCGGTGCAGGCAAGCCCGTCCGTGTACAGGGCTGCTTCTCCCCCAATGAGGACATTGCCGAGACGGTCCGGTACATAAAGGCGCAGGCAGAAGTCGCCTACGATCCCGAGATAACAGGTGCAGTTGACAGTTATTCCACTCAGTCAGGCGGAGACTCCGGCGGAAGCGACAGCGGCTCACACTCGGGCGGAAACAGCGACGAGGATATAGTAGAGGCAGCCATAAAGGTAGCCGTGGAGGCAGGACAGCTTTCCACATCAATGCTCCAGAGAAAGCTGAAGCTGGGCTATGCAAGGGCTGCAAGAATAATGGACGAGCTGGAGGAGCGCGGAGTCATCGGCGCCAGCGAGGGTGCAAAGCCAAGAAAGGTTCTCATGTCAAAAATGCAGTACGACGAATGGCGTCTCCGCAGAATGGACGAATAAGGCTCGTATTTCACATAAGGAGAATACAGGTTTGATAAAACATATCACAGATGCAGATACAAAAAGAGCAGTTGCAAGGAAGGTGCTGGAGGCTCTCCATGACTGGTTCGAGGTGGACGAGAGCCGAGAGAAGTACATCGCGGAAAGCGCAGGACAGATCTTCATCGCAGCCAAGGAAAACAACGAATATGTGGGCTTCCTCTGTCTCAAGGAGACAGGCAGGGAGACCGTGGAGCTGGCGGTAATGGGAGTCCTCAGAGAGTTCCACCGCAGCGGTATCGGCAGGCAGCTTTTTGAAGAAGCAAAAAAGACCGCAAAGGCTCAGGGCTATGAGTTCATGCAGGTAAAGACCGTGAAAATGGGCGTGTATGAGGACTACGATAGGACCAACCGCTTCTATCTTGCCTGCGGCTTCAGGGAGCTTGAGGTCATAAACGAGATATGGGGCGACGATAACCCCTGCCAGATCTATGTGATGTCTCTGGCGTAAAGATCAGTTTTTCAGGGAGTGATATGATGTACGAAGGATTCCTTCCTACCACAAGAAAGGAAATGGACGAGCTGGGCATAGAGCAGTTCGATTTCATATACATAACGGGTGACGCCTACGTTGACCACCCCAGCTTCGGTGCGGCTATCGTTACCCGTCTTATCGAGAGCATGGGCTTCACCATAGGTATCATCTCCCAGCCCGACTGGCATACGGACAAGGACTTCCGCCGCTTCGGCGCTCCAAAGTACGCCTTTCTCGTCACCGCAGGCAATATCGACTCAATGGTGGCACATTACACCGCCGCCAAGAGAAAGCGCTCCGATGACGCATATACCCCGGGAGGCGTAGCAGGCAAGCGCCCCGACCGCGCGGTCATTGTCTACTGTCAGAAGATACGCGAATACTTCGGTGACGTCCCCATAGCCATCGGCGGTCTGGAGGCTTCTCTCCGCCGCTTTGCACACTACGACTACTGGGATGACGCAGTCCGCCCCTCGGTGCTGGTGGACAGCGGCGCCGACCTGCTCATGTACGGCATGGGAGAGCACCAGATACAGGAGCTCTGCACCCGTCTGGCAAAGGGAGAGAGCATTCACGATATGCACGATATTCGCGGCACCTGCTATCTTACAGAGCCCGTGAATACCCCTATCGGCGCGGCACAGTGCCCCTCATTCGAGCAGGTCAGGGACAGCAAGCCCGAGTACGCAAAGGCGGTAAAGATACAGTATGACTGGCAGGACGAGGTCTACGGAAAGACCATAATCCAGCGCCACGGCAAGATGATGCTGGTGCAGCTGCCTCCTGCATACAGCCTTACCACAGAGGAGCTTGATCACATCTACTCACTGCCCTACATGAGGGCTATCCACCCGTCATATGAGGCGCTGGGGGGAGTCCCCGGAATAGAGGAGGTACGCTTCTCCATCACACACAACCGCGGCTGCTTCGGCTACTGCAACTTCTGCTCCATCGCCCTTCATCAGGGCAGGCGCGTCACCGTCAGGAGCGAGGAGTCGGTACTGAAGGAAGCGGAGCGTATAACAAAAATGCCCGATTTCAAGGGCTACATACACGATGTAGGCGGTCCCACGGCGGACTTCCGCCGCCCCTCCTGCGACAAGCAGCTCACCAAGGGACTGTGCATGGGCAAGAAATGCCTTGCTCCCACACCCTGTCCCGCCCTTAAAGTTGACCACAGCGAATACCTTGCCATGCTCCGCAAGATACGCAAGGTCAAGGGCGTGAAAAAGGTCTTTATCCGCTCGGGAATACGTTATGACTACCTCATCGAGGACAAGGACGACGAGTTCATGAAGGAGCTGATAATGCACCACGTCAGCGGTCAGCTGAAAGTCGCTCCCGAGCACTGCTCGGCGGTGGTGCTGGACAAAATGGGCAAGCCCCACATCGAAGCCTACAAGCGCTTTCAGAAGCGATTTTACGAGATAACCAAGGGCATGGGCAAGGAGCAGTACCTCGTTCCCTACCTTATGTCCTCCCACCCGGGAAGCACTCTCAACGAGGCTATCGACCTGGCACTTTTCCTCAGGGACAACAAGATACGCCCCGAGCAGGTGCAGGACTTCTACCCCACCCCGGGAACTATCTCCACGGCTATGTTCTACACGGAGCTTGACCCATACACCATGGAGAAGGTCTACGTCCCGAAAACTCCCAAGGAAAAGGCTATGCAGCGAGCTCTGCTGCAATACTTCCGCCCTCAGAACAGGGAGATAGTGCTGGAGGCTCTCAAAACCGCAGGCAGGCGCGACCTCATAGGTTCGTCGCCGAAGTGTCTTGTGGCAGATGACTCCCGCGGAAAGAGCAATACTCCCCGAAAAGGCGGTGACAAGTCGTGGCAGGATACTTCAAGGACACGGAGAGCTTCGTCAAAGCCGCAGGAGAGAAATACAAGCTCTCAGCGCAGCAGAGGCAATACCTCAGGGAACTGGCAGAAGAGCGGCAAAAAGAGCGGTCAGAGCGGAAAAAGAAAGCACTGAAGACCATAGGGCTGCTCATAATAGCGGCTGTCCTGCTCATATTCATAGGATACAGGCATTTCCGCAAGCCCGTCCACACCTTTCCCGCTGAGGACAGGCTGGTAATGCATTTCATAGACGCAGGTCAGGGGGACTGCACCTTCATCGCCGCCAACGGTGTCACCATGCTGGTGGACTGCGGCGAGGACGAGGTCTCCGACGACGTTATAACATATCTCACGGGACTGGGCGTGGGACGGCTGGACTATCTCATAGCCACTCATCCACATTCCGACCACATGGGCGGTATGTACCGCATCATCGACACCTTCGACATCGGTGAGGTCATAGTGCCCCACGTCCCCGATGAGCAGATACCTGCGGCGCTTTTCTTTGAGCGTTTCCTTGACAGCTGCGAGAGCAGCGGCGTAACAGTCACGGAAGCGGAAGCAGGCAGGGTATTACCAATAGGCAGCGCAAGCGGCGAGATAGTCGCTCCCGACGGCAGCTTCCACGAAAACGTTAATGACTACTCCGTCAGCCTGTTCATCACTCACGGCGGGAACACTTTCCTGCTGACAGGAGACGCAGAAGCGGAGTCCGAGGCAGCAATGATAAACAGCGGCAGACTGGGAAAGACCTCTCTCTACAAGGCAGGTCACCACGGCAGTGCCTACTCCTCAACGGAGGAGCTGCTCAGCGTGATAAGACCGCAGGTCGCGGTTATCTCCTGCGGAATGGACAATCCCTACGGCCACCCTGCAAAGAGCACACTGAAACGTCTGAAGAAGTACACCTCACAGATATACCGCACCGACCTTAACGGCTCCATAGTTGTCTCGTCGGACGGCAGCAAGCTGACAGTCTCAGCAGAAAGGGGCGCATGATATGACAGTTGTGGACAGATTTGAGGGCGGATACGCCGTGCTTGAGACAGAAAACGGCACCGTCACCGTGCTGCGCAGCAGCCTCCCCGAGGGAGTCCGCGAGGGAGATGTGCTGACCGAAAGGGACGGACGCTTCACAGCAGATACAATTACCACCGCTCAGCGGCGCAGCAGCCACGCAAGACGGCTCCGCAGGCTGACGGGCAAGGATAAAAGAGGAAAACAATGACCGATACTATTATAATAGGGGGCGGAGCAGCAGGCTGCTTTGCCGCCGTAAATGCAGCGCGCTTCGGCAAGACCGTGCTGCTCTTTGAGAAAAACGAAAAGCTTGGCAGAAAGCTGCGCATAACGGGCAAGGGACGGTGCAACGTCACCAACAACAGTCCCACGGACGAGCATATGAAGAATATCCCCGTCAATCCCCGTTTCATGTACAGCTCCTTCGCAGGCTTTGACGCGGAATGTACCATGAACTTCTTCGAGGAGCTGGGTGTGCCCCTGAAAACAGAGCGGGGCAACAGGGTGTTCCCTGTCAGCGACAATGCCAACGACATCGCCGACGCCCTTGCACATGAAATGAAAAAACTGGGCGTAAAGGTCATCAACAAGAGGGTGACAAAGATACTCACCGAGGACGGCGCTGTATGCGGCGTAAAGGCAGGGGGCGAGGAATACCGCTCATCGGCAGTGCTCATCGCCTGCGGCGGAAAGTCCTACCCTGCAACGGGCTCCACAGGCGACGGCTACTCCCTTGCGGAGGCTCTGGGACACACGGTGACGGAGCTTAAACCCTCGCTGGTGCCCCTCACCTCTCCCGACAAGTTCTGCGCGGAGATGATGGGGCTCTCACTCCGCAATGTTACCGTAAAGCTCATGGAGGGCGAAAAGTGCATATACAGCGAAATGGGCGAGATGCTGTTCACTCATTTCGGCGTCTCGGGACCACTTGTGCTCAGCGCAAGCTCCCATATACGAAATATGGCGCCCAACAGGTACAGGCTCCTCATCGACCTGAAACCCGCACTGACCCCCGAGCAGCTTGACGCAAGGATACAGCGTGATTTCGCGGAGAACCTCAACAGAGACTTCCAGAACGGTATCCGCAAGCTCCTGCCTGCAAAGCTGATACCCGTGGCGGTAAGGCTGTCGGGGATAGCTCCCGGGCAGAAGATAAACGGCATTACCAAGGAACAGAGGCACAGCTTCGGTGAGCTGATAAAGTCCTTCCCCGTAAGGATCTCGGGCTTCAGACCTATCGACGAGGCTATTATCACCAGCGGCGGTATCTCCACTAAGGAGATAGACCCGAAAACTATGGAGTCAAAGCTGGTACGCGGTCTCTACTTCGCAGGCGAGGTCATCGACGTGGACGCATATACAGGCGGATTCAATCTACAGATAGCATTCTCAACTGCCTACACAGCGGCAGTGAATATGTAATATTAATTATAGCAAAGGAAATGGTAAATCACATGGGGTGTTTAGGTAATCTTTTATGGCTTATTTTCGGCGGATTTCTCAGCGGACTGAGCTGGCTGTTATTCGGACTTCTCTGGTGTATCACCATCGTGGGGATCCCCATAGGAGTGCAGTGCTTCAAAATGGCAAAGCTCTCATTCTGTCCCTTCGGCAAGGATGTAATATACTGCGGCGGTCCCGTAAGTCTGCTGGTGAACATACTCTGGCTCATATTCGGCGGAATCGAAATGGCAATGGAATTCGCCGTTTTCGGAGTGCTGCTCTGTATCTCAATCGTAGGTATCCCCTTCGGATTGCAGATGTTCAAGCTGGCAAAGCTGGCGCTCATGCCCTTCGGCGCAGAAGTGCACAAACATAAAGCGGCGCAATGAAAAAGGAACTTTCGCGGATAGTATTCCGCTATGTATTTGAGTTCACAGCCGCAGGCTTTGCAGGCTGGCTCTATGAGGTGGCGACGGTGTGGGTAATGTATCATTACTTTGAGAACCGCGGTATGCTCCACCTCCCCATCGTGCCCATATACGCAGTGGGAGCCTTTATACTCCTCGCCCTGCTGAGAAAAAAGCGGAACCCCGTGTTCATCTTCTTTTTCGCCATGGCGGTGACCACTGTATTCGAGATAGGTGCCTCCTATCTGCTGGAATTCATCTTCCATGAGGAGTTCTGGACCTATGAGAACTGGTACTTCTCCATACTCGACAGGTCAAGTCTTATATCCAGCGCCATATTCGGCATACTTGCCGTGGGATACTTCTATCTGCTCCACCCTCTTTCGGGAAAGCTCAGTGAGAAGCTCCCAAAGGGAGTATGCGCAGCCGCCGCAGCGATAATGTCTGCGGTGATACTGGGAGATATGGCAATATCCTTCTCCCAGCACCTTAAAAACTGACAATACGGGCTTCTGCCCATGATAAAGGAGTCATCTGTATGAAAACTATCAACATCGCTATCGACGGACCTGCCGGCGCAGGCAAGAGCACCATCGCAAAGATGGTATCAAAGGAGCTTGGCTACATCTATGTGGACACAGGCGCACTCTACCGCACTATCGCTCTCTACATCACCGAGAACGATATTGCTGACGAGGACATCGAGGCTTCACTCGGAAAGGCTCAGGTGTCGCTGAAGTTCATCGACGGCGCACAGAGAGTGTTCCTGGGAGACAGGGACGTTTCCGACCTTATCCGCACTCCCGAGATCTCCATGGCTGCTTCAAGAACATCGGCTATACCTGCGGTAAGAGCCTATCTCTTCGAGACTCAGCAGAAAATAGCCCGCGAAAACAATATCATCATGGACGGCAGAGACATCGGCACCGTTGTTCTCCCCAACGCAGATGTGAAGATATACCTGACAGCCTCCGCTGAGGAGCGCGCTAACCGCCGCTTCAAGGAGCTGTCCGAAAAGCCTGACTGCCCCACATATCAGGAGATACTGGACGACATCATCAAGCGGGACTATCAGGATATGCACCGCGAGATAGCTCCCCTGAAGCAGGCTGAGGACGCTGTCCTTGTAGACACCACAGAGCTGAACTTAGAGGAGTCCGCAGCTGCTATCATAAAGATAATAAACGAGAAGGCAGGCTGACAGGGCAGTTTTCCTGATCAAAAACAATTACTGAGGTGAGACAGATATGTATTATGTTATAAAGGTACTGGTAAGGCTCTACTTCCGCATAATGTACAAGCTGCGCTATGAGGGCAGGGAAAATATCCCCAAGGACACCACTGTCATCTACGCCTGCAACCACCGCTCATATGCCGACCCTCCCCTTCTGGGAACAGGTGCAAGAGGCAAATATGCCTTCATGGCAAAGGAGGAGCTCTTCAAAAACAAGCTCTTCGCATGGCTCATCCGCTCTCTGGGAGCCTTCCCCGTTGCCCGCGGCAAGGGCGATACAAGTGTCATCGACACCGCTGTTGAAAGGCTGCAAAACGGCAGGAGCCTTATGATATTCCCCGAGGGTACACGCTCAAAGGACGGAAAGGTGGGCAAGAAGGGACACACAGGTGCAGCCCTTATCGCTGCCCGCTCGGGAAAGCCCATAGTCCCCGTAGGTATATGCTACGGCGAAAAGCTGAAGTTCCGCACTCCACTCACCGTCAAGTACGGCGAGCCCATTGACCCTGCGGAATACTGCGAGATATGCGACGCTCCCAATCCCCGTCAGCTTGTAAAGCTGAAAAACCGCTATATGGCGGATATAAAGCTTCTGGTAGAGGGCGAGCCTCAGCCTGAGCTTACCGATAATGCAAAGGAGGCGGAAGCTGATGAGTAAAGTCACCGTTGCCAAGTCCGCAGGCTTCTGCTTCGGCGTTGACCGCGCCGTGAAGATGGTCTACGGCGAGCTTGAAAAGAATACCAATGTCGCCACACTGGGTCCCATCATACATAATCAGGACGTGGTCAACGATATGCAGGCAAAGGGCGCCAGGATAGTGAACTCAGTTGAGGAGCTCCGCCCCGACGAGACCGTGGTCATCCGCTCCCATGGCGTAGGACGTGACATCTACCGTCAGATAGAAGCCAAGGGTAACAAAATGCTGGACGCCACCTGCCCCTTCGTCTCACGTATACATAAGATAGTGGCAGAAAAGACTGCTGAGGGCTATTTTATACTCATTGCAGGCGACCGCGACCACCCGGAGGTACAGGGTATCGTTGGTCATTGTGACGAAAATTGCCTCGTTTTTAAGGATAACTTTGAGCTAAAAGCCTTTTTTGAAAAAAATTATAAAAATTTGCGAAAAAAGCTTGCAATTGTGGCGCAAACGACGTATAATATAGTAGTATGGGGTGAGTGTTTAAACGTGATCCCGAAGGACGATCCCGATATCGTTATTTATGATACTATATGCAACGCTACCGACGCGCGTCAGTCAGACGCAGCCGAGCTCGCCAAGAACTCGGACATCATGCTCGTTGTCGGAGGCAGACACAGCTCTAACACCGTCAAGCTATATGAGGTGTGCAGCCGTTTCTGTAAAACGTATCATATCGAGAATTCGGACGAGCTTCGGACCTTAAAGCTCCCGATTGCCAATAAGATCGGCATAACTGCCGGGGCATCGACCCCCGCCTATATAATCAAGGAGGTACAAACCAAAATGGCAGAAAATGAAATTCTTGCAGCTAATCAGGATGAGGAGATCGATTTTGCTCAGGCTCTCGATGAATCATTCAAAAAAATACATACAGGAGAGAAAGTTAAAGGCACAGTTATCGCCGTAAACAATACAGAAGTTATCGTAGACCTCGGTACTAAGCACACAGGCTACGTTGCTCTTGACGACCTTACAGACGATCCTTCAAAGAAGCCTTCAGACATCGTAAGCGTTGGCGATGAGATCGATCTTGTTGTTATCAAGGTAAACGATGCAGAGGGTACAGCTGCTCTCTCTAAGAGAAAGGTCGACGAGCAGGCAGGTTACGAGAAGATCGTACAGGCTCAACAGGAAGGCACAGTTCTCGAGGGCGTTGTTCAGAGCGTTGTTAACAAGGGCGTTACTCTCACTGTTATGGGCGTCAGAGTATTTATCCCCGCTTCACTCACAGGTCTCCCCAGAGGCGCAGAGCTTGACCAGCTTCTCAAGAAGAAGGTAGAGTTCATCGTTATCGAGGTTTCCGAGGGCGGCAGAAAGAGAGCAGTAGGCTCAATCAAGGCTGTTCAGAACGCTAAGAAGGAAGAAGCTAAGGCAAGATTCTGGGAGACAGCTGAGGTAGGCAAGACCTACACAGGCAAGGTAAAGTCTCTCACAAGCTTCGGTGCATTCGTTGATCTCGGCGGCATCGACGGCATGGTACATATCTCAGAGCTCTCATGGAAGAGGATCAAGCACCCCAGCGAGGTCGTTAATGTTGGCGATACTCTTGAGGTTTACATCAAGGACCTTGACCAGGAAGCAAACAGAATTTCTCTCGGCTTCAAGAAGGCTGAGGACAATCCCTGGGAGATCTTCAAGGCTAATTACAAGGTTGGCGATGTAGTTAAGGCTACTATCGTTTCTATCACAAGCTTCGGTGCATTCGCACAGATCATCGACGGCGTTGACGGTCTTATCCACATCTCACAGATCGCTGACCAGAAGGTAGAGAATGTCAAGGACGTTCTTTCCGTTGGCGACGAGGTCGACGTTAAGATCATCGACATCGATCCCGAGTCCAAGAGGATCAGCATCTCAATGCGTGCTCTTCTTGAGGACGCTGATGATGAGGAGGCTCCCGCTGAGGAGGAAGCTCCTGCAGAGGACGCTGAATAATCATTAAACACACAGGGCTGCACAGTTGTGCAGCCCTTGTTTTATGTATTATACACATGAAAAAGCTGCTCATTTCTGAGCAGCTTTTTACTTACAATGAATATATTTTGTGGAGCAGATACTCCTGTATCATAAGTGCGTCATTGGAGGTAAGACCCTCGATAGACTTGTCCACGTCGCCGTTCCGCTTGCCTTCTTCGGTAAGGCACTTCTCATAGCTTCCGCCTATGCCGTACTTATCGGGATTTGCGATGGACTGCATTATGAGCACTGCATCTGCCAGCTCAACCTTGCCGTCGCAGTTGGTATCTCCTGCCATTCCTGTGGTAACAGGTGCTGTAGTTGTGGTGGTAGTGGTAGTGGTAGTAGTCGTTGTTGTAGTTGTTGTAACTGCGGGAGTCTCTGCCACAAATGCCGTGTAGTTCATGCAGGCACCGCTCATGCCGTTGGTGCCGAGAGTGAGAGTCTCACCTGCCTTGATCTCCTTTGCGTAAACATCAAAGGGTCTGATCTCCTCGCTGTCGTTGATCTCCACAACATCGCCTGTTCTTGTGAAGCTTCCCAGCCATGAGGGAGGAGTTGTAACTCTCTCATCAAGCGCCACATAGACCGTGATGTCTTTTGCAGCTGTTATTACTGCCAGATCGGAGTCTGTGTTCTTGGAGTTGCAGGCTGTGATGATGTGCTCTCCGCCGCTTATTGCAGCAGGAACAGAAGCGATAACGTGCTCACGGTCGCCGAATGCCTTGTCGCCAACGCCGAAGCTCTCAGCGATAGACCACTGTGCACCGTAGCTTGCGTCCTTTATGTCAAGACGAGCGATAAGTGTGCTCTTCATGGGCTGGTCGATGACAACGGGCTCACCGCCCTGTGATACTGAGCCTGCATTGTAAGCCTTGTTCTGCATACGTCCTGCGTAAGCCATTACCTCAGCCTTTGCAGCGTCTGCGGACTGAACATTGTAGCTTCCGTAGATCTTTGAAGAGTCGGTATCGAAGTTATCGTAGCCGTCTCCGCCTGATTTCAGGTTATTTATATAAGCCTTGTCATTGCGGGAGTTCACTATCTGGTATGCAAGACCGCTGCCCATATCACAGCCGTCGAACTTATCACCGTAGGACTTGATAGTTCCCGAATAAGCATCGCTGCCCATATTTACAGCGTCAAGCGGCAGGTAGGTATTCTGATAGTAATTAGCCTCTGAGAACACCTTTGAATTATAGGAGGCGCCTATTCCATACTGCTTGTTATTGTAGAAGTAGTTGTTGTAGCTGTGGATATGTGCGTTTCTCGCACGGGGATTACGGGACTCGGTATTGTTGAACCAGTTGTGGTGGTAGGTTATCCAGTCCTGCATATGGCTTGTGCCGCCGCCTACAAGAGAGGTCTTGTGGCAGTCCTGGAACACGTTGTAGGAAACTGTAACATACTCTGTCCACTTTATATCCAGTGAGCCGTCACCGTCAGCCTTGTCGGCATCAACAGTGCCGTTGCCTGCGTAGGCGTTGTAGCCCTTCTCGATGGTGTTGTTGTGTATCCACATATGCAGGGACTTGTTATCTGAGCTTCCCGACATGGACACGCCGTCATCGGGGTACTTGCCCAGCCACAGGTTGCGGACCTCGCAGCCCTTGCTGCGCTTCATCTCGAAGCCCCACTGATTGAGGTTCGCATCGTAGCCGATACCCTCGATAGTTACGTTCTCTGCGTTCTGGAGGTAGAGCATAGATGAACCGTCGTTCTGCTTGCCGTCATTAGCCTTGGCGCCCGAGGGAACGTCAATGCCGCCGATGATGCGGAATACCACGTTCTTGGGCTTTCCGCTGTAGAAGATATTGTAAAGACCCGTCTGACCGCCGTAGGTTATGGAGTCCTTATTTGAGTTGGTAACATAGATGACTGTTGCTCCCGACCTGAGAGTACCGTCGCTGTTGTAAGCTCCCACGCCGTCGGAGGTGTTCCAGTGGGCATAACCGCTGCGGTCGAATGCCATTGTCTTCACCTTGCAGGAGGCTGAGCCGTTGGAGCCTGTCAGGGTGATATTGTACTCGGTATTACCTTTGAGTCCGGGAATATCGACTCTTGTACCGCGGATAAGCTGAGAGTCAACTGCGGTATAGTCGGAGCTGCCCGACTGAGCATAGCTGACCTTCACGTTATTGCCCAGCTTGGAGCTGTCGAACTCCACGAAGGCTTCCTCGAACCAGCCGCCGCAGAGCTTTATAGCTCCGTCCACATTGCCGGAGGGCTGCTGGGGCTGCTGAGGCTGCTGACCGCTGCTGCCGGAGCCGTCAAGGAATGTGGGAGTCCAGTTGTTGAGGTAGTTCTTGATATTGATGTTTGCAGCGTCGCTGTCGGAGACAGTATGTCCCTTGCGCTGCGAGAGGTCCACCTTCTGACCGTTTGTGAGCTTTGTTCCGTTCTCCTTGAAGCCGTCAACGGTCTCGGGCTGAACGCCGCTCATTGAGTACCAGCCTGCCGGGGTTATCATATTGCCGTTCTGGAGAGTAGTATTCACGAACAGCACCTTTGCGCTCTGAGCCCAGGGACGTCCCAGATAGCCTGCAACTACAGTGAGGTCGGGGTTTGCAGTTACCTTGCAGTCCTTGAAAAGATAGCCTGTGTAGGGGCTTCCCTGCTCTCTTGCGGCAGTGACGTAGCCGCCTACCGAGCCGCTGCTGTAGCCCTTCCAGCGGAGCTCGCAGTTATCGAAAACAGCATTGCTTCCGCCGAAGATATAGTCTGTCTGACCCTCGATGAGGCAGTTCTTATAGTACTGGGGAGAGCCGCCTGTGTAGAGAGTATCCTGGCTTGACAGGAACTTGCAGTTAAGGAACTCCGCATAGCCTGTGTCCACGGAGAGAGCTGCCGCACGCTCCGTATAAGCCTTTGACTTTACGTCAACGCCGTTGGTACGCTGTACCTTGAGAGTCTCATTGGTACACTCAACGCCGTCTGCCAGCTCCTCCTGAGTGATGTAGCGGTTGAAGGAATTCTCAAAGACGATGTTCTCGGCTTTGAAGTATGTAGCCTTTGGCCAGAGCTGTATGGTAGCGCCCCAGCGGTAGTTGGAAACGTTCTTGCCGCTCTTTGAGGCTGCAAGATTGCCGTCGTAATAGCCCTTGGAGTTGGCGCTGTAGTACTTGTAGCCGATACCATAGTACCAGGTGAGCACAACGTCGCCCTTTGAGGGCTCGTCATTTACGAATGAGACATAGGGTGTCTGGACGATGACCTGCTGACGGTAGGTACCGGGAGCGATGTGAATAGTCACGCGGTTCTGCTCCGATGAGGGGCTGAGGGTCGCAGCCTTGTCAACAGCCGCCTGAACTATTGAGAAGTTGTTGCTCTTGCCCGGATAGCCTACATAGAGGTCTGTTCCTGCCGCCGCAGCTCTCAGTGTCGGGAACACCGAAAGTGCTGCAAAAAAGACCGCAAGTGCAGAGACAAGAGCCAGAAGCTGCAAGGTTAGCTTTTCTGTTCTGGTTTTCATGTTTTTACTCCTTTTTAATTCGCCGCAGTCCGCTGCCTAAGGCGGAGCTGCCTGAAAATAGCGGTGTAACGCCTGGGCTCCCCACAGGGAAAGAGAAGCCGCGGAATATACACCTACACACCATAATTATATCATGCTTTTCTGTATTTGTAAATATAAACCTGTTTTTTGCGGTAATATTTGTGGATTTGTACAATGGAAATTTACTCCCTTTGGCTATTTTACAGAAAAGCAGCCATCATTTAATTTACGGCTTAAAATCGCGGAATAAAAAAGATCTCCCCTCACTTATTGACAATGTTCACCAAAATGGTATAATTATAATGGAATAGTATTTCTGTAATAACAACTATGGAGGAGAATCTTATGAAATTTGACAGCACAGAACAGTGGAAAAGCAAGGTCAAGCGCGTAATCATCTCACAGGAGGAGATACGTGCCCGTCTTAAAGAAGCAGGAGCCTATATCGACTCGATCTACGACGGCTCGCCAATACTGCTGGTGAGCATTCTCAAGGGCGCATTCGTCTTCATGGCGGACCTGTGCCGCGAGGTGACCGTCCCCTGCGAGATAGAGTTCATGGCGGCAAAGAGCTATTTCGAGGGCACTCAGTCCTCAGGCCACGTTGAGATAACCATGGACCTCAAGCACGACATCAGCGACTATCACGTCATCATCGTGGAGGACATAATCGACACGGGACGAACCCTCAACGAGATACTCAAGATACTGAGAGTCAGAGAGCCCCGCTCCCTGAGAGTCATCACCCTTCTGGACAAGCCCGACCGCCGCGTGGTGGAACTGAATGCGGACCTTTCCCTGTTCACCATACCCGATTACTTTGTTATCGGCTACGGTCTGGACTACGGCGAATTCTACAGAAATCTCCCATATATAGCTGAATTTGCGGAATGAGGTGCAGAAAATGTTTGAGAAGATATTCAAGCTTAAAGAACGCAATACCAATGTCAAAACTGAAATAGCCGCAGGTCTCACCACCTTCATGACCATGGCTTATATCCTGGCAGTAAACCCCAATGTGCTCTCCACAACAGGCATGGACCCCACTGCGGTGCTCCTTGCCACCTGTATAGCCTCATTTATAGGCACAGCCTGTATGGCTTTTATGGCAAACCTTCCCTTCGCCCTCTCTGCAGGAATGGGACTCAACGCCTACATGGCGTACACGGTCTGCGGAAACCTGGGCTACTCCTGGCAGGTGGCTCTGCTGGCAGTATTCATCGAGGGTATCATCTTCATAATCCTGTCGCTGACAAAGGTCAGGGAAGCCATTTTCGACGCTATACCACTCTCCCTGAAACGAGCGGTGTCCGTTGGTATCGGTCTGTTCATCGCCTTTATCGGACTCCAGAATGCAGGACTTGCCGTTGACTCGGCTACTCTCGTACAGCTCACCAACTTCCGCGAGAATATCCACACCACAGGCATATGTGCTATCCTGGCAGTTGTTGGACTGCTTATAATGGCTATCCTCTACATCAAAAAGATAAAGGGCTCTATCCTCATCGGTATCTTTGCCACATGGATACTGGGCATAATCTGCGAGCTGACGGGCATATACGTTCCCGACCCCGACGCAGGCGTGTTCACACTTATTCCCTCATTCCGCATGACCGACTTCACAAAGCTGGGCGATACCTTCGGACAGTGCTTCAATGTGGACTTTGACTCGGTGGGAGTATTCAACTTCATCGTGGTCATATTCTCATTCCTCTTCGTTGACCTCTTCGACACTCTCGGAACCCTCATAGGTGTAAGCACCAAGGCTGGACTTCTCGACAAGGAAGGCAAGCTCCCCGCTATCAGACCCGCCCTTATGGCAGACGCAGTAGCTACCACAGCAGGCGCTGTTCTGGGAACCTCAACTACTACTACTTTCGTTGAGTCCTCAGCAGGAGCTGCCGCCGGCGGAAGAACAGGTCTCACGGCGCTCACCACCGCAGTTCTCTTCCTTCTCTCTATGCTGCTGGCACCTATCTTCATCGCTATCCCCGCATTCGCAACCGCACCTGCGCTGATACTGGTAGGATTCCTTATGTTCAGCACAGTTTCCGAGATAAAGGTGGACGAGAAGAACTACACTTCAGCTATCCCCGCATATCTCTGCGTTATAGCAATGCCCCTGTTCTACAGCATATCCGAGGGGATCTCCATCGGAGTCATCTCCTATGTAGTCATTAACCTCGTATGCGGCAAGCGCAAGGAGATAAATCCCATAATGTACATTCTGGCTGTATTGTTCATACTGAAGTATATCTTCCTGTAAGGAAAAAGTATCACATAAAAATGCCCCGAAGCATTTCAAAGTGCTTCGGGGCATTTTGTTATTTTAGATTGCAACAGTAAATCATAATTTGCCGCTGAGCGAGCGGCGGCGCTAAGACGTCCGTGTATCAACGAAAGGGCAGTTGCTCCTCGACACGGGGAGTGCTTTTGCAGCTGATATAAATCATAATTTATCATAATGTAGGGGACGCCACCCTCGGCGTCCCGTTGGGCGTGTAATATATCTCGCGGGACGCCGAGTGACTCCCTACGGTGTAGGGAGATGTCAGCAAAGCTGACAGAGGGTACGTGCAGCTGTTAGCTGCGGCGTCCCCTACATTAGCTAACGGCTAAGGGCTAAGGGCTCAAATCATAATTTTGCTCCGCAAAATTATGATTTAACACATCGGGCTCCCCATTTGCTTAGTGACATTTTACGATACATCTGCAAATGTTTCAACGCTTAAACCCATTTTTGAACTCCTTTTTCACGATGAGAAGCTCCTCTTTTTCCACGCAGCGGCGTCCCTCAAAGCCCAGTCTGACGATATAGGGCATAAAGTCGATAAGACGCAGGAAGCCCTCCAGCCCGAAGCTGTTATCGTAGTAGTGGAGGATAGTGCTGAGTGCTGTGCCGTGAGTACCGAGGATAATGCTCTCACCCTCATGGCTGTCCAGAACATCGTTTACCGCGGCGATATTTCTGTCCATAACGGACTGAAGGCACTCGCCGTCGCTCTCGGAAAAGCTCAGGTCAGCCCAGCGTCTGCGGAACATATCCATGTTGTTGCTGTCCTTGCCGTTCATTCTCTCGCGCAGCCTTTCATCGGTGTCGATAGTGAGCCCGTGGTCCTCCGCAGCCTGCTTTATGGTGTCATAGCTGCGCTTGTAGGGACTTGAAATGGCGTAGTCAAGGTGAATGTCCTTCATGGTGCGGACTACCTCCGCAGTGTCGCGAAGTCCCTCCTCCGTAAGGGGACGGACCACCGTATCTGCGCAGGAATACTGAGGCTGTGCGTGGCGCACAAAATAGATATTGGTCATTAAAGTCTCTCCCTAAAGTCGGAATAGCCGAAGCTGCGGAGCTCTTCAAAGCTGCCGTCCTTTTTCAGCAGCAGTATATGGGGCAGGGGCATACCGTTGAAGGTGTTGTTCTTCACCATGGAGTATATCGCCATGTCGCCGAAGACCAGCCTGTCGCCGATATGGAGCTCCTCATCGAAGGAGTACTCCCCTATTACGTCGCCTGCGAGACAGGTCTGGGAGCCGAGACGGTAGCTGAACTTCTTCACGCCGCTCTCTCCCGAGCCTACAAGGGGCGGACGATAGGGCATTTCCAGTACATCGGGCATATGGCAGGCAGCAGAGGTGTCAAGGATAGCGATGGGCATATCATTTTTAGTGATGTCCAGCACCTCGGTGACCAGCCAGCCTGCATTGAGGGCTATAGCCTCGCCGGGCTCCAGAAAGACATCCAGCCCGTACTTCTCCTGCATACGGCGGATACACTTCTCCAGCCTCGGTATATCGTAGTCGGCACGGGTGATATGATGACCGCCGCCGAAGTTTATCCACTCCATTTCCGGGAGTATGTCCCCGAATTTCTCCTCTATGGCGTCGAGAGTGGTCTCCAGGTCATCGGAGTTCTGCTCGCAGAGGGTGTGGAAATGCAGACCCGTAACGCCATCAAGGTCGTCATCACGGAAGTACTCCCGTGTGATACCCAGTCTTGATTTTGGCGAGCAGGGGTCGTATATCTCGTGTCCCTCCTGAGTGGAGCACTGAGGATTTATGCGGAGACCTATCTTCTTCCCTGCCGAGAGTACGCGGTCACGGTACCTGTCCAGCTGAGTGAAGGAGTTGAAGATGATATGACCGCAGTACGAGATTATCTCGTCTATCTCGCTCTCGCGGTAGGCAGCGGAAAAAACGTGATTTTCCTTGCCCATCTCCTCATAGCCCAGCCTTGCCTCATAGAGACCGCTGCAAGCCGTTCCCGAAAGGTACTCACCGATGAGGGGATAGAGGTGATAGCAGGAAAAAGCCTTCTGAGCAAGGAGTATCTTTGCGCCTGTGCGCTGCGACACTCCGCGGAGTATCTCCAGATTACGGATAAGCGCCGACTCATCCACTATGTAGCAGGGAGTCGGCACTTTTTTAACATCAAACATTTTACTTTACGTCTGCAAGGAAGTCGTTCATTGTGATCTGAACTCTGGGTGAACCGTCCTCGGCAGGATCTATCATCTCCACCTTATCCATGACAATGGGAGAATCGGGTGCGGATACAGCGCCGTCTCCGCCCATTGAACGAGGAACCTTGAGGAAATCGTCAACTACCTCCATGCCCTCTGTTACCTTGCCGAATGCAGCATAGTTGCCGTCAAGGAATGTACAGTCGTCTGTGTAGCAGATGAAGAACTGGCTGGACGCACTGTCGGGGTCCATGCTTCTTGCCATAGAGATAACTCCGCGGGTATGTGAGAGGGGGTTCTCAACGCCATTGCTGGAGAACTCGCCCTTTATGGTCTTGTCGCTGCCGCCCATGCCTGTGCCCTCGGGGTCGCCGCCCTGAGCCATGAAGTCGTCGACTACACGGTGGAAGGTAAGTCCGTCATAGAAGCCTTCCTTTACCAGGTTCTCAAAGTTCTCGCAGGTAATGGGAGCTGCCTTTGTATCCAGTTCGATAACGATGGTATTGCCGGATGCACTGCCTGCTGCCTTGGTCGCCTCAGTCTTGTCCGAGCCGTTTGTTGCAGCGTCCTTGCCGCAGCCCACCAGCATGAGCATTGTTGTTGCAGCAGCTACAGCCGCTGTCTTCTTTAAAGCCTCGAAAAAATTCATATTTATTCCTCCTGATTTCTATTCAGTGCCGGCGAATGCCAGCCTTCTGACTATTTTAAGCCCTGTAAGTGAAAATCCTATGACAGCTCCGCAAAAATTCAGTATAAAATCATCAATGTCGCAGCTTCCCCGCATGGTGAGAAACTGCAAAAGCTCCACAGCTATGATGACCGCTGCCGCAGTAATGGCGAAATTACGGAATCTGCGCTGCTTTTTCCATATTGCAGGGAAAAATATCCCCGCAGGCAGGAAAACCGCCAGATTGCCCCAGATATTCACCAGGGAGATGTCCCCGTAGACCGAATCGTCGCGGCGGTAATATCCTGCGAACTCTGCAATGGTCCTGAAGGGGACAAAATTTGTATTATACCGGAAATACTCTCTGTATGTGAGATGATCCCACATACTTATCCTCATGAAAAAGAGCAGATAGAGAGCGGCGATGACGTAGACTCCGAAAAGTATATATATCGCCGCTCTGCCTATACGATCTATGCTTTTTCCCATCAGTCAACGAGAGTGGGATTGAAGTCCTCTTCCCAGGGGAGTCCCCACTTGTTGAGAGCCTCCATGAAGGGATCGGGATCGAACTCCTCGATGTTGTAGACGCCAGCCTTCTTCCAGGTGCCTGTCATTATCATCATAGCGCCGATCATAGCGGGAACGCCTGTGGTATAGGAGATAGCCTGTGAGCCGACCTCCTTGTAGCACTCCTGATGATCGCAGATGTTGTAGAGGTAGTAGTTCTTGTCCTTGCCGTCCTTCTTGCCGCGGAAGATACAGCCGATGTTGGTCTTGCCCACTGTTCTCGGACCCAGTGAAGCAGGATCGGGAAGAACTGCCTTCAGGAACTGGAGTGGAACTATCTCCCTGCCCTCATACATGATAGGCTCGATAGATGTCATGCCCACGTTCTCAAGGCACTTGAGGTGTGTGAGATAGCTCTGACCGAAGGTCATGAAGAAGCGGATACGCTTGATACCCTTGATGTTAAGCGCAAGGGACTCCAGCTCCTCATGGTGGAGGAGGTACATATCCTTCTCGCCCACGCCCTTGAAGTTGTAAACGCGCTTGATCTCCATGGGCTCTGTCTCTACCCACTTGCCGTCCTCGATGTAGCTTCCCTTAGCGGATACCTCGCGGATATTGATCTCTGGGTTGAAGTTGGTAGCGAAGGGATAACCGTGGTCGCCGCCGTTGCAGTCCAGAATATCGATATAGTTTATCTCGTCGAACTCATGCTTCATGGCATAAGCGGAGAAAACGCCTGTAACACCGGGGTCAAAGCCGCTTCCCAGGAGAGCTGTTATGCCTGCCTTCTCGAACTTATCGCGGTAAGCCCACTGCCACTTGTACTCAAACTTTGCAGTGTCAAGGGGCTCATAGTTTGCAGTGTCAACATAGTGTGTCTTTGTAGCCAGACAAGCGTCCATGATAGTCAGATCCTGATAAGGAAGCGCCAGATTGAGCACTACGTCGGGCTTATAGCTGTTGATAAGAGCAACGAGCTCGTCAACATTGTCAGCGTTGACCTGAGCGGTCTCGATGACTGTCTTTGTAGTAGGCTGGAGCTTCTCCTTCAGCGCGTCGCACTTTGACTTTGTGCGGCTTGCGATCATTATGCCCTCAAACACCTCGCTGTTCTGACAGCACTTGTGGATAGCAACGGAAGCAACTCCTCCGCAGCCGATGATCATACATTTTCCCATTTTTTATTCCTCCGTATCTTTAATATATTATTGTCCTTTTTTATATGACAGATAGAATCCCATCATTATCAATGCGCTTGAAGCAATAAAGCACACAATGGTTATGACCTTGTGTATGGTCTCCCTGGGGAACCATATTCTCCCGGGCTTGTCAGGGTCTATGAAGAGCGTGACCTGCTGTCCCTCGCTCAGTTTTATAAACCAGGAGCTGAAATTGCTTTTTACTCTGTAGTCCACGCCTTCATACCTGTATGTGAAGACGGGATAATAAGTGCGCCCTGAGTCAGAGTCGTTATTGGGTATCAGCTCTGCAACCGTCGCCTCTACCTCTTCGCTGCACTTCAGTCTCTTTATTATCATACCGAGAAGGTAAAGCACTCCTATTACAACAAATGCACCCATTATGATAACAGCAAACATCAGATTCACAGCTTTTCGCCCCCTTGCCAGTTAAGCTATATATCCAAAGACTCATTCAGTTTTATGATAAAGTTCTGCATCACCCCGTGCCCTGCCGTTTATCTCAGCATAAGCTTCATAGGCGTATAGGAAGAAGCGGCCTTCTCAAAGCCCAGCTTCTTATAGAGCAGGTAGCCGTCCTTGGTGGCTTTAAGCTCGATGTAGTCAAGCTCCATGGTCTTTGCGTCCGCGATAAGGAGCTCCATGAGAGCGGTGGCGATACCCTGTCTGCGCTTGCTCGCCTCGGTATAGACGTTGAGCACCGTTCCCACACGTCCGTTGGGGAAGTTGGGATTGGGCGGCATCTCCCTCACTGTCAGGAAGGCGGAGCCTATTATCTTTCCCTCGTCCTCAGCCAGGTATGCGAAGAAGTCGCAGTTAAGGTGATCAGCGTAGTATCTTGGAAGCCTTGCATTTATCCTTGCTGCCTCAGCGTCAGTCATAAAGGGGAAATCCTCGCGGAGGTACTTCATTCTTATTTCCGCAAGTCCCGAAACATTCTGTGCTCTGAAAATATTCATATATATCAACCTCTGTAGTCGTCATTGGAGTCGTAATCCTCCTGCGGAGAAGAAGTATAAACTGTTTCTGTTTTTTTGTTTTTGCTGATGCGTATCAGAACGATAACGATAATAATCACCACCAGCAGCATGATCACAGGGAATATCATCACCATAAGGAATACTCCCGTAATGCTCCTGCTCGCCTTATTGAATACAGTTTTTGAATTGAAGGCAGGGTCTGTCATTCTTCCGGGGAAGTGCGAGGAGATCCTTATCTCCACCCTCTGTCCCTCATCGTATTTCTTATCCGCTGAGCTTACTCCCGCAGGAACGCGATAGGTATTTCCATTGAATTCATACTCATACACGGGAGTATAGAACGCAGTGCCGTCCTCATCGTGGCGGACCATATTCTCGGTTATCACCGCAGTGATAACTGTATCATAGTTGTTGGCATCAACATTCATGGAGTCGTCAGCCAGCTTTTTCACAGTAAGAAACGGTATAGCGGCAAAAGCAACGATACCGAATATGATAATTACTCCGACAATTATCAGAGCTGTCAGAACGCTTTTTTGCTTTCTGTTGCCATTTTCCATAAATATCATCCCTTTCCCGCACGGCCTTTACAACAGTCCTGATGACATACTTTTTGCAGTCTCTTCCGATCTCCCGGCGGTCAGCCTCTGTAATCGTCGTTGGGATCTCTTTCCTCCATAGAGTACAGATCCACGCCGTAGTTGTCCACATAGGCTTTCTTTTTGCGCCCGGAAGCTCTCTTTATTATGAGCACCAGCGCAATGATGGCTATGACAGGTATGACCAGTATAGCGATGGCAACTGCCAGAATGATCTTATTCCTCTTTTTAGCTTTTTCCATGTATTGGGTCTCACAGAATTCATTTGGGTATTCCGACTTGATAAGAATATCCACCTTATCGCCCACACTTCGGTAGGGCTCATCATAGTTCTCCATGAAGGGCTCCCTGTATGTGATGCCGTTGTATTCATACTCATAGGTGATAGAATACTCGGTGGTATGGATCCTGCCATTGTGTCTTTCCACGCTTACCTCCTGAACATCGACTACCACCGCCTTGCCGGGCGTATCGAAGGCGTCAATCTCGCCCAGGATCTCCGTCTTGTAGCTGGCGACCACCTGAAAAGCAGGTCCCATAAAGGGAAAGCAGCAGCAAAGTCCCATAGCTGCAAGGACAACAACGATCACTATGATGACTGTCTTTTTATTATCGCTTTTGGCGGGAGTGAGACCGTCATCGTAGCCCCCTCCGTAATCGTTATAGTTATTCATGACAGTGCAAGGAGCATTTCCCTGATGATCTTGCAGGCAACGGCGGTGGAAACTCCGCTCTGATCGTAAACAGGGCTCAGTTCATTGACGTCGCAGCCCACGATGTTCAGCCTGCTGCACACAATGGTAACAGCCTTCCTCAGTTCATCGAATGTAACTCCTCCTGCCTCGGGAGTGCCCGTTCCGGGGAAAACCGAGGGATCCAGAACGTCCAGGTCCAGAGTGAAGTACACATTCTTTCCCTTCAGCCTCTCAACAACGTCCTCCAGACCGTCGAAGCTGAACCTGTGCATTTCGGTATGGCTGTCGGCGAAGATGAATTCCTCGCGGTCGCCGCTTCTGATACCGAACTGGAAGATATGACCGTCCCCCACCAGCTCATGGCAGCGCCTGAGCACGCAGGCATGGGACAGCTTCTGACCGAGATAGTCATCGCGGAGGTCTGCGTGAGCATCGAAGTGTACGATATAAAGGTCATCGTACTTTTCCTTCACAGCCCTGACCGAGCCGAGGGTGACCAAGTGCTCGCCGCCGATCATGAAGGGCAGCTTGCCGTCAGCCAGTATCTGAGCGGAACGTGCGGTTATATCTCCAACAGCTCCGTCTGTGTTTCCGAATGGCAGCTCCGGGTCTCCGCTGTCGAAGAAGCTGTAGTCTGTCATATCCTTATCCTGATAGGGACTGTAGGTCTCTATTCCGAAGCTCTCGTTCCTGATGGCAGAGGGTGCGAACCTTGTGCCGGGACGGAAGCTTGTGGTACCGTCAAAGCCTGCTCCGAAGAGGACTATTTTTGCGTCCTCATACTCGCTGTCGCAGGCGATGAATGTCTGTATATTCTTATTCAACATCTCTAAGAAGCTCCTCTACATAGCACGGCAGAGCGAAAGCGCCCGTGTGGAGCCTGGGGTTGTAGTATCTGGTCTTGATGCCCTGCATACTCCATTTTGTACCGTTGTAATCGTTGGTGGGGTGATATTTCTTTGAGGCAAAGCCGAAGAGCCAGTGTCCCGACGGATAGGTGGGGATATGAGCCTGATAGACCTTGCTTATGGGGAAGCTCTCCACTATGCGCTTGTGGGAGCGCTGCATGGCTGCGGCGTCCTCGTCATAGAAGGGACTTTCATGCTGATTTACCATGATACCGTCGTCGCGGAGCGCCTTGAAGCAGCTTCCGTAGAACTCCTTGGTAAACAGTCCCTCTCCGGGACCGAAGGGGTCCGTAGAGTCAACGATGATAACGTCGTACTGGTCGTTGCAGCGGCGTATGAACTTCACGCCGTCCTCGTAGAACACATGGACTCTCGGATCGTCAAATCGGCAGGCAGTAGTGGGCAGGTACTTCTTGCAGACCTCCACCACCAGCTCGTCTATCTCCACCAGGTCAATGCTCTCCACAGAGGGATAGCGGGTGAGCTCGCGGACAACTCCGCCGTCACCTGCGCCGATGACCAGTATATTCTTTGGATTTGGGTGTACTGCCATAGGGACATGAGTTATCATCTCGTGATAGATGAACTCGTCCTTTTCGGTGAGCATCATATAGCCGTCCAGGGTGAGGAAGCGTCCGAATTCCTTGGAATCGAAAACGTCGATACGCTGGAATTCACTGTTTCCGCTGTAAAGCTGATGATCGACCTTTATGGAAAATTTAACATTGGGAGTATGTCTCTCCGTGAACCATAATTCCATACTATACCTCCGTTCAGTGACAGACCTGTTTTCTGCGCGGGTCTGTGGGATAAGAGTTGACAGTTCAGAGCTGAAAGCTGCAATGCACAGCCTTCAGCTCTCTACTTTCAATTCTCAGTCTGAATATCACTTTCTGTCAGCGGGAGGACCACCTGCGGGAGGACCGCCTGCAGCAGCAGGATCAACACCTGCTGCCTTGAATGAAAGCTTCATGTAGATAGGTGTTACGATAAGTATGATGATGAAAGCAACGATGAGGCTGATGATGAGCGACTTCAGGAACATTACCATGAAGGGCGGGAGATCTGCATGACCGTGGCTCATTTTCATAGCCATCTTGCGTGCGAGAACTATCATAGCCAGTGTGATGATGGGTGTGTAGATAAGGTCAGAGATAAGAGCTGAAACAAGTTTTGCGGGAACACTGCGCTCCTTGAGCCCCATAGCCTTTACGGCGCCTCTCTCCAGCTTCGGCATAGGTACCAGGAAGCCGATGATAAGGCTTATTATCGTACTTACAACGAAGCTTACGAGAAATGCGGGGAGCTTGAATCCGTCTTCTGAGCCAAGGTTCCCCACCAGCGATAAAAAGAAGCTGAGTGTTACGCCCATAAGCAGGCTCATAGTGATTCCGATTTTCTTCATGTTCATGTTTTTACCCTTCCTTAAAGAAAAAATATATTATATAAAACGTCCTCCGCCTTAGCGGTATGCGTTTCATATCATCAGTAGTCAAGGACGTTGAGTCTTTCGATGTTTATGTCCTCGGTGCCTGTCATCTGGCAGCCCTTTTCCTTGGCATATTTTATGTATTCTATTATCTCGTCGGTGATGAGCTCTCCGGGAGCCAGTATGGGTATACCGGGGGGATAGCACATTACGAACTCGCTGCACACCAGCCCTGCGGTCTCCTCAAGAGGGAGTGAGCGCTTCTGGGCGTAGAATGCCTTTCTGGGAGTCTCAGCCACCACGGGGCTTATGTACTCCTGTGTCAGCATATCCGAACCGCTCTTGCCGAAGCGGCGCTTTATCTCCGCGAGGGCACTGATAAGCCGCTCGATGTCACGCTTTCGGTCTCCCACTGAGATATAGGCGAGAACGTTGCCGATGTCGCCGAATTCTATCTGTATATCGTACTCATCGCGGAGGAGGTCATAGACCTCGATGCCTGCGAGACCGATAGGCAGCGTATAGATACTGAGCTTTGAGACGTCGAAATCGAAGATACTGTCGCCGTTCACCAGCTCCCGTGAATAGGCGTAATAGCCGCCTATGTCGTTTATCTCCGAGCGAGCGTACTCAGCCATCTCCACAGTCTGGGCGAATATCTCCCTGCCGCCGAGAGCAAGACGCTTTCTTGATATGTCCAGACTTGACAGCAGCAGATATGAAGCACTGGTGGTCTGGGTCAGGTTGATGACCTGTCTCATATAGTCGGCATTTATATCCTTGCCGAGAAGGAGGAAGGAGCTCTGTGTAAGGCTTCCTCCGGATTTGTGCATACTTACCGAGGCACAGTCCGCACCTGCCGCCATGGCAGTTACGGGGAAGTTCTCACCGAAGTAGAAATGAGTGCCGTGAGCCTCGTCCACAAGAACCAGCATACCATGGGCATGAGCCAGCTCCGTAATCCTTTTCAGATCCGAGCATATACCGTAGTATGTGGGATTGTTCACCATAATAGCCTTGGCGTCAGGGTTATCAAGGATAGCCTGCTCCACCTGGGCTACCGACATACCGAGAGCGATGCCCAGCTTGCGGTTCACGTCGGGATTGACGTAAACGGGGACAGCTCCCGTAAGTATAAGGGCGTTTATAGCGCTTCTGTGTACATTTCGGGGCATGATTATCTTGTCGCCCTCCTTGCAGGCGTACATTATCATGCTCTGCACCGCTGAGGTGGTGCCGCCCACCATAAAGAAGGCATTTGCCGCGCCGAAAGCCTCGGCAGCCAGCTCCTCCGCGTCCTTGATGACGGATACGGGGTGACAGAGGTTGTCCAGGGGCTTCATGGAGTTTACATCAACGTTCATGCAGTCCTCGCCCAGGAACTCGGTGAGCTCCATATTTCCTCTGCCCCTCTTGTGTCCGGGGACGTCGAAGGGAACGACTCTCATGCGGCGGAATTTCCTCAGTGCCTCATAAATAGGCGCATTGGTCTGGGAAAGGTCAGCCATTTCCGAACACGTTCCTTCCGCTGAAAATTTCTATCATCTCCCGCTGGAGCGCATTGGTTATCTCAAGTCTGCGTCTCGGCGGAAGCTCATTCACATCTGTGTTGAACAGATAATTCTGTAAGTCAAGCTCCTTTATGAGCATTTTTGTATGGAACATATTAGCCTGATACACGTTTATATCCACGGCGTCGTACTTATCCAGTATCTTTGCGTCGATATAGTTCTGTATAGAGGTTATATCGTGGTCGATGAAGAGCTTTTCACCGTCCAGATTTCTCGTAAAGCCTCTTACCCTGTAGTCCATGGTGATGATGTCGGAATCGAAGCTTCCGATGAGATAGTCCAGAGCCGTCAGCGGAGTTATCTTGCCGCAGGTAGCAACGTCTATATCCACACGGAAGGTGGCGATACTGGTATCGGGGTGGAACTCGGGGTAGGTATGCACTGTGACATGGCTCTTGTCAAGGTGAGCCACGGTCTCGCTTCCTCCTGCGGGGACCATAGTGTCGTCCGCGATAAGGAATGTAGCGGAAGCGCCCTGAGGGTCATAGTCCTGACGGGACATACTCAGCACCTGAGCGCCTATCATCTCAGTAACATGGGTCATTATGTCGGTTATACGCTCAGAGTTGTACTGCTCGTCTACATAGGCGATATACTCCTGCTGCGAGCGGGCAGTCTTGGCATAACAGACATCATAGATATTGAAGCTCAGCGACTTCGTAAGGTTATTGAATCCGTAAAGTTTAAGCTTATTCTCCATAAAACCACACCTTCAAACAAAAAATGCACACAAAGACCTTATCAGCCGTTGTGTGCATGAAATATCTATGCTGTCAGCGCAGAGACTTCACAAATGGTTTCAGAGTCTATACAAGCAAGTACTACCTTTTACTACTCTTATTGACCTTTCACAAGCTGATGAGAACTTATAAAAACTTTATCGACGCTGGGTCGAATCAATAAGGCAACAGAAGTTGCCAGCCGAATTATCGGCGGTCGGCATTTGACCCGGCTGTCCGTATGGCCTCGACTCCTGAAGGAGTGGTCAATAGTCTTGCTCTGAAACCGAAGCTTCTTTTGCAATTCAGTTTATTTTATCATATTTCGCCTTTTTTGTCAATACTCAGACACATATTAATTTATATATAGTATCTCAGTTTTCCCTGAGCTTTTTCCTTCTCACCTTGTCCCTGTACATGACCTCGTCGGCGATATTTATATACTTATCCAGCTCCGAGTCCTTGTCGGGGACGCCGAGGAAATAGCCGAGACTGAGCCCCACCTCGTACTTTCTGCCCGATGAGGCATTATACCTGTCGAAGTAGCTCCTTACAGCCTCCATATGCTCGCTGATATGCTCATCGGAGTAGTCTCCGCAGCCCACGATGGCATACTCGTCGCCGCCTATACGGGCGCAGACCTCGTTGAGCCGGCAGCTGGTCTGGAGAGCGTTTGCGGCAACGGTGATAGCGTTGTCCCCTTCCATATGACCGAAGTTATCGTTTATCATTTTAAGCTGGTCAAGGTCAGCCATCATGACAAAGAGAGTCTTCCCCTCGTCCCTTGCTTTCCGGAATATGCCCTCCGAGAGCCTGTTGAAGCCCTTTCTGTTGTAGATACCCGTCAGGGTGTCACGGATAGAGCTCATGAATATGCGCTGATTTATGCTGGTGAGCTTGGTGCGGACGCGGAGGAACTCAAGAGATATGCTGATATTTCTGTTCCACCTTGCGAAAACGCTGCTCACAGCCTTTCTCACGTCATTGAACCTGAACACGGAGTAACCGAAACAGCGGTCCATGAAGTGCAGGGGCAGCAGGAAGTACATAGACGGCTCGCTGCAATACTCGTCTATGAAATCGGGAAGAATATCCTCGGAAGGAAATTCGCGGTTCACAAAATCCACGCCGTTCCTGGTGTATACGAACTTATTCTCCATGACGGGAGCATAGCCCTCGCGGATATATTCGCTGTCCTCTTCCTCCACGTTGTCCCAGTTCTTGCACAGGCACAGCAGATAAGTCTCAAGACCGTTGATGGTATAGGCAAAACCGTTGAGCTTTCTGAGGAGCCCCTCAAGGTTCTTCTCCTCCATAAGTCTCTCAAGCATGGCGCTCCTGCAATAGTAGCTGTTGAAGCGCTCGGTAAGGTTGCTGTGCTCCTCGCGGGTAGAAAGTGCGTAGTTCACGTTGCTTCCGCAGCCGCAGCTCTTTGCGAAGACAAGGTGTCCCCTTCTCAGAGTGTCCACGGGCTCCGTGTCCTCACCTGTTATCATCTTGTGGAGCCGGCAGACGGCTCTTGCACCAAGTCTCTCATTCTCGGGAAAGACCGTGGTCAGCGAGGGTATCTGCATAGTAGCTTCGCCTGTGGCGTCAAAGCCTGCTATCTTCAGCTCCTCGGGGACCTTTATTCCGCCCTTTATGACAGAGTCGCACAGGTGTCTCGCCATAACGTCATTGGCGCAGACCACTGCGTCGGGAAGGGCATCCCTGTTTTCAATGAAGCGCTTTGCCAGTCTCTGTGAGGCGATCTTCCAGAAGTCTCCGTAGACTATGTCACCCTCACGCACCTCAAGACCGTGGCTCTCCATTGAACGTCTGTAGCTCGCGGCTCTTGATATAGCAGGAGTACTGTCCTCGGGACCCGTCAGGCACATGATATGCCTGCACCCATGCTTTTCGATGAGGTGGTCGGTCATTTCCGCCATCAGTTCCCTATCCTCCGAATAAAGGCACTCACAGAAATCCAGGTCGTAGTCCACCGCGATAATGGGTATGCCCCAGCGGGTGAAGACCTTCTCGAACTTTTCCACAAGGTTCTGGCTGGCGTTGTTGCCTGCCATAAGGATAACGCCGTCGATGACGTCCTTTCTGATGAGGGTGAATATATTCTCCTCGCCCTGCTGTATAAGGCTGCCGCTTTCCGTGTTGAAAGCCATAAGGAAGGTAACGGCGTCATATCCGAGGGCTTTGCACTGCTCGGATATACCCACAAAAATCCGGTTCATGTATTCGTTGAAAACGTCCGCAGCAACTACTGCGATAGTCTTTCTTTTTTTCACAGTGCAGTTCCCCCTTCCTGCTGTTATATTATGTCTTTAACTTAAAGTATCGGCTTATTTCAGCTCTGCAACCGTAACGCCGTCCTCGCCCTCGCCGAAAAGTCCAAGACGGAAGCTCTTGACGGAGGGGTGGGACTTCAGCCGCTTGTGCACAGCCTGTCTCAGCAGACCCGTGCCCTTGCCGTGGATTATGGTAACAGTGGATATATTTGACATGACAGCCTGGTCGATGAATGCGTCCAGCTGATACACGCCGTCGTCGCAGGCACAGCCGCGTATATCCAGCTCCATTTTGCCTCTGCGCTCGGCTTTTACGCCTATCTTGTTCATTTTGCGGTTTGGTCTCAGGGGCTTGCTGCCCACAGTGACCTTCTGGGGCTCCTCAAGACGGAGCCTTGATATATTCATCTTGGTCTTCATGACGCCCATCTGGACGAAAACGAAGTCGCTTCCGTCGGGGTCTCCCGAGATTATGCCCTTGCGCTGGAGGTCCACAACATAGACCGTATCGCCGCGTCTGAGCTTTCTCGGCAGGACGTAGCCCTCATTGGGGTCACGCTTCTCAACGGGATTGGCAGTGTCATACATCTTGTTGAAGCTCTGCTTGGTCTTTGACTTCATGCCCGAAACATTGGCGCTGAAATCCTTCTTGTCCTTCTCCTTGCGGAGCTTTTCAAGCTCGTCGATGAGCTCGTTGGACTCAGCCTTTGTCTGCTCGATTATAGTCATGGCGCGGAGCCTTGCCTTTTCAAGCTCGTCTGCCTTTGCAGCCTCTATCTCCTCCCGCTCCCTGCGGATAGCCTCCTCGTGGGCAGCAGTCTCGGCTCTCAGGCGGGAGATCTCCTCCTTCTGCCTTTCGAGCTCTATACGGCTGGCTTCCAGCTTGCCGATGACCTCCTCAAGACGGGAATTCGCCTCGCTGACTCTTGACTTTGCGTCGCTGATTATATCCGAGGGCATACCCAGGCTCTCGGAGATAGCGAAAGCGTTGGACTTTCCCGGTGAGCCCACAATGAGCCTGTATGTAGGTCTGAGGGTCTCGATGTCGAACTCGCAGGAAGCGTTCTCAACACCGCTGCTGTCGATGGCAAAGACCTTCAGCTCCTGATAGTGAGTGGTCACCATTATCTTTGCGCCGTTTTCCATAAGACGTCGGATTATAGATATAGCCAGTGCAGCGCCCTCTACGGGGTCTGTACCCGAGCCCAGCTCGTCCAGAAGCACCAGTGATTTCTCATCGGCTGTGCCCAGTATCTCTATTACCTTGTTGGTGTGAGAGGAGAATGTGGACAGGTTCTGCTCAATACTCTGGCTGTCGCCTATATCGGCGAGGATATGGTCGTAAACGGAAATGCTGCTGCCGTCGGCACAGGGTATGAGCAGACCGCACATGGTCATGGCTGCAAGTAGTCCCGCAGTTTTCAGTGAAACGGTCTTACCGCCCGTATTGGGTCCCGTTATGATTAGCGCCTGATAGTCCTCACCGAGACTTATGTCCACGGGCACTGCCTTGCTCTTACTGATAAGGGGATGACGGGCTTTTTTCAGGTGCATTTTTCCGTCGTCGGTTATTTCGGGAAGTGAGCAGTTCAGCTTTGCGGCAAGATTTGACTTGGCAAAGTACAGATTGAGCTCCGTGCAGACCTTGTAGTTCTCGGTAAGTATCTCTGCATAGTCACCGCAGTCGCGGCAGAGCTGGCGGATAATGCGTTCTATCTCCTCCTGCTCCTTGCCCTCCAGGATACGTATATCGTTATTCGCCTCAACAATAGCCATAGGCTCGATGAAGATAGTCTGACCCGTGGCGGAGGTATCGTGAACGAGACCGCTGACCTGTCCGCGGTACTCAGATTTTACGGGGAGAACGAAGCGTCCGTCACGGATAGTGACATTACTCTCCTGCAAATACTGCTGAGTGGTCTTGTTTTTTATCATCTTGTCCAGAGTTTCGCGGAGCTGCATACCTGCGCGGTTTATCTTGCGGCGTATAGCGGCAAGCTCGGGACTTGCAGCGTCTGCTATCTCGTTGTCGGAGATGATGGAGCGTTCCAGCTTTTCCAGCAGCCAGTCATTGGGCTGGAGCCTTGAGAAAAGGTAGCTCAGTTCCGTCTCCACGTTCTCGCAGTGGGAGTACCAGTCTGCCAGCGCCTTTATCTGGCGCAGCATAGCGGTGATATCCATGAGGTCGCGGAGAGATATGACAGCACCCGAAGCAGCTCTTGCGGCAACGGTGCTGATGTCCTTGAAATTGCTGAAAGGCGGAGTTCCGAACTGTACCGAAAGGGAAAATGCCTGGGAGGTCTTGAGACACTCATAGCGTACTCTTTCAAGGTCGTTGTCGGGACGGATCTCCAGAGCCATGCGTCTTGTCTCCTCATTGGAGGTAAGCTCAGCCAGCATATCGAGGATCTTATCCAGTTCAAGTGTTTTCAGATATTTATCCATAGTTATCCTTTACTGTTATAAATCAGAATTTAGCTTTGCTAAATTCTTATTTAAGCCGTTAGCCCATAGCCATTAGCCGTTAGCCTGATGTAGGGGCGGCGTTCCGCCGCCCGATAATAAAGCGGCGAAGCCGCTTCCTAATGGCTAAAAGCTAAAGGCTAAGGGCTTCGGAATTTAACACCGAAGGTGTTAAATTGCGATTTATATGATAGATTTATAGAAGTCCAGCGTACCAAAGTTCCTCTCCATGTGAGTGAGGAGATAGGACTCCGCAAGGGCAGAGAGCCTCTGCTGAGTGCCGTCGGATACGCGGAAATTGAAAAGCCTGCCGAAGTCTGCCAGCACGATATGGCGGACAGCGCTGAGCACAGGCAGTTTTATTTTCATATAGTCGTCTGTGCTGCTGCCGTCGAAGCAGTCCGCACAGTAGAAGCCGCCGTCGGGGATACAGAAGAAAAGCTCCGGGGGCTCAAAAACTCCGCAGCTCCTGCAGGCGACAATATCGGGCATATAGCCTATCTCGGACATAAGTCTCAGCTCGAACACTGCCTTCAGGAAGCTCTCGCTCCTCTCCCCCTTTTCCAGGTAGTAAAGGCAGTTCAGCATGAGCCGCATAATATCCTTGTTCTGCGCCTCGGGCTTTATGCAGAAACGCATGACCTCGGCGAAATACGAGGCGAGGGATATTTTGCTGAGGGACTCTCTCAGTCCGTAAAAAATATGTATCGGCTCTGCACTGTTGAGGTAAAGATACTTTCCTCTCTTGTCTATGCAGAACCGAGAATAAGCCAGAAGCTGAGCGGAGCTTCCCGATTTTCCGTTTATTTTCTTTGCGCCTTTTACGGAAACCTCGAGAACCCCGTTCTCTCCTGTGAGTATATCGATGAATTTGTCCTGTTCTCCCACAGAACGCTCTTTAAGGACTATGCCTTCAACAGTTGTCATGGTTATCATCCTTGCAGTCTGAGTAGCGCAGATAGTCCTCCACGCTTCCTGTTTCGGTGAATATATCCCAGAGAATATCCTCTTCCATAAAGCCTCCGTGAAAATAGTCTTGCGGAGTTTCCTCCCCTGCTATTATCTGCGGAACAGCCTGTGATATATGCGGTAATTATTTCTCGGAGAGTCCGAAGCTCCTGATGAGGTTTTTCCTGTTTCTCCAGTCCTCCTTGACCTTTACCCAGCACTTGAGGTTCACCTTTATCTGGAAGAAGTCTTCCAGCTCTATCCTTGCGGCGGTGGAGGCCTTTTTGAGCATAGCTCCGCCCTTGCCGATGACGATGCCCTTGTGGGACTCCTTTTCGCAGTAGATGACAGCGGAAATGTCAAGTATGTCCTTGTCCTCTCTCTCGCTCATCTGCTCAACGCCTACGGCGATACCGTGGGGCACCTCCTCGCTGAGGAGCATGAGGAGCTTTTCGCGTATCATCTCAGCCGCCAGCACCTTCTCGGGCTGGTCGGTTATCATATCGTCGGGGAAGAAGTGAACGGACTCCTCCGACAGGGCGATTATTTCATCTATAACTATGTCAACTCCGCTGTTCTCCGTAACGCTTACGGGGACTACCGCCTGGAACTTTATCTTTGATGTCAGGTCGGCGATAACGGGAGCCAGCTCGTCCTTGTTTTTCAGCAGGTCTATCTTGTTGAGCACAAGGATAACGGGCAGCTTCGATGTGTTCATGGACTTCAGGAGGTCCAGCTCCTGCTGGTTTATCTTCTTGGTACAGTCCATAACGAAAACCACCGCGTCGATGTCGCTGACAGACTCCTTAACGGTGTTGAGCATATGCTCGCTGAGCTTGTTCACGGGCTTGTGAAGACCCGGTGTATCGAAGAATACCAGCTGAACATCGTCTATATTGCGGATACCCGTGATACGGGTACGTGTAGTCTGGGGCTTATTGCTGACGGAGGCTATCTTCTCTCCCACGATGGCGTTGAGGAGGGAGGATTTTCCCGCATTGGTGCGTCCTGCGATAGTGACGAAAGCAGTTCTTGACATCAGTTGTTTTCTCCGTTAACGATAAATGTAGCATCTCTTGAGATGCCCAGCTTCTCCAGGACAGACTCCTCCTTCTCGCGCACGATACGCTGGTCGAGCTGTGAAGTCTCGTGGTCATAGCCCAGGAGATGGAGCATTGAATGAACGGTGAGGAAGCCCACCTCTCTCTCCAGTGAGTGACCGAAGTTCTGAGCCTGCTTTACAGCTGTTTCGAGAGAGATGACAACATCTCCCAGCTGAACAGCGCCTGTCTCGGGATTTATCTCAACGGTGCCGTCCTCGCTTGTAAGCGGGAATGAAAGCACATCGGTAACAGCGTCCTTATTTCTGTATATCTTATTAAGGTTCTTTATCTCGTTATTGCTTACGAATGAAACGCTCACCTCGGCGTCCTTGCCGAAATTCTCAGTGGTGAGAACAGCCTGACAGCATCTTCTGATGAGCAGTCTAATGCCCACAGGCACCTTCACCTCTGTCTGATTATTCTTGACGTAAACCTTTAACTTAGCCATGATTATTCTTTCTCCCTTCATTATATTTTTCATAAGCCTTGATTATATCCTGAACGAGCCTGTGTCTTACCACGTCTTTCTCGGTGAACCGGTGTATCTCGATGTCGTCGATACCCCTGAGCACCTTTATCGCCTCTACCAGACCCGACTTTCTGCTGTCGGGGAGGTCTATCTGGGTAATATCTCCCGTGATGACCATTCTGCTCTCATTTCCGAGACGTGTCAGGAACATTTTTATCTGCTCGGAAGTAGTATTCTGAGCCTCGTCGAGGATAATGAACGCCTCGTCGAGGGTACGTCCGCGCATATAAGCAAGCGGAGCTACCTCGATTATGCCCTTTTCCATGTACCGTGCGAAGCTCTCTGCACCGAACATATCGAATAAAGCGTCATAAAGCGGACGCAGGTAGGGATCCACCTTATCCTGGAGGTCACCGGGCAGGAAGCCCAGCTTCTCGCCTGCTTCGACGGCAGGACGGGTCAGGATTATCTTCTTTATCTTATGCTCGCGGAAAGCTTTTACAGCCATGGCAACAGCGAGGTAGGTCTTGCCCGTACCCGCAGGGCCTATTCCGAGGACGATGGTATTATTCTTTATAGCGTCGGTATAGCGCTTCTGACCCACGGTACGGGGACGGAGTATCTTTCCGCTTGCAGTGACGCATATGCCGTCGCCGCCCAGCTCCTGAAGCTGCTCCTCAACGCCCTCAGCCACCATGGAGGTGACATACCTCACGGTCTGTTCGTTGACGGAGCTTCCGTTCTTTGCCATGTTCATGATAGCGCGGAGGGCTTTTTCGGCGCCCTCTGTATCGCCTTCGCCTATTATCTTAACGCCGCCGTCACGGCTGACGACTGTGACGTTGAAGTCCTTCTGTATTCTGCTTATATTGCCGTCCAGCCGACCGAAAAGAGCAGAGAGCTGCTCGGGGCTGTCGGCAGGCAGGAATTTTTCTGACATTAAATATATTCTCCAATCTGCTGTTCGGGGAAAGCGCCTGCTGCTGCAAGAGCCGAGTTGGAGTACCTGTGGTCTGCGGAGACCTCCCTGAGCACCCTGACATTATCGGGGAAATCTATCTTCTGCTCGGGGGAGCCCAGTTCCAGCTCCATTATCGCCAGCTTGTCCGAGAAAGGATAGGTATCCAGTTCAAAGAGCTGGTCGTGGTAATCGAAGCAATAGCGCACCTTTTCAACAGGCGGTCCCTCTCTGCGGTCAGTGCTGACCAGCTCGCGGTACCTTTCGCCGCTTATCTCATACTCGTTCTCCTCGCGGGTGACGGGTGTGAGAAAGACCTTTTCCGTATAGGTGTACTTCACCCTGCCGTTCTCGTCCACGGACCTTACTCTGCGCTGCTTGCCGTCCGAGCTGTTGAGATAGGTCTGGACGATACCGATCCTGCGCTTCACGTCAAGAGCGGAAACATCGGGGAATTCCACCAGGAATTTGCGTTCGATCTCATAATTTTTGCTCATAAACACTCTCCAAAAGACCTTATGTCTTTTCCGAAATCACAATGAAATCTTTCAACATTACCATTATACAACTTTTTTTGAATAATGTCAACAAAATTTTCAGATTATTCTGTCTAAATTGCTAAGTTTTATCTTTCTGTCACATTTTTATCATTTTCCCTCCGAAAGATCCCTCAGCATGACGTTGAAGGGATCAAAAAAACCGTTCTCCCGAACAGGCGAAGGAGCCTCAACAGGAATGCCGCTGTTGCCGTCAGGAAGCGGTATTACCACGGTAAGACAGTTGTCGCCGAGGACTGCCCGGGCGCCTGCTCTCTCGGCGAGACCATCGCAGACCTGACGGGGGTAACCGCTGAAAATATCAGGCTGACCGAAGTCATCAAAGTCCACAAATGTCCCTGAGGCGGAAATTTTTATCTCAATATTTTTGGCGTTTTCTCCACATCCCACAGTGAACTCCCTGTTTTCCGACTCAGAGCCCAGGATATGCCTTCTCACAAAGCTGAGCAGCAGGTACCTGAGAGTGTCGCGGTCTGTGCGGACATATGAGACGCAAAGCTCTCCCGTTCTCACGGTGCATCTGCCCCCCGACGCAGCCTGACAGCTCTCGGCAAAGCTGCGGAGGAAGGTATCTGTCCTGAGGGTAGTGAGCTCCTGCTCCTCGGGCACGGGAGCAGTCAGCGCACGGCTCAGCTCGGCATTGCGCATGAGCTCGCAGCAGGCAGTCATGATACCGCCGATGAGCTCCCGCTCATTCTTTCCGCCGCGCTTTTCGGCAAGCTCGCTAAGGAGCTCGCAGGAAGCGTATATGCCCGAGACCGACTTTCTCACAAGATAATCGTTACAATTTATATAGTCCCCGGCAAAGGGGCTCTCAAAAAAGCCTTTCAGCTCATCGTTCTTGTCCATAACGGCTCCTTTCCCTGCTATGCAGAAAAAATCATACAGATATATTATACTACAAAAAAACAGGAAATGAAATAGCCTGAGGGCGGGTATTAAAAAAGAAAATAGCAACAAAATCATTTTTATCCCCACACTGTCATTTGTACAATATGCACTTTTCAAGAAATTTCTGTTATTTTTTTATCGAACCACTTGAAAAAATTCCCAAGTTGGAGTATAATAAAAATATAAAAATTTTAGGAGGTATATCCAATGTCAGTTAAAGTTGCTATTAATGGTTTCGGCCGTATCGGTCGTCTTGCATTCAGACAGATGTTTGATGCTGAGGGTTATGAGGTAGTTGCTATCAACGACCTTACAAAGCCTTCAATGCTCGCTCAGCTCCTCAAGTATGATACAGCTCAGGGCGGCTACTGCGGAAAGATCGGCGAGAACCTTCACACAGTTACAGCTGATGATGAGGCTGGTACAATCACTGTTGACGGCAAGACACTTACAATCTATGCAAAGGCTAACGCTGCAGAGCTTCCTTGGGGCGAGATCGGCGTTGACGTAGTTCTCGAGTGCACAGGTTTCTACTGCTCAAAGGACAAGTCACAGGCTCATATCGATGCAGGTGCTAAGAAGGTTGTTATCTCTGCTCCCGCAGGCAACGATCTTCCTACAATCGTTTACAGCGTAAACGAGAAGACTCTCACAAAGGATGACAAGATCATCTCTGCTGCTTCATGCACAACAAACTGCCTCGCTCCTATGGCTAAGGCTCTTAACGATTATGCTCCTATCCAGAGCGGTATCATGAGCACTATCCACGCTTACACAGGCGATCAGATGATCCTTGACGGTCCTCACAGAAAGGGCGACTTCAGAAGAGCAAGAGCTGGCGCTGCTAACATCGTTCCTAACAGCACAGGTGCTGCAAAGGCTATCGGCCTTGTTATCCCTGAGCTCAACGGCAAGCTCATCGGTTCTGCTCAGAGAGTTCCTGTTCCTACAGGTTCTACAACAATCCTCACAGCTGTTGTTAAGGGCAGCAACGTAACTAAGGAAGGCATCAACGCTGCTATGAAGGCTGCTGCTTCCGAGTCATTCGGTTACAACGAGGATCAGATCGTTTCTTCTGACGTTATCGGCATGAGATTCGGTTCACTCTTCGATGCTACACAGACAATGGTAGCTGAGATCGGCGACGGCCTCTACGAGGTACAGGTTGTTTCATGGTACGACAACGAGAATTCTTACACATCACAGATGGTAAGAACAATCAAGTACTTTGCAGAGCTCGGCTAATAGCTGAAACTAATGCAATATCAAAGGGCGTTCACTGTGAACGCCCTTTTTGTATGTCAGTATACAAAGAAAAGGCACTCGATTGAGTGCCTTTTGCTTATTAAACATCTCTGTATTGTATTTCTATTTTCGTGCCCTCTAATGTGTTAGCATCAAAAAAGAACTTATAGCCAAATATTGGTTTTTTGCCGTATAAATTTTCCTCTTCTGCATATACAGCAGCATAAATATGATCATTACTTTCAGAATACTTTTCAGCTTCAATACCATATGAACTTCTACTTTCTTCCAATCCAAGCTCAGCAGTAAGCGCCTTTATATCATCATAATTCAAAAAACTTACACCCGTAGGATAAAAGCATAACTGTTTTATTGCCCCATAAGGTTCAATCGTTTGAATGACAGTATCAGCAATCTTTATTCTGTCATTCTCGTCAACCCCCATATTCACCAATAAGAGCTTTATTTTTATCCTCGGATCTTCAAGCGAACTTAAGACAATTTCTTTGTGTTTATTGCCTTTTAAGTATTCATCAGGGGCTATTTCTGACGTATCAAACTTATCCTCAAATTTCTCAATAAAATCAGCAACTGTGATATAGCCGCCTGTTCTGAATACTGTATCGCCTATCTGAATATATCCCGACCTGAACGAAGCATTCTTTATCTCCTCTGTGGGCTCATATACTGTCTCAGCAGCAGTTGTTGGCTCTGTTTCGGCTTCTGTTGCTTCCTCCTTCTCCTTTTCAAGCTCCTTTGATGTTTCTTCATCGAGCTTGTTGAGAGCGGCTTCAAGGTCCTCCTCGTCCATATCGTCTATGGAAGAAGCCTTGGGTTTCTTGTCATCTGTCTTTTTATCGTCCTTGCTGTCACCGCAGGCTGTCATTGCTGTTGCGCCTAAGCATACCGCAAATACGAATGCGGCAATTTTTGTGAACTTTTTCATCTGTAATTTTTCCTTCCAAAAATACTTTGCGTACTATTATGGAGCTGCTATGTGTTCATCATGTGATAATCCTGTGATAAAAAACAACAAGTGCATATAGTTCGCGTTTCTTGCTATTTCCGAGCATTTGTGTTATAATAGATTGTATAAATCTGCACACGTTACGCTGCATTCAAAAGGAGCTTGCTATGAAACTTCTCGCTATCGACGGCAACAGCATTCTCAACCGTGCCTTTTACGGCATAAAGCTGCTGACCAATAAAAAGGGACAATTCACCAACGCCATTTTCGGCTTCATGAACATATACCTCCGCAATATCGGCGACATAAAGCCCGACGCCGTGGCTGTCGCCTTCGACCTGCGCTCGCCTACCTTCCGCCACAAGGCTGTGTCCTACTACAAGGCAAACCGCAAGGGTATGCCCCCCGAGCTGGCGGAGCAGCTCCCCAGAGTAAAGGAGCTCCTGGGACTTATGGGCGTCAGGGTGATCGAATGCGAGGGCTATGAGGCTGACGATATACTGGGTACCCTCTCAAAGCTCTGCTCCGACAGCGGAAACGAATGCTATGTGCTGACGGGAGACCGCGACAGCCTTCAGCTCATTGACGATAAGGTCACAGTTGTCCTTGCGACTAACAAGGAGAACATTTACTACACTCCCGACCGCTTCATGGAAGACTACGGCTTCGAGCCCATAAAGCTCATTGACCTGAAAGCCCTCATGGGCGACAGCTCCGACAATATCCCCGGCGTTGCAGGCATAGGCGAAAAGACCGCCTCCACCCTCATCAAGGAATACGGCTCCGTGGAGAACCTCTACGAAAACTATGAGAATTCAGGGCTCACCAAGGGCGTGAAGGCAAAGCTTGCCGCAGGTGCAGACTCCGCAAAAGAGAGCAAATGGCTGGCGACCATAGTCCGCGACGCTCCAATAGATACCGACCTTGAGGGCTATAAATTGGGCACTCCCGACACGGCGGCAGTAAGCCTCATGCTCAGCGAGCTGGAGATGTTCAAGCTGCTGGACAAGCTGGGTATCAGCGCCACCGAGGGCACCAATGCCGCTCCTGCGGCAAAGGAAGAGGAGGCTCCCGTTATAAATGCGGAGCTTGCCGACCTGACTGCCGATGTTATCGCAAAGCTCACCGACTGCGAGTATCTTTTCCGCGACGGAAGCCTGTCTGTCCGCAGCGGCGACTGCGTTTACAATACAGACGACGAAAAGCTGATATTGCAGTTCCTTTCTTCGGACTGCACCAAGGCTACCGACGACGCAAAGGCTCACTACCGCTGGGCAATGGCTCACGGCGGCGAGCTGAAAAATCTCCGCAGCGATGCGGCGATATGCGGCTATCTGCTGAATACATCGGCTTCCGATTACGCTGTGGACAAGCTCTGCGCCGAGTACGGCGTCCACTATTACAGCGAGAACTTTGACCTTGCGGAGCTTCTCTCCCTCCGCGGTCTCATAAAAAAGCTCCGCGCCGAGATCGAATCCGAAGGCATGACAGAGCTCCTTGAGAAGGTGGAGCTGCCTCTTACGGAGGTGCTTGCCTCCATGGAGGACAGCGGCGTTCTCATCGACCGCAAGGGCGTCGAGGACTTCGGCACCTACCTCTCGGAGATGATAGAGGAGACCCAGCAGATGATCTATGACGATGCAGGCCATGAGTTCAATATCTCCTCCCCCAAGCAGCTGGGAACGGTGCTCTTTGAGGAAATGGGACTTCCCGCCAAGAAAAAGACCAAGAGCGGCTACTCCACAAACGCCGAGGTGCTGGAGGAGCTGAGAAGCTGCGCTCCCATCGTGGACAACGTGCTGAAATACCGCCAGTACACCAAGCTGAACTCAACCTACGTTGTGGGACTTCTTGACAAGATAGCTCCCGACGGACGCATACACACCTGGTTCCGCCAGACCGAGACAAGAACGGGACGTATCAGCTCCACAGAGCCAAATATGCAGAATATCCCCGTCCGCACAGAGCTGGGCGCACAGATGAGAAAGTTCTTCACCGCCGCCGAGGGCAAGACCCTCATCGACGCCGATTACAGCCAGATCGAGCTGAGAGTAATGGCGCATCTCTGCGGCGACGAAAATATGATAGAAGCATTCAACTCGGGTGAGGACATACACACCTCCACGGCGGCGCAGGTATTCGATATGCCCCTGTTTATGGTGACTCCCGAGATGAGAAGCGCTGCAAAGGCGGTAAACTTCGGTATCATCTACGGTATTGGCGCCTTCTCCCTTGCCAAGGACATCGGCACCTCGGTTGCCAAGGCGAAGAAGTACATCGCGGACTACCTCGCCAAGTACCCAAAGGTAAATGAGTTCATGGAGACCACCGTGGACAACGCCTTCAAGGAGGGCTATGTTACCACCATGTTCGGAAGAAAGCGCCGTATCCCGGAGCTCTCCTCCTCAAATAAGATGTTACAGGCGGCAGGCAAGCGTATCGCCATGAACACCCCTGTTCAGGGTACGGCTGCCGACCTTATAAAGATAGCCATGATAAACGTGTACAACCGTCTGAAAGCCGAAAAGCTGGACGCAAGGCTCATACTCCAGGTACACGATGAGCTCATCATCGAGTCGGACCTCTCCTGTGCAGACCGCTGTGCAGAGCTCCTCAAAGAGGAAATGCAGGGCGTTTACGATATGAGAGTTCCCCTTGCGGTGGACGTCCACACAGGGCACTCATGGTATGACGCAAAGGGCTGATGACATGGAGATAATAAGACTGACCGCAGATTCCCCGTCGGAATTATTCGATGCCATGGCTGCTCTGGACATATCCTGCTTCGGCGATGAGGGCTGGTCCGCAAACGCCTTCCTTTCTCAGGCTTGCCACCCGACAGGTGTGGTACTTGCCGCTTTCTGCGGCGAAGACTTTGCAGGACTGTTCGCAGGATTTACCGCCTCGGATACAGGTGAAGTCCTCACTATCGCCACTGTTCCCGAATACCGCGGAAAGGGCGTAGCAAGGGCGCTTCTGACCGAGTTCCTGCGGCTTGTTCCCGAGGGAACAGAGACTATCGCCCTTGAGGTAAGGCAATCCAACACCGCCGCCATAGGGCTTTACAGCAGCTTCGGCTTTGAGAAGGCAGGGGTGCGGAAGCGGTTCTACCGCGACCCCGTTGAGGACGCAGACATCATGGTGCTCAATTGCAAGGGCTGATACTTTTATCAGTCCGTCAGCAAAACAATTGCCGTTATCTGCTGTCAGGCGGACGCCCTCCCGTGAGATGACAATGTCATTGCCTTCGGGAGTCCGAGGGCGGGCTCCCCTACAAACCGCCATTCAGCTAAATAAAAATGAAAGAAGATATGATATGCTTATACTTGGAATAGAAAGCTCCTGCGACGAGACCGCCGCAAGCGTGGTAAAGGACAGGAGGACTATCCTCTCATCGGTGGTGTCCACTCAGATAGAGGAGCATAAGAAGTACGGCGGAGTTGTCCCCGAGATAGCCTCACGCCGCCACTGCGAGAATATCCTCGGCGTTGTCCGTCAGGCACTGGACGAGGCGCAGGTGAAGCTCAGCGACCTTGACGGTATCGCTGTCACCTACGCTCCCGGACTTATCGGTGCTCTCCTGGTTGGAGTAAGCTTCGCAAAGGCGCTGGCAATGTCCTCGGGCAAGCCCCTTATCCCCGTCCACCACATCGCAGGACACATCGCCACCAACTACCTCACCTTCCCCGACCTGGAACCGCCCTATCTCTGCCTTGTGGCAAGCGGCGGTCACAGCCACATCATCGAGGTGTTGAGCTATACAAAATTCCGCGTTGTGGGAAGAACTCACGATGACGCCGCAGGCGAATGCTTTGACAAGTGCGCCCGCGCTATGGGATTTCCATATCCCGGCGGAGTACATATCGACAATGCCGCTAAAACAGGCGACAGGAACGCCTTTAAGCTCCCCCACCCTGCTGTTGCGGGAAGCGAATTCGACTTCAGCTTCTCGGGACTGAAGACCAACGTAATAAACCTGCTCCACAACGCCGGGCAGAAGGGCACCGAGATAAACCGCAATGACCTTGCGGCAAGTCTCCAGAGCACCATCGCCGAGATACTCACCGACAAGACTATCCGTGCGGCAGAGGCTCTGGGCTACAAAAAAGTCGCTCTTGCAGGCGGAGTTTCCGCAAATACGGGAGTCCGCGCTGCTCTCTCGGAAGCCTGCGCAAAGCACGGCTATGAGTTCTATATGCCCGAGAAGAAGCTCTGCGGCGACAACGGTGCAATGATAGCCTGTCAGGGAAGCTACAACCTGCTGGCAGGGATAACTGCCGACGAGAGCCTTAACGCTGTCGCTACACTTTCAATGGAAGACATATGACCACAGCATATACACACTCAGGAAAGGAGCTATAAAATGTACAATAAATGGAAAAACACCGCCTATATCCTTCACGCTCTCACGGAAAAATACAGCGAAAAAAAGCAGACTCCCCAGACCGAGATACATCAGGAGATACTGCTCCGCTCCATGAAGCTCCTTGAGGGAGCTGCTCCCGAAGCGACTGAGCTCATTCAGCCCATGGTGAAGATAATGCTGCCCTATACTGTGCTCCCCGACGACAAGGACGACCGCGAAAACGGCGCAGGCAGGCATTATTACTGCGCCTGCAACACCGACGGCAGACCCTTCTCACCTGTAGGCGGCTATTATCGCAACGGCAAGGACCTGTTCGCACGGAGCGCCCGCACCATGTTCGAGGAGGACTACACCATGGCTCTCACCATGTACCACGCAGGCTTCACGGGACAGAGCGCTGTCTACCTTGGCAGAGCCGTACACATGATGTCGGATATGTGCTGTCTCCCTCATACTGTCAAATGGACATATTTTTCCAAAAAGCGCAGTCTCCACATCTGCTATGAGGAACTTGCCCATGTTATGTATCCCGAATTCGTCCCCGAGCAGACCATAGGCTATGAGCATCTCCGCCACTTTGCAATGCGAAGCAGCTTCACCACGGCGCTGAATATGAACGCCGAGAAGATAGCCCGCGAGATACCCGAACTGACAGCCTCTCCCGAGACCGAGATAAAAAAGCGCCTCTATGACACCGAGCAGGCAGTCGCGGCTCTGCTCTACCGTTTTTACCGCGATACCAAGGTAACTCCCCTCCGCGGACACTACGCCGCAGACGGCATGGTCTGCCACCCCTTTGCAGATATGCCTGCCCTTGACATAAGGATAACCGAGAGGGGCATAACCTTTGAGCTGGCAGGTCTGGCGGTGAACTCCCGTCTGGGAAGCGTTTTCCGTGCCGCACACAGACGGGGCGGAAAGTTCTCACTGACACCCGTTGGCTGCAACAGCGGACTGGTACTCTCCCGCAACAGCCGCAAGCTGGTGCCCTTTGATCCCAGAGACGAAAAGCAGCTCTACGGTATAATATGAAAAAAGCTCCCGATAACGGGAGCTTTCTTCGTGTATAGATATTATTTATTCAGGAGCCTGTTCTGGATCTCAAGAGCGTCGTTGACCGTAACGCCCTGACCTGTCTCGCATACATCGGCGTTGAATCTGCCTATTGATGAGATCTGGTACTTGTCGGGGTTAGCCATGTTCTGCATGATGAATATAGCATCTGCAAGGTCAACATCGCCGTCGCAGTTAGCGTCGCCGATGCGCTCTACGCTGGTCTGGCTGAGAACTGAGATATTGCTGGTGTATGAGTATCTGATATTTTCGGTCTCAACCTTTTTCTCGGCTGCAAGGCTGTCGATATACTTCTGGTACTCCTCATCGGAGAAGCCGTTGAAGTCAGAGCAGTGTCTGATCACGAATATCTGAGCAATGGACATATCATAGACATCGCCGCTCTCGCCGTTGAGGTCAAAGTCGCAGTTGGTCTCGATATGCTCTCTTACCTTGGGAGAAAGTACGCTGTCCTCCTCTGAGATACGGTAGATTTGTTCGTAGATGTAGATGTCAGAGTCATAATAGTCGTAAACGTTTATCTCACCGTCAAGGTTGATGTCCAGGTCGGGAGCAAGTCCTGCCTTTTCAAGTCTCTCAAAATCGGCGCAGGCTTTCTCGAACTTTTTATTGCTGAAATCCTTTCCGCCCTCGCTCATAGCCTTGAACTCCTGATAGAGCTCGTTCTTGGAAGAGCCGCTTCTGAGTCCCTCAAAGAATTCGGGAGTGCTGTACTCGGGAAGGAGCTTGTTGAATTTGAAGAAATATTCGATAGTGTAGTCATGAAGCTTGTTACCTGCGTCATGAATGCCTACAAGCTGAGCGTCATTGACAGCTGCACAGCGCTCGCCTATCTCAGCGGGAACGTCCTTTCTCAGGTATACATTATTATATGTGCACATATCGTTGAGGTCGCTTATATCGAAAACGCCGTCAGCATTTACGTCCAGGTCGATGGTCTTGCTGTCGCACTTTTCGGCAAAGAACTTATAGCCTCTTCCGAGACGCTGGAGTCTGTTGAAAAGTCTCTCTGTGAACATATAGTCGGCATCGTTGAAGAGCTTTTCGTCCCAGGCGATCCTGTCGGAATTGTCGCCTCTCTTGACGTCGTTGTACTGACCCTCAAGATCGGAATCGTAGTTGCTCATGAAGAGTTCCTTCGTGAAGAAGAATTCCTCCATAGGGCTCATCTCGTGATCGAGGTAACGCTGTCTCTGCTCAGCATCATCGGGGAGTCCTATTTCATTGGGATAGAAGCATACAGGCTCATCCATGGTCTTCCTGAGCTCGCCTACATATGCGCCGTAGTCGGTGATACGCTCCTCAGCAGTATAGAGATCGTCATAGATGTTGTGATACTCATCGGGGCAGTTATTGCGGTAGTAGAGCGGATCGAAGTATTCAGCCTTAACATCGGAATACATTATGAAGCAGTCTATAAGAAGGTCGATGTCGTTGAACTCGATATAGGAATCGAAATTATAATCCGCATTGAGCTTGCATCTCTCCCTCATCTCCTTTGAAGCGCCTCTGTTGGCAGCTGCGCGGTAGAGGGCATATACGTCGAATATATTGAATTCTCCGTCATTATTGAGGTCAAGGTCATACTTTCCGTCAGCCATTCTGAGCAGAGAGTCATATTCTATGCTGTTTTCAGCATAGAGAGCGGCGTCCATTGAGGGAGTCCTCTGTATTCCCTCAGAGGCATATACGTTTCCCGAAACAGCTGATGAAGCCATTAATATTGCAGATGTGAATGCAGCTAATTTTTTCATTTCAAAACTCCTTTCGTAGGAAACTGCGGAGGTAGTTGTGACAGCGGGCTGTGTTGCAGCAGTGACCGCAGTGGTCCTGCCCGCAGGCGCCGTGGTGATCTTTCCTGCCGCCGCAGAAGTAACAGCGTTGGTAATATTATTAGCTGCTGTGATGGAGGCTGCCGGAGTATTTCCGGCACTCTCTGAGACTGCCGCAGAAGATGCGGTCTTGTCTGCGGAAGTGACCGCCGTTGTAACAGCGGTCTCCCCGCCTGTCACGGAAGTGGTGACAGTCTCATTTTTATCCGCAGATGTTGTCTCCTGAATAACGGAAGTATCACGATAGTCGCCATATCTGTCGGTCCTTAGTCCGCTTCCCATAGCAGCCCACGCGCATATTACCGCCACAGCAGCTGCCGCAGCAAAGAACAGAATGATACCGCGTCTGCGTTTTTTATCCGCAGTGCCGTCCTGTTCACTGATAAGTCCTGCCATTTTTTCCCTGAAGCCGTCGGAGAAATCGTACTCTGGGATATCCTGACCGGTCAGTTCTTCATAAGACTCTGTAAGCGCTTTTTCCAGTGCCTCATTAAGCATATCCTTATTCATACTTTTTCCCCTCCATTCTCAAGAATTTTACCGAGCTCCGTTTTAGCGCGCTGTATACGTTTGTATGCATTGTCTGCCGAGATATTCAGTATCCCGGTGATCTCCTTTACCGAATAGCCGTAAACAAATCTGAGCGTCAGAATATCGCGGTATTCGTCTTTAAGCTGAGCGATGGCACTCTGAACGGAGTCGAAGGAATAGCTGTCAGTGCAGAAGGTACCTGTTTCCTCATCGGGTGCCTCAACAGCTACCACCCTTTTGTTAGCTCTGTACTTATCCAGTGCTGCGTTTCTGACAATTATAACGAGCAGGGAGGTCATTTTTGGACACTCCATGCGAGAAATTTCAGGAAAAATTTTTGAAGCCCTGAAAAAAGCCTCTGATACGCAGTCTTCGGCGTCTGCAAAATTGTTGAGTATCTTCATTGCCGTATACATCATCAGGTTTCTGTTCTTCAGATACATTTCTTCAAATGTTATTCCACCATTGCTGTTTTTAGCTGCCGACACTGCCCCATCTCCCTTCATATATAAGATCCCATTTTGTATTTATAACGGAGCTGCCCCATGTTATTGGACAGCGAAATTGTGAATATTTTGTAAACATTGCCCCTGTCTGTGAAAAGACACAAAAAACCGCAGACGTAAAAGGTCTGCGGCACATATCAGAGTTCCTGCATTTCGTGAATGTTGTTCTTGTCCATATCTTCCATTTTCTGTGCGTAGGGGTCCTTGATATTGCGCTGTGCTCTGTCCATGTCGCACTCCTTGAGACGGGGCTCAAAATTTGGGAAGCCGTCCTGCTGCTCAAGCCATCTGTACTTCTTTATGTTCAGGAAGTTTGCCACGGCGAAATACGTGAATACGGCGACCTCCACAACTCCCAGAACAGAGAAGCCGTCAGAAAAGAACATGGTACCTACCTCCGCAATAATGAGCACTCCTCCGGCAATGGCAAGGGCGGAATCCCTTTTGCGCACGCTCAGTAAGCCCAGTGCGGAGCCTGCCAGTCCGAGAACGGCAATGATGATAGAGAGCAGATCTCCCGAAATAGCTAAAAAGAGATAAAATCCTGCAACAGCGATATTTACTGCAAAAGCTATAGATATCCAGGTCTCTGTTTTTTTGCACTTTTTCATTGCAGTCCTGTTCTGTTTGAATTCTTCTTCAAAATCCACGGTATTTCCCTCCCGGAGATAGTTCCTGAAACAATGATAGCATATCTTTGCCGCGAAGTCAACCCCCGCGGCGGCTGAGTGTTTACACGATAATACAGGATTTATCCTGTCAAAGCTGTTTTTTCAAAAAAACTGTTGACTATTTCGCCATTTTAGTTTATTATATATTTGTATGACTTTTTGAAGATATCGTTATCGGCTCTGAAACTGACAGAACGGAGCCTTAGGAGTTGTTTCCGTAAATGGATAGAATAAAACGCAGGATAATATGCGCAGTTACAGGAGTGGCTTTCATGACAGCGGCGGCGGTCGGAGCCTTCTTTTTCTCCACCGCAAAGGTCAACAAGGCTAAGTACCCTGTTTTCGGCGTTGACGTCTCCAACTATCAGGGAGACATTGACTGGAAGGAGCTTGAGAGCCAGAACGTCTCTTTCGCCTTTATCAAGGCTACCGAGGGAAGCGGTCACACAGACGAGTCCGTCCGCCGAAATCTTGACAGAGCCAAGGATACGGGCATAAGGGTGTCGGCTTACCACTTCTTCAGCTTCGACAGCGCAGGCGAGACTCAGGCGGATAACTTCATTGCCGCCGTGGGCAGGGACGAGATAGATATGCCTCCCGTTATCGATATAGAGTACTACGCCGACAAGCGCTCAAACAAGCCCTCTCTTGAGGAGACCGAGGCTATACTCAAGCCCCTCCTTGAACGGCTGGAGGCTTACTACGGCGTAAAGCCCATAATCTACAGCACCCTCCCCGTCTATTGCAGATATGTCAGGAAGGACTTCTCCGACTATCCCCTGTGGATAAGGAGCGTCAGCTGTGAGCCCGACCTGCTGGACTGGACCTTCTGGCAGTACAGCGACAAGGGTACTCTTACAGGCTATAACGGCGAAGAGGAGCACATCGACCTCAACGTGTACAACGGCTCTGTCGAGGATTTTGACAGGCAGTTCGCCAAGGTATCAAGGAAGGCAGAGCTGACAGACAGCGCCGAGGACCAAGGAAAGGATTAAAAGTGAGACCATTCTATTTAAAAGCACCCGTCAAGGACTATATATGGGGCGGAACAAGACTCAGAGAGCTTTTCGGCAAGGAGGGCGGTGAACGCCTGGCTGAGAGCTGGGAGCTGAGCTGCCACCCTGACGGTGAATGTTATATCAGCGGCGGAGAATTCGACGGCATGAAGCTCAGCGACTTCGTAAAGGAGCACCCTGAGACTGTCGGCTCGGGCTTTAAGAGCGGAGACAGCTTCCCCGTGCTGGTGAAGCTCATCGACGCCAAGAACGACCTGTCAGTGCAGGTCCACCCCGACGATGAATACGCCCATAAATACGAAAACGACAACGGCAAGACCGAGATGTGGTACGTAATTGACGCCGCTCCCGACTCAGAGCTCATCTACGGCTTCAGCGAGGAGCTCAGCAAGGAAGACTTCCGCAAAGCCATTGAGGACAATACCCTCATGGAGAAGCTCCGCCGGGTTCCCGTTAAGCAGGGGGACGTTTTCTTCATCGAGCCGGGCACTCTCCACGCCATCGGCAAGGGCATTCTCATTGCGGAGATACAGCAGAGCTCCAACGTCACCTACCGCGTCTATGACTACGGCAGGCTTGGGGCTGACGGAAAGCCCCGTCCACTGCACATTGAAAAGGCTCTTGAGGTCACAAATACCAAGCCCCTTGACCCGGAAAGACCCGTTTACAGTCTTGAGCTGGACGGCGTTGTGACTCAGCTTCTGGCGGACTGCAAATACTTCAACGTAAACCGCCACAGGCTCATAAAGGAGCTGGAGCTTTACGCGGATAAGAACTCTTTCGCCCATGTTCTCATGATAGGCGGAAGCGGCGGTGAGCTTGTCGCCGATAACTACAGGCTGGAACTTACTATGGGCTCAAGCGTTTTCGTTCCCGCAGGAACAGGCGCATTTGCTATAAAAGGAAATTGTGATGTCATCGTCACGACTATCCAATAAGGAGGATATAAAATGAAATATTACGTAGGAATCGACCTCGGAGGAACCAACATCGTTGCAGGTGTTGTTGACGAGGAATACAACATCATCGCTAAGGCAAGCACAAAGACAAACTGCCCCAGACCAGAAAAGGAAATTGCCGATGATATGGCAAGAATGGCAATAGAGGCTGTCAAGAACGCAAAGCTCACCATGGATCAGATCGAGTGGATCGGCGTGGGTACTCCCGGTATCGCAAACAGCGAGACAGGTATCATCGAGTACTCAAACAACCTGGGCTTCAAGGACACTCCCATGGTGAAGTACATACAGGAAACCATCGACAAGCCCGTTTTCATAGAGAATGACGCCAATGCAGCTGCTTACGGCGAGTTCGTGGCAGGTGCTGCAAAGGGCGCAAAGAACGCTGTATGTATCACTCTCGGCACAGGCGTAGGCGGCGGAATCATCATCGACGGCAGGATCTACTCAGGCTCAAACTTCGCAGGCGCTGAGATCGGTCACACTGTTATCGAAGTTGACGGCGCACAGTGCTCCTGCGGCAGAAAGGGCTGCTTCGAGGCTTATTCCTCAGCAACAGGTCTTATCCGCATGACAAAGGAAGCTATCGCAGAGCACCCCGACTGCATCATGGCTCAGTCCGAGAAGGAAAAGGGCAAGGTTACTGCACGCACATCATTTGACTGCATGAGAGCAGGCGACAAGTACGCAAAGGCTGTTGTTGACAAGTACATCAAGTACCTTGCAGCAGGTATCACCAATACCATCAACATCTTCCAGCCCGATATACTCTGTATCGGCGGCGGCGTATGCAACGAGGGCGATCCTCTCCTCCTGCCTATGAAGGAGCTTGTTGCCAAGGAAGTCTACACACGCAACTCGCCTAAGAATACCGAGATCGTTATTGCCAAGCTTGGCAACGATGCAGGTATCATCGGTGCAGCATTCCTCGGACGCGCTAATCAGTAATTAGTGAGTAGTGAGTAGCGAGTAGTTATTAGCTATTAGTGCATAGTGCTTAGTGGGGCGCCTTTTTGGCGCCCTTGCTATTTGCTCTATTATGTGTTATAATTGCAGTAAATAAGCCCGAGAGCGTTTCGGTCACAGCTTTCGGGCTCGTTTAATATACACACATCACGTTGATTATCAAGTTTTGCGCGGACGGGAACTGGCTTTCCCCCTTCTCCCTTTCTCTCTTCCTTCCTTTCGCCATTCATTCAATGATTTAATGCGATAAAGCGCACTGACTGCATTCAAGAGGCAAGAGAAGAAAGAGATATACATTGTCTCTGTTACGGAAGTGGCTATGCATAAAAAGAGGCGCCCCTGAGGACGCCCCTTACAATTACTTTATCATCACGGTCGAAGTTGCGCGGACGACCATTGGTCGTCCCTACAAGCTAACGGCTAAAGGCTAAAAACTTATTTCGCCATATTGCGGTACTGGTTGGGTGTTACACCGACTGTGGCAAGGAACTGGCGCAGGAAGTACTTGCTGTCCACATAGCCGCACTGCTCCGCTATCTCCGCCATGCTCAGCGGTGTTACCGTCAGGCAGTAGGTCGCCTTTGCCATTCTCGCGTTTATGCAGTCCTTATGTATACTTACCCCGAAGCACTTCTTGTACACCTCGCGAAGATGACCTGCGCTGTAGGGATAGAGCTTCTGGAGCTTCTCCGACTCAAAGCTGTCCTGGGGGTTGCTGTAGATATAGCTTCTGATATGGAGCATATCATCATAGTGGGGACGCATACGCATCTCCATCTTCTCACGCTGGCGCTCCGCAAGAATATCCGTACACATTCCCGTAAGCTTGCTGTATGACTTCTCACTGCACTTCACAGCCGCGCAGACAAATGAGTCTATGCCGTACTGGTCGGTGTACACGGTGTGCTGGAGCATTATGGACTCAAGCCTGCTCTCAAGGAGAGCGGGGTCCGTATCGCCCTGTATTATGCAGGCGAAGGTATTGTCGTTGACTCTGCCGCAGATGTCGCTGCTTCCGCAGAACTGTGTAACAGCCTCGGCGGCGTCCATTATTGCAGGTATCTTGCCGCTGAGCTCATAGAAGCCTGCGTTGGAGATACCTATCCTCATCATCACAAGGCAGTTCTCCTGTTTTTCGATGTCGATGGAGTGATATGCCTTTCTCATGCCCGTTTCGTTGTACATTCCCGTGAGAGTATCACGGAGATCGGAGAGGTTCTGGCACTGGGTGAGATACTGTATATCGTTCTTCATGCGCAGGAACTCAAGACCGTTTGACACGGACTTCAGCCAGTTGCGGTAGATGTCATCATAGGTGTCGGGGTCATGGTACTTCAGCACCAGATGACCGAAGAGCCTGTCGTTGAAGAACAGCGGATTGAAATAGTACACCGCAGGTTCAAAGTTCTTGGCAAGCAGTGCTGAGAAGTTATACTTCTGCATATCGAAGGGAGTTCTGTCCTCCCAGCTCACCATGCTCTGGCATGAGAGAATATCCGTAAGCTCAGCGTCACTGTCATACCAGTTCTTGTAAAGGCAGAGGTAGAAGCTCTGAATGCCTCTTACCTGCCAGTGAAAGGTTCCGCATATATCCACGAATTCGTTGAGGGTCCTGCACTCCGTCAGCTTCTGGTCGAGGGGGTTGAACAGGTTCCAGTTGTCGTATTCCTTCTTTACTCTGGCGCTTTTCAGCTCCTGTGTATAGAGCTTGCAATCCATTCCGCAGGAGCAGCTTGTGCCGCATATCATCTCGCCCCTTGGCGGAGAGAACAGGAATTCGCGCTTTTTAAGGCGGCTGTAGACCATATTTGCGGCGTCCTCGCCTATTGCCTCGCGGTTTCTCTTATAAGTAGTAAGTAAAGGCTGGTGCATGAAACGGTCGCCCACGAATTCATAGCCCACAACGGTAACGTCATCTGGTACCTTTATGCCCAGCTCATCGAATTTGTCGATAAGACCGTAAGCCATATAGTCGTTGGCGCAGACCACTGCCTGAGGCAGCTTCAGCTCGCCCTTGTGATAGCGCTCGGCAAGCTCCTCGCCTGAGTTTATCCAGAAGTTTCCGAAGTGAACACGCTTCTCATCGAACTCTATGCCGTGCTTCTCCAGCGATTTGCGGTAGCCGCTGACACGGAGATTAGACGCCTCTATGAAGTCATAGCCCGTGATAATGTCTATCTCGGTAAAGCCGTGCTTTTCCACAAGGTGGTCTGTAATGTCCTCAATGTCGTTCTCGTCGCTGGTATTGATGAATGTACAGTGCGGAAGGTCCATTTCGGGGAGATAGGTCCCTACAACAACGATAGGGATATTCTTTTTTGAGAGATGATCGGCGATCATCTTTCTGAGCTCCTCATTGACAAATGATTCCGAGATAACTATAAGCCCGTCAAGCTCGTCGGAGAGGATAAGGTCGTATATCCTGTTTTCACAGAAAAGCTCCTTCTCCTTGACATTGGGGTTGTAGTTATTGGAAAAAATAATGGTGTCTATGCCTACGCACTGATCAAATCTTGCAATTCCCTTTATGATCTGGCGCTGTTCGATGCTGTTAGCCTCTGCAGCAACTACGCCGAAGATCATTCTCTTTTTCTTGATCAAGTTTTCCACCCCTGTAATAATGCTGCGGCTGACCCGGGGCTCTGTTTTCTGCCAAGCCCGTTCTGCATTTTTCCCCCGGTCAACCTATACCCAATAGAAATCAACTTCATTATACATTATTTATTCAAAATTGTCAATGAACTTTTCTGCGTTTTTTCCACCAAAACCGCATTTTTAACAGTTTAATATTTTTATACCGTTATAACGTACAATCAGCGACTGTTTGCTTTGTTTAATTTGCTGATTTTTTGTGCTTTGTGCAGCAATCAGAGCTCTCTCAGACACTTATGTTATGAATTCGAATTCAAAGGAGGGATTCGCATGAACGACTACTCAGCAGACGTCAGGCTCGCCCGAGACGGGAATACCGAGGCCTTTGCAAGACTTTACTCAACTGTATATGAGGATCTCTATCATATAGCGCTGTACAGTCTGCGGTCTCCCGATGACGCTGCGGACACTGTCAGCGACACCGTACTGGACGCGTTCTGCTCAATAAAAAAGCTCAGGGACCCGAAGAAGTTCCGGAGCTGGATAATGACAATACTGGCTGCAAAAATAAAAAGGAAGCAGCTGACCTATTATGCTCCTGCCGAGGAGCTGGACAGCGGCTCTCCCCTTGCGGACGGCTTCGACTTTGAATCCGTTGAGCTGAGGGAGGCTGTGGGAAGGCTTGACGATGAATCAAGACTCATGCTTTCCATGTCGGTCCTGGGCGGCTACACCAGTGACGAGATCTCATCGGTCTGCAGTATCAAGGCAGGCACCGTAAGATCAAAGCTGGCAAGGATCAAGGAGAGGCTCAGGCTTGAGCTCACTCCCGAATTATGAAAGCGAAAGGAGAATGTTTATGAACAATGATGATAAGCTCAGAGAGCAGCTGAAGTCAGAGCCCGTTCCCGACAGGCTCAGTCCCGAAAACATAAAGAAAATGCTGGACGAACAGGCTCCAAAGAAAAAGAGAAGCGGTATCTCCGTTGCAGGAAGGATAACCGCAGCAGCGGCTGCCTGCGCCGTTATAGGCGGAACTGCCGCATACACCATGAACAACGGAAAGATAAATAGAAAGAGCGATAGCGCTCTCATCAAGGAGGGAAGCGCTGTTACCACACCCGAGGGCACTACCACGGCTCCCGAGCAGGAGCTGAAAAAGCTGGAAAGCTATATGAGCGGCGCCAAGGACTATGAGCAGGTATACACCATGTTCAAGGACGCTGCCGACAGAGCCGAAAAGCAGCGCAAGCTTCAGGAAAAGAGAAACCGCTACAAGAATGATGTGGTCTATGAAGCTGTGGCGGAAGAAGAGGCTGACTTCGCACCCAACGACGAAAAGAGCTTCACCGCAGACACCGCAGTAGGCGGCACTGTAAGCGGATTGGATTCCCCTCTTGCTCCTGCAACCAACTCTGACATCACTCCCGGTGTTGAGCCGTATATCGAGCCTGATACCGAGCCTGCGACTGAACCAAATGCGGAACCCGCCACTGAACCTGTTACAGAACCCGACACTGAACCTGCGACTGAGCCTGATACAGAACCAGCCACAGAGCCCGATGAGGAGACTCCCGAGCACTCCGACACCTACCATCAGGAGCAGAACGTCCTTGAGGCTGACATCGTAAAGACCGACGGCAAGCACATTTATTATATATGCTCTCCCAATGACGAGGAATATATAAACCACCCCACACTGAGAGTTGCCGATGTAAAGGACGGCGAGTTCACAGGAAACTATTCCGTTGACATCAGGAATGACATAGCTCCCGATGCAGATCCCTATCAGATAAGCATTTCGGATATGTATGTCTACAACGATATGATAGTTGTCATCGGAACCAACAACGACTCTGCGTATTTAAATTCCAATTTCGCAACAAGAACGGCTCAGCGCAGCGGTTCTACCTTCGCGGCATTCTACACCACAGGCGACGAGCCTCAGCTCATAGACGTATACTCTCAGGACGGCTATTACAGTGACGTCAGGATCTCTCCCGACGGCTATATGCTCCTTATCACCAATTACTCCACCTGCTACTTCAACGAGCTGACGGATAAGAACGAGCCCATCAATTATGTTCCCTGCTGCGGCATGAGCGATGATTGTGAAATTCTTCCTCCCGAGGATATACTCCTTCCCGAGGGGGGCTTCGGCACAAGCGACTGGCTGTCATACTCTGTTGTGGGCAGCATAGACCTTAATGAGAGCGGTGCTCCCTCGGTACACGACACAAAGACACTTGCAGGCTATTCGGGCAGCATCTACTGCTCAGCAGATAACCTCTATACCGCAGCGGGACGCTGGGACGTAGGCAACGTCACCGACATCACCCGTATCTCTGTAAGCGGCGGAGACATTGTCCCCATGGCAAGCGGCGTTATCAACGGCTCAGTCAAGGACCAGTTCTCCATGAGCGAGTATGACGGCTACTTCCGCGTGGCTGCTACCTACACCGAGACAGAGGAAGTCTTCCACAGATATGATGAGGACATCAATGACGGCTTCTTCACAAGCATATTCAAGGGCATAGTCAGTGACGAGGAAGACGGCTATTACAGCTATGACGTAAAGGGCACCGACACCAGAGTATACGTCCTGGATATGGACCTTAACCTGGTGGGCAGCGTTGAGGGGCTGGGCGAGGGCGAGCAGCTCAAGTCCGCAAGCTTCAGCGGAAATATGGCTTATGTAGTCACATTCCGCCAGACAGACCCCCTCTACGCAGTTGACCTCAGTGAACCCACGGCTCCTGTTGTACTGGACGAGTTCAAGATAAACGGCTTCAGCACCTATATGCAGAGCTGGGGCGAGGGACTCCTCTTCGGCTTCGGTCAGGACGCCAATGACTCAGGCAGGATAACAGGCGTAAGAATGACCATGTTCGACAACTCCGACCCCAACGACCTGAAGGCGGCTGACGTCTATACCTGGAACAACATCTACTACGACGAATACTACACAGGCACAGAATTCTCATCAACAGCCGTATGGAACAGAAAGGCTCTCCTGATAGCTCCCGAAAAGAACCTCATAGGTGTTCCGATCAATATCTTTGAGGAAGATCCGTCTGACGAAATATATGACCCGACAAACACCACAAAGTACGAGTTCTTCAGTTTCGAGGACGGCAGCTTCGTACACAAGGGCGAGATCTCCGATACATTCAGCGATGTTGATACCACAGGTTTCTTTGAATACAACAGAGCCCTCTATATAGGCGACTACGTTTACGTCCTCTCCGACAAGAAGTTCGTATCGGCTGACATTGAGACCCTGGAGATAACCGACGAGCTCACATTTGAAACTCCGATGTACGACCAGTCATATTAAGCAGCTTTGCTCCGACACATGATATAGTCTGATATAAAAACAAGCCATAGCGCTTCCTGCAAATGCAGCGGAAGTGCTATGGCTTTTAATTATGTATTTCTCATTGAAAGGCTTTGAAGATCTCCGCAAAAAGCGCGAAGCAAAGCGGTATAACGAACATGAGACACGGGAATACGAATATTGCCGCAAGTCCCAGTATCAGATAGACCTTTCCGCTCTTCGGGTGACCTCCTCCGAGACTGATACCTCCATAGATAATACCGAATATGGGTATCAGGATAGATACAACCACCAGCGCCGCATTGACCTGATCGGGTCCGTTCATGGTGAACTGCCCGGGACCTCCGACAGGACGCCTTGTATAAGCGTCGTTTCTGTTCCTGTTTTCCAGGAATGAATCACAGTAAGGGCACTTTACATCATTTTCGTATACAGATGCTCCACAGTGAGGACAAGTCATTGAACATAACTCCTTTCATCGGTTTGCGGCGGCAAAAAAGTCCACCAGAATAAAGAATACAATCAGAAGCACCTCGGCTGCGAAAGCGATGCCTGCTGCCAGCAGATAGGCTTTTCCCGCACGCTTCTCGCCGTTTCCGAGGCATACCGAGCCGTAGATGACACCTACCAGCGGTACTAATACCGCAAGTATCACCAGCATCACCTCGGGAGCCTCGTTGGTCGGGTCATAGGGCTGCCAGCCCGAACGATAGGGCGGCTGATTTATATTCGGCGGAGGGTAATTCCTCTGAGGCGGCGGAGGAGGAGGATAATTGCCTCCCGGCGGGGGATAGTTTCCCTGTGAGGGCGGATACTGCCTGTATCGCCTCATGTATACAGGATCGGGAGTTCCGCAGAAGGGACAGGTGGGCATCATTCCGCTGAGCTCTGAACCGCAGGTCTCGCATTTCATATTCCTTCCCCCTTATCTTACAAAGATATAAGCTGTATAGCCTGCATAGACTGCAAGCATGAGAGCTCCGTGCCAGCGGAGCATTTTCTTTTTCGGCATACACAGCAGCAGTACCATTACGCTCATGGCGATGAGGACTGCCGTGTCTATGGAGTTCTGCATGGTAAACGCCATAGGTGAAATAGTGGCTGCTATACCAAGCACGAACAGTATATTGAATATGTTGGAGCCCACAACGTTGCCCAGTGCCATGTCCACCTCGCCCTTTCTTGCCGCGACTACAGAGGTCACAAGCTCGGGGAGACTGGTTCCCAGGGCGACTATGGTCATGCCGATGATGTTGTCGGAAACACCGAAGGAACGAGCTATATCCGAAGCCCCGTCAACTACCATCTTTCCGCCCACAGCTATGGCAGCACCGCCGCCAACTATGCACAGCAGGCATTTCCACACGGGCATCATCTTGTATTCATCTTCCTCCGGGACCTCACCCGCAGCACGGGCTTTTTTGGCTGAGCTTATCATCATATAGAGGAAAACCGCGAACAGTGCAAGGAGTATCACTCCGCCCCAGCGCTGAACAACTCCCGTAAATGCGCCGAGAGCCAGAAGCGCACCGGCTGCCAGCACGGAAAAGGGTATGTCCTTTTTCAGGGTGTCCTTGCCCACAGCCATGGGGCACAGCACCGCACAGACTCCACAGACCACCATGAGGTTGAATATGTTGGAGCCCACGGCGTTGCTTATGGCAAGGTCGTTCTTCCCCAACAGCGAGGCACTGACGCTGACCGAGGTCTCGGGCAGGCTTGTACCCATTGCAACTATGGTCATTCCGATTATGAGTGAGGGCACCTTCAGCCGCTTTGCAACAGCCGAGCTTCCGTCAACAAAGAAGTCGGCACCCTTGATGAGCAGGATAAATCCCACTATCAGCAATAAATATTTTACCATTATCCTTTCGATCCGTCCTTTACATTCAAGTTCTTATGAACCTGTAACAAGTTCTCTTGTCTTAATCGCTTATATTATTATATCACATTTCCCTCGGTTTTGCAATACCCTCTGACAGTCTTACCAAAAAATTAACATATATTTGACAAATCAGCGCATTTTCTCCTAAAAATGATATTTGACGTAAAAATATCAATTTTTGCCTTGAATTACCTCTCTATTTGTGCTATAATTCGATTTAGTGCGTTTTTACCTTTTTAATAGGGAAGCAAATATTGCGGCACTGCCGCACTTTTTCGGAGGTATATATGTCAGCAGCACAGATCTTTGCCATCGTTATCTTCGTCGGGATGTTCATCATGATAGTCCTGGACAAGATCGAAAGGCACTATGTCACCCTCGGCAGCGGCCTACTGACCCTGGTCGTGGTATTCGGTATTTGTATGCGCAGCGGAAGCGCTGTTATGGACACCCTCGCCCTCAAGGGCTTTATTACCAAGGACTTCTGGTATCAGGTCACCGAGAGTGAAAGCAAGGGCATCAACTGGGCGACTATCATCTTCATCGCAGGCATGATGGTCATGGTGGAAGGCATGGCTAAGGCTGGCTTCTTCCGCTGGCTCTGTATGAAGATAGCCTACCTTGTAAAGTGCAAAACAGTACCCATATTCATTACATTCATGGTAATGTCCGCGGTGCTCTCCATGTTCATCGACAGTATCACCGTTATCATGTTCCTGGCGGCTGTAACTATTGAGCTGGCTTCACTGCTGAAGTTCAATCCTGTCCCCATGATACTCTCGGAGATCTTCTGCGCTAACCTCGGCGGCTCAGCCACCATGTGCGGAGATCCCCCCAACATCATCATCGGTACATCGCTGGGCTTCTCATTCTTCGACTTCCTTACAAATACAGGACTCTGTGCCGCTGTCTCACTTATAGTATCCGTTGTGTTCCTCTACTTCGCCTTCCGCAAGGAGATCGCAGGCGGCAAGGGCGAGCCCGTGGATATGAGCAAGTTCCCCAAGCCCTCTGAGGCTATCACCAATAAGAAGGACTTCGTCATCAGCAGCGTCATCTTCGCTCTGGCAGTCCTCCTTCTCATCACCCACGCTACAACTCACCTCACTGTTGCTACCATAGGTCTCTTTATTGCAGCCATTACCCTTATCGCCTTCGGCAAGCACGCTCTTGAGCTCATCAAGAAGGTGGACTACAAGACTCTGCTGTTCTTCATCGGACTCTTCATCGTGGTAAGCGGTCTTGAGGAGACAGGCATACTCAAGCTCATCGCAAACTTCATCGGCGACATCAGCGACGGCAACGTAATGCTCATGATCGCGATCATTCTCTGGGTATCCGCTGTCGCAAGCGCCTTCGTGGACAATATCCCCTTCGCCGCTACCATGGTTCCTATCATTCAGAGCCTTGCCGAGACCTCCGGCGTTCCCATCTCAACTCTGGCATGGGCACTGGCTATGGGTACAGACATTGGCGGAAGCGCAACTCCCATCGGAGCCTCCGCAAACGTTGTGGGAACCTCAGTTGCACAGAAGAACGGCTATCCTATCGGCTGGGGCAGATACTGCAAGAAGATCGCTCCCGCAACAGTCATCGTTCTGGCTATATCCACCGTTTACCTCTTCGTAAGGTACCTTTGATATAGGATAAAACGTTGATTTTTTAGGAAAAAGGTGGTATAATGTATCTCAGATATATATACCGCAGAAGGAGGATCACTTATGCCACAGGTTATCATTTCAATAGGACGTGAATTCGGAAGCGGCGGAAAGGCTATTGCTGAGCAGCTGGCAAAGCGCTTCAATATCCCGATCTATGACCGCCACCTCATTACAGAGATCGCTGACAAAACAGGTCTCACACCCGAGGAGATAGAAAAGTATAACGAAAAGCCCAAGAACCACCTGCTCTCACGCAGAGTAAACGGCTACAGCAACTCCATCGAGGACAATATCGCCGAGATGCAGTTCAATTTCCTGAGAGAAAAGGCTTCAAGCGGTGAGTCCTTCGTTGTAGTGGGACGCTGCTCGGAGACAAAGCTCCGGGATTTCAAGTGTCTGGTGTCACTTTTCGTTCTTGGTGATATGAGTGAGAAGATCAAGCGCGTAATGACAGTCTATGACCTTTCCGAGGACAAAGCAAAGGCGTTCATCGACAAGAAGGACCGCAAGAGAAAGCGCTATCACAACTATCACTGCGAGGGACACTGGGGCGATTCAAGGCTCTATGACCTCAGCATCAACAGCTCCCGTCTGGGACTTGATAAGACAGTTGACCTGCTTGAGGAGTACATAAAGTCAAGAATGGGCGAATAAGCTCACAGTCCAAAACATAAGCCATAGTATTTCCGATAGAAGGAGGTACTATGGCTTTTTTAATCATAGTTTTTCTTTGCTAAATTATGATTTGAGTTTAGAGTTGAAAGTTGGGGTGTCGCCTTCGGCGACGTTATTTTAATAATGTGAGAGCAGCGAACACATTAACTCTCAACTCTCTATTTTCAACTATCAACTGAATTGAATTCCGGCAGTTCAACAAACACAACGCCCCGAAGCTTATTCGCCTCGGGGCTGATTTTATTTATTCTGCACTGGGGGTGAGTGTTTTTCTTGTGTGAAGGAGGAATTCCTGGATGAACAGGGCGTCATTGGCGGTAAGTCCCTCAGTAGCTGTGTCAACATCGCCCAGTCTCTTGCCCTCATCGGTCATATGGTGCTTGTCTGTACCCTTGAGACCGTACTTGTCGGGATTTGCAAGAGCCTGCATGATGAGGATAGCATCTGCCAGCTCAACTGTACCGTCCCCGTTGGTGTCGCCCCATAAGCTTTCAAGTGCGCCGCCCATAAGGAAGTTCACCTTGCAGTCGCCTATCTTGTAGGGCTGATCGATACCCTTCTCTGCTGCTGCATCCCAGATATTGGACCACCATACCTGCACCTCGCAGTTCTTTATGGTGTCGGGCATTTCCTTGAGGTCTACAACTACCTTGAGGTTGCCGTCAGCATCTGCATTGCCCTTCCACTCAATATTCTGCCAGTCATCAGCAGTTGTGCCGAAGCCTACTCCGCCGCCGATGGAAGCGCCTGCTGCGCCTGTGATATTGATCTCAAGCTCCTTGCCCACTGCATTCTCAGGCATTTCGGGAACAGAAACGTTCTTCTTCTGTATCTCGAACTTGTATGCAGTTGTGGTGGTAGTAGCGTTGGGGTCTGTGGTAGTCGTAGTTGTGGTAGTTGTCTTTGCGGGATCGGGAGGTGTAACGCCCTCACGATTGTAAAGGTTTGCGGGAAGCTCATCAAGAGTTACGCAGTAATCGCTCTGATACATAGCGATAGTGTCTTCCTTTGTGTTGAAGGTGGGATTTGAAAGGAAGTTGGTGGTGTCGCTTCCGCCGTCATACCATGTACAGAAGTACAGCCATGCTGCGCCCTCCTCCTGCATCTTGTCGGGAGTTGAGAAGCAGTCGTTCTCAGCCATGGAGATCATCTTTGCGCTGTCGTACTTTTCCATAAGTCCATAGAATGTGGAGGCGAAGGGACTGTCATTGTGATAGTATTTTGCGCTTCCTGTGGACCAGTCTGTGCAGCTGTACTTATCATAGCCGATGATGTCAACATAGGCATCGCCGGGGTACCAGTTCTTGGAGGTATCGAAGTTATAGCTGTTCCACTCCTAGATAAGGTTGTGGCAGTTAAGATCGTTGGTAAGGGTCTCATAGGTGTATATCCAGAGCTTCTTGTAAGCTGCAGAGCCTTCCCTGCCCCACCAGAACCATGAGCCTGTCTCACCGCCGCCGCCTTCTGCCTCGTGGAGAGGTCTCCAGATCACGGGAACGCCCTCTGCCTCAAGCTTGTTGAACTCTGCTGCGAGAGTTTTCAGAGCTGCAAGATAGTACTCATTTTCCTTGGTACCGGGAGTTGCAGCCTTGGAGGGTGAGAAATCCGTATCCTTAGCGGTATATGTGGTATTTGACCAGTCGATGCGCGAGCCGATCTTAAAGTTTTCAAAATCCTTGGGCACGTTCAGGTGGAAGGAAGCGGTAGCGATACCGTTCTTGTTCTTTACCCAGTCTATGACTCTCTTTGTGGAGCCGTCATCGCTGCCGAATGCGGGACAGCAGAAGTTTCCGTAGTCAAAGCCTCTGATAGCGGGGTAATGACCTGTGGTATCCTTCAGGTACTCGAACTCGGTCTCAAGACCGTGAGGACCGCCGCTGTAGATCTCCTGCTGACCCGAGATTATCTGCTTGCCGTAGACCTCAGCCAGATAAGCCATAAGGCTCTGGGTCTCAACGGTAGCAAGCTGGTCGCAGGGAGCGGTCTGCTTAGCCTCGATCTTTGCAGCCGCCATAGACTCTACTGTAAGGTAGTCGAACTGTGACCAGCCCCATGATTTCTCGATGGTCACGGTGTTGTCGCCTGCCTTCAGCATGATAGCGGGAACAGCGATCGCGGTGTACTCCTTGCCCTCGGGAATGCCGATAGCGCCCTGTGAAGTGCCGTTTACGCTCAGGTTCTGCTGCTTGTCGCTTCCGATACCGAATGCGTAGAATGTGAGCTTATAGGAGCCTGCTTTCTCAACATTGACTGTCAGCTCGATGGTGCCGCTCTCAGTCATTTTCAGTACGGAGCCGCCGCTGGCAGATGCGTCCTTCTCAACGGTAACATCGCCTGTTATCTTGGCGTCCTCGAACTCAATCTTCAGCGGTGCGTCCGCTGCGGTAACTGTAGCTGCACTGTATACGGCGCCGTTAAGTGCCATAGCTGCCGACATGAGTGCTGCTCCTGCCTTCCTCAGTAAATTGTTTCTCATGTTAATATCCTCCATTAAACAAAAATATCTGTACTTTAATTATAGCTCTTAGTTTAGCTAAAATCAATAAGCGTTACAAAAAGTTTATATTTCTGCACAAAAATTCGTATGCACGCACAATCTCAGCAGCTTCTCATTTGGCAATTAGCTCAAAAACAGCTTAAATTCGCTTAAATCATTATTTGAATAAACTCTGAACTTTGTGTACAATGTATTGACATATTTGCTAAAAAGGTATATAATTTCAGTAGAGTTTCGTTTACTTTGTTCATGGAGCGTGAGAAAATGACCGAATACCTGACTAACTATATGAAACGGGTCCAGGAAAGGCTGGAAAAGTGTACAGACTCAGAGGAGCTTGACAGCATACTGGCTGAGCATATGGACAAGATAGCCTTCATGCAGCACGAAAGGATAGTTCATTTCCTTGTGACCATGCTGTTCGCACTTATCCTTACCGTGTTCATCGCTGTACTGGTCTTTACCGCAAATGTCCCCCGTTCTCATACTCGTTACCATGATACTGGTGCTGCTGATGTTCTACATCAAGCACTACTACTTTCTCGAAAATACCGTGCAGAAAATGTACCGCGTATACGATGAGATACTTGCAAAACAGAAAACACTGAAGGAGTCCGATAAATGACTAAAAAAGAGATAGCGGCACTTGCGGTCAGCGAGCTTGAGAAGCTCTACCCCGATGCTGTCTGTACCCTCGATTACGAAAAGCCCTACGAGCTGCTGTTCGCCACAAGGCTGGCGGCGCAGTGCACCGACGCGAGAGTGAATATAGTCACAAAGACTCTCTTCAAGAAATACCCAAGCCTTGAGGCATTCGCAGAGGCTGACCTTGCAGAGCTTGAGCAGGACGTGAAGCCCTGCGGATTTTACCGCAACAAAGCCAAGAGCCTCAAGGAAATGGCAGGTCAGCTCATCAACGACTTCGGCGGAGTTGTCCCCGATACCATGGAAAAGCTCCTCTCCCTTTCGGGAGTGGGCAGAAAAACCGCCAACCTTATAATGGGCGACGTCTACGGCAAGCCTGCCATGGTCACCGACACCCACTGTATCCGTATCACGGGCAGGCTGGGGCTTACCAAAAACAAGGAGCCCGGCAAGGTGGAAAAGGACCTTGTGAAGCTTATCCCCCCCGAGGTCTCATCGGATTTCTGCCACAGAACAGTGGAATTCGGCAGGGATATATGCGCGGCAAGAAAGCCGAAGTGCGGGGAATGTCCCCTGAATTACTTCTGCAAATACTATCAGTCAGCTCAGAAATAAAATAGTTCTTGCTTCCCGTCACTGCGGCGGGAGTATGAAAGGATCGATATAAATGGTTTTTAACTTCAAGCTCAGCACTCCCGCTGAGGGACTTGTGGATATAACAAGGGAGGTCAGTGAAGCCGTCAAGGAAAGCGGCGTTCTGGAGGGCGTATGTATCATATTCTGCCCCCACACCACTGCGGCTATCACTATAAACGAGAACGCAGACCCCGATGTACAGACCGACTTCATCAAGGGCATGAATAAGTTTTTCCCCGACCTCCAGAGCTTCAGACACGCCGAGGGCAATTCCGATGCCCACATAAAATCCTCTGCCGTAGGTGCCAGCGAGACCGTGATAATCACAGGGGGCAAGCTCCTTCTGGGCACATGGCAGGACATCTACTTCTGCGAATTCGACGGCCCCAGAACAAGAAAATTCTACGTTAAGGTCATAGGAGACAGATAATATGGATAATATCGAAAAGCTAGCGGATATAGTCAGAAATTCTCACAGTATAGTATTCTTCGGCGGCGCAGGAGTCTCCACGGAAAGCGGTATCCCAGATTTCCGCAGCGTTGACGGTCTTTACAGTCAGCAGTGGGACTATCCACCCGAGACTATCCTCAGCCACACCTTCTTCATGGAGAAGACCGAGGAGTTCTACCGCTTTTACAGAGCGAAAATACTCTGTCTGGACGCAAAGCCCAATGCCGCTCACTTAAAGCTGGCTCAGCTTGAGGCAGAGGGCAAGCTCACCGCCGTAGTGACCCAGAATATAGACGGGCTACACCAGGCGGCAGGCAGTAAAAAGGTCTATGAGCTCCACGGAAGCGTACTCCGCAACTACTGCACCAAGTGCGGAAAGTTCCACGATGTGCAGTATATCGTGAACTCTCAGGGCGTGCCAAAATGCGAGTGCGGCGGCACAGTCAAGCCCGATGTGGTGCTCTATGAGGAGGCTCTCGACGACAGCACCGTAAGCGGAGCTGTCAACGCCATCGCTTCTGCCGATACCCTTATCATCGGCGGAACATCACTCAACGTCTACCCCGCAGCAGGTCTTATCCGCTATTTCAAGGGAAAAGACCTTGTCATCATAAATATGGCGCCTACCCCAATGGACAGAAATGCCGACCTTCTCATCTGCGACAGAATAGGAGAAGTCTTTTCACGGATCTAGGAGGCTATGCCATGAAACGACTGACATCAGCCGCTTTATCAACCCTCTTACTGGCTGGCTGCGGTGCGGGCGCAAAAGCTCCCCAGACCCCGCAGCCTCCAACCAAACAAAGCTTTACGGAGATCGTAAATTCAGATACACCCTCTGATTCTGCCCAAAATAGCAGTATCATCTATCGCGAAAGACTGTACAGCGCAGATTCCTACACCAAGTCAGACCTTATCATACAGTCCGACGGAAAGGTCTGGTGCGGCTTCTATATGCACAACGAAGGTACCATCGACCAAAACGGCGACCTGTGGACCTCAGATAATGAATGCCTCACGGACTACAAGCTGGACGATGACCGCTGGCTGGAGGCTCAGCTTTCGGAAACTTCCGATGACGACTTCATGCTGTTTGGCGACACCTTCGACCTGGCTCAGCTGGAGGGCGATGACCTGTCACTGCTGACGGAGTCGGTCTCTCAATGTGAACCGCTGAGCACATACAAGGAGACGGAGCTCCCTCCCGGGGGACGGACTGATGACGGCAAGGTCAACACCGTTGATCTCATCATCGGCGGAAAGATCTGCCGGGTCTACATGAGCGCCGACGCATACACAAGCCACACTCAGGACCCCCACGGCTGTGCCGCCGTTGTGCTGGTACACAGCTCGGACTACTATGAGCGCTGGCGGGAGCTGTGCAGCCAATACCTTGTCCCTTACGTTTCATGACGTGATTATATGTAACGAAAAAGCCCGCGGCTGTCTATGGCAGCTCACAGGCTTTACGTTTTGTCCGATGTAAACGCACATATTGCGGGGGTGGAACGCCATCCCTGCAACGTGCAATTCTTTCACGGGCGGCGGAACGCCGCCCCTACTAAGCACTATGCACTAATCACTAACAGCTTATTCACTGCTTATTCTCAAGGGATTTCTTGAAGTCGATGAACTCCTCATAGGTTCCCTGTCTGTCAAGGCAGCCTGTGGGAAGTATCTCGATTATGCGGTTGGCAGTGGTCTGCATTATCTCGTGGTCGTGAGAAGCCAGCAGAACTACGCCCTTGAAGTTGATAAGGCTGTTGTTGACTGCGGTAATGCTCTCAAGGTCAAGGTGGTTTGTAGGACAGTCAAGCACCAGCACGTTTGAGCCGAAAAGCATCATGCGCGAGAACATACATCTCACCTTTTCGCCTCCCGAAAGCACGTTTACAGGCTTGTACACGTCGTCCCCCGAGAACAGCATACGTCCCAGGAATCCGCGGAGATAGGTCTCGGTCTCGTCCTTTACGGAATACTGTCTTATCCAGTCAAGTATGGACAGCTCGCAGCCGTTGAAATAGTCGGAATTGTCAACAGGCATATACGATGTAGTCACGGAAACGCCCCATTTGAAGCTTCCCGAGTCGGGCTGCTCCTCCTCCATAAGTATCTTGAACAGCATGGTGATAGCCTGCTCGCTCTCACCCACAAAGGCTACCTTGTCGTTCCTGCCCAGAGTGAAGCTTACGTTGTCAAGGAGCTTTACTCCGTCAACTGTCTTGGTAAGCCCCTCTACCTGAAGTATGTCCTTGCCCAGTTCTCTGTCCATGTCGAAGCCGATGAACGGGTATCTTCTGCTTGATGCAGGAAGCTCCTCAACGGTCAGCTTCTCGATGAGCTTACGGCGTGATGTTGCCTGATTGGACTTGGATTTATTTGCCGAGAACCTTGCGATGAAGTCCTTCAGCTCCTTTATCTTCTCCTCGTTCTTCTTGTTCTGCTGCTTTATCATGCGCTGAATGAGCTGGCTGGACTCGTACCAGAACTCATAGTTGCCCACATACATCTTGATCTTGTTGTAGTCTATATCAACGATGTGGGTGCAGACGTTGTTGAGGAAGTGACGGTCATGGGATACAACGATGACTGTACCGAAGTACTCCGAGAGAAACTCCTCCAGCCAGCGTACTGCGTCTATGTCAAGGTGGTTGGTAGGCTCGTCAAGAAGGATTATATCGGGGTTGCCGAAAAGCGCCTGTGCCAGCAGCACCTTTACCTTCTCGTTACCCGAAAGTGTGGACATCTGGGAATAGAGTATATCCTCGGAAAGTCCCAGTCCCTGTATGAGCTTTGAGGCGTCGGACTCTGCCTCCCAGCCGTTGAGCTCGGCAAATTCACCCTCCAGCTCGGAAGCCTTGACGCCGTCCTCCTCGGAGAAATCCTCCTTTGCATAGAGGGCGTCCTTCTCCTGCATTATCTGGTAAAGGCGGGCGTTGCCCATGATCACGGTATCCAGGACAGTATACTCGTCATAAGCGAAGTGGTCCTGCTTGAGGACGCTGAGACGCTCCTCCTTGGGCATTACTACCTCACCGGAGGCAGGCTCAAGGTCTCCGCAGAGTACGCGGAGAAATGTGGACTTTCCTGCGCCGTTTGCGCCGATGACACCGTAGCAGTTGCCGTTGGTGAATTTAAGATTTACGTTTTTGAAAAGCGTCGAGCCGCCGAACTGGACGCTGACATTGCTGACTGTTATCATAGTACCTCCGTTAGTTCTGATAAGACAGAAATAAAGCCCTCCCGCTCGGAGAGGGCTTTAGTGCTTTATCTTTGATTAATACATACCGCCTGCGGGCATTGCGGGTGCAGCGGGAGCATCCTCCTTGATGTCTGCTACAAGGCTCTCTGTGGTGAGTACCATAGATGCAACAGAAGCTGCGTTCTGGAGTGCGCTTCTTGTTACCTTTGTAGGATCAACTATACCTGCGGGGATCATATCTGTGTATACCTCGTTGTATGCGTCGAAGCCGTAGCCTACCTTGCGTGAACGAACGATCTTGTCAACGATAACGCTGCCCTCAAGACCTGCGTTCTCAGCGATCTGACGAACAGGAGCCTCAAGTGCCTTGAGGATTATCTTTGCGCCTGTCTTCTCGTCGCCCTCAAGTGTGGGGATGAGTTTGTTTACTGCGGGCATAGCGTTTACAAATGCTGTACCGCCGCCTGCTACGATACCCTCTTCAACAGCTGCCTTTGTAGCTGCAAGAGCGTCCTCGATACGGAGCTTCTTCTCCTTCATCTCGATCTCAGTAGCTGCGCCGACCTTGATAACTGCAACACCGCCTGCAAGCTTTGCAAGTCTCTCCTGGAGCTTCTCGCGGTCGAAGTCAGATGTTGTGGTCTCGATAGCTGCACGGATCTGGTGTACTCTTGACTGGATAGCCTTCTTGTCGCCTGCGCCGTCAACGATGATGGTGTTCTCCTTCTGGATAACAACCTGCTTAGCCTGACCGAGCTGGTCGATAGTGGTCTCAGAAAGCTCAAGACCCAGCTCAGAAGAAATTACCTCGCCGCCTGTGAGAACTGCGATGTCCTTGAGCATCTCCTTACGTCTGTCGCCGAAACCGGGAGCCTTTACTGCTGCGACCTTGAATGTGCCGCGGAGGTTGTTGAGAATGATAGTTGTAAGAGCCTCGCCCTCAACGTCCTCAGCAATGATGACCAGCTTCTTGCCCATCTTCACGATCTGCTCGAGAAGGGGAAGTATCTCCTGGATAGATGAGATCTTCTTATCTGTGATAAGAACGAAAGCGTCATCGTAAACAGCTTCCATCTTGTCTGTATCTGTAACCATGTAGGGTGAGATGTAGCCTCTGTCGAACTGCATACCCTCTACTACCTCGCTGTAGGTCTCGGCAGTCTTGCTCTCCTCGATAGTGATAACGCCGTCAGCAGTTACCTTCTCCATAGCCTCTGCAATGAGCTTGCCCACGTTCTCATCAGCTGATGAAACTGTACCTACTCTTGCGATGTCCTCGCTGCCCTGAACAGCCTTTGAGTTGTCAACGATAGCCTTTACAGCAGCGTCAACAGCCTTTGCGATACCCTTCTTGAGCACCATGGGGTTAGCGCCTGCTGCGATGTTCTTCATACCCTCGCGGACGATAGTCTGTGCGAGAAGTGTAGCTGTTGTTGTACCGTCACCTGCTGCATCGTTGGTCTTTGTAGCAACTTCCTTGACCAGCTGAGCGCCCATGTTCTCGAAAGCGTCCTCAAGCTCGATGTCCTTGGCGATAGTAACACCGTCGTTTGTGATAAGGGGAGCGCCGAACTTCTTGTCAAGAACAACGTTCCTGCCCTTGGGTCCCATTGTTATCCTAACTGTATCAGCAAGCTTGTCGATACCTGCCTGAAGTGACTTTCTTGCGTCTTCGCCGTACTTTATATCCTTAGCCATAGTTATCTGCTCCTTTATAATTAATGTTTACCGGGCTATCAGCCTTCAGCCTTTAGCCCTTAGCCTGTGGTGTCCCTTCGGGACATATTCTAATATCATTGCGCCAGCGATACCATTAGCTGATAGCTAACGGCTTTATTTTACTGTTGCGAGGATGTCTTCCATCTTTACGATGATGTATTCCTCTCCCTCAAGCTTTACATTCGTTCCCGAATACTTGGAGATGAGCACCTTGTCGCCCTTCTTTACCTCCATTTTTATGTCAGAAGTTCCGGGGCCTACTTCAACGACCTCAGCTACCTCAGGCTTTTCCTTTGCCGATCCTGAAAGAATGATACCGCTCTTGGTAGTCTCCTCAGCCTCGACCATTTTTACTACAACTCTGTCCTGTAAAGGTTTGATAGTCATGATATATACCTCCTGATAAATTAATATGCACATTTATGTTTAGCACTCCTTCTCTCTGAGTGCTAATTATATTTTACCACCTTTTTACAATAAATCAAGCCTTTTCAGCAAGCTTTCACAATTTTTGGCACTGTGTACAAATCTAAAGCTCTTTGGTGCAAATTTCTGTGCCGTAAGTCTCTTTTTTACCGCTGACTTCCAGCATAAGCACTACCACCATTATCATCAGCATAACCGAGGGTACGGGACTTTCCGAGCGTGTACCCTCCGTCCTGATGCTGCTCACCGCCGTGGTCTCCCCTTCCATGAACAAGGGCAGCAGTCCGCGGCAGATGATATAGCTCAGCACCGCCGCTGCTCCTCTCATTATTATAAATGGCACCAGCGACAGCTTTCCGCGGGTCACCGCAGCAAGCTGCAACAGTACACAGACGCCTCCAAATGAGGTAAGTCCGGTTATCAGGGGCAGCAGCAGCCAATCGCCGCGGGAAAATCCTGCCACATTGGTCACATCTAACAACGCGGCGATCGGCGCCTCGGCGGTCATACCGCCGAGGTAGTGGAGCTTCCGCGGAAGCTCCACTACTGCTGCCCCGGCCGCCCCGATGAAAAGCGAAGTGACCACGGAAAAGAACACTATCATTACGCAGATCTCTGCCATAGCCCTGCCGCTGCCAATAACGCAGTCAGTGAGCATTTGCGAAGATACACGAAAGCGTCGCGGAACCTCCGCAGCGAGAGCTGTCCTGCGCAATACAGGTGCCATAAGAATCGCAAGCACCGCATTTGCGGACATCGTTGATGCCAGTATCAGCAGTCCTGCCCGACGGGAGCCGTAAAGCTGTCCCGATATGCAGCCGAATATGAATGCGGGACCTGCTCCGAAGCACAGTCCCGACAGCAGCTCTGCCCGACGCTTTGTAATGTGTCCCGAGAGATACTCGCTGCACAGCATTTTCACCCCCACGGGATAGCCTGCAACCATGCCGAAGATAAATATGGGCAGCTCCCGCCCCTCCATGCCGAAAATGGCTCTGCCAAGCCGACCTGCCCACCTCGGCACAGCCGAGGTAAGTTCGCTGCTGATGATCAGAGCTGAGGCTGTCATCATGGCAAACAGCGATGGTATGACGGTATCAAGGCAACGCCTCACGCTGTCTCTGACCGCCGCGTAAGTACACTCATTTTCAGTAAGACAGAGCAGGAAAAATACCGCCGCTGCCATAAGTCCCACCGCTTTTGCCGCCCGTTTCTTCATAATCATCACCCCATAAATCATATTATTGGAAGTGAAAAAATATACAGGAGTGACGCTTATGTTTGAATGGCTGTCAGAGCTTGCCCGCGAGAAGCTGTACCTGAGCACAGGTATACACATTTCGGGAAATAAGGAGCTCATCATCGACAACTGCCGAAGAATAGAGGAATACGACCGGGTGTACATGAGGATAGTCGCGGGCGGTCTCACCGTGGATATAAGGGGAAATGACCTGAGAGCCTACGATTTCAGCACAGGCGGACTGGTCATCCGCGGCTGCATTGAACAGATAAGTCTTACAGAAAGGAGGAACCGCCGTGAAGCTGAGGAGAAGAATGAGGATAAACGTCAGAGGGAAGAAGCTTTATAAATTCATTAATATGCTCCATGACAGCGGTATCGGCTGTCGGCGGCAGTTCTGCAAGGGGGAGATGTTCTGCGGAGACATTTTCCGCCGGGACCTGAAAGCGGTCACTGCTATTGCCGAGGACTGCGGCGCGGAGCTGAAAGCTGCGGAATACGAAAGCTTTGGCGCAAAAATCTTCCTCTACCGCAAGCGCTTCGGGCTTTTCATCGGAGCCGTCGGAGCAGCAGCAGCACTGTTCTGGTCTTCTCAGTCCGTTGCGGTCATCGATATACAGGGCAACTCTGCCGTCAGCGACGAGGTCATACTCGCCGCCCTTGAGGAGCTGGACGTCCGTGAGGGAGCCTTTCTCCCCTGCACAGACCTGCGCTCCTGCGAGAAGGAGCTTCCCTTCCTTGTGGAGGGTATCGCCTGGGCAGGTATACGGCAGAAAGGCAACAGAATAGAGATACAGATAAGGGAAGCCGAGCCCAAGCCCCCGGTTCTCCGCACCAGGATACCCGCAAATATCTTTGCCAGCCGCGATGCCGAGATAACCGACGTCTGCATACGAAGCGGTCAGCTGCTCCGCGTTGTGGGAGACTATGTCCCCAAGGGCACTCTCCTGGTCAGCGCCGTCAGGGAGTTCTATAACGGCCATCTCTCGGTATATCACGCTATGGGCGAGATACGGGGGAAGTACACCGAGACCGTCAGCTTCTCGGGAGCCTTCAGTTCAGAGGAGCCTGCCCCCACGGGCGCGGTCTCACGGGAGCGTTATCTGAAGCTGTTCGGACTTAAAATACCCCTGTTTTTCGGCAGGTCCGACTATGAGAGCTCCACAAGCGAGGTCACGGAAAAATCACTGGTGCTCTTCGGAAGGGAGCTCCCCATCAGCACGGAGCTCCGCACCGTCAGCGAGACCGCTCCCACGGTCAGGGAGTATACCGAAGAAGAGCTCCGTGAAAAGCTTATGGAGCGTGTTTTCCTATATGAGAAGAACTTCCTCTCAGAGGACACGGAGATACTGAGCCGTGACATAAAGACCTGCGAGAACGGTGATACCATGACCCTTGCGGTCACATATGAGCTGAAGGGGATAATCTCCGAGGAGAGAGAGCTATTCGTAAAATAGCCATGTAAACTTTTTATGAACTATATATGCAGTATATTGACAACAGGGATAACAGGGTGTAAAATATGATTAATGAGTATATTTGATATATACAATATTCACATCGCAAAGGAGGTCTCGTTATGAAAAAAAGAGAGCCCAAGCCCACCGATGTTATCCCCGAAAAGATACATAAAAGGCTTCATCTGATATATTTTATCCTTAAATGCGTGATCGCTGCCACTGTCTTCCTGTTATTCTGGGGGGGCCTTGTGTTCACGTTTGAAAAGATAAGGGGCTATGATATTCCCGAATCCGCCTCTGAGGACTCCCCTTTCCTCTTTCACCAGTACTGCGGCACCTTTTTCGTGGAGTTCGATCGTGACAACTCCTTTGCCTCCGACGCAGATTATTCTGCCTATCTGGACAGGATAAACGCCCCTGTGGAGCAAACTGCGGCACAGAAGGCGCTGGGCTATCTGGGCATGGCGCCTTCCATTGTGCTTATCGGCTGTCTGATACTGGCTCTGCGCAGCGGCGACAAAAAACGCATTTTCTGCGGAAGAGCGTGGCGTTATTTCCTGTTCGGCGGCATATTGTACGCTGTCGGGAACCTGTACACCTTTTTCAAAGTCAATTTTCTCAGTAAAACTTCGGCTTTTGACGGCATGATCGGCGTTTTCACTGAGCGGCGGCATTATTTTCAGATATATGATGTTCTCGTCCTGCCCTTCCTGATGATATGCGGAGCCTTCGTGCTGATAATGTACGAAAGGGTACGCGAAAGGAAGGACTCCGCCGGTATTTCAAAGGCGCTGAAAGCCCTGTCGGCAGTTATAACCGCCGCAGCCGCAGGCTTTATCCTGTGGAGACTGGGTGTCCGCACCTATGAGCTTATCCGCGTTGTGAAGGGCGACGAATACAGCGTATGGCTGCCCTTTAGTATCATGGAGGATCCTTTAAGGTATATGTGCAGACTGCCCTTTGAGGACGCAGTCTCCCCCCCCGGGCATACAGGAATGTGGTACTGTTCCGCTATCTCCGCGACCTGCCCGTGTTCGCCATAACAGGCACGGCAGTATGGCAGTTCGTAAAAATGCTGCTCAACACCGCAAAGGGAGAGTTCAACACAAAGCGCAACAGGAAGCTTCTCCGCAATGCCATGCTGCTGCTCATCGGAGCTTCACTTATCCTCAACATCGCAGGTCTCTTTGAAATAGGACTTTTCAACAGGAGCTTCAACGGTATCTTCGGCAACACCACCTACACCATGGCACTGCGCGCCAAGACAGAGCCCGCCTTGTTCGCAATGCTGCTCTGGTTCTTCGGCACATACCTTCAGGCTATCCCCGAGGAAGAGGAACAGCTTGTCAGTGCATAGCGCTTAGCAGGGACGTCACGTGACGTCCCTGTTTTTTGACCGCTGAACGTCCTCAAAGGTGCGAATATTGCTGAATGATTTCTCAACAGTCCGCAGGATTATATATAATCCGACAAAATTTTCCTCCGCGCCGAAAACCTCTTGAAAACCGCTATTTTTAGTAGTATAATAGTAAACGTTGCGTTTATTTACAAGAGAAATCATGAGAAAAAGAGGTTAGTGAAATGGCTGAAAAAGCATTAAAACCAACTGAGGAAAAGCTGAAACCCTAGCTTTTCTCGGTAATGAAGACCTACACCAAAGAGCAGTTCATCAAGGACATCATTGCAGGTATCATCGTGGCTATCATCGCACTGCCCTTATCGATCGCGCTGGCACTTGCGTCGGGAGTAGGTCCCGAGCAGGGTCTGTACACCGCTATAATCGCAGGCTTCATAGTTTCATTCCTGGGCGGAAGCCGTGTGCAGATAGCAGGTCCTACGGCTGCCTTCGCCACAACTGTTGCAGGCATAGTAGCCGCAGAGGGCATGGACGGTCTGGCTATCTCCGCTATTATGGCGGGTATCATACTCATCATCATGGGTCTGTGCCGCTTCGGGACCCTCATCAAGTATATCCCCGGCACTATCACCACGGGCTTTACCTTCGGTATCGCCGTGACTATCCTCCTGGGACAGATAAAGGACTTCCTGGGTCTTACCTTCAAAAACAAGCCCATCGAGACCATCGACAAGGTCAAGGAGATAGTAAACTGCATCGGCACCATCAACTGGCAGGCGCTGGTTGTGGGTCTCGTGTCACTGGCAATTCTTATTTTCTGGCCGAAAAAGCTGGAGAAGATACCTGCCTCACTTATCGCTGTAATTGTCGGCTCATTGCTGGTAAAGTTCAGCGGACTTGAGGTAAACACCATTGATTCTCTCTACGATATATCAAATTCTCTCCCCCGCCCCACAGTTCCCGATGTTACCTTTGCAAGGGTAAGGGCACTTCTCCCCAACGCATTCACTATCGCCGTGCTGGCAGCCGTTGAGTCACTGCTCTCCTGTGTTGTTGCCGACGGTATGATAGGCTCAAAGCACCGCTCAAATATGGAGCTTGTGGCACAGGGCGCTGCAAACATCGGCTCCGCATTCTTCGGCGGTATCCCTGCTACGGGAGCTATCGCCCGTACTGCCGCAAACGTAAAGAACGGCGGCCGTACACCTGTTGCAGGCATGGTACACTCCGTAGTCGTACTGGCTACACTGGTGGCACTGATGAAGTACGCTGGCTATATCCCCATGCCTACCATTGCGGCTATACTCTTTGTGGTAGCCTATAATATGAGCGGCTGGAGAAACATCAGAAACACAGTAAAGACCGCTCCCAAGAGCGATATTGCTGTTCTCTTCGTAACACTGGTGCTGACTGTTGTATTCGACCTGGTAGTAGCTATCGGTGTGGGAATGGTAATGGCTGCACTCCTCTTCATGAAGCGTATGGCTGATGTTACCGAGGCTCACGCCTGGGTGGACGTGGACGACGAGGACACCGACCCCGACAATATCCTCCTCAAGAAGATACCTCAGAATACCCGTGTATTCGAGATAAACGGTCCTATGTTCTTCGCTGCGTCGGATAAGTACAAATACGTCCTCAGCGACAAGAACATCGATGTGCTCTGCATAAGAATGAGAAACGTTCCCGCTATCGACGCTACGGGAGTTGAAGCCCTCATGCGCATCGTAAAGCGCTGCGACAGAAACAATGTCAAGGTGGTATTCTCCCACGTCAACGAGCAGCCCATGAAGGCAATGACAAAGGCAGGCTTCGTGGACAAGATAGGCAAGGAGAACTTCTGTGACCATATCGACACTGCCCTCCTCAGAGCTGAGGCTATCGAAAAGGAAATAGCTGCAAAGAGAGCATAAAACCGGATATATCAAAGAAAACAGCGGTTTTTGAACCGCTGTTTTTGTATTCTTCACATTTTCCACTTAATCTGCAAAAAATGAGTTGATATTGTAGAATTTGTATGATATAATAGAGTCAGAGAATGGTCCTCAGTGTTCTGTTCTCGAGGGAGCGATGCTCTCCTGAAGCCTGCAAAAGGCTTAAATAAATCATCCTCATTGTCCGATACCGGAGTTTCAGTGTTCTTCGGTGTCGGGATTTTTTTATTTCAAATAAAAAAGGTCAGCTTCGGGAATGCTCCCATGCTGACCTTTATGTTTTAATCCTCTGCCTTGCCTGCCTTCAGACGGGTAAGATAGTCCTTTGTCTCGGCAGCTACGACTCCCGAGAGACATATGAGCGCTATGACATTTGGCAGCGCCATGAGTCCGTTGAAGATGTCTGCTAAGTTCCATACAGCCTCTACCGTCAGATAGGGACCGATGAATACTGCCAGTATGTACAGCCATCTGTATGCGATGGTCACCTTTTTCTTTGAGCCTGTCAGATATGAAAGGCAGCGCTCGGAATAATAGTTCCAGCCGAGAATGGTGGTAAAGGCGAATACCGCAAGACAAGCCATGAGTATGAAGGAGGACACCCTCTCGGGGAAAGGAAGTCCGTAATTGAAGGCGTCTGTGGTAATGGCAACGCCCTCAAGTCCCTTTTCGTGGCTGCCTGCCATGACTATGGAAAGTCCGGTCATTGTACAGACAAGGATAGTGTCGATGAATGTGCCTGTCATGGTGACAAGTCCCTGACGTGCAGGCTCGTTGGTTTTGGCAGCTGCCGCAGCTATAGGCGCTGAGCCCAGACCTGCCTCGTTGGAGAATATTCCCCTTGCAACGCCGTTCCTCATGGAGAGCATTATCACCGAACCCACTGCTCCGCCTGCTATGGGGCGAAGTCCGAAGGCGCCCTTGACTATCTCAGCGATCGCTGTGGGTATCTCGGAAACGTGGCAGAAAATGATGATAAGACAGCATGAAACGTAGGCAACTATCATCGCAGGAACGATTATCTCGGAGATCCTGGCGATACGCTTGATGCCTCCGATAACAATGAGCGCCACCAGCAGGGTTATGATCGCGCCTGCTATGATGGTGGTCCAGGTCTGCTCCATGCCGAATATGGTCACGGTATGCGCGGACTTGGGGTCAAAGAAGTTGTTGGCAGCAGATGTGATACCGTTTATCTGGGTAATGGTGCCGATACCCATGAGTCCCGCACACAGACCGAATACTGCAAATGCCTTGCCCAGCCATTTCCAGCCCTTGCCCAGACCGTTCTCTATGAAGTAGAAGGGACCGCCCAGTATATCGCCGTTTTCGTCCTTGACGCGGTACTTTACGGCAAGAAGTCCCTCAGCGTACTTTGTAGCCATGCCGAAGAAGGCTGCCACCTCCATCCAGAAAAGAGCTCCTGCTCCTCCTGCGGCAACTGCCGTAGCAACGCCCACGATGTTTCCCGTGCCGACGGTAGCGGAAAGGGCGGTACACAGTGCGGAGAAGCTTGAGACCTCGCCGCTGCCCGATTCCTCGTTCTTCACCATGTACTTCAGCGCCTTGCCCAGCTTTCTGACCTGGAGGAAGCCCAGCCTGACCGTGAGCAGTATTCCGCAGGCGATTATCAGCACTATAAGCGGTATGCCCCAGACATAGCTGTCTATTTCACTAATGATGTCATTGAATTTATCCATACGCAGCTCCTTGGTTGTTAATTTTTTCTCAATCTCTAAGATTATAGCATATATCATTGAAAAAAGCAAGGGGCGCGGAGAAAATTTCCGTTCAAAGCCAATGAAAAACGCCTCGCAGCTGCGGGGCGTTTCGATTCTTACTTTACTGTTGTGATGTCGCTGCCGAACCACTTCTCGGAGATCTCTCCAAGCTTGCCGTCAGCCTTCATCTCGCTGAGCTGCTTCTGCACCTCGTCGCGGAGCGCCTGATCGTTCTTTCTGAAGCCGATAGCGTACTCCTCAGCCTCAAGGTTTCCGTCAAGGATAACGTAGTCCTTGTCGTGTGAGGTGATGAGGTAGTTTGCAACTACTGAATCAAGGAATACTGCATCAGAGAAGCCAAGCTCCATCTGGTTGAGTGCAGTTACGTTGTCCTCAAGAGGTGACTCTGTAATGTCTGCGTAGAGATCGGCTGCCTCAAGTATCTCCTGTGCGGTGGAGCCTGTCTGTACGCCGATGGTCTTGCCTGCCAGGTCGTCCATGGACTTGATCTCGCTGTCAGCAGGAACAACGAAGATCATCTCGTTCTTCATGTAGGGTTCTGAGAGGTTCATAGCCTCTGCTCTTGCAGGGTTGATGGACATACCGTTCCAGATACAGTCGATCTTGCCAACGTTCAGATCCTCTTCCTTGGTATCCCAGTTGATGGGAGTCTTTACAAGCTCAACGCCCATTCTGTCACAGACCTCCTGTGCAACGTCGATGTCGAAGCCGACTATCTCGTTGCTCTCATCTGTAAAGCCCATGGGAGGGAAGCTTGCGTCCAGACCAAGTACCAGCTTCTTGTCATCAAGTACCTTCTGGAGGGACTGATCCTCGGCAGCAGCGTCGCCGCTTTCAGTATCAGCAGCAGCTGTTGTATCAGCCTCCTGTGCAGCAGTTGTGGTCTCAGTCTCGGACTTCTTTGGCTCTGATGCCTTGTTGGGGTCTGAGCAGCCTGCAAATGCGCCCATCATTGATACGGCAGCAATACCTGCCAGAATGCTTGTGAAAATATTCTTTTTCATTGATGTGTTCCTCACTTTCGTAGTGTTACATAGATGCTGACTATATCATAGCACATTTACGCGGCGGTGTAAAGTCCGCGGCGGCAGATTTCGTAACTTCATCTAAATAATCTAAGTTAAGTCGGCGTAATTTGGCGCGTATGCGCTAAGTTTAGAGTTGAAAGTTGAGAGTAAATGTGTTCGCTTCGCTCACAATATTTAAATATCGTCGCCGCAGGCGACTCCACAACTCTCAACTCAAATCAAAATGCCCCCGGGCGTTTTGACCCGCCCCCTGTCAAGTAGACAGCGCAAAAAACAAAAATAATCTATGTAGTAACCAAAAGCAGTCTGTGCAATTTGTGCAGGCTGCTTTGTCGTTGGCAGCAATTGGCAAGCACCTTTT
>Ga0255347_1000299_pt1 | contig 95187 bp, 96 predicted proteins | sample wastewater_treat_2_FD_192479 | JGI IMG/M metagenome (GOLD analysis project Ga0255347, IMG submission 192479) | Wastewater microbial communities from Lulu Island WWTP, Vancouver, Canada - plant24 | ecosystem: Engineered > WWTP > Wastewater > Unclassified | place: Canada: Vancouver, British... | reverse complement strand
TATCCTGGGATCTAGTAATAGCAAGATATTTTGTTTTTCTGAGAATATTAGACAAATTTTCTATATCAAGGAATAATTCTAGTGTACCTATATAAGAATATTTGTAAGATTCTGTAACTCTTTTGGTTACCGATTTCTCTAGTATCAGAATTTCTTGTTTTAGTAGAGAAATATTATCTTCTAGCTCCATTATAGCTTCTTCTAAAAGCTTTATCTCTACATCATTTGCAGCTATTTCTACTTCCAAGGATTTAATTACTTTTTCTGTCTGTAATATTTGATTATTTGTATATGCAATTTTCTCACTCAAGCTTAATTGTTGATAATCTTCATCCTTTAATTGTTTTTCGATTGTGCCTTCTTGTTTTCGTAATAAATCTAGTTGTCTGTATAGGTAGTTTAAGCATTCTTGAGAATCCGGATCTATATTAGAAGGACAAGTAGTCTGTGCAAATACATGCTCTTCCTTATATGTAGATAATAGTAAAAAAGAAACAGTAAACAAAAAAACTAATCCAATTGTTATTAATATATTCTTCTTAATCATATCTATTCTAAATATCTCTTAACTGCACTAAAACTACTAACTACACCCAATAATCCACCTGCAAATATATGAATTAGGTAATATATTAAAATGAAAGCAATATCTATACTTCTAAGAAAACCTAAATTCAAATCAGAAAGTAGTTGATTAATCCAAAATGCAAAATCAGTATTCTGAGTGTAATATATAACTATATACCAAGGAACTACTAATAGGGTAGCTGAAAGCAATCCTCCAGCTATACCATAGAAACTACCCTCCATAATGAAAGGCAACTTTATAAATTTATCTGTACTACCTACCAGATGCATAATCTGAATCTCATCCTGATGTGCATTAATATTAAAACCTATGGTTATTCTAATTAAGGAGAAGGTGATTATTAATAGTGCAGATATAAGGAGTAGAGAACCTATACCAATAATTCTAGATAATGTTTTTAGATTCTCTACAACATCCTTAAAGTATAGTATTTCATCAATATATGCATTTGTTTCTTTTTCTGTATTAATACTTTCAATTATTTGCAAAAGAGACTCTATATTCTTTGCTCTTATCTCCAAACTAGGAGGAAGAGAATCAGCAGTCACAGTTGATATTAAATCTGGACTATCAGCAAAATCCTCTTTATAGATAAGTAAGGCATCCTCTTGAGATACATAATCTATATCTTCTACTAATTCAGGATCAAAAAGCTTATCCCTTAACATTAATATATCAGCCTCTGCTGTATCTTTCTTAAAAAATATTATTACCTGTGCCTTCTGCTCATAATACTTAACTCCCTTTTGAGCAATAATTGCCGTACTTATGAAAAAAGATGAAATCGCTAATACAACAGTAGAAACAAATATTGTAGAAAGAGATAACCATCTATTTCTCTTTATATTCTTCTTAGCTGTATTAAATATTTTGTCTGATATTGTCATATTATTTTTCTACTTTATTTAAATACTCTTTAACGAACTTCTCCAGTTTATCTTTCTCTTTAGAAGAAAGTTTAAGATTATCCAAATCTGTTCCTGTTAAATTAAGAACCAAATCTATATTATTAATATTTGCTTCTAATAGCTTATTCAATACATTCTTATCTAATCCTTCTAATGTAGCATCTGCCTTTACATCTTTCTTTTTCTTCTCTTCTTTCTCATCTTTTATTTCTTCTTTTTTAACCGTAGGCTTAATATTAGGTACTTTCGGTTTCTTAATTGAGTCATACTCTCCCTTACTATCCGAAACTATTTTTCCTTCAACCATTCTTATAACTCTAGTTTTCATCTGATTTACTATATCCCTGTCATGACTTATTACTAAAACAGTTGTTCCTGTTTTATTAATATTCTTTAGTATATCTAATATCTGCATAGCATTATCAGGATCTAGATTACCTGTGGGTTCATCAGCAACAAAAAGATCAGGATTATTTGCTAAAGCTCTAGCTATTGCACCCCTTTGCTGTTCTCCTCCTGATAGCTGTTGTGGAAAAAGATTCCTCCTATCCTGAAGTTTTACTAACTCCAGAAGATACTCTGAAGTCTCTTTAATCTCTTTATCTTCTTTCCCAAGTATTTCTAAAGCAAATTGAATGTTTTCTTCTAATGTCTTACTTGGAAGTAGCTTAATATCCTGAAATACAATTCCTAATCTTTGTCTGTATGTTGGAAGAAGTTTTCTTGGTAACTTAGGAACCTCAATACCCTCAAAAAAAATACTTCCTGAAGTTGGTAGTTCTTCTCTAATCAATAATCTAAGTAGTGTTGTTTTCCCAGCCCCTGATGGACCTACTAAGAATGAAAATTCTCCTTTATCTATAGTAAAATGTACATCCTCTAATGCTGTAATATCCTCATTGTATTTCTTGCTTACTTTATCAAAAAGTAACATAGGCAGGTTTAAACAGTTTATATAACTATATATATTACTCTAATCTTATCTGTGCTTCAAGAAATTCGTCAATATTCCCATCCAATATATCTTCAGGATTACTAGATTCGATATTTGTTCTTAAATCCTTCACTAACTTATACGGATGAAGTATGTAGTTACGAATTTGATTTCCCCATCCTGCAATTTTGTAATCACCTTTAATTTCAGATATCTCTTTTAGATGTTTCTCTTCTTTAATTCTCCAAAGTTTAGCTCTTAGCAGTGACATAGCATTCTCTCTGTTTTGTGCCTGACTCTTCTGATCCGAAGAGTGAACAGATATTCCTGTTGGTATATGTGTAATCTGAACTGCTGAGGAGGTTTTATTCACACTCTGTCCTCCTGGTCCACTAGAACGAACACCTTTAAAAGATATATCTTTACTTGGTATTTCTAAATCATTATCAATATTTTCAAAGATGGGGAGAATCTCAACCCCTGCAAATGTTGTTTGTCTTAAACCTTGGGCATTAAATGGAGATATTCTAACCAATCTATGAGCACCATGTTCTTTTTTTAGTATTCCAAAGGAGTATGGTTCTTCGATATGGATAGTAACTGTCGCTATACCTGCCTCACTACCTTTAGTAATATGTGTTACTTTATACTTCCACTCTTCTTTATCAAAATACATGGTATACATCCTATAAAGCATCTCTACCCAATCATTTGATTCTGTTCCTCCCTGACCTGCATTAATAGTGAGAATTGTTTTTAAATGATCATATTTACCTGAGAGGAATTTTCTAAGAGAAAATTTCTCTAACCTCACCCTTAATGTTTGATATTCTTCTATGAGTTCATTCTGTTCGGTTTCTTTTTCAATTGAATTAAATAGCTCTACAAGAGAGGTAATGTCAGCTTTTAAACTTTGTGCTGTATTTATTTCATCCTGGAGAAAAGATATCTTAGACATAGTATCTTGTGCTTTCTGTGCATTATTCCAAAATGTATCTTGAATACTTTCGTTTTGTAAAATGACCAGTTGAGCCTTCTTTTTCTCTAAATCTAGACTTTTAATTGTCTCATCAATATCTTTTTGTAAGTCTAGGATATCCTTTTTGCGTAAATCATTCATACAGTATATATTATATGTATCTTAACAATTAATTACTACCCAGTATGATGAACTTCTTTAAAAAGCAGGAGCCAGAACAGGAGAAAACATTTAAGAATCTTCTTGATGTAAGGAAATTTGTTACACTGATAGTTTTAGATGGTTTTGGGGTTCATCCCGATTCAGAAGGTAATGCTGTACTTGCGGCTAAAACACCTTTCCTTGATACTGCTTGGACATATGGCAGATCTACACTAATACATGCTGCGGGTACCCATGTGGGATTACCTGATGAAGAGGCAGGAAACTCTGAGGTTGGTCATCTTAATTTAGGTGCAGGACAGGTGGTGTATCAAACATTGCCAAGAATTAACGATGCAATTAGTGCCGATGAATTGAAATCAAATCCTGTGATTAAGGAAATGATTTCACAATTAAGAAAAAGAAAGAGTAGGTTACATTTAACAGGGGTTCTAAGTCCTGCTGGGGTACATGGTCATATTGCACATCTTTTTTCCCTGTTGGATCTGTGTAAAGAAAATAGTATAGATCCTTTCGTACATGTAATGTTAGATGGAAGAGATACTACTCCGATGGAAGGGATTTTGTATGTTCGTAAGTTGGAGACAAAATTAAAAGAGTTAGGTATTGGGAAAATTGCTTCTATGCAAGGTAGATTCTATGGAATGGATAGGGATAGTAGATGGGAGAGGACTAAATTAGCATATGATGCATTAGTGGGTTTCTCAGAGGAAACATTTACGGATCCTGTAGCTGTTGTTCAAGATGCATATCAAAGAGGAGAGGATGATCAGTATTTCAAACCTAGGGTTAGGGTTGATGAAAGTGGAAAGCCTGTAGGTCCAGTTATGTCAGGTGATGCACTTCTTTTCTGGAATTTTAGAGAAGACAGAGCAAGACAACTTACCAAGGCTTTTGTTTTAAAAGAGTTTAACCATTTTACAAGAAGAAATTTTCCTCAGGATGTATATTTCGCAACTATGACAGGTTATGAAGAGGGTATCCCAGCTAATGTAATATTTCCTCCATTACCAATTAAAAAATCTTTATCTGAATTTTTGGCAGAGAGTGGTAAAAGGCAGATACATATATCTGAGACTGAGAAATTTATGCATGTTACATATTTCTTTAATGGTGGTATAGAACAGCCGCATCCAGGAGAGGTTTTTTTCAACATCCCTTCTCCAAGAGTTGAGGATTATGCTGCGGTTCCAGAAATGAGTGCTATTACAATTAAGGATGAAGTCATTAGAAGAATTAGGAGTATGTCTACTACACCGTATGAGTTAGTACTTCTTAATTTTGCAAATCCAGATATGTTAGGTCATACAGGGGACTTTAAGGCAACAGTTAGGGCAAATGAAATTGTAGATCAATGTGTAGCTCAAATAGCGAAGGAAAGCTTAGCAATGGGAGGAGCTGTTGTAATAACTGCAGATCATGGAAATTGTGAGACTATGATTAACAGGGTGACAAAACAGGTTGATATAGCTCACACGAACAACCCAGTACCACTTACAATGTTAACCAATATGAATGAAATTGAAAGCAAAGTAGGGGTTCCTCTTAGAAGGGTAGGAACAGGACCGAAAGCTAGATCTACAGGATTACTTGCAGATGTTGCTCCAACAGTTTTAGGATTATTAGGTATGGAAATTCCCGCAAATATGACAGGTGTAGATCTAAGACCCGTACTCTAAAAACAGAATCAGTATCCCCAATATTATTCTATATATACCAAATATTGTTAACCAGTTCTCCTTCTTTATCTTCTTCAAAAGATGTAAAGAAATGAGACCAGTAATTAAAGGAATACAGAAAAGTATCAATATGTTATATATTCCTCCATACTGTAATACTAAATTAGAAAGATTTGATTGCGAAATCTCTTTGTATACAGACCATGTAGAACTCCCTATGAGTATAGGTAAACCAAGGAGGAATCCAAATTGTATAGATTCATATTTTCCTAATCCTAGTAATACTCCTGTAATTGTAGTTATACCAGATCTAGAAGTCCCTGGTATTAAAGCTAAACATTGAGATGCTCCAATTAAAAATGTTTGCAAAAGTGTAAGTTGTGAAAGATTAATTTCTTCTTTTTTCTTAAATCTCTCAACCAGCATCATTACTAATCCCCAAAAGATTAAGCTTACAGAAGTAATCCATGGAAATCTTAGTCTCTCTTCAATGTAATCTTCAAAAAGAAAACCAATCACTGCAGGGAGGACTGAAGCCAGTGCAATATTTATTAAAATAACTCTATTATTTTTAGAGAAGAGAGTCTTTTGTAACGCCTTTCTAAAAAATATAATTACAGCAATCGTTGTTCCAATATGTAATGATGTTAATAATAATGTAGTTACCTCAATATTAAGGAAGTTACCAAGCAACAAAATATGCCCAGAACTAGATATCGGAAGAAGCTCTGTAATCCCTTGTATGAAAGATGTAATTAATAACTTTAAACTATCCATATAATCTGCTATTCTAAATTACCATATATTTATACTATACTGTTAGAGTGAGAATTACTAAAAAACTACTCAAATTCATATTACTATTTTCAATCTTTTTTTTAAACATCAGTATTGTAAATGCTGCTACTCCTAGTTTCTCAATATATCCAAAAGGTGGTACTGTATTGAACAAGAACAACGGTTTTGTAGTTGATATTTTGATAGATTCTGGAGAAGAAAAATTAACATCTGCCAAATTTACACTTCTTTTTGATCCTCAGATACTACAGTTGAAAAAAGCAGAGAGAAATAACTCACTTTTTGTCCAGTTTCCAGAAGATGAGTCTACATTAGATAATGAAAATGGTGTTGTCCTACTAACTGGTTTTACACAGTCAGGTAGTGGAACTTTGTATCAAACATCACAAAAGCCTGATGTTTTTGCAAGATTAACATTCGAAATTTTGAAAGAAGGAGAAGCAGTTTTAGATTGGGAGTATGGTGGGAGTAGCACAGTGTTTAATACCGCTATGTACAAAGAAGGTAGTCCTCCACAAAATATTTTAAATAGCAGGCCTGAGAGTGCAACCTTTGTTATAGGGGATGCAATCCTAGATCCGTCGACTGTAAATACCGCTATCCCTATAGATAAGTATGTTTTAGTTACAGGAGCAGTGCTTATACTTTTTGGTGCATTCATGGTATTTACTAAACCTTCTACATTCAGAAAGAAAAAAGGTACTGTAATTGTGTATGACGAAGAGTAATTATACTAAACAGCGAGTAGCCTTAGTCACAGATTCACTTTGGAAAATTGCTGGAGCAGAAAAAGTTTTATTATCCTTTTTAGATATATATCCTGATGCGGATGTTTTTGCTCTGTTTGGTAAAGAGGGTATTCTTTCTGAAAAATTAAAGGAAAAGGAAATACATTTCTCTTTTTTAAATAAAATTCCATTTATCAAACATATATACAGATATACTTTCCATTTATGGCCTATTGCAATAGAGCAGTTTGATTTCTCCAATTATGATTTAGTTATTTCAAATACATCTTCTGTTGCACACGGTGTAGTAACTCCTTTAGGTTGTAAACATGTTGTCTATGTTAATTCTCCCATGAGGTATGCGTGGGACCTATCCTTCCTCTATACCAAAATTGTAAGATTTGGATTTTTAAAAAGATGTATAAAAGAGGTATTTGTTAATTTCAATAGAATATGGGATGTAGTTTCTGCTCAGAGGGCTGATGTAGTAATAACTAATTCTAAATTTGTTAAAAAGAGGGTTGAAAAGTATTGGGGTAGATCTGTTGATTATGTAGTTACTCCACCTGTTGAATTGTATGAGGGAGAGATAAAAAGGAAAAGAGAAGAGTATTTTTTTACAGGTTCTCCATATGAACCAAATAAGAGAGGAGATTTTTTGTTTGAATGTGCTTCTAAATTGGGTTTCAATCTCAAGGTTATAGGTAATGGATCCATGAAGAAGAAACTAAAAAGAAAATATAGGAAATTTAAAAATATAGAGGTTTTAGATTGGGTATCTGATGAAGAAAAATGGAATTTAATATCTAATGCAAAGGGATGTATTGTCCCAGGTATTGAGGATTACGGAATATTTTGTGCAGAAGCCATAAGTTGTGGAACTCCCGTTCTGGCTTATGGATATGGAGGTAGTACAGAAATAGTAAAAAAGAATATTTCAGGGATTTTTTTCGATAAATGGGAATTAGAGAGTTTTAAAAAAGCTTTGGATGATTTTGAGAATAGAAATTGGAATTATGAAAGAGTGGGAGAAAGCTTAATGGATATAAATAATAAAAAGGAATTTAAGGAAAAAATAATGAAGTGTTTAGTTGAATAGGGGGTGTATTTCTGATATTATTTTGACTACCAATATGCCAAGATAGCTCAGCTGGTAGAGCATCTGTCTGAAGAACAGGGGGTCCCCAGTTCGAACCTGGGTCTTGGCATATTATGCGAGAGTAGTTCAGTTGGCTAGAACGACACATTGCCAATGTGTAGGTCGCGGGTTCGACCCCCGTCTCTCGCTCCACAAGAGTATTGGAAATTCAACATATTTATCCTATAATAGCCCCCATATTTTAATTCAACAGCTCTACTAATGCTAGAAAATTTAACCGAGACTCAAATTCACAGAAGCCATGAGTCAATGAAGGAAATTTGGGAATTACTTAGTTGGGAAGATAGAAGATTTTTATACAATCTTCGTGGAGTAGATATAAGTAACAAAAGAAATAGATTTACTCCTAACACTGGGTTTCCAGAGGAATATGTATTAAAGAGATTTCCTGTTTCTTCAGTAAATTACTCCTTGCTTTGTTCTAGTAATTTTATTCTTCGAACGGATAGAAAAGATATTGCTAAAGATTTTCTTGAAACCTATGTAGAAAATATCCAAGAAGATAATGAAGAATTTTCCTCTGCATATAATAAAGAAATGTCTATTTTAGAATCTACACAGGAAGGTGAAGACATGAGAATAGTTGCAACAGAGGAGTGCTTGAAATTTTTTGAAAAATTCTTTACTGAGTCTTAAAAAATTTCTTTCTGTTTTTATAAATATATATTCCTACTCCCAAGAATATTAGGAATAGCATACCATTATTAAATGTATCTATAATTTTCTTTATAGCTTCCCAATTTAATCCAACCTTGGTACCTGCATATGCAAAACCGTAAGCATATATAAAAGTTGGAATAAATACTGTAATGGCAAATATGAAGTAATTATATTTAACATAACCTGCTACTAAAGATGCTGCTACTCTTATCCATGGTATAAATCTTGCAAAGAAAAGATACAAAACCCCATTTTTATTTATAGATTCATATCCATCCTTATATGATTTTTGTGTAACATTAATAAATCTTCCTCTTTTTTCTAGAAAATGAAATATATCCTTTTTATTAAAATACAGACCAACTAAGTATGTAGGAATAGATCCAAAAACTTCTCCAAGAGCTGCTACGAATGCTATCTGTGCTAATTCATCTGGTCTAACTGCAGCTACCGCAGCTATAACTATCTCTGCAGGAAATATTCCAAAACATGCAATGAATACTCCCCAATATCCTAATCCCCCTAACCAAATTGTTATATTGTAAAGTAAATCTGAAATCACAATTAATAATATTATCAAATATTTATAATAAAGAAAGTATACATTATTTTAATTCTTCTATTTCGATGATAATATTTAAGTACTAATTATGCCTGAAAAAATAGAAAAAAAACAGAAGAGCTTTCTAAAAGAGAAAATATCTAGACACAAACCTGTTGTTTTTATACGAAAAAATATATATGTATTTTCTTTTATACTTCTTTTTTCTTTGTCATTATTGTTTGGATTTTGGAATATTAAAAAATATGAGATATATGACACCATAGGTTCTACGGTAGATGAAAATATTAAGGAAGATATTTATAAATATTTCAATGAAAATATACAGGGTCAAAACTATTTTATACTGTCACCAATGGAGTTAAGAAAAAAAATGTATTTGGATATACCATATATAGAGAGTGTTGCTATAGAGAAGGTTGTGCCTAATAAATTGATATTTTTTCTTAAGGTATATTCACCTCAATATGTTGCAAAGATTGCAGAAAAAAATTGTTATATTTTATCTAATGAAGGGATTGTTTTAGAACAGCTCTGTTTAGAGAGTGATGATATGTGTTGTAAACAGATATCAATTGAAAGAAAACTTCCATTTGTTCTTTCTTCTGATATAGACATATCATTTTTTGAAGATCAGAAGGATAGATTATTAATAATGGAGGATATAAATAAAATATATACAATTATTAGTAGTTTTAAATATATTATTACTGATATTACATTGAATGATGAAGTACTTGAATTTTTAGACGAGCAGGGTAGGATATTTAGGTTTAATATACATGATGATGTTCAGTTACAAATAAAAAGATATATCTCTGTAATGAAGAAAATAAGGAGTGATGGTATGGAATTTAATAGTCTGGATATGAGATTTGAAAGACCTGTTATGAAAATCTAAGAGAGTTCTTGATTAAATAACTATTTTTGATTATATTATTAAATAGAACTTGTTTAATTGAGTTTTTTATATATAATAAGTTTTAAGTAAAATTACTGCCTCTTACCAAATATGGCACGAAAAATAATAACAGCAATAGATGTAGGTTCCTCAAAAATTACGACGGTAATTACTGCTGTAGAGGATAATCAACAACCTACAGTTATAGGAGTTTGTTCTCATCCAAGCAAAGGTATAAGAAAAGGAGTGGTTGTTAATATAGATGATGCAACTAGTGCTATATCTGAAAGTGTTACAGCGGCAGAAAGAATGGCTGGAGTTACAGTTTCTGATGTGTATGTTTCAATTAATGGTGAGCAGGTAACAAGTTTGAATAATAAAGGTGTAGTGGCTGTTGCTGGGTCTGAAATAACTATTGATGATACATATAGAGCTATTGAGAATGCTAGAACTCTATCTCTTCCAGATAATCTTAATCCTATCCATATTATTCCTAGAGAATTTGTAGTGGATAATCAGGGAGGTATTAAGTATCCAATTGGTATGAGTGGTGGAAGATTAGAAGTAGAAACACATATAATTACAGCACCGAATTCGTATTGGCAGAATATAAAGAAGTGTGTAGATCAGATAGGGTCAAATGTATATGATGTGATATTTACAGGTTGGGCTTCCTCTTTGTCTGTTTTAACAGATACTGAGAAAGAATTAGGTGTAACACTTTTAGATATAGGTTCTGGGACTACAAGTATTTGTATTTTCCAAGAGGGTTCAGTTGTATATAGTGGGAGTATACCTATAGGGGGTAATAATATTACAAGTGATATTGCTATTGGATTACAGGTTTCATTGGAAGATGCTGAAAAAATAAAAATAAATATGGGAGATCTTTTTGATAATAAGTGTGTTGATGAAAAGAGTAAAAGTATGGACTCGACACCTGCTTTACTGAGAAAATTAGATGAACCAAAAAGCAAGAAAGAAAAGAAGGAAGAGGTTGATTTGAATGTAATAGGAATAGATAAAAGAGTGTCTAAGGATATGTTACAGAATATTGTTGAAGCAAGATGTGAGGAGATTTTTGAAATGGCTAAGGATAATGTGACAAAAGCTGGATATGAAATATCTATGCCAGCAGGAATAGTCTTAACAGGAGGTACCAGCTTACTCAGAAATCTTACAAAATTAACACAGAATGTATTTGGTGTTGCAGCAAGAATAGGATATCCTTCAGGTCTTACAGGTATGACAGAGGAAATATCAGATCCGTCATATGCAACTGTTCAAGGATTGATAAAACATGCACTAGATGATGATGTGGAGATTTCTTCTTCAACAGAGAAGGGTAAATCTAATGTGTCTGGTTTCTTTAATAAGGTGACTGAGTGGTTTAAGTCTTTACTGCCCTAATAGAATTTAAATTAATAACAGTAAAGTAGTTATGTTAGTTAAAACAAATGTGGATCCTGTAGCGAAAATAAAAGTAGTTGGTGTTGGTGGTGGTGGATGTAATGCAATCAACACTATGATTACAGATTATGATATTGCAGGTGTTGAGTTTATGGCATTTAATACAGATGCTCAAGCATTAAAGATGTCTCAAGCTCCAATAACATTGCAATTAGGAGAGGAATTAACACACGGTTTAGGTGTAGGGGGAAATTATGAATTAGGAGCACAAGCGGCTGAGGAGAGTATTGATCAAATACAGGAGCTTTTAGAGGGTGCTAATATGGTTTTCATTACAGCAGGTATGGGGGGAGGTACAGGTACAGGAGCTGCTCCAATTGTTGCAGGTGTTGCAAGAAACATGGGTGCATTAACAGTGGCTGTAGTAACAAAGCCTTTTGATTTTGAAGGGAATAAAAGAAGAGAAATAGCTGAAGAAGGTATTAATGCTATGAGAGATAAGGTTGATACTTTGATAGTTGTTCCTAACCAAAGATTGTTAGAAATAGTTGATGAAAGTGAGAAGCTTTCATTCATAGATGCAATGAAAAAGGTAGATTCTGTTTTAGCAGAGGGAGTAAATAGTATATCTGGATTAATTAGTCAAACAGGGTATATTAATGCTGACTTCAATGATGCTAAGTCAGTTATGCAAAATGCAGGTACTGCTTTAATGGGTATTGGTAGAGCTACTGGAGAAAATAGAGCTGAAGAGGCTGCTAGAGCGGCTACAACAAGTCCACTCCTTGATATGTCTATTGAGGGGGCAACTGGTGTTCTTTACAACATTGTTGGATCTGATTTGACTCTTCCAGAGATAAGTTTAGTATCAGAATTAATTAAGGAAGCAGTAGATCCTGAAGCGAATATTAAGTTTGGTGCTCAAATTGATCCAGATGCAGGAGATGAAATTTCTATAACAATAGTTGCTACTGGATTTGATGAAAATAAACAGATATTTACTAAGAAAGAAAGAGGACTTAGTGGTGCTACAAATGTAAGAACATTTGGATTTGATACCAAAGAAAGTGACACAGATACTGATGACATGGAAGAATTTGATATTGTAAAAGATGTAGAAAAAGAAGAACTTCCTTCGTTTGAAGAGAAAGATACTACTTCTGATACAGTAGATATACCATTAAATACAGACTTACCAGAGGATGTAGGAGATGATCCATTGGATGTTCCAGCCTTTATGAGAAAAAAAGATAGCAAGTAATCAGTAAGAGTAATATAATCAGATATATATGAGTTTTCTAAGCTCTAGTAACAAGAGAAGTATTAAGATTAATACTACAATCCTTTTTCTACTATTCCTACTCTCTGGAATTGGTATACTTTCTTTACTCTCTACCACAATACTCCCTTCTGGTACATTTGGAGACTTAGATATAGTTTACAAACAGCTTCTATTCATTATCTTAGGATTTGTAACCTACATAATTTTCTCATACATAGACCTCACTTATCTAAAACATTGGCAAATTCTTTTAGCAATGTACCTATTTACTCTTGCTCTTTTAATTATCACTCTCCTTTTTGCACCAACAATTAATTTTGTTAAAAGATGGTTAATAATTGGTGGAATACAAATCCAACCATCGGAAATAGCTAAAGTAACAGTAACTATATTAACAGCAGTCATTCTTTCAAAGAAGGATACCATTAATGAATGGCTTCTCTTTCTAATATCATTTCTCCTAACACTACCCTTAGCTATCTTAATATATCTTCAACCACATGCCAGTATGGCGTTATTAACATTAACAACATGGTTCTTTGTTGCATTTCTAGGTCTTTCTAATCCCATAAGGAATACAACACTTCTAATGATTGTTTCATTATTTACAGGAGCATTCCTTCTAGCTTCGATAACCTCTAACCATAACTGGTATTTTCTTCTCATACCAGGAGTAATTCTTACCATATTTGCTTTCTACTCTAGCAAACCTTGGAAAAATCTCGTTCTTATAGCCTTTATTATCGGTATTCTTCTTGGAGTTATTTCATCTACAGTTTGGGGAAATATTCTAAAAGAGTATCAAAGAGATAGAATTGTAGTATTTTTTAATCCAGAAGGAACAGAATCGGATATCGGTTTTAATGTTAACCAATCTAGGATTGCAGTAGGGTCAGGAAAAATATTTGGTAAAGGATTTGGTAATGGAACACAAAGCAAAAGAAATTTTCTTCCTGAGCATCAAACCGATTTTATTTTTGCATCATTTGCAGAAGAATTTGGACTTGTAGGAAGCCTTTTCCTAATAACCATATATGGGTATATTATACTTTTCTGTTTTTTCACAGCTACCGATATTGCTGAAGATCCAATGCTTTCTTTGATATCCTTAGGAGTTGGTGTAAAAATACTGCTTGAGGTTTTCATTAATATTGGAACTAATACTGGAGCAATTCCTGCCACAGGTATTCCTCTTCCCCTTATGAGTGCAGGTGGGAGTATAACCATAATGACATTTCTTTGTTTAGCATTAGTTGGAAATATATCTTCTAATGTTTCCAAATTAAGTGGAGTGAAGCAAAAAAATCTGATTGATATATATGAAAAATAGGGTTGTATTTGACTTTTTAACGATATTAAATTAAAATCTCTTCTCATGACGGAAAAGAAAAAAAGTACAAAAGAAAAGTTCGCAATTATCAAAATCTCTGGAGTTCAATTAAAGGTTTTCGAGGGAAAGGAGTATGAAATTAACAAGATTAGTGGAAACAAAGGGGACAAAGTAGAGATAACAGAGGTACTTTTAGTTAGCGATGGTACAAACACAAAAATCGGTAAACCTTTTGTTGAAGGGTCTAAAGTTGTATTAGAGATAACCTCTCAGAAGGAAGGAAAGAAAATAGACGGTCTTGTTTATAAAGCTAAAGCAAGACATAGAAGGAGATATGGTTTTAGAGCTAATATAACAAAAGTTATTGTTAAAAAAATATCATAATGCCCAAACAGTATTTTTTTCAAGCTGGTACTTTTCAGGATCTATCCTATGCGGAACTTGTTTGTGTATTTGAAATCTATGGATTAAACAGAGATATCATTCATAAATTCACAGATAATATATTTTTGATTAAGAGTAAGGGGATTTCAGAAGATCTCTTAATGAATATTTTTAATAGATTGGGTGGATTTGTAAGGTTTGGATACATTATTGATGATCTAGATACATTTCTAGAAAAATTCACAAAACAGAAGAGTAGGGTGGTATTTGGGTTAAGTGTTCTTGGAAGGAGAGCTAAGGGTGATGTAGCTTTTTTGAAAAAATTAGGTAATGAATTAAAAAGAGGTTTTAAAGAATATAACATTTCTTCTAGATTTCTTTTTCCAAGAGGTAAAGATTTGGAGTTAAATGCAGCACAAATAGTAAATAATGCAGTTATACAGAAAGGATTTGAACTGTGTATATTAAGGAATCAAGGAGAGGAGATATATGCTAGTACATTATTGGTTCAAGATATTGAGGGTTATATTAAAAGAGATACACAAAGACCATACTCTGATATCAGTATGGGAGTATTACCTCCTAAATTAGCAAGAATTATGATTAATTTGTGCTCATTAAAAGAAGGTACAATATGGGATCCTTTCTGTGGGTCGGGGACAGTCCCTATGGAAAGTGCTCTCCTGGGCTACAATTTTTTAGCATCGGACATCGATGAAAATGCAATATATTATACAGAGGAAAATATAAAATGGTTGAATGAGCAGGGAGATTTAGGAAATATTGTATATGAAGCTTTTAGATTGGATGTATCAGAACTGGATAGAGTAATGATTAAAAAACTTAAGAATACAAATATATCAGGTATAGTGTGTGAACCTTATATGGGACCAGCTCAAAAAAATGTAATTTCAGAGGAAAAAGCAAACAGATTATTGGATGATGTTAAATCTTTGTATAGAAATCTTTTTAAAATGTTAGATGAAGAGATTGGTGTAAGGGATATTAAAATGGTTTTGATAATACCATCGTATAAAACATATTCTGGATGGAAAACTTTTGGAATTAGAGAGATTATTAGTAACAGATGGGAGGTATTAAATTCCCACTACTCACCATCAAGGGACTTGAAGTGGAGCCGTAAAAATAGTATTATCACTAGGAATATTTTCATACTACATAGAACTTAGTAGTAATTAGATAAATTGAGATATTTTTGCTATGTCACATGTAGCAGCAGGAGCGACATCATCAAACTATGGTCATGTTGCAGGAAAGAGACTAGGAGTTAAAAAATATGCAGGAGAAGAAGTTAAAGCTGGAAACATAATTGTTAAACAGAATGGTTCTATTTATCATCCTGGTAGAAATACATATATGTCAAAGACATACTCTATACACGCTAAAATAGATGGTATTGTTGCATTTAGAAGAATGAGAGGTTTTAAGAGGGGGAAGTTTTATGTAGATGTGGTAGAATCTAAATAGAATGTCTAGATCCAAATTCATACAGATAGAGAGTAAGAATGCTCTTCTTGAGCTTTTAAAAGAGGGTAGAGAGTTTGATAGGATTTTTGTTGCAAGTAATGCTTTTAAGGATGAAAAGAGCAAGGAAATATTGCAGTTAGCAGGTAAGAAGGGAATTCCCATTATGAAAGTTTCCAGAAGAGCATTGAATAGAAAGTTAAGGTCTTCATCTTCTGAGAGTATAGTTGCATATATGTATTCAGATAATGATTGGTCTTTAGATGAACTTTTAGAGAGTATATATAAAGATGGAAAACAGCCTTTCTTTTTGATATTAGATGATTTGAAATATTCACAAAATGTTGCAGCTATAATGAGAACAGCATTTGGTGCTGGTGTTAATGGAATTATTATTAATCCCCAGAAGAAAAGCATAATTTCTGATGAGACTATTAGAATATCTATGGGAGCTGCTGAGAGAGTTCCTTTAGTGGAAATGAATCTTTTTAATGCAGTTAAAACTTTAAAGGATAATGATATAAAGGTATATGCTGTTGATATGAAAGGTGAATACTACTACGATGTAAATCTTACAGGTCCTATTGCTTTTGTACTAGGAGCTGAAGATGTTGGTATATCTAGTGGTATTATGGAAAGAGTAGATGGAAAAATATCTATCCCAATGAGAGAGGGTATTGGATCTCTTAATGTAGGTGCTTCTGCAGCAGTTTTAGTTTATGAAAAGCTTAGACAAGAAGTAAAGGGTAATTAACTATATTAGTTTCTTCATCAAATCTTCTAACTCCTCTCTTGTGTTGTATCTAATTACAACTTTTCCACCTTTGGTCATCTTTATAATATTTGCTGTAAACCCAAGTTTTTTACTTAACATATTTGAATACTTCTCAGTTACTTTATCACTCTTCTTCCAATTTTTTGTGGTTGAACCCTTCCCATAATTAATTTTCCTTACCAATGCCTCAGTCTCTCTTACACTCATTCCTCTTTTAATAACCAAATCAGTAGCAGCAATTAAAGAAGTTTTATCTCTTATGCCAAGTAGGGCCCTAGCATGCCCTTCACTTATCTTTTCATTAAGAACATCCTCTTTTACTTCATCTGGTAAATTAAGCAGTCTTATTTTATTAGTAATTGTAACTCTGTTATATCCAACCTTATCTGCTATATCATCTTGTGATACTCCAAATTCTTCAATCATTTGTAAAAATGCATTTGCCTCCTCTAAAGGATTTAGGTCTTTTCTTTGAATATTTTCTATAAGAGCTAACTCTAACATCTCTTGAGGAGAACTATCTTTAATTACAACAGGTACTGTTTTTAATCCAGCTAGTTGTGCAGCTCTAAGTCTTCTTTCTCCTGCTATTAGAAAATATTTATTTGATTCTTTATTTTTAGTAATGATTAGAGGTTGTATTACACCATTCTCCCTTATAGAATCAGCTATACCTATCAATTCCTCAGGATCAATGTGCATTCTTGGTTGATATGGATTAGGTTCTATACTATTTATATCAAAGTTGGGATTATATGCACTACTTGAATTATCAATTTCCTTTGAATCTATGAGTGCAGCTAATCCTTTTCCTAATCTACTTGTATTTTCCATATTTAATATCTATTAATTTAATTATCAAATTTTTTAATAAATTCTTTTGCTAAATTCTTGTATGCCATTGCTCCTGTTGATTTCTCATCATATTCAAATATTGTTTTTCCGTATGATGGAGCTTCTGAAAGTCTTACATTCCTAGGAACAACAGTATTAAAGGCTGTATCCTTGAAGAAATCCTTTACATCTTTTACAACACTTTCTGAAAGTTTAGTTCTACTATCATACATAGTTAAGATGACACCACCAATAGATAGTTTTGGATTAATGCCTTTAACCAATTTAGTTGTCTCTATCAGTTGTCCTAACCCTTCTAATGCAAAATATTCACACTGTATTGGAATTAATATGTAGTCTCCTGCACTTAATGCATTAATTGTAAGTAGTCCCAACGAAGGAGGACAATCTATTATTACATAATCAAAATCCTCATGGATTTGAGAGAGAGCCTTTTTAAGCAATGATTCCCTACTTATCATATTCACCATCTCTATTTCTGCACCTGCTAGTGAAAGATGAGATGGTACTAAGAAGAGATTTGGAGTAGAGGTTGTCACAAATACTGAAGATATTGGTTCATTAGCTACCAATACATTGTATATGCTTTTGTATGGTGCCTCATCTGAAGAATCCCAGCTTTGTTTATCAAATTGCTGTGTGAATCCTAATCCAGAAGAAAGGTTAGATTGTGGATCCATATCAATAACTAAAACCTTCTTTTTAGCTCTAGCTAAACTAGCACTAAGATTCATTGCAGTAGTAGTTTTTCCTACACCACCTTTTTGATTAGCAATTACGAATATCTTCATATTTTTACTCTACCATGTTTCACAATTGATTTCTACATGTTTTTATATACCTCATGTTTTACAATCCTAAATTCAGGAAATGGGAAATATACTATCCAAGCTTTTCCTTTAATATCCTCTTTCTCTATTGGTCCAAATGTTCTAGAGTCTGAACTATGTGGTCTATTATCCCCACATACGAAATATTCTCCCTCAGGTACTGTTTTAGATTCTCCTTCCTTTAGAAAATCTCCACCATTTGTATATATAGAATCACTTAAATAGTTAGATTCATCTAACAATTTATTATTAATATATAACTGACCATCCTTTAACATCACAGTATCACCTGGCAATCCAATTACCCTTTTAATGAAGTCTTGTGTATCTGAATATTTAAATATAATCACATCTCCTCTCTGTGGTTCTTTTAATCTGTATGTAATTTTATTTGCCATTAAATATTCACCATTTTGATATGTAGGATGCATAGAATTCCCAATAACCTCATGTGGTGTCATTATGAATATATAAAGTACTATTGAAATTACTAATGCTACAACAACAGTTTCCAAAAAGGATAGTATGAACTGTCCAATTGATGCAAATGCCGAAGATATTTTCTGTGTTGGTGTTGTTATTTGTTCAGAGTTATTTTCATACATATTAGGACAGATTTTAAATTAATGTCTATTAATACTAATAGATATACTCCAATTATGCAATGTTAAGTAGTATGTTTTATAGTATAATTCGATATGATTGAGAAAGAAAAACAACAAAAGGAAGAAGAGAAACCTACATTTGAGCAGTATCAGATTTTAGAAAGAATGTATATGTATGATTCAACTATTTCTGATGATTATTCATTAAAAGATAGGAATGAGTGGATGAAGGAGTATTGGGAGAGGGAAAGATCACAAGGTATATGGAATCTAATTACTACTCTAAAGATTGCCTCTCTGGTTGTTGTAGATAATATAGAGGTTGAAATAAAAGATGATCTGAGAATGTTTTTAAGATGTAAGGAAGTTCTAAATGAAAAGAATGGGGTTAGCGGGGCAACAATAAAGGAATATCTACATGAGTATACTCCTCTTCTAACAGATGGAGATTATGAGTTAGTAGCAGAGAAGTATGATGATTATAAAAATAATAATCCAGCTAAGTACCGCTACGGGGAATCGAACCCCGGTTTACAGGATGAAAACCTGTTGTCCTAGACCACTAGACGATAGCGGCATAACAGGAAGATTCTACTATAATTAGAGTTTTTTGTGAAGTTATGGTTTTTTAATCGTAATCCTATCTAATTGATTCGTAGAAGAGTAGGTCACATATAGAACTGTTCCCATTAATCCATGTAGTATGAGTTGAGGTATTAAGTTTCCTAAATATATAAATGTAGCTATTAATTACTGAAAATAGTATCAGAAGTGGAAAAAATTTTTTAAACTCTGTTTTTGGCCATTTTGCATGAAATAAATAAAAGAAGATAACACAAAACAAAAGAGTTATTAGTGTATTATTAGTTAAATAAAGTAATGCATCTGCCAGTACAAATTGAAAAAGGGTTTGTTGTAATGCTCCAAATAGAATATATGGTATTAATAGTTTTAAAAAATATTCTTGTTTTCCTAAAAATAATTTGCTTTTTATTAAAGATATAACTAAAAATATTATAGAAGGTATAACTAGAATAGTAATTGAAATGAGTATGGTTTCTTTGTTGTATAAACGACAGGGAATATCTTTAATTAAAGAAAATCTTAAAAGAGTTAGTAATAGAATTAAAAAAATTAATATAACTCCATTTTTTGAGAAATAGCTTTTTGTGGAGTAGTATACTGGAATACAGATTAGACCTACTATTAGAATAGATATTGATAGTAGTGTTTTATAATCCATTTCTTTCTAAATCTTTTAATACTTGTTGTTCTTCTGCGAATGTAGCTCTTTGATAGCAGTTCATTTCCTTATCAAATACATATCTTCTTTTACATTTACACTCTACCATTATTCTATTATCTGATAGGTTTCCAATTATTTTTGCTTTATCTAAAGGATATGTACATCCTACACATAATCTTCTTTCTAAGAGAACTTCTTGAAATGGAGCAATTATTTTTTTCATATTATTTGTACTAAATATATATGCCGAAGAGAGGACTCGAACCTCCACGGAGTATTCCTCCATATGCTCCTAAGGCATACGTGTCTGCCAATTCCACCACTTCGGCATTTCAGACACTATTTTACTAAATAATGGAGATTTTTGATAGGGAATTAGATTTTTTCTCTACCTTACTTGCTTTAACTATATCCATATTAACTCTCCTCAATATTTCCAAATATCTTCCCATATACCTTTACAAAACCATTCTCTTTATGTGGTGCATTCTTAAGCACATCTTCCTGTGTTAATCCATCTTTAGGCTCATCCTCTCTAAGATCAGAAAATGTAATTCTATTCTTCATAGGTTGTACATTCTTAGTATCTATTTCCTTCAATACAGTAGCTGATTGTAATATTGTTTCCATCTGTGGTGTAAATTCCTTAAGCTCTTTCTCTGTTAGAGCTATTCTAGATAATTCTGCTATATGCTTAACATCTATTTTCATTTCTTTAATTCTTTAATTAATATATCTCTAACATCATTTGGATTTGCAGTACCCTTAGTTACTTGCATAACCTGACCTACAAGAAAACCAATTGTTGCCTCTTTTCCTCCTAAGTAGTCCTTTACAGCCTTAGGATTATTACTGATGACATCTTCTATTATGCTATCTATATTACTTATTGTACTTTCTTTCTCTTTTTTAATTCTTTCTACCTCATCAGATATATCCTTACTATTATCTATACACTCCTTTAATACTTCCTCCGCTTTATTCTTTGTTAATAATCCATCTTTGAATGCAAGTATTAATATAGCTAAATCATTAATATCAATATCTAAATTACCAATAGCATATACAGTTCCCATTAACCAATTAGATGCTTCTATTGCAGCATCTTTTTCATCTAAGGATTTTGCTAATACCTTTTGTAATTTTTCAAAATACCTAGCATTTTCTATAGTTGATGATATTACCTCTGCATTATATTTTGGTATACCCCAATTATCTATATATCTTTTTACCTTCTCATGAGGCAGTTCAACCATTTCCTTTGAAATACTATCTATATCATCCTTTGAAACCTGTATAACTGGTATATCAGGCTCTGGCATATATCTATAGTCATCAGCCGTCTCCTTACTCCTTTGAAATTCAGTTATTCCCTTATCAGCATTCCAACCTCTTGTTTGTTGTACTATCTTTTTACCATCTTCAATATCTTTGATTATTCTTTCTACCTCATACTCTATAGATTTCTCTACTGCTGTTATAGATCCAATATTTTTAACCTCTATCTTTGCATTAAGCTCATACTCCCCAATGGGTAGTATCTTCCCATCTTTGTATTCCCATTTTCCTTTCTCCTGTACTGATATATTAGGTTCACATCTCATCTGCCCTTTTTCCATATCTGCATCCGATATACCTAAATATCTAGCAATTTGTCTAATCTTTGTTGCAAAATCTTTTGCATCCTTAGCAGATCTAATACAAGGTTTTGTAACTATTTCAATTAATGGTACTCCCGCTTTATTATAATCAATCAATGAATACTCTTTATTCGTATCTCTTTCTGTATGATGAGTAGATTTACCTACATCCTCCTCCTGATGTATTCTCTCAATTTCTATCCTAACTTCATCATCTAAATCAATATATCCATTTGAACATATTGGTCTTTTGTATTGACTAATCTGATATCCCTTTGGAAGATCTGGGTAGAAGTAGTGCTTTCTATCAAAATATATCTCATCTGTAATACTACAATTAGTTGCAAGACCCATTAATATACAAAGCTCTATTGCTCTTTTATTTGGTAAGGGTAGGGTACCAGGTAATCCTAAACATATAGGACATACATGAGTATTAGGCTCTTTTTGAAAATATCCTGTTGGACAACTACAAAACATCTTAGACTTAGTATTAGTCTGTATATGTATTTCCAGTCCAATTATAACCTCATATTTATCCTTTAACATCATGTAATCTTAGCAATTTTAATTGGCTATATCAATTCATCATCCTTAGGAGTCATCTCCTTACTAAGTATATATATAGTCCCTCTCCCTTTCCCTTTTGTTTTAATATATTTTTTATCCACCATATCCTGAAGATCCCTATAGGAAGTCATAAATGATATACCCATCATCTTGGTATATTTACCTCTAGTTATCTTTTGATTTAATGCAAGGTAGTCAAGTAGCTGTATTTGTCTTGAATTAAGATGTAGTTCTAGTGAACCCCTTTTCTTAACCTTTACAGTATGTGTTTCTTTAAACTCATTGGTAATACTCAATATAGTTAATGATATGGAGTATAGGTATGCTTCCAAGAATGTAGTTAAATCAAGCTTACTTTTAGAAAGTTTAAAGGCTGAGAGTAGGTCAGAACCAATATATTCAATACTCTTAAAGAATGGAATTATATTCTCTGGATTATATCCATATTTCTTTGTTAACATCTCTAACATTAGAATTGCAGTTATTTGATTTCCTGAAAGAAATGGTGCTTTATCTATAAATTCAAATAGCAGTACACCTAATTTAATTAATTTATGATTACTATCCTTTCCATTCTGTATCCATTCAAAAATATCATTAAAATGACTCCTTATATCTAAATTAGGATAGAAATCTCTAGCTTTATACCATGTATCATATATTTCATTTGGTTTTTCAGAAAAACTTCTAATCTTAGAAAGATCCCATTCATCTACAATATCTTTCATAGCCAGTTTATTAATATGTGATGCTAACTCTATGGATGGTTTTAGAGAATTACTATTATCATATGATTTAACAAAATCTTTAGAGTTTCTAAAGTTAGTAAATAGCTTAAAAGTTTTTTTCTGAGAAGGCATTTCCTGTCCTCTTTGTATTTGTAATGCTTGATTAAATCCAATGGGATTACCTACAAGTTCTCCAAGTTTTTGAATATCCTGAGCACCATATTTTTCTTCTAAAGGTAGTCTATATTTTTCTGGAAGAGGATTGTAAAGAAGCTCTTTTATAGATGTCTCATATTTAACTATGTAGCTTAGTATGAGGTTTGTAATTGTATATTTAGGTGTTCTCATATTGTAGTGTATAAAAGCTGATGAATGGCTTCGAACCATTGACCTCTCCCTTACGAAGGGAATGCTCTACCAACTGAGCTACATCAGCTAATGTAACAGTATTGTAACAAAGAATGAAAAGGTCAACAAGAGTTGATTAAATTTTTGTTTATACTATACTTTTAAAGGATATGCAAAAAAGAGGTAAAATTATTATAATTGTTTTGTTTATTTGTTTAATTGGAAGCTTACTATTCCTATTATCCGAATACAACCGTTATTTTATTACAAATAACGAGCTTATTTCTCTACAAAAAGAACTAAATGAAACTAATGATGAATTAAATTCCGTTCTACTTAAAAAAGAGGAATTAGAATCAGAAGAACAAATAATTAGTGATGAGAAGAAAGTTCAAATTAAACAGTATCAAAAATGGTTAAGACAAAATCAAATTCTAAAAGATTTAATAAAATAATAATTGGTCTTTCATTTATTATTACAGTTTTTCTGTTAGTTACTATCATTGTAACGGTAAATTTAATCAGATTAAGAAAACAGAAAGAATCTGAAATATATGATATCAAAGCTGTACTATCTGAAACACAAGAAAAATATACTATTGCACTAGAAGAGGTAGAGCATATTTCAGAGAATATAAATAGTATAAAAAATATAGAGACTTCTATTGTAGATATTAAAAAGGATTTTTTTGATAATGCTTTAAAATATGAAACAATGGTATCTGAGGGTAAAGGTAGTAAAAGAATAGCTTATTTAACAATAGATGATGGTCCTTATCCCCTTACTCCTGCTTTTTTAGATGTGCTTGATCAGTATGATATTTTAGCAACATTCTTTCTACTAGGAAAAATTGGAAATCAATATGATCAAATATATAAAAGAATTGCTGAAAGTGGTCATACTGTAGCTAATCATACCTATTCGCATGCTATAAGGGATGGTCTTTATGTAACTGTTGATTCTTTTATTAATGATGTTTTAAAACAGGAAAGATTTTTATATGAAAAAACTGGAGTAAAAACAAATATTTTAAGATTTCCAGGTGGTAGTAGTTCAGCTCTACCCCCTTATAGGTATAGAATATTAGAGCGTTTGAGAAAATACAATTATGGGTATGTAGATTGGAATGTATCAGCAGGGGATGGGGCTAAGGGTCCTACAAAGGAATCTACATATAATAATATAATTAATGGGGCTAGGAATAAAAAGATAATTGTTATTTTAATGCATGATTATAGTAGACCTACACTATCTTCCCTACCTTTGGTTATTGAACAACTAAAAAAGGATGATTTTATATTTTTACCGTTGTTCTATGAGAGTTCTATGATTATAAAATAGTTTGTTTGGAGCGAGAGACGGGATTCGAACCCGCGACCTTCTACTTGGGAAGCAGACATTCTACCAACTGAACTACTCTCGCATATATGTTATTTTATCTTTTTTATGGTTTTTTGACAAAGGTTTTATTTTTATGGTGAATATTGGAAACCCTTTTTTGTCTATAATATTCATAATTTAGGTGTAGAAAGTATTCTTGTCTGCTTCACCTATGGCGGTATATGTGGAGTCTGTTATGAGTATTTATTTAGAAGAACAGGATACAGACTGAAGGGCATAAATTTACAAATTTCTAAAATTCAACTCCTTCTTTCAATCCTCTTTGGAATGGTATTCTTTTTGTTGCTTGAGGTATTAACTGAATTGAATGCAATATACACTTCATCATTTTCTCTTATAGTGTCAACCATATTCTTTATATTATTTAGAAGAGATTTGCTTTTTCCTAGTTTAATGTGTGGATTAATATCAATGGCAATATCAATGGTAGTATATTGGATTTTATTACTACTTTATCCTTCTTTTTTTGATATGTTTTGGATAGAAGATACAATTACAGGCTTAAGATTTCTATTTATACCATTAGAGGAATATCTTTTTCATTTTGCACTTGGTAGTTGTGTAGGAGTTATGTATGAAATAGGGTATGCTGAGGTAGATAAAGGTATTAAAAAATAAAAAAGGGACTATATCTAGTCCCTTTTAAAATCATATATAGAAATATACTACTTAACTAATGCCTTTTTAAACATACCCCAATCAGCTCTTAACTGTTCTGCTAATTTTTGTGAAGCAGATACAGTTACAGTAGCATCTTTCTTAAATTCATCAACTACCTCAGCTACCAATGCCTTATACTTTTCTTCATCTATCTTCCCACCAGCCTTTTTTACCTGTTCTATCTTTCTCTCTACTTCCTTCCTGGCATTTTTATAGAGATCTTCTGCTTTTTCTTTAAATTCTCCTGCTAATCTTTTTATATCTTCTCTTGTTTCTGTACCAGACTTAGGAGCTAAAAGAATACCTGCAACTACTCCAGCTACTGTACCAAAGAGTAGGCCTTTTACGAATGATTCTGCACTATTATTACTCATATGATTATCTAATTAAAATTATATATATATAGTAATATATATTTTTTGATATGTCTATTAAAATTTGAAGAATTTTAGTATTAAATATGCAATTATGATAAATATACAAGGTATTAATATAGCACCTAGTATTGTTAGGAATGATACTGGTTCAGGTTGTATATCTTCAATTGTTTCTTTTTCTAATTGATCAGCAAGAGTTTCAGTTTCTTCTTCCTCATTACTCTGTTCTATAACTTCTTCATTTATATTTTCTTCTTGTGCAGATGTATATGATATTGGTAGAAGTAGGAATGATATAGTTAGGAGGATTGTTAGTAGTTTTTTCATAGGTATATGTTAACATATATCAATATGGTATATCCAGATACAAAGTTAGAAGAAAAGTTATGGGAGGATGGATATAAGGTTGTTATTGGTCTTGATGAGGCAGGTAGAGGGCCTCTAGCAGGTCCTGTAGTGGCCTCAGGAGTGGTTATTTCTAATATTAGGCAAGTTGTACCTATTGTTAGGGATAGTAAGAGGATGACAGAGAAACAAAGAGATGAGGCATATGATCAAATATGTGAACTTTCTACAGCATATGGTGTAGGGTTAGTAGGGAGTAGGGATATAGATAGGTTAGGTATACAGAAAGCTGTATTAGAAGCAATGAGTATAGCTTTGGAAATAGTAGAAAGAAAGCTTAGTACAAAGGTAGATTATATTATTGCAGATGGGAAGAATATTTTAGATATTTCTAAATATAAAATGAAAAAGATTATTAAGGGAGATCTTCTTCATTATTCTATATCTGCAGCATCTGTATTAGCTAAGGTTACTAGGGATAGGATAATGTATGAGTATCATAATAAATATCCAGTATATGGTTTTGATACTCATGTAGGGTATGGTACTAAGAAGCATCTAGAAGCAATATCTAAGTATGGTATTTGTGATATACATAGGAGAAGCTTTAAACCTATTTGTAATCTATAAAGGTGAAATTTTCTATTAAATATGATATACTATAGGTCTGTAGAACATTTATATTCTACATACTGCTCTTTAAAAAGGTTCTACCAATCTCCAAATATTTCTTTGGTAAGCCCAATATTTTCTTTAATATAAATAGAGGGAATATTGGGTTCTACCAATGAATTTAAAAATAAGGAGATAGAATGCAAGTACAAAATATGTTTTACATTGGTGGCATGATGCTTTTAACAGTAGGAAATTCTATCCAGATTGGAAAAGGTTTCCGAAAATCTGTCCTGAATTGGTTGCAAATAGCAATCTATTCAGGAACATTGATTTGGTATTTCATTACACAAATCAAAACGGGTTTAACTTCCGAGTTTTATTTTTTTACTACATTGGCATTTATTATATCGCTAATGATGGAAGTGTCGGAGGTTACAAAGAAAGGGAGACCATCCCCTTTAGATATATTAGTATTTGTTCTGAGTTTGACTCCAGTTGTTTTTTCATTAGGGATTTTAACTGGAATGTTTTAATTCAACCATTGGTAGAACCCACAGAGGGGAGAAGTATGTACTGTTTTTACAGTATTTTGACCTCCTCCCCTCTGCTACCTTTTCTATATATAATTCTAAATAAATAATAGGTATTGTAAACATACTTACTATTTGGTTATAATGGCAAGTCTTTTACATATATATGGGGCGCTAGCTCATCCGGTTAGAGCAACTGCCTTTTAAGCAGTAGGTGCTGGGTTCGAGTCCCAGGCGCCTCATATCCCAAAAAACATTGTATTATTGAACATTCTTACCATTTGTTGGTATAATCCTGTATTTCGCACATTAAAACAAAAAAAGGAGATTATGATGGAAGATGATAACAGGACATTAGAAAATTTTCTAATCTTACAAAAGATTGGAAAAATGCCGTATGATTATATAGACACTCGCAAGAAAAGTACCCTGTATTTGGAAGATTATCACTATCGTGATCCTGATCCAACATGTAAACAGATGAAAAACGGTTTCTTTTTAGAAATGTCAAAAGAAATACCATATAGTATATGGAGTCCATGGGGAGAATGGCGATGTTGGGGAAGAGGGCGAGGGGAGTGGAGAAATGCATCTTCTGACCTTTTAATACGTTTGGGGGCAAAGAAGTATAAGAAAGATAGAATGGAATTGAGGAGGAAATATCCAAAGGTGGGAGTGTTATATGCAGTTACTAGTATAGAGGGTACTTCTGTACCTGAAGCTGTCCCGCTATCAGTAGAGGAGTTTGGAGATCATTTAGAAATCTTAAATTCATGGGATTTCCTAGTGGAAACTTATGAAAAAGAGTTTAATAATTTTTAGTTTTAATGTGAGAATACCTAAGGAATAGATCTTATAAATAATATGATTTAATCATATTCATTCTATTCCTTAGGTTCACACACCTATTTAATCCAAATTTAATAATCATCCTCTATCATCTTTCTATGATAGAGCAAATAATCTATGCATTCATAGATAGTCAAAATTTAAATCTAGGTATTAGAAGTGCTGGATGGGTATTAGATTTCAAGAAATTTAGAATATATCTAAAAGAAAAATATCATGTTAAAAAAGCTTTTCTCTTTATTGGATACATAGAAACAAACAAAAAGTTATATGAATATCTAGAAAAGGCAGGTTATATATTAATATTTAAACCAGTACTCTCTTTTAAGGGAAAATCATCTATTAAAACAAAAGGTAATGTAGATGCGGAATTAGTGCTATATACAATGATAGAGTATTGCAATTACGACAAGGCAATTTTAGTCTCAGGAGATGGTGATTTCTTCTGTTTGGTAGATTATTTAAGCAAGAAAGATAAACTTGGGTATATTATCGTTCCAAATAGAAATGCATACTCTAGACTTCTTCTTAGATTTAGAAAAAATATCCGGTTTATGGATGACCTACAACAGAAATTGGAAAAATAAAAATGGGAGTGTTGCCTGCAGTACGAAACTGCAACCTTCCCTCCCTCGTGATAGTTAATTATCACATACGGTACTAATTTAGTCAACGATATTTAATTATTCAATATATCTTCCTCTCCCCCTAATCTCCAATATGATACTCCTGCTATCTCATATTCTTTAGCTATATCCCTTCTCATCTGTACTCCCTTATTATTTTGATAATACATAATACATCGTTGACCATTCTCACAACCAAATTCAGAATATCCTTCTGCTATATCTTCTTTAAATATCCCATTAATATTAGGATTATTTAATATATTCTTTACACTAGTATATGTTAATGCCACAGTCCTATCTGGCATCCACTCATATCCATATAGATGTATACCTAACCATATTTTTTCTTTAGGTATATGCTTTATAGCATAATCTAATACCTGTCTTATCCAACTAATTGGACCAATTGGACCAGGTATTTTTGAAGTTAGTAGTGTATAGTCATATGCCATTATTCTAATCTCATCAGCATACTTTGATATTTCAACATACTCTTGTACACTTCTTGTATCTTGATGATCTTCATACTTAGCATTACTCCATTGTGCAAATACAGTTACAGATAGTATTTTATTTCTTTTTCTTAATTCAGTACTTAAATCTTTTAAGAAAAGTATATAGTTATCTTTCTGTTGGATACTAATCATTTCATAATCTAAGTCTATACCATCAAAACCATATTTCATTATTTCATTTACTATTACTGAAATACCTTTTGTATATGCATCTTTGCTATTTAAATGATTATTCATTGAATTTAGGTCATATGACCCAACAGTTGGTATTATCCTAATATTATTTTCCCTACAGTATGTTAGAAGCTTCTGTACATTGGCATCTGATACTCCCCTGGATACAATATCTCCATTATTATTTACAGTATAGAGTACAGGATTAACAGTATCTATTATATCTTTGTTCTTATTAATGCTTTCATATCCTAAATCAAAAGCCCAATTAGGTATCCATCCTGATTCCTTAAGTTTATATATCTGTTCTTCTCCTTGGATTTCTTCTTCATTCTGAGTATTACTGTTACAAGAAGTACATAACTGTTCTGAATCACTATCCAGATTTACATCTATATTATTGTTGATATTAGTAGTGGTGGTATTTTTACCATTTAGAAAAAGAAGTACAGCAGAAGAAGATATCATTAATATACCAATGATTATTCCAATGATGGATACTGTTCTAAGCAGTTTCATTAATCTATTATATATTATCTGTGTTTAGTATCAATCTTCCTATTTCTTTCTCTATTCCGTATGCAAGATTTAATACTGTTTGTTCATCAAAGTGTCTTCCTATAAACTGGATACCAGTTGGTATACCTTCACTTAAACCAGATGGTATGGATATACCAGGTAATCCTGCCTCAGAACTACCTTCTGCTAATACATCCGCTATTTCTCCAAACAATGGATTATCTGCATCATTATCCTTAAGAGCTACTGTTGGAGTAGTGGGGGCAACTATAGCATCATATTTTTTTAATATATTATCCAAATCATCTTTAATTAGTTGTCTAACCTGTTCAGACTTCTTAAAATACTCATCTGCATATCCTGCAGAAAGAGAGAATGTTCCTGTCATTATCCTCCTTTTGGCTTCTGAACCAAATCCTTCTCCTCTGCTAGATTCATAGAGTTCTTTAATGGTATTTTGTGTACTCCCTTCTAATCCATATCTAGTACCATCATATCTTGCTAAGTTAGAAGATACTTCACTTCTACATGTAATTGTATAAACTGCCATACCATATTTAGGATTTAGTATATTCACTTCCTTAATCTTCACACCCATCTTTTTAAGAATCTCAATCCCTTTTAGAAAGTTCTTCCTTACACCTTCTTCTAATTCCAGTTCTAAATATTCTTTAGGAAGTGCAATCTTCATATCTTTGAGATTTTTTGTAGAAAGATTAGCCAAATAATCAGAAGTTTCTATCTTAGATGATGTAAAATCATTAGAATCATATCCAGCTATAATATTTAACATATATGCTGCATCCTCTACACTCTTAGTTAATGGTCCAGGACAATCAAGTGATGATCCCATTGCTAATACCCCATATCTAGATACTCTTCCATATGTTGGTTTAAGACCAACTACTCCACACCATGATGCAGGAAGTCTAATAGACCCTGCTGTTTCCGTACCTATTGTTGCTGTACAAAGATCTGCAGCCAATGCACTAGCAGAACCTCCACTAGATCCTCCAGGTAGTCTTGAAATATCCCAAGGGTTTCTAGTTGGTCCATAGTATGAGGTAACTGTACCTGAACCGTGACAGAATTCATCTAAATTTGTTTTTCCAATTAATATACCTCCTTCATTAAGTATTCTTTGAATAACTGTTGCGTTATATACAGGTTTATATTCATTAAGCATATTAGAGGCTGCTGTAGTGGGAATATCTATTGTTGAATATATATCTTTAATAGATATTGGTATTCCAAAGAGTTTCTTCTCTTTATATTTTCCAAAATTATTATCAAACTCTTTAGCCTTCTTTAGAGATTGTTCATCACATACTGTTATGTATGAATTAAGTTTAGAATCAAGTTTCTTAATTCTATCTAGGTAGTATGTAACTATCTCTTCTGCTGATATTTCTTTGTTAAGTATTTTTTCTCTAAGTTCTGTTAGTGTAAGGTTCATATTTCTGTATTCTATCAGAATACCCAATAAATGAGAACGGAAATGGAAAGAGTGATAAGTGTTCCCATGATTACCTGAGAGAGTGTGTGCTTCTCTAATACTATTCTAGACCATGCAATGAATGGAGAGAATATGAAAAGGAGGAAGAGGTATGGATTTGCAGGGAAAAGGTATAGTAGGGTAGTGAAGAGTAGTGTGGAGTATGTCATGTGTTCTGATATTTTCCAAAAGAATGTTATAAATGTAATTACAGAGGATACTATAAATATATTTAAGGATATATTTGTTAAAATTTGAATATCTAAAGTTCTGATAAATAAATATATTATTCCAAATAGTATGGATATGGTTGTAAAGTATGGAGGTCTTTCCTCTCTTTTAGTAAATTCATAGTCAGATATCTTTCCCATTTTTTGAGTACAAGATAGGGGAGAATAGGAGAGAGTATGTATACTAGTGAATATATAACTCTATCTTTAATATTTATGGATAATGTATTTATAGCAATGAGTGGTGTTAACATCATTGTTAAGAATCCATTTGATATTTCTGATATTATTCTTGCAATTTTCTTTTGAGCATTGTTAATTGTAACTCAAAAAAGATTGTCTGACAAAGGTTCAAAGAGAAAGATTATTAAACAATATATCTACTCTCTTACAGCAGTAACTATTAATCTTTTGTAATCTGTACCTGCTGGCCAACAGGTCATAATGGTTAGGGTATCTTCATCCATATATTTACCCAAGTATTTTGTTTCAGATGGATCTACTTTCTTAATTTCTAATACTTTATATTTATATATTTCTTCTTGATAGCTTATATATACAGAATCATCTTTTTGGAGTTCTCCTAGGAGATAGAAGTATATGTTAAATTTTCGTTGTTCATAAAAATTTACAGCAGAGTGTGCAAAAAGAAATACATTGCCCTCTCTATCGGGTGTAGAAGAGCCCTTAGCATGTGCTACACCTTTGTAAAGGGCATTAATGTATTCTTTCTCATTATTTGGATTAATATTTTGTAATACAGGGGCATTTGCTTTTATTTTTGGTATATATATACCGAATTGAGGATCTAGAAATACAATTTCTGTATCTTTGGAAATATCTTTTGTAATCTCTTTATTATCTTTAACAATCTCTACAGGTATATCTACATCAGGAGGAAAGAGTGTGTACTCTGTATATGATTTAAGAATTGGATAGAAGGTTAATGCTAAGGATATAATACCAGTGAGGAGTAGTAAGATAGCTATGTACCTTACTACTCTCTCTTTTGTATTAATAGGTTGCTTTTTTGTTTTTGACATACCTATATCCTACAGCACCTGCTAGGAGTATGGCAATGAGTACTATTAGTCCAATGTAATTTTTCTTCTCATCTTTATTCTCTTGTTCATCTTCTTTTTCAGTATCTTTTTTCTCTACTACTTTATCAGTATCTTCTGTAGTTTCCTCTTCTCCTTTAACTTCAGCATCTTCACTTTCTTCTACTTTTTCTGTTGCTGCTAGGGTTGTTGTAGCAGAAGTAGCTGTTTGAACAGGTGTAGTAGGTGTAGTTGCTTCTTCTTGTACTTCTACAGTTTTGATAATAGGGTCTGTAACAATTGCTGACATATTATTTACTCCATCTACACTTCTAACAGCATAGAAATATTCCTGAGTACATACAGGTATAGTATCTGTGTATGTTACTGTTTGATTAGGTGCAACTAACATTTCTTTAATTAATGTAGATGCATTAGCGGTAAATGGTTGTACAGTGGATCTAAATATCTGTACCTTTGCAGCCTTATTCCCTGTTGTGAATGAAAGAACATATGAACATGCTCCTTCTGTTTTTGTGTAGTTAGTAATTGCTGCTGGTGTCTCAAGATCTACTACTACTGTTACAGGGTTAGATATTTTGTAATCTCCACTTCCATCATTAGCAGTTGCTTTTACAGTAAATGTGTATGTTCCACTGCCTGTTATTACTGATGTGTCAACAGCACAGTTTCCACTATATGTGTTATGTGTAGCATATTTACCGTATGTTGTTTCTAAACACTCAATAGTTAATGGTCTAGAGTCTAAATCTAATGCCACATACCCTATATTAAAGGATGTTTTATTTGTTGGTGTTTTTGGTTGACTAATCTGTACATTTATCTTGTCACTTTCAGCAGCATATATTGGTTTAGGAGTCAGAATAATATTTATTCCTAAAAGTAGTGTAGAAGCTAAGAATAGTACTTTTGCTGTCTTTTTGGGTTTTACGAGTAGAAGTATGAGTCCTAGTATCATTGATACTATTGCCCCTAAGGTTATTAAGATATTAGCTCCTGTACTTGGAAGTCCAATTGTTTTAACAGTTGTAGCTCCTAATACCTCTCCATCTTCTAATTCCTCTTCTATTACTACCAATACTTCTGTACCTACAAAGTTCTCTGTAGGTTCTATGGTAGATATTCCTAATACAGAATCCTTTAATATATCTTCTCCTGATACCCATGCTATGTCAGGATATAACCCAGGTTCTTGTGTAGTAGATATTACAGCTTTGTATGTGAGTATTACTACATCTCCTTCTTCCATATCTCCTATTTCCCATTTAGCAGGTCCACCATTATATACAGGTTCATTAACTGTTCCTGTCCAACTTCCTGGTACATACTCAAATCCTTCTGGTAGTATATCTGTTACTACAACATTCTTAAGTAGATATTTACCATCAACATCATCTTCTGGTGCTTTTACTATAATTGTGTATGTAACGATGTCTCCTGGATCCATTCCTAATCCACCTGTATCATTTAACTTCTCTATTTCAAGTTCTGGTTGTATTACTTCGTTGCGACATATATATGTAAGAGTTTCTCCATTTCCTAATTGAATCTCAGGATTAAGTGGATCATAATCTTCAGGAAGCTTTTCAGAATAACATCCAGTAAAGAGATATCCATCCTCTTGTATTTCATTAAGAGTATATGTTCCTGCATCTAGGAAATTAAATACAGCATCTATTCTATCAGCAGATGAATCTCTTATGGTTTTAGCTCCTTCTATATCTCCATTCAATATAACTCCAAAATTTGCATCAGAGAATATACCTTCTCCTTCATCATTTTTAGTTACATCTTTTTTAACTATAATTGTTCCAGGTAATGCAGTATTAGTTATGGTACATGTTTTTTCTTCTCCAACATTTATAGTTCCACCGCAATCAGCACCAATTGATTTAGAATATCCAGGATAATCTTCTTCATCAACAGAGTATGATCCTGCATTAAGTGTAACAACAGTACCATCACTTCCTGCAAACGATGTAGAACTTACATTAGTACCTTGAACAAGCATTGTGAAATTACTTGCTACAGCTTGACCACCGTAATTATTTACAACTTCTTTAACTACAGTTAATTTTGGCTGAATATCATTATTTGTTATTGTACATGCAGCTTTCTGTCCTGGTTGAAGAGTAATTTTTCCATCTGCACTACAATCTCCTGTCCAAGATGAAGGTTTATAACCAGACTGATTTGTTTCAGATACAGTATATTCCTGATTAGATTTAAGTGTAACAGGTGTTCCACTTGTTGTTTGTGTTGTATCTATAAAGAGTGGGAAATCAGATACTCCCTTTGTTCCACCGTAATTATTATTAACAATCTTAGTCAAGGTTAATATTGGAGCAATATCTGTATTAGTAATAGTACATGTTTTTTCCTCTCCAATATTTATAGTTCCACTACAATTAGCACCAATTGATTTAGAATATCCAAAATAATCTTCTTCATCAACAGAGTATGATCCTGCATCAAGTGTAACAACAGTACCTTCAGAATTTCCTGCAAACGATGTAGAACTTACATTAGTACCTTGAACAAGCATTGTGAAATTACTTGCTACAGCCTGACCACCGTAATTATTCACAACTTCTTTAACTACAGTTAATTTTGGCTGAATATCATTATTTGTTATTGTACATGTAACAGTACCATTAAATGGTACAACTACATCAGTACAGTTATTATATGTAGTTTTGTAACCAGGAACCTCTGGCTCTGTAATGGTATATGATAGTCCTGCATACTTACTAAGGCTATTTTCTCCATCTTCCTCAAACTGAATAGCAGTCTCACCATTAACTTGGAAAGAGAAGTCTTTAGCTGTAAGGGTTCCACCATTGTCATTCTTAACAATTTTTTTAACAATTAGAGTTCCTAAATTACGACTATTTGTAAAGGTACACTCTAAATCTTGTCCTGAAGTTATTGTAATATCCTGACTAATTACAGCACCATAATTCCTCTTTGTAGGTTGGTTGTTCTCATCTAAAGGACCATTATTACAGATTAAACTCTCAACATGATAGTTATCCTGTACTATCTCCGAAATAGTATATGTACCAGGTAGTAAGTTGGATACAGTAGTTCCTGTTGTCATCTCATCGGAATCATCTAGTTTCCATTTCCAGTCACGAGAGTCATATTCATCAACTACCTTATCTCCATTTGTATCAACATCTTTTAATACAGTAATACTTGCATATTTAACATTAATGAAGTTGTTATTAATACTATCTTGACCTGGCTGAAGATTTACAGTTAAGAAGTCTCCAGAAGGATATAGTTTAATCCAACCAGAAACGATAGCTTCTCTTAATTGATAAGTTGCTGGTTCAAGATTTGAGAAACTAAAATAACCACTTGAATCAGTCACTTTAGAAGCAATAACTTCTTCATCTTTGAGAAGTTCTATTGTCCAACCTGCAACTCCAAACCTATCTTCAGTAGTTTCGTAGTCATTATCTAAGTCATTAAGCTTGTATCCAGATATAGAACCTTTCTGTGTATTTGTAAATGTACACACCAATTCTTCTCCCAAACTTAAATCAACATTAATTGAAGTTCCATTTGCTATAGTTCCATCATTACATGAGATTGAAGTTACATAATTAGAATCTGAAGTCTCTGTTATTGTATAGGAACCACTTACCAGATTAAGTAGAGTGTGATATTCATTATCACCTATATCTGATATTTCATAAGTTACTCCTGGTATAGGAGTTGTAACTGTGAAGTTCCATTTACTTGAATTATCAGGATTAACATCCTTAATAATTTTGATAGATCCTGGTTTATCATCATTAGTTATAGTACATGTAACATTTTGTCCAGCTACTAGAACAACAGGGTTGGATACAGTATTTCCTGTATCATTGTCTACACAATTCCAACTGCCTGCTGTATAACCTGTTGCATCATTTTTCTCAGTTAATAAGTAGGAGACATTAGCTAAAACAGAAGGTGTTGATGTATAGGTAGTTGTTGAACCATTTACTTCACCTTCTCCAAAGGTAATTAAATCATTTCCTATTTTAATTTCAAAATCATCAACAGTTGCACTTCCACCATGATCGTTAACAACCTTCTTGATTACAGTTAAAGTTGGAGTTTCATAGTTTAAGAAATCAATATCTTCTACTACAGCATTACTCTGCCCAAGTGCACCTAAAGTAACTTTATGACATCCATTATTATCTTTTGGATAACTCTGTGTCCAACCTGTTTGAATTTCTTCACAAACAGTATTTAATCCTGAAGGTAAACCTAAGAAGGAATATTCTCCATTAGCATTTGTGGTAGTAGATAATTCTCCTGAATCAAAACTTCCATTCCCATTTGCATCTATATATATATTCCATCCAGATAGAGGTAGATCTCCTGCATCATAAACTCCATTAGCATTTACATCATTGTATTTATGACCATAAATGGAAGGTAGATTCTTTCTGTTTGTTACATAAACATGTACGGTTTCATCAGCAGCTAATGTAATCTGAGCACCATTTAAATTAGGATCATTATCAGGTGTGATAGAAACTAAGACAGACCCAACTGGTAGTGATGTTTCATAAATAGTATGCTCTCCAACTACAACATCATTAAAGGTGACAGTCCCACCATCAGTAATAGATTGTGGAGTACCATCATCCAATTTAATACTATATGTTTGGTCATCATTAATATCCTCCCCATGTGGACCAATCACAGATTTGTGGACAATTATTGTCCCTGTTAATGGGTCAGCTATGTTTATAAAGTCACACGAAATGATATCATCGTCATTTATTATTATATTGCCCCAACCATTTGGAATAATTGAACCTACAGTTGCTCCAGTTTCATCTCTACATATAGCAGAACCATAGGAGAAGCCATCTAACATATTTGTTTCAGCAACAGAGTATGTACCTGCAGGTACTTTGCCTGTATTAGCAGTACCATCACTTCCTGTAGTTAAATTTTTAGTAGAAGTACCAGAAACAGTAAATTGCCAACCACTTCCTGCTGGTTGTGATGTGTCATCAATATACTTCTTTACTGTAATTGTACCACCACATGTTCTACTGGCTAATTCTCCTAAATCTTGTGCTAATCTGGCAAAATCTGAGGTAATAACATCTGATTCCAAAATACCAATATCAACTTTAGGCCCTGATATAGCAATCATATTATCTGTATTTAAATCACTTCCTATTCCTAAACCAAGAATTCTAGTACCAGCTGTCTTAATAGTATTTGCTACAGCAACAGCAGCTGCAAGAGCCTGCGATTCTGAAGCTTGACTCCCAGATTCACCAATTCTATTAGGATTCCCATCTGAAGAAAATATCATAAGATTTGGTTTATCTGGGCGAGGGTCATAAGTAGACCATGCCTTATTAAGTCCATCTTCCCAGTTTGTCCAACCACCACCACCAGCTGAATTTATTGCAGTTTTAACAGCTGCATAATCTGATGTAAATGGTTGCAATACTTCAGCAGTAGTACCAAATTGAGTTACAGAAAATTGAGTAGGAGTTCCAGATAATGCATCTACAAATGCTATAAATGCATTTTTCATTTGACTGAGTTCTGTAGCATTAATACTTCCTGAAACATCCAAAACTAATGCAATGTCCAAACCACAAGCTTCAGTAGGTAGAGCAGGATTAGCAACTGGTATAGGAGCAACTACTTTGAATCCAACATCAAGCTTCATGCTACCATGGTTGTTTTGACAAAGAGTATTGTTATAGTATTCAAGTAATTCAGCTTTCCAGTTCCCAAGGCTTGCATTAGTTGGAAGAAGATAGGTAAAAGTAAGTTCATTATTAGAAGAAGTTGGTTTAAAACATTCTTGAGAGTAAATATATCTTCCTAAACTTGGTTTTAATCTTATTTTATAATATTTAGAAGTGTCTAAATCACCAGCTTTTACATAAACAGTTTCACCAATGGCATAAGTGCTCTTCGCAATAGTAAAATCTGGATCTCCATAAGTTGCTATATAAATTGTAAAGTGATCCAAATCCTTTATTTTAATATTACCATTTTCATTAACTATTTCATTATCTACTTCTATTCCACCTGTTAAAATATCCTGTCTTTCATTAACATAAACAACCTTTGCATTATTATTTACAGTAGGTAGTACCAAATCATATTCAAATGTCCCATTCTCCATATCTGTGGTAATATCATATGCCTTATTACTTACAGCTCCAGTAGCATTCATTTCCTCCTCTGTTAGTGTCAATTCTGTAATTGATAGAGTAGAAGATACCTCAGGTAATTTAGTAAATGTTACACTCACATTACTATTCTGTGGTGCTACATACTTCTCTCCTAACACAACAGGTGAAGATGTTACTGCATTATTTCCATTTGTTACCCAACCTTTTGCAATTGATTCAGGATCTGAAATACCCTCATCTAAAATATCCATAGACTCATCAATCACATTATCTTGAGGCAATAATTCCTCAGCGATAACAATCGCAGGGGGTACAATATTGACAAACAAAATAGAAATTAACGCAACAAAGGAAGGAATATAGGCAGATATCCTTGACAAAACTTTTCTAATTTTCATAGAAAATAATAATAATTTTATTATCAATAGGTTTTGCCATTAGCTCAGTACTCCTCTGGCAACCAAAATAGCGAAGAATACTTCAATGCTTTTGATAGCCGAATAATACAATAAAATGGGGTTAATTGTCAATATATAGGCTTGTTTAGTCTGTTATACTACTGATAAATGTATCCCCTCCTTTTGTGATTAAGAATAACCTATGCAAGGCCCTGGTGATACCTACATATAGTAACCTAGTATCTAATTCTATATGCTTATAATAATCTGAATTTAGATCAGCAAGTATTACAGAGTCAAACTCTAATCCCTTAGCATTTTCTATGGGCAGTATAAGTACTCCATTATTATAATCATTTTCTTCATAACTAATAACTGATCTACCAATAATATCTTCATACTCTTTGAAAACAGAATACAGCCTATTTGCATGATCTCTATCTTTACAAAGTAATGCACAAGTAACTGCACCCTTCTTAAATTGCTCTTTTATTATTCCTACCAACTCTCTCGTCTTTGTACTATCTAAATCTGCTATATCATTATCATATTCAATAATTTTAACCTCATCTCCATGCCTAAGTACTGCTTCAGGCAATTTATATGATTTAGGGAATCTATCTTTAAATATTCTATTTGCAAATTCTACAATCTCTACCGTAGTTCTATAACATTTTTGAAGTTGATAGTACTCTGTATCTTTGTTTGTTAATTTTTTTATTAACCCTATCAAATCATCCCAATCTTTTATATAAAATGGAGGGATAATTGATTGAGCTAAATCACCAGCGATTGTAATATTCTGATTCTTTGCAACTTTTATTAATGTTGCTAATTGAACAAAACTAATATCTTGTGCCTCATCAATCATTATATAGTCCCTCTCATGCATCTTTGTGCCTTCTATTTTAAAATGTAGATATACCATTGCTCCTAAATCTTCTATTCTGTAATTATGTATTCTTCCTTTCTGTGTTAAACCTGAGAGAGTGTATTTAGAGGTATCACTAGTTACCAGATCTGTTTTAAATAGATTCTTGTACAGTGAGTATATGTTACAGTTTCTTCCAAAGTAGTCATATATGCTTTTTCTAATTGCAACATCAGAGTCATATGTAGAATCATAGAAACCTGTATTACCCTGTTTAAACTGTTTCTGTGCAAATGCAAAATCAGTTGCTAGCTCTAATCTCTCTCTCATATCTATATTTGGAAATTCTTCTTTAAGTTCATAGTATCTTCTTTCGATAATATCTCGTCTTGAGTATGGAATCTTCTCTAACAATTCTTTTTCAAACATATCAAAGTATTTATCTAGAACATCTAAGAATTCCAAAGAACCCTTGTACTCTTTAATATCAAGATCTTCTTTCTGTGGAGACATAATGTATGTATCATTCCATCCCAAAACTTTCTTAGCCCAGAAAAGATATGTTTCAGTATCTACTCTTTCTACTCCTAGATTAGGCAGTACATCAGATACATAATCTATGAACATCTGATTAGGTGCAATTATTAATGAATTATTTGGATTAATTTCTTTCTTGTATGTATAGAAGAGGTATGCAAGTCTATGTAGAAGTATTGTAGTTTTACCACTTCCTGCAACACCCTGTATTAATATTGGTTTTTTAAGGGTATCCCTAATAATTTTATTTTGTTGTATCTGTATTGTAGAAACAATGTCTTGTAACTTTTTTCCTAATCTTTCATTTAATTGAGAAAGCAGGAATTCATCTGCTGCGACATTACCAGATTTTGCATCATATATTCCCTTTATTCTAGCTCTTGATATTTGAAACTGTCTTTTCTGTTTTAAATCCCCAACTCTCTTACCCACTGGTGTATCAAATGATACATTCTCACAAGGACCACTATTTTCATAATATATATTTGCTATTGGGGATCTCCAATCTGTAATTAGAGGTATATGGGTCTCATTCTCTATTAGTGCAAACTTTCCTATGTACAATGATAGGGGTTTGTTATTTCTAGATTCATAAGGTTGAAAAACTATTTTTCCAAAATATGGTGAATCAAGAGCTATTAATTCATTATTAATTCTTCCAACTAAATCCTCTATCTGTGAAAGCAATTTATTATAAATACCTTTTGCTTCCATTCTTGCATCAATATCACTTTCTGTTTGAATTAAGTATATTTGATGTTCTAGCTCTTCCTCTAATTTGTCTAAACGAGGTAGCAAGTTCCTTATACTATCTGCTTTTATCTTTGTTACTTTTTCTAAATTGGGATATTCTTCACTTTCAAGTGGAGTTACTTCTTTTAGGTCATCAAAATTCGAAATCAGGTCTACATCCTTGTACAAAGGGTTTAAGTACTTTTTAAAACTTTGCATAGTATGAATTGTGAGGCAATGATTTTACAAAGATAGAATATATATCATATTGCTTAGAATGTAAAGCTTTTATAATATTTATTTAATTATGATATATTAATATATGAGCAATCAACTCAAATTACTGTTTTATATTGCAATTATTGCTGGTGTAATTCTGTATATTCAGGATAGTTTTAATTTATTGGATATATCTTTTACAGATGTAAAGAAAGAAAATATTAAAGAAGAAAAACAGGAGAATGGGTCAGAGAGTGTAACTAAGAAATTAGAAAAGAATTATGTTGAAATATTTTTCGAAGATGGAGAAAAAATTACTGTAGATGTTGAGGTAGCTGATACTGAAGCTCTTAGAACATTGGGATTATCAGGTAGGAAATATTTGGGTGATTATAATGGAATGTTATTTGTTTTTGATAATGTAGTAAATAATCCCTTTTGGATGAAAGATACATATATTAATCTTGATATTATCTTTATAGATGAACAAGGCTTTATAATTGATATTAAGAAAAATAATCAACCGTGTACTGAAGAATTCTGTTCGTACATATTTTCATCATCAATGTATAAGTATGTTCTTGAGGTAAATGGGGGATTTTCTGACTTAAATGGTATCAAAATTGGACAAAGTATTGTTATGTATTTGGATTCTAAGGAGTAAGATGGTATATTTTTATGTTTTATATTAGTTTTTCCATATAATGATTAATTCTTTTGTAGCTTGGTTAGTAGATATTATTAGTAAATTGGGATATCCAGGAGTAGCATTAGCAATGTTTATTGAAAGTTTCTTTGCTCCTATACCTAGTGAAATAATATTGCCTTTTTCTGGTTTTGTAGCATCTCAAGGTAGTTTAAATATATATTTAGTAATATTTATAGCTACTTTAGCGGCATATTTGGGTACACTTCCTTTCTATTTTATTGGATTATGGGGAGAGGAGCATATTTTAAAATTTCTAAAGAAATACGGTAAATATCTATTCATATCTCAGAAAGATTTAGATTTTGGGTATAAAGCTTTTGATAAGTATGGTGTTGGTATTGTTTTTTTAGGTAGAGTTATTCCAATTGTTAGGACTGTAATATCTTTTCCTGCAGGAGCTTCTAAGATGAATTTTGTAAAGTTTACAATATTTACATTTTTTGGAAGTTTAATATGGTCATCATTATTAGCATATATGGGTTATATTATGGGAGATAATTGGAAATTGGTATCTGTATATACACAAGAGTATGAGAGAGTGATATTGGGGATACTAGCTATTGCAATACTGTTATATATTTCAAGAGGTATTAAAAATCTATCAAACAATTCTGATAAGTGATTGTCCTGTCATATCACTAGGTTTGGGAATTCCTAAAAGTTCTAGTATGGTAGGAGCAACATCTTTTAAGGATCCGTAGGGGAGTGTTTTTGCAGTTATTGATGTACCGGCTAAGATAAAAGGTACTGGATTTAAGGAGTGTTCTGTATCAATTTGTCCATTCTCAATATTTATCATTTCTTCTGCATTTCCATGATCTGATGTAATGATTACGGCTCCACCATAACCTGTAAATGTTTTAACAAGTTCATACACACATTTATCTATTACCTGTATGGCTTTTATACCTGCATCTAGGTCTCCTGTGTGTCCGACCATATCAGCATTTGCAAAATTAACAAGTATAAAATCATACATTTGAGCTTTTATTCTATCCACTAATACATTTGTAATCTCCAATGCACTCATTTCAGGTTTCAGATTATATGTAGCAACTTTAGGTGATGGAATAATCATTCTGTCTTCTTTAGAGTATGGTGAGGGTACACCACCATTAAAGAAGTATGTAACATGAGGATATTTTTCTGTTTCTGAAATTCTCAGTTGTCTTAGTCCCATTGAATCTATAACTTTCCCAAGAGGTAATGTTATGAGTTGTTTGGGAAATATTACATGAGATGGAAAACCTTTCCTGTACTCAGTCATACTAGCAACAAAAAGATTGGGAATTTTTTCCCTACTAAAACCTGCAAAGTCATCAGATAGTAGTGCTTCTGTTAATTGCAGGGACCTATCAGGTCTAAAATTGACCATTATAACTACATCGTTAGCTTGTATAGTGCTAGGATTTATAACAGTAGGTTCTAAAAATTCATCTGTTATACCTCTTATATAATTTTCCTCTATTGCTCCACGGTATGTAGGGAATTTTTCTCCATAATTCTTCTCAAGGAGATAATATGCTCTCTGTGTTCTATCCCATTTCTTGTTTCTATCCATTGCATAATGTCTTCCTATGAATGTACCTAATTTGCCAATTCCCAACTCTAAACAGTATTTATCCATATCTGTTAGATAGTTAAGTGCTACATTGGGAGGAGTATCTCTTCCATCTGTAATAGCATGTATAAATATTTCGTTTTGAAAATTAGCTTTTGCAAAATAATCAATTAGAACCTTAAAATGATTAATATGAGAGTGTACACTTCCATCACTTAACAAACCGACTAAATGTATATTGCTGTTATTCCTTTGTGCATGTATTAATGCATTCCTTAATGTATCATTTCTATATATTAAACCTGAAGATATAGCATTATTAATTCTAGGAAGACTTTGAAAAACAGTATTTCCAGCTCCTAAGTTTAAATGTCCAACCTCACTATTTCCCTTAACATTTTTAGGAAGACCTACTGATTCTCCAGAGGCTAATAGGTATGTGTGTGGATGTATACTCCAGAAACTGGAAAGGTTTTCAGGATTAGCCATTACAACAGCATTTCCTTTATTCTTAGGAGCTGCTCCTAATCCATCTAAGATTATCAATAGTACTCTCTGTTTTACTTTCATAGGCAGTTGTTGTATACATTCTGGCATATTTTCAAAATTTATTCTATAATTGCAACTGCAAATTAGTAATATATTTAAAGGAGTTGTTATGGATAATAGTTTTACAAAAAAGATAGAAGAGAGTTTCTATAAAAAAAGACCTGATGTTAAGGTTGGAGATACTGTTAAATTACATCTTAAGATAAAGGAGGGGAGTAAAGAGAGAATACAGATTTTTGAGGGTGTTGTAATATCATTAAAAGGTTCTGGATTAAATAGAAATATTGTAGTTAGAAAAATATCATATGGTGTTGGTGTAGAGAAGATTGTACCTCTACATGCTCCAGTGTTACAAAAGATAGAGATTGTTAAGAGGGGGACTGTCGGAAGATCTAAATTATACTATCTAAGGGATAGGGTTGGTAGAAAAGCTCTTAAGACTGGAACTACTAAGGATGTATATCTAACAGATGAGGTAGAAGTTCCTGTAACAGGAGAAGAGGTTATAGAAGAAGAGGAGGAAGTAGTAGAGGAAGAAAAGAAGGTTGAAGAAGTGGTTGAGGAGGAGAAAGAAGCTTAGTACATTAAATATATTACTCTTGCAGGAGTAGTTCAATTGGTTAGAATATCTGTTTTCCAAACAGAGGGTTGCGGGTTCGAGTCCCGTCTCCTGCTCAGATATGAAATTTTCATTAAAGCATTAGATAATTATTGGACAGAGCAATTATAAAGATGTTATACTCTGTGTAATAACCGCCTGCACCAGATTCTTCTGACAGTGCAGGCATTTTTTTAACACCTATGTCTCCAAAGGAAAAAGTAAAAATATTTTTAGATGGTAGTAATTTCTATTACTACTGTAAAGATATTGGGATATCAGCATATCCTAATTTTGATTTTGAAAAACTAATTAATATACTAGCAAATGGTCGTTTAATAAAAGAAAAGTCATATCTTAAGAAAAACGAATGGAGAATTAACAAAGGGTATCTATTAAAAACAAAGGGAAAACATCACGAAAAAGGAGTTGAATATATCGGATTTTCTAGTAACCCAAGCAATGCTATGCTGAATAAGTGCGATCGAAGTATATTACTTGGAAAAAAGATTTTGAAAAGTTGTGTGATTTAGTCCATCTACAAATTATCCACAATTTGTAATATAATCGGCTATGAAAAATGTTGATGTTCCAATGTGGGACAAGGGAGACGATACAGATGATTTTTCTAAGGGAGGAGCTTCCTCTTCATTTTCCTTTGAACCATCTAAGACAAAAATCCCTGCTATTGAAAAAGTATTTCAATTAGTATTAGGTCGAGAACCTTCTTCAAGAGAGATGTCATATTACAAATATAGTACATTAAAAAAAGAAGAAATTATAGAAAAACTCTTAGATGGAGAAGAACATAAAAACATTTTAGAAAAATCTAAAAAATTTCCTGAATTAAAAAAAGAAAACAAAAAATACCAATCCGCTATCTTAAAACTAAAGAGTAGTATAGAGGATAATAGTAATGAATATCTTGAGTTAAAAAGATTACTTGTAGAAAAAAATAATATAATACAATCATTGAGACAGAATCGAGATCTTCCATTTTTAACAAATAGGGATACTATAGAGGAAAATAATATACATTACAGTATATCTAAGGAAGGAAATATTCCAGAAAGGAAGAATACTAGTATTCTTGATAGATTAAGATATTTACTTTTTGGTGATAAATAGTAATGAATACAAAAATATTTGCAGAAAGATTAAGAAAGGCAAGAGAGGAGATGGGGTATTCCCAAAGAGTACTTGGTATGAGAGTAGGATTGTCAGATAAATCTATTAGTATGTACGAAAAAGGTAATGTTTATCCACCTGTTGGTAATCTATTAAAAATTGCAAAAGAATTAAAGAAAAGTATAAACTACTTTCTTGAAGATTAAGAAGGTGGTGTTAACCATTTCTTAGCCTTAACCATATACCTCTTTACTAAAACAACCGTAATAATACAAGCTATTACAAAGAGAACTAGTATAGCAAGTACTTTGACTATATTCATTATTGTGTATTGAGAACTAACAGGTTGAAGCACAAGAGAATTATTCAAGGTAATAGTATCATGTATAGAGTTTGTGTAGTTTGTATCATGCTGCCATGAAATCACAGAAACAGAAAAATCAAAAATTCCACCTCTTAATGGTTTAATATTTGCTTGAAAGGTATATGTTTTGCCATCTTCTAAACTAACAAACTCTTTATGTTTTGGATTCACATTCAAAGTTGTTGGTACATTCCATAATATTTGTGTTCTATTTGAATTAAGATGCGGAGTTATAGTGAGAATATATGGAATATGTTTTCCAAATGCTGATTGTGGTTTTCTTTCTAATGTAAGATCAAAATATTTATTTTTAATCATCTTAGTACTTTCATCTATCTGAGTCTCTTTCTCAGAAACATCTTTAGTCTCATCTGTTGTTTCTGTTACAACAGCTGTTTCTGTGGGTGATTCATTTGGAGGGAATGACTCTGCAGCGTAGAGAGAATTGGATAGGAAGAGAGATAGTAGTAATAGGGCTATTAATGTTTTTTTCATTGTAGTACTTTTAAAATATTTATTTTATATACCTCAAATGCATTTTTAGATTCTTCTAAAGATATTTGATAATCATCATGAATAACTTTATTTCTTAATTTATGAACTTCCCATACCGAATTATATGCTTTTTTCTTAAATATTTTTTTTGCTAACTTCAAATTCTCTCCACATTGTAGATTATTTTTAAAATACATCTGTAATGATTTTGAAAGAAGATTATCTAATTTAATGATAGTATCTCTTCTAATTGCCAACTCTTCACTTTTTGCACTATCTTTAAGAGTATACAAAGCCTCTACTATTTTCTTTTTCTTAGTAATGTCAATCTTCCTACTATTCAAAGAGACTAAGATGAATAGAATTGCAATTAGAACTAAAATTATAATTGGTAAAAATAGTGTATTATTCATTCTTTTTAATTGTCTTAGATAGGAAGTATATCAGAAAAGCAATTACAACAAAAACAAAGAAGGAAAGTATTTTTGCAATATATATAAGGTAACCTGGAACTATAGAATTAATTTCTTTTTCAATTAAAATATCTCTGTTTTGGAGATTTTGATTAGAATACTTAATCTTTACAAATATATTTCCTTCTTGAAGCTTTTCAATAGGTATATTAAACTGCATCTTGTTACTCTGTTTTGGTAGTATGATTTTTGAAGAGAGATTGTTGACAGGGTCTAGGTACTTTTGAATGTTTGCTATGTTAGATTTGGATATTGTATATCCATTTATAACCGTATTACCTGTATTAGTTGTATAGATATATCCCTTTAAGTATCTATTTGTAATTCTGTACTCCTCAAATGAAAGCTCTGAGTTTATATCAAAGTTTGGAACAATATTTTCTTGAGTTTCAGAGTGTACAGTAAAGTCTGAATCATTAAAGAAAGATATCTTAGGAGCAACAGGAGACTTTCCTCTCTTAAGTATGGATATATGGTCAAAAAATGGTGTTCCAAAAAGATTCTTTTCAAAATATTCTTCTAAGAATGGATCAGATATAACCCATTTTTTATTTACATCATCATAATACTCAACCCAGTGATGATAGAAGCCATCAGCTGTATAACCTGTTATATTAGATATATATCCCACAACCATCCTTGCAGGTATTTGATAACTTCTTAATATTGCAATATACAGATCCGCATAATCTGTAGCTGTAGATTCATTGGGTGTTTCAACCAAAGCATTTGCTCCCAATCTTGTTTCATTTATAGTACCTAATGTTATATCTTTATTAAAATTTAATCTTTCTATTACATATTGATATATATATTTATAGAATAATTCTTTCTCTACATCTTCTAATTTATTTATGGAATCGAAATCTTCTGTTATTTCTATTCCTTTCCTTTGAACATAATTATTTATCCTTTTAAACTCTGTTTTATTTTTTATTGACCAGTATCCAGAAGTTTTTGTTAAATAGGATCGATTTAAGGTCTCTGATACAGGATTTATCATTTGAATATATCCAGAAATAGTACAATCAAGAGATTCATCAGGTGCTACAACATACTTAAAAATATAGTTTCCATCCTCATCAAGTAGGGTGGAGTTTGGTAGGGGAGTTATCTCATCCCAGATTATCAGTTGATTTTGTGTATCAGAAGGTACATATATTTCGAATGTTTGATTTTCTCCATCTAAGCTGTTTGTAAAAACTTTGCTTATTTCAAATCTGTATGTAACATTTTTTCCAAAAAGTAATGAAATGCTTGAATATGCAGGCTTATTTATTACTACCTCTAAATTCTCTCCTACTGATTTAATATTTTCTATTGGATCTGAAGACCAAAGGGGTTCACCTTTTTCTTTAGGATATTTTATTACTATTGTATTTGTAGTGGTATCAGCAATTTTAGAAGGCATTGTATATGTATAGCCTTCTGATATAGGTGTTGTATATGTTAGAAGAATTTCAATTGGAGAATCTGGACGAACTACTGCATTTTTTAAATCCATTAAAATATCAGTAATACTCCCTCTGTGATACAGAGTACAATCTAAATTTTGATTAGTTTTCAGATTTTTGCATTTTGCTTGTAAATTCTTAATTGGAATAGATGCAGTGTAGTATGAGATAACTTTTGGAGAATCACTTCTTATTTGCAATACAACTTCCGTGTTAATAGAATCCGATTCTAGAGTATGTTGGAAACTTGTATATATCTGAAAGTTCTCGGCTGCAGATATATTAGATAGAGGGAAAAAAAGAATAAGGAGGTTAAATAGATACAGAATTTTCTTTAAATAACCAATCAAATCTTTCATATTTCCTAATAATCTGTTTATTTATAGGTGTTTTAGGGGTAATACCGTAATCACCTATTATTTTATCCCAATCTAATCTTTCTGGTTCATTAACAATCTTATAACTAGGGTTGCGAACAATTTCCTGCTTAGCATTTTTTCTAATAATATAATAAGCTAAACCATTGTTATCATCAAGCACCACCCTTGGAACAGCTTTAACACTTAAATATTCAGCAAAAACTAAATTTGAATTCTGTCTTGTGTTAACAACAACAAGTGAATAGCCTGGTGGAACAATAATTTTTTGTTCTCTCTTAGCAGCAATCTTAATAATTCTGTTATATCTTGGTCCACGGTAATCTTGTAGAAGTATTGTTGGACCACCATAAATTATATCTAAAATTCTAGGATATTTACTACATCTAGTAGCTCTTGTTTTAACAAATTCTATACCTGCAAGATTAGGTTTAAGGGTATAGAAATTTATCTTAATTCCTTTGGACCTGTATATATCGTTATGGTCAAGTCCCTTGTACTTTTTATAGAATATTTCTGGACAAGAAAGCTCTTTGTTAAGTAATTGGTCTCTGATTTGATCTATAGTGACTTCAATCTTTTCCTTAAATTCAAAGTCTTTAACTACTAGTTCATCACCATCATATACTATTGGAAAACCAGAGCTCTTTTTAAGATTAATCTTAGCCATGCTAAGTATTATACCATAACGATACTAATCCCTAGAAAAAGATTTAAGTAATTCGGAGAGTATAAATGCCGCAACTATATAGAAAAGAAGTGCTACAACAGGTGTTAGTGGTATAACCAAATTGTTTATTTGCAAATTAGAAGCCACAATACCATCAAATGGTTGTATGAATATATCACTCATATTTAAAACCCAATTTGCAAAGCTGTTGCTTGTATTAGCATTAATTAATAACAGAATTATTCTAGTAATTAGTAGAGCTTCAATAAACATTGTTACTATATATGCTAGTCTTATGATTAATTTCAACATATACTATAAACTTTCAAGATTATTTACATAATATTCTAACTCATTCATGAATCGAGTTACACCCTTTGCCCAAAGATCCTCTCCTGAAGCTCCACAAGGTGGACAGTATGTGTTTTGAATATCAAAAGGTGTTAGATCAGTACCGTATCCAAGTGCCAATCTTTCAGTTATATGTTCAATGGCTTCTTTCCAACTACTAAACATACTCCACCCAGCATCATTTCTATTTATACCTCTCCACCCCCATCCATTGTTTGACCCTCTTGGTATTAAATTACCAAAAGCAGACTCTACTCCAGATATAGATACAACTAATCTCCAATCCAACCCATGTTTGTCCGCTTCTTCAATGAAAACCTCTGCATACTTTGCCATTGGAGATTGATAGTCCACTAAAAATTTATTTAATGCCAAAATTCTAGGATCTAGTGTAAAGAATTTTGTTCTGCTTGACATAGAATTCTTTTCAAATGAAGAAGAAAGATTATATTCTCCTGCATATACATGTATATCAAATATAGGTGTTAAAGAATTCACTTCTATGGTTGATGCATTTCGTACAACCTTGGCTAATTTCTGAATAAAAAAGCTCTCTATTTTTGCAGAAAATAGTAGTGAATATGCAGTTAATGCTAAGAGTAGAAGGAGGACTCTAGTAATACTGGAGTTAAATATATTGTTTCTGGTAAAAATATTTGACTTACCTACCATACTATCTGGCATAATATTTTAGTATATCAAATTGGGGCAATATTTGTTATGTTCACACATCTACATTTACATACAGAATACTCTTTACTTGATGCAACAATCAGAATCTCTGATTTGATAGAGAAACTTCAAAGCTCTGGAATGAAATCATGTGCTGTGACTGACCATGGAAGTATGTATGGAATATTCAAATTTCAACAGCAAATGAAAGATGTTGGTTTGAAACCTATCATTGGTTGTGAAATATATATTGCACCAAGAAGTATGCAGGAGAAAGAATATGGTATAGATAATGAATACTATCATTTGGTACTTCTAGCAAAGAATTTTAAGGGATATAAAAACTTAATGAAAATAGTCTCCATAGCTCATATGGAAGGCTTCTACTACAGACCAAGAATAGATATTAAAACATTAAATAAATACACAGAAGGTATTATTGCTCTTTCTGCCTGTCTAGCAGGTCCTTTAAGCAAGCCAATTTTAGAAAGCAATCCTAAATTAGCAAGAGAAAATGCAAAGAAGTATAAAGAGATGTTTAAGGATGGATTCTATATTGAGATTCAAAGAAATGGAATGGATGAACAGAATGTAGTAAATGAAGAGTTATTAAAAATATCTAAGGAATTAGAACTTCCAATAGTAGCTACATGTGATAGCCATTATTTAAATAAAGAAGATGCTGAAATACAGGAAATTCTTTGGTGTATTAGTGATGGCTATACAATGGATGACCCAAATAGAAGAAGAATGCCCACAAATGAGTTCTATGTAAAAACACCTGAGGAAATGCAGGAACTTTTTAAAGATATACCTGAAGCTTTAGAAAACACTCAAAAAATATCTGACAGTGTAGAAGAGTATGATATTACCTTTGGTAGAGTTGAAATCCCGTATCCTGATCTGCCTAAAGGAGAAACAGCAAGAACATATTTAAAGAAATTAACATATGAAGGTGCTAAAGAGAAATACGGTAAGGTTGATAAAAAGTTAAAGGAAAGAATAGAATATGAGCTGAATGTTATACATGACAAAGGATATGATGACTACTTTTTAGTTGTTAAGGATATTGTAAAATTTTGTAGAGATAATGATATTGTTGTTGGAATGAGGGGTTCAGGTTGTGGTTCTGTAGTTGCCTATGCAACAGATATTACTGTTATAGAGCCAATATCATGGGAATTATATTTTGAAAGATTTCTTAATCCTGAAAGACCTAGTCCCCCAGATTTCGATATAGATATTGCAGATAAAAGGAGAGATGAAGTAATTAATTATACTATTCAGAAATATGGTGCTGAAAATGTAAAACAAATAGGTACATTTAGTAAATTACAAACAAGACAAGCAATTAGAGATGTCGCTAGGGTAATAGGAGTTGATCTAAGTATTGCCGATGAATTGTCTAAAATGGTTGAAATAGTTTTTGGAAAAGCCAAGAGCTTAGATTATATGATTGAGCATAATCCTGAATTTGCAGAAATAATAAATTCATCTGATAAAACTAGGCATCTTGCAGAAATAGTTAGGAAAGTATCTGGTCTTTGTAGAGGAGTATCAACTCATGCTTGTGGAATTTTAATAACACCACTTCCCGTCGTTGAATACTGTCCAATTCAGAAAGATGCTCATGGAGAGGGAATCGGTATGACTCAATATGAAATGTTTGATATAGAACCAATTGGTTTAATGAAATTTGATTTCCTTGGTCTAAGAAATCTTAATATCATAGGTGCTGCTTTGAAAAAAATTGAACAAAACAAAGGGATAAAAATAGATCTTTCTAAGATAGATAAGCATGATAAAAAAACTTTTGATTTGATTAAATCTGGACATACCATAGGAATTTTCCAATTGGAAAGTGAAGGAATGAAAAGAACAATAAGAATACTGCAACCTGAGAATATGGAAGACATCTCCTATATCCTTTCAGCATATAGACCTGGACCTATGGAGTTTATACCCGAATATGCAAATGTAAAAAAAGGCAAACAGAAACCTGATTACATAATTGATGAACTAGAACCTATACTCTCAATTACAAATGGTGTCATAACCTATCAAGAACAAGTTATGAAAATCGCCGAAATAGTAGCTGGGTATTCTCTAGGTGCTGCAGATATTTTAAGAAGAGCAATGGGGAAGAAGAAGTTAGATGTAATGAATGCAGAAAAGCCCACATTCATAGAAGGTGGTTTAAAGAACGGATTTAAGAAAGAAGATGTAGAAAAATTATGGGAAAGATTAGTACAGTTTGCTAATTATGGTTTTAACAAAGCACATAGTGCCTCATATGCAACAATTGCATATTGGACAGCATTTCTTAAAGCTAACTATCCTTTAGAATACATGGCAGCACTATTAGAAGGAGATTTAGATAAATTTGATAGAGTAATACTTGATTTAGATGAATGTGAAAGATTAGGAATAGATGTACTACCTCCAGATATTAACAAAAGTGATTTCTATTTCACTGTAGAGAATGAAAAAAGTATTAGATTTGGTTTGGCTGGTATAAAGAATATTGGTAATGACATAGTTAAGTATATTTGCAAAGAGAAAAAAGAAAATGGTAAATACAAACACCTAGATGATTTTGTACACAGAGTATTTGATGAAGTAAACAGGAAAGCAATAGAGTATTTAATAATGGCAGGAACAATGGATTCCTTTGGTGATAGAAATGCACTTCTTTATGTACTTGAAGAAATATATAACAGAGAAAAATCTGAAAAGAAAATTTCTCAGATTGGTCAAATTGATATCTTTTCATTGGATAATGGTAATAACATAACAAAGTATGAGATTCAAAAAACCCCTCTCCCTACTGATATAACTACTGAAAATTCTCAAGCACTACAATGGGAGAAAGAGCTTCTAGGACTATATTTCTCTAGTCATCCTCTGGATAATTTGGAAGAGTTCTTTGAAAATAGAAATGCTATGCAATTAGGTGAGGCTTTAGATGTTAAGAAAAACAATGACAATTTAATTCTAGGAGTCATGGTAACTAAAGTAAGGAAAATAACAACAAAGAAGGGTGAGATGATGGCCTTTTTAACAATAGAAGATAAAACTGCTAGAACAGATGCAATAGTATTCCCTAGAATATATCAAGAATTAAAAGGCTCACTACAAGAAAATAAGCCAATGCTTCTTGTAGGTAGATTAAATATAAGAGATGGAGAAAAAAGTGTAATTATTCAGAAAGCAAAATATGTAGATGAAGCCAAGCATTCATCAAAATTTGATGGTGTTACATTTAGAATAAAACCATCACATACCTATAAAGAGGTTACAGAATTAAAAAACTATATACAAGATTCTAATGGGGATACTCCTGTCAAAATAATAGTCAACAATGGTGAAGGGAATAAAGTTGTAGTATTGAATAAAAAAATAGAAATGAATCAAGAAACAAAAAAATGGATTAGGAAATTCTAGAATTGGTATAATACTGTATGAATAAAGAAATACTTGATACATTACCCAATAAACCTGGTGTGTATAAATTTTTAGATGAAGAAGGCAAAATCCTCTACATAGGAAAGGCCATCAATCTTAGAAATAGAGTTAGGTCATATTTTGCCAATGAATTAACCGATAGGCCAAGAATTAAACAGATGATTCCTTTGATAAAGGATATTCAAATAGTTGAAACCAATAACGATATAGAATCATTAGTTTTGGAATCAATTTTAATAAAAAGACACAAACCATTCTATAATTCAGACAAAAAAGATGATAAATCATATGCTTGGATATACATATCAACCAAAGAAAAATTTCCTACAGTAAAAATTGTTCGTAAAGTATCTAACAATGATCTTAAAAAAGGAGCTATATTTGGTCCATATCCTTCCTCCAGTTCAACCAAAAGAATATTTTCATATCTAAGAAAAATATATCCATTCTGTACATGTAAAAAAGAAAGTAGCAAAGAGTGCCTGTACTTCCATCTTGGATTATGTCCAGGTCCACATCAAGGACATATATCAGAAAAAAATTACAGAAAAAATATTAATGAAATAATCAAATTTCTGAATGGAAAGAAAAGAGGACATATATCAGAATTAGAAAAAGAAATGAAAATGTATTCCAAGAACAAAGAATATGAAAAAGCTGCCCAACTGCGAGACCGTATAAATGATTTAAAGTACCTAGGAGAAAAAATAGATTTTGAATTGGATGATACAGAGTTCTCATATGTAGAAAGAAGAAGAAAACTGCTTAAACAAAACTTTTTAGATCTAAAGGAGGAATTAGGAATTAAAAAACTAAACAGAATCGAATGTTATGATATATCAAATATTCAAGGAAAACTAAGCTACGGTTCTATGGTTGTTGCTCAGGACGGGGAAATAAAGAGAAGTGAATATAGGATTTTTAAAATAAGAAACCTCAATACTCCAAACGATCCAGAAATGTTAAAAAGTGTTTTAGAAAGAAGGTTTGATAGTAAAAATTCAAAAAAATATAACCTCCTTCCAGACATCGTATTGGTTGATGGAGGAAAATCACAACTATCAGTTTTAAAAGAGAGCATTCCAAACTCCATATTACTTTTGGGTATTAGTAAAGGAAAAAGATTAAAGAGAAAAGGAAAAAGAGTATTGGATGAATTTTGGATTGTTATCAATAACGAAATAAAGAAAGTAGATATTGAAAACAAATCGATATTAATAGACCTCAGAGATGAAGCACACAGATTTGCTATTCTCCATCACAGAAAAGCAAGAGCTAAGGAATCAAAAAAATCGCTTTTAAATGATATTGAGGGGGTAGGAGAAAAACGAAGAAAACTGCTCATAACAAAATTCAAAGATATTAATGGAATACAAAAAGCCACCGAAGATGATTTAAACACTGTTTTAAAAAATAAAAAAGTAGCAAAAAATATTTTCAAATATTTTCATTAATTCTTTTCTTTACTTTGTGGTTTTAAATTCGATAATACATATTCCAAAAATGAATTATCTTCCAAATCACTATCAATTATATATATAACTCCATCATAACTATTGGGAGTAACTATAATTTCATGATTATTTCCTAAATTACTTCCTATATTTCCTCTTAAACCCACTCCTGATTCAGTATACATAATTATAGTATTTTTTATACTCCAACTCTCTTCATTCAGATTTTCATTAATAATATCAATATAATCTCTTAAAAAATCATCTAAAGCTTTTTCTCCTGAAGACCCTACAGGTGTTATGATTACAGTATTTTTTGTCCCAATTTGCTGAAATTGTACAGACCTCATATTTTTGTAAGAAGTAGCCTTATAACTAATCACATACTCCTTAGGTACCTTCATTACCCAAGCAAAATCAGGAAGTAGATCCTGTGGCTCGTCACTAATAAGTAGAAGGTCTCTCTGTGTCTCTTTAATAACTCTTTCTCTTAAACCTGTGATTGCTTCTTGCTCAGATATTAATTCATACCAAATGTCATTAAATTTAGAATATATTCTCAACCCTTTTCCATCTTTAACCCAATATTGCCCATCTTTCATCTCCTCAGACCCTACATCTACAGACAGTACTAAATTCCAACCCAATTCTGGTAGAGTTTTAGCATAGTAGTCATAGACATCAACAATAGATACTCCAGGAAACAATCTATATGCTGAATTACCTGAACTTAAAAAGTTTGCAACAGAAGTTACATCTAATGTATTTAAAAATATAAATTCAGATTCTGGAAATACAGGAACAGATTCTATCCCAATAACATATTCAGTTGAGTTATTAATATCTTTATCAGCATTTCTTAATTTAACGATTAATAGGATAGAGAGATAGAATAGGGCTATAGCAAAAATAACAGTTAGTAAATAGAAAAAAAATGATGGTATGGAAAATCTTCTTCTTGATGTGTAGACCTTTGTAGATTTCTTTTTGAAGAATGAAAAAGATCTTCTTTTTCGAATAACTGGAGCCACCTGTTTTTTATATGGCATATATATATTGCTATTTCTTTTGGATTGTTTTTTTCTATTTAATAGGGGCATATTTTAGTTGATTATATTACAAATTAATTAATACATGTAGTATAATTTCTGAGTATTGCGGGGTCGTCTAAGGGTAGGACACCGGCCTTTGAAGCCGTGAATCATGGTTCGAGTCCATGCCCCGCAACCAACCCCCTACGTTAAAGGTAGTTGTTTTTCCCTTACCTATGAGAACTATACGATGTGTATGATGCAAATTTAATATACTATAAGTTTCTAAAAGAAAGAAGTAATTTTGATATTTTGTCTTTTACAGCAAGTAGAATCTCATTATTATCAACAATACCTATAGCATCTAATATACTCTCTAACTCCTCTTCATTAAATAATATTGATTTCTGCACCTCTTCATTCTGCAAAGCAATCTCTAATTTTTCTATATATATATACTTCAAAACTTCTTTTATTTCATTATTATTTAACAACAATGTCCCTCTATTCATAAGATTAAAGACTTAATTTAATTTCCTTGATTTCATCTCTCAACTCAGCTGCATGTTCAAATTGTAAATTATCAGCAGCTATAATCATTTTTTGCTCAAGTTCTTTAACTAATAACCTCTTCTGCTTTTCATCCAATCTCTCTATATCTATATCAACATCTTCACTCTCTTCTGAATCCACTAATCTTCCCCTAATTTCTTTTTTTATACTTTTAGGTATAATCCCATTCTTTTTATTATATTCCATCTGATACTTCCTTCTTCGCTCTGTTTCCTCTATTGCATATTTCATACTCTCAGTAATATTGTCAGCATACATAATAACCCTCCCATCAACATGCCTGGCTGCTCTTCCAATAGTTTGTACTAAACTAACCTTAGATCTTAGAAAACCTTCCTTATCCGCATCCAATATAATAACTAAAGATACCTCAGGTAAATCGATTCCTTCCCTTAAAAGATTTATTCCAACTAAAACATCATACTCTCCTAATCTCAAATCTCTTAAAATATCCACTCTTTCAACAGTATCTATATCTGAGTGAAGATACTGTACTCTAATATCCAACTCTTGCAAAAAAGATGTTAAATCCTCAGCCATTTTTTTAGTTAATGTAGTTACAAGAACTCTTTGTCCTTTTTTAACATTTTTATTTATTTCATTAATAACATCATCTATCTGACCTTTTGTTTTTCTAACCTCTACAGAAGGATCCAGTAGTCCTGTAGGTCTTGTTAATAGCTCTACAACATGCCCATTGCTATCTTTAATCTCCCAATCAGATGGAGTAGCTGAAATATATACTGTTGTTCCCTGTCTTTGTCTAAATTCATTAAAATTCAAAGGCCTATTATCTCTCGCAGTAGGTAATCTAAACCCATATTCGACTAAATTATCCTTCCTCACCTTATCCCCATTATACATTCCACCAATCTGAGGAATTGTCATATGTGATTCATCTATAAACATAAGATAATCCTTTGGGAAATAATTCAATAGTGTATATGGTGGTTCTCCAGTTTTCCTTCCATCAAAATATATACTGTAATTTTCCATACTTTTACAATATCCTACCTGTTCTAACATTTCTAAATCATAATTTGTTTTCTGTTCTAAACGATATGCCTCTAAGTCCTTTCCTATATTCTTTAAAAATGCTACTCGATTACTCAAATCCTCCCTTATTCTATTTATAGCCTTTTTTATAATATCTTCAGAGTATACCAATGAGGTTGCAGGAAAAATCAATGCTTCTCTCAAATCCATTAATTTTTGCTTTGTAAGCGGATGTACTTTGGATATATTCTCAATTCTATTTCCCCACAGTTCAATTCTATACGAGAATTCTTCATATGGTGGAAATATCTCAACAATATCTCCATTAATTCGAAATACTCCTGTTGTAAAATCGAAAGAATCTCTATCATATCTCATAGATACTAATTCTAATGAAAGCTCAGATAGATTTACTTCTTCTCCTACATATAGAGAAACACTCTTGTTTTCATAATTCTGTGGATCACCAATATTGTATATACACGATACAGAAGCCACTACTATAGTATCTCTTCTAGTCAAAGCAGAATTCATAGCACCAAATCTCAAATTCTCTATCTCCTTATTAACCTCAGATTCCTTTTCAATATATAAATCTTTAGCAGGAATATATGCTTCTGGTTGATAGTAATCGTAGTATGATACAAAGTATTTTACAGAATTATTTGGAAAAAACTCTTTAAATTCCTCATACAATTGAGCAGCAAGTGTCTTATTATGTGATATTACAAGAGTTGGTCTATTTAGATTCTCAATAATATTTGCCATAACAAATGTTTTACCTGAACCAGTCACTCCAAGTAGTGTTTGTTTCTCATTACCCAATTTAATAGCATCTACCAACTCTTTAATGGCAACTTGTTGATCTGGTGATACATTGAATGTTTTCTTTAATTCAAACTTTTCCATGCCGTATTCTAGCAGATATCTTAATGTGTTAGAATAATGAATATGGACAAACCAAAACTAAATAAATTATCTACAGAGGTAATTAATCAGATAGCTGCTGGTGAGGTTATAGAAAGACCAGCTTCCATTGTGAAGGAATTAGTAGATAACTCAATTGATGCTCAATCAACTAAAATTGAAATTAAGGTTAAGAATGGGGGAATCGATTTAATAGAGGTTTTGGATAACGGTACTGGTATTCCAAAAGAGAATATCTCCTCTGTTTTTGATTCACATACTACTTCTAAAATTCAGAACATAGAGGATTTAAATACACTTCTGAGTTTGGGATTTAGAGGTGAAGCACTTTCAACTATAACCTCGGTATCAAGAGTAAAACTTTTATCAAAATTTGAATCAGAGGATTTAGGAAATGAAATTAATTATAATGAAAAAGGGAAATCTTTAGTAAAAAGTGCAGCAAAAGAGCAGGGTACTACAGTTAAGGTTGAAAATATTTTTTATAACATTCCAGCCAGATTAAAATATCTTAAGAGTGCACAAACAGAGTATAGAAAAATCTATGAACTACTACTCAACTATTTTCTAATATTTCCCAATATTCAGTTTATTCTCTACAAAGATGGAAAAGTAGTTGTGGATATACCAATTGTTCGCAATAGCAAAGCAGGAGAGATATCTAAGGAGAGAGTAATAAAGTTTTTAGGAGACCAGGATTTTCTAAAACTGTTCTATGATGGTGCAGGAATTAAAGTTAATGGGTATATAGCTCATCCATCTACCCACAAATCAAAAAATTCCAAATCGTATATCTTTTTAAATAATAGACCTATTACAGATAGAGGAGTTATAAGAGCAGTATATGAAGGATATTCTAGATATCTACCCCATGGAGAAAGAGTTGATTTCATTATCAATATAATTATTAATCCTGAACTTGTTGATGTTAATGTACATCCTAGAAAAGAAGAAGTGAGGTTTGAGAATCCTTTTAGAGTATATTCTGCAATAGAGGAAGCAGTAAAGCATACATTGAACAAAGAGCTTTCTTTTGAAGACACAAGTAGTTCTGAATCTAAATCTAGTGTAAATTCTTTTTCTTCACTCAGAGATAGTTTTAACAAATCAAAAACAGGACTCTCTTCAACACCAAAGGAATATGAACAGAATAATCTGTATTTAAAAAACAAATCATCTTCTGTAAAAGACACATTACTCTTTTCTAAGGAGCTTCTTAAAAGTTCATCATTACAAGATTATGAACCATTTGAGCCAAGCAACCAGTATGAAGATATTGTTAATCTTTTCCAACTATTTAACAAATATATAGTTATTGAATTTACAAATGGAAACCTTTGGATAATTGATCAACATGCAGCTGCAGAAAGAATAAATTTTGAGAAACTGATGAATAATTCCAAAAATATAGATATACAGAATTTTCTTGTTCCAGTGGAACTACCAATGAAAAAAGAAGAAATCCTGTTTTTAGAAGAGAATAAAAAGTTTTTTTCTGATCTTGGGATTCTGTTTGATATAGAAAAAGAAAAAATTCTTCTTAAAACTGTTCCTGTTGAATTTGCTAATTCTGATTTTAAACAGATATTTAATGAAATATTTGAATTAGAAGAAAATCTTTCTTTATTAAAAAAGAATTTTAAAAAGTTAAGAGATGATGTTTTAGCAACAATATCATGTCATAGCAGCATTAGAAGTGGACAGAAACTTTCAAGAGAGAGTATGTTAGATTTATATGAAAGGCTTTCTAAGTGTGAAAATCCATATAGCTGTCCTCATGGTAGGCCTGCAGTCTGGAAATTAACATTAAGTGAGATAGATCGTAATTTTGAAAGAACATATTAATGAATAAAGGAAAACTTTTTTTACTACCTACACCAATATCTAAAGAACAAAATATCATGGATATCTTGCTACCTATGTATTTAGATTGGATTAAATCAATTGAATACTTTGTAGTAGAGACACCTAAAATTGCAAGAAGTTTTCTAAAAGATTTACCACTCGAAAAGAAAATTCAAGATTTACATATAGAATCTTTAGATGAACATACTCAGAAAGAGGAAATTAAAGAGTTAATAACCCCGTTGTTTTCGGGAAATGATATGATACTGCTTTCAGATGCTGGTGTACCAACAGTAGCAGATCCTGGGTATAAGTTAGTATCATTGGCTCAGAAGGAAGGATTTAAAATTGTACCACTGATAGGTCCCTCATCCATCCTACTGGCATTAATGGCTTCTGGTTTGAATGGACAATCATTTGCTTTCCATGGCTATCTTCCAAAGGAGAAGGGCTTAAAGAGGAAGAGAATAAAATCATTAGAAAAAATAGCTAAAAATACTGGACAGACACAGATTTTTATGGAAACACCATACAAAAACCAGTATATGTTAGAAGATATTTTAGAAGTTTGTGAAGAAGCAAGTATGCTTTGTATTGCTCAAAATATAATGAGTTCTAATGAATATATTGTTACAAAAAGCATTAAAGAATGGAGAACAGAATCTATTAAATTAGATAAAACTCCATGTCTTTTTTTAATTAATACATAATACAAATGTCTCTATTTATTAGCTCTATACCAAATACACAGGAAGATGATGTTAAATTAGCAAAAGATATTCTTAATGGGAAAGTTAATGTAGATACTGCTTTAGAACTACTCAAAAGTGAATTTTCTACAGAAGTACTATTTTTTAATAAAGGTAGAGACTCTTTATACTTTTTTCTTTCACTTTTAAATCTTAATAGTTCTGATGAAGTTATAACACAGGCTTTTACCTGTGTAGCTGTTGTAGCACCAATAATATGGTGTGGTGCTAAACCAATCTATGTTGATATAGAAAAGCACTCCTTTAACATGGATTTAAGTGCTCTGGAAAAGAAGATTAGTAAGGATACAAGGGCAGTTATAGTACAACATACATTTGGAAATATGGTTGATATGGCTAAGGTGAAAAGCATTGTAGATAAAGCTAATTTAGGAAGAAATCCTGAGAGAAAGATATATATTATTGAGGATTGTGCTCATATATTTACAAAAAATACAGATAGTTTAAATATAGGTAAATACTCTGATGTATACTTCTTCAGTTTTTCTCAGGATAAAAGTATTAGTTGTACAGAGGGGGCTGCAATGATAATAAATGATAAGAAGATTAGAAAAATAGCCAGTAACAAGTATAAAGATATAAAGAAATTGACCAAGCGAGAAGCAAAATATAATGCAAGATATATTATTTTGTGGAATCTAATTAAAAAAACATATTTCAAAAGAGTAATACCTTTTAGCAACATAACTGTAGGGAGAATTTTAATAATTCTTTTAAGATCATTAGGAATTATTAAAAGACAGGCTTCTGAAAACACTCTACTATTCACAGAACCTCAAAGAATGAGTAATATTCAAGCAGCTTTGCTTTTAAATCAAATTAAAAAATCAGAGAATTTTAATAATCACAGAAAAGATATTGTGAATATATACAACAATAAATTAGACTCTTCATTTAAGTTTAATTCCAATAATAATATCTTGATTAGGTATCCCATTTTACTGGGTAATAGAGATGAGATAATGGGGATAGCAAGAAAAAATGAAATAATATTGGGAAGATGGTATAGCTCTGTTGTGTTTCCTCTAAGTAGTATGGAGCAACTTAAAAAAGCAAAATATATAATAGGTAGTTGTCCTAATGCAGAATTTTGTAGTAATTATGTGTTAAATATACCAACAAATATAGAAGTATGTGAAGATGATACTAAAATTATTGTTAATTCTATAAATAATTTTGCAAAAAATATTACTTTACAATAGCATAGATATATGGCATTGGAATTTAGGAGTATAGAAAATGATAAAGAGTGGGATGAATTGATTTTCTCTTTGCCTGAATATTCTTTTCTCCTTAGTAGTTCAAGGTATAGATATACTCAAAAGAATGCATTGAAGGCATATAGGGTAGGTATATTTAATAATAATGCTTTTCTTGGTGCGATATTATGCTATATTGGCCATTCTAAAGTTTTTGGTAAGTACTTAGAATGTAAACACTCCCCTACTTTGAAAGAAAATAGGGTAGAGTACTGGAATGAAATTTTGGAGTTTCTTAAGGATATAGGAAACAATAATGATTGTTTTATGGTAAGGTTTGCACCTTTAAGTAAGGAGAATGAGCAGATTTTGGAATTTTATAAAAAACAATCATTAATTAAAGCTCCTATACATAATGTAGATGCTTTAATATCACAACATATAGATTTAACTAAGGATATTGAAGAATTAAGAAGAGGTATGAATAAGACAAAAAGGAATCTTTTAAATAGATTGCTTAAGAATAATGATGTTTCAGTTAAGGTTTTTAATGATGATTCACAGTTTGATGTTTTTAAGGATTTTCATTTACAAACTACTAGATTAAAAGGTTATAAGGATAAGCCTGTTAATTTGTTAATTGAGGAGTTTAAGGAACAAATATCCAATGGTATGTTCTATATTTTAATAGGATATTACAAGAATACTCCTATTGGTTTTTGGCAATGTACAAGGTATGGTAATAATTTGCATCTATATCAAGCAGGTACAGATACAGAATTTAGAGGAATGAATATAAATATTTCATATTTACTATTCTGGGAGACAGTAAAGCTTGGTAAAGAATTAGGTTGTCAAAGATTAGATCTTTTTGGGGGTGTTGTTCCTAAAAATTATGAAGGTAGTAAGCATCCTTGGAGGGGAATAGGTGCTTTTAAAGAAAGTTTAGGGGGTGAGAAAGAAACATATATGCACAGTAGAGACTACCCACTTAATAGTTTAATGTATAGACTATATTATTTGATTACATATGTAAGGACTAAGTTGAAGGGATTTACAGTAGATTGGTAATACTACCAGCTACCACCACCTCCACCACCGAATCCACCTCCGCTACTTCCTCCATCAAATCCACTTCCTCCACTTCCTCCATGACTTGATGCAAAGCCACCAGCATTATTAACATTCTTATTCATATCAGTAATAGAGTTGGTAAGTAGATATGGATTAAAACTATATATATCACCCTCATACCAAGATGGTGGTTCATTGTATATATCCTCAAATTCTTTAGCCCATTTCTTTTCTAAACCAAAGATAATTGCATATGGTAGTAGATTTTCAAATACTCCTCTCCATTTCTTAGGATTATTATGGAATTCAATTCTGTGCTTCTCTGCAGTTTTTATGTACATCTTAAGTCCCTCTAATTCATAATATATTTCATTACCCTTCTGTGCTCTTAAATCAACTTGGAAAGCGAAGATAAAGATAAGAGCTGATGATAGTAACATTCCAAGTATCCATCCTCCTGCTGCTATAAATGATAGAGGAGCAATTAAGGCAAATGATACACAAAGTCCTACAATACCAAGTACAAGCATTGTAGTTTGTAGCTTTTTTCTCTCATTGCTAAAATATTTATCAGAATATACAGTTTTTGATAAGCTAGAATTTAGAGAATTAACAGTAAGGTAAAAATTAGAATTAATCTTTTTGGTACTAACCTCATCTTTACCTTTAAACAAACCAGTATACAATGTTCTGGGCATTTCTAAATCAATATCTCCTCCCCTGTGATCTTTTACTAATGTATAATTCCTTTTTCCTTCCTGCTTTATTAATATATGCCCATCTATGGCTAGTTGAATTATTTGTGCAGTAATATGTCTACTATTTAATGTCTTTTTATATATATATCCAGCTAATAAAGGATACAATCCTTTAGGTTTCTCATAGTGTGGTATTACTGTTATCTTCTTATTTCTCCCTTTATTTTTTACTAAAGAGGCAAGAAAGATGAATATAGGTATGGGTAGCAGTATACCTATGTTACTAATTAAGAATTCAAACATCTGTTTTTTCGTAGTGTCTTCTAAAGAACCCTTAGGCATTTTGAGAGCAACAGTATATCCTTCAGAACTTCCTAATGGATTATTAACTGTAACTTTAACACTGTTATTGTCTATATTCTCAAATGTGCAATCTGAAGCAGTTGAGCCTGTACTACCTGTATAACAAACTTTATCCAATATTTTCCCTGGTACTTTAATCGTAGATTCAGCCTGCATAATGGGAATATTCCAACCATTCCCAGTTATATTTAAATACAATTCATCATGGTCATCAAAATAGTTTACAGCATTCTTCAGAGTATATTTAATTACATACACATATTCTCCCTGTATGGTTTGCTCAGGATCTCCTATTTTGAAAACAGCATAACCACTACTACTACTTCTTTCATATCTATCATACCTATCATTAGGATTTTGTTTGTCATAATAGTAGATCTGATCTAATGTAAGAATAGTTGGTCTTCTGAAACTTGCTTGAACTTTGTAACTAGTAGGTATTTCTCTGATAATACCATGCCTATATGTTGGGAAATAGTAATGAATTTCTTCTGTGATATGTATATCTGTATTTTGTTCTTGTACAATTTCTGTCTTAAAAAGAGTTATTTGTTCTGAAGTAGGGGGTTGAGCAAAGGTTGGGTATACAACAAAACAGCACAAAAATAGGCTTAATAGTAAACCTTTAAATAATCTTTTCATAGTAGTTAGAACTTTATATCAACATTTTTCTTCTCTTCCTCACTTGCTTCGAAGAATGGAAGCCTCTTAAATCCAAACATACCTGCAAGGATATTATTTGGAAATACAGCAATCAAACTGTTGAAATCTCTTGCAGCACCATTGTAGAACCTTCTTGATTTTTGGATATTATCTTCTAAATCCTTTAGATTAGATTGTAAACTTAAGAAGTTTGTATCTGCTTTTAATTCTGGGTAATTTTCAGCAACTGCAATTATTTTAGAAACAGCCTTACTTAATTGATCTTCCAGTTCCATTTTCTCTGATAGTGAGCCAGCAGACATAGCCTTAGCTCTCATCTCAGTTATTTGTTTGAAAGTCTCTTGCTCATGTTTTACATATCCTTTAACAATCTCAACAAGATTTGGAATCATATCATATCTTTGTTTTAGAAAAGTCTCTATATCAGCAGATGCCTCTTCTACAACAACTTTTTGTTTTGCTAATCTGTTGTATAGACCAACTAAAATAACAGCTAATAGGGCCAACGCAACAATTGCATATATCATACTCTTATATTGATTAAATTATTACTTTATTTTAGAAGTTTTATTTTCTCTTTGCAATAGGTCTCTCAATTTTTATTGCATTTCCTTCTATTAAAGCAATAGATATTTTTTTTAGGGCATGTGAAAGATCCCTTTGATATTGACTTTGAGATATACCCATCTTTTTTGCAGCAATCTCTTGATCCAAATCTTTAATGTATCTAAGCCTAAGGACTTCCAATTCTTCAAAAGTTATAACAGATTCTAAAAGTTGATTTAGAGGAATTCCCCTTGGTTTAAAGTATATCTCATTAAATTTATAATTTATTCTTCTTCTGTTTCTTCTTCTCATAATGTCTATTGTTGTAAAGAAATAGGGAGCAGCTACTTACTACTCCCTAAAATCTAGCAGAATTGACCCTTTAGAGGTGTTCCACATTTAGGACAATTTATTGTAGAGCAGGGGATACCTCTCTTATGTGTCTCTTTATAGCCACATGAAGGGCAAACACACTCTGAAGAGCCTCCTAAGCCTCTTGGTCTTTGAGATCCCCTTCTTCCTGTTCTAGGACCTTGTCCTAATGGTCCAGTACCGTCTAAGTTCGGCATATGTATTTATTAATAATTTAATATGGGTATATACCCATTATTATTTTAACATATAAATAGGATATGTCAAATAGAAGATACCTTTAGGAAATGAGGTCTGCCCTAGGTACAAACCTCATGTTGGTAGGAAAAATTCCATACCACCTAAAGGTTTTAACCAATGAAATGCCTTTCATTGGTATCAAGTGCTAGCGATCAACTAACACTTGAATTTTATAGGGCAGAAAAAAACCGACCTAGTTGGCCGGTTGTAATTCATCATATGATGCAAGGCGATGTAACAGTACGGTTGTATCAAATTTGATTAGAATATCAAGTTTAAATTCTTGTTTTTTCTCCTCTTACCAGAAAACAGTCTTGTCTTAAAAAGAGACATATCAACAATAACACAAACAGATAAAATGAGAAGAAATATCAAAGTTTCTAATACACCCATCTTCTTTGAATCAAATGGTATAAGGATGAGTGAAAGTATAATTAGAATAAAGAATAATACTGATACAGATACTAATTGTTTCAAAAGTTTAGGTCTTTTTCTATAAAGGCCCACTATATTAATAGGTGTTAGGATTGTTAAAAGTAATAAATTCCCTATAACTGCATATCCATGTAATTTCACATCCTGTTGCTGAGGAAAAAAACCAATAAAAGCTGCACTTAGAATTGGAATTATATAACTTATACGAAATAGTTCTGAGTGCTTAAATAATTTTATAGTTATATATCTGAAATATATAGAAAGAAATATTATAGATATTATTAAACCAACATTAAAAAACATATATAACCTATTATTCATTGGATTGCCTAAATTACTGTATGAAGAAAGTGGGAATGTAAAGTTAGATTCTGTTGTACTAGCTAATATAACAGAAAGAACAAATGTTATTGCAGCATTAACAAAATATAATCTTTTATGTGTTAGTCTATTAAGAAGTTTCTGAATATTCATAGGTAATATAGTACCAAATTAGTAGAGGGTTTGAAATCGGGGCAACCGTACTATGTACAAACAGCTCCTTCCTCATATTGATAAAATTATCTCATATTTTGACGAATTTAAGTACAGATGGAAATTCTTATCAGAGCTTCCAAAATTAGATTAAAACTATTAGAATAATAATATGATTTACAAGAAAGACAAAGGAGAGCAGATGAAAGGTAAAAAAAGAAATATTCAAATAAGAAACAGTACAACTGATTTTATTGTTTTTACCAAACAAGCGGGCGAAGAAGGAATAGAGGTCAGGATACATAATGAGAATATATGGCTTACACAAAAAGCTATGGCGCAGTTATTTAATTGCTCTTCGGATAATATAAGTCTACATTTAAAGAACATATTTGCTTCTAAGGAATTACAAGAGGATTCAGTTACCGAGGAATCCTCGACAACTGCTTCGGATGGCAAAACATATAAAATGAAGTTTTACAACCTAGATGCAATTATTTCTGTGGGTTATCGTATAAATTCAATTAGAGCTACTCAATTTCGACAATGGGCAACAAATGTGTTGAAAACTTTTACAATACAAGGATATGTTTTAGATAAACAGCGTTTAGAAAACAGTCAAATCTTTGATGAAGCATACTTTGAACATTTGCTTGATGAAATCAGAGAAATTAGAGTAAGTGAGAGAAAATTTTATCAAAAAATTACTGATATTTATTCTACGGCAATGGATTACTCACCAACAGCGAAAACATCGCAAGATTTTTTTGCTACCGTTCAAAACAAGCTTCACTATGCGACACATCATCACACAGCAGCTGAACTAATTGTAAAACGAGCTAATCATAAAAAAGAACATATGGGATTGACTACTTGGAAGAATGCACCTAGTGGAAAAATTGTGAAGTCCGATGTTAGCATTGCAAAAAACTATCTTTCCAAAACTGAAATGCAAGATTTAAATCAGTTTGTCACAATGTACTTAGATTATGCAGAAAGACAAGCAAGGCGTAAAATTCCTATGACTATGGAGGATTGGGCAAAACGCTTGGATGTTTTTTTGAAATTCAATGAAGAAGAAATTTTGACAGACAAAGGAAGAGTTTCTACAGAGATTGCAAAAAGTTTTGCTGAGAGTGAATTCGAAAAGTACAGAGTGATTCAGGATAGGCAATATCAAAGTGATTTTGACAAATTAGTACAGGAAGCGGAAACAGATTCCTCCATCTAAAAATAACGAGTTTACGAACGGAGAGATTAGCCCTCTGTATAAGGCTTTACAAGGTGTTTCTGAGGAGAGCGTCCTGTGTGGTCGGGGAGACAGGACTTGAACCTGCGGCCTCTGCGTCCCAAACGCAGCGTTCTAGCCATCTGAACTACTCCCCGTATAAGAACAAGAGAATTCTATCATAATAAAGAAAAAAAGGGGAGAATTAACCCCCCTTTTAAATAGCTAAACAAGTAATTAAACAGCTGCCATTAATTTAAGAGCCCACTCAGATACTGTTGGAATATCAAATCTCTCTCCTTTTGAAACCTTAACCATTCCAACTACTATTAGTACAAATACTACTAGTGCTAAAAGTGAAGATATAGCCCAACCAATTATTGGAATAAAGCTAATTATCATCTCTAATGCTCCTACAATTGTATATTGTGCACCCATGTATCTAACAAAGTTGTCATCTTTTTCTACAAAGAGAAGAATTAATCCAACAATAGGGATACAAGCAACTATTCCCATAATTTTATTAGCCTCCCTATACTTGATTTCTTCTAAAGTGAAGACTTTCTTAGCTGTTTTCTCTTCTGCCATATTATAACTATTATTAATTTATATATTGAAAGTATAGTATCTTAGAAATCATTATTCAAGTAGTATACTACAGGTACTTGCAGATTAGTGGTATACGAGAGTATACTAAAATATTAAATTAAATCAGATTAAATATGGGTGGTATACTAACAAAAAAGCAGGAAGTAGTGCTAAAAGTAATAAGGAAATTCTATTTAGAGAATGGACATGCACCATCTTTAACAGAATTACAAGTATTGCTTAGTATATCAACCAAAAGAGGTGTTGTTAGCCACTTAATAGCTTTAGAGAAGAAGGGATATATTTTAAGAACAGGTGAACCAAGAGGTATACATATAGTTGATAATGATGAGGAAGTGGTATACGATTATTTAATTGGTATTCCTATACTTGGTTATGCTAATGCAGGAACACCACTAGTGAGTGCTGAGGAAGAGAACTTAGGGGTCTTAAAGTTAGATAGGAAGTTAATTGGTAAGAAGGAAAACCTTTTTTCTCTCATTGTGAAAGGTGATTCTATGGATTTATCTACAATAGAAGGAAAAAATATTATAGATGGGAGTTATTTAATAATACAAAAGGATGCAGAAATAAATGATGGAGATGTAGTAGTTGCTGTAATTGAGAATAGTGCAACAGTTAAGAAGATTAAAAGAGAGAAGGATGTAATAATTTTATATCCTGAATCTAGCAATCCTCTTAATCAACCAATATATTTGGATAAGGATACAGATACTGTTTTCAATGGAAAGGTAATTAAGGTTTTAGAAAATCCTACCTTATAACTACATTTTTAATATATTTTTTGGCAATTTGTTTTATCTTTTTTAATTCAGTAGGAGAAAAAGAATTTATTGAAGATAGGGTGGGATCAATACTTTTTCCCTCCCTAAAATTTTGTATGTAATATACTCTAGAATCTTTAATTAGAGAGGCTATCTGCTCTACTGAGTCTAAATCATGAATTCCCTTTACATAAGTAGTCCTGAATTCATACTCTATACCTGAATTCATAATAATTTGTATAGATTTAGATATTTTTCTATATGCGATTTTGCCCCCTGCAAGCTTAATGTAGGAACTTTCAGAATATTTAACATCCATAGCAATATAATCAACTAAACCCTTATCGATAATATATTGTAATTTGTCTGGATGCATTCCATTGGTATCCAATTTCACTAAGAATCCCATCTTCTTTATCTTGCAGATAAATATATCTAGATCATCATATATTAATGGTTCTCCTCCTGTTATAACTACACCATCTAATTTACCAACCCTCTTCTTTAAAAAATCGAAAAAATATTTCTGCCTTATTTGAATATCCTTATTAAACCTTTCTATAACTAATTCTGGATTATGACAGTATGGACACCTTAAGCTACAACCGTATGTAAATACTACAGCCGATACCTTTCCTGGATAATCAATTAGGGACGACTTTTCCAATCCACCAATTTTAACCATTATATAGTTAACCTTCTACATTAAATACTTTTCTATCAACCCATTCTGCCTGTTTTCCTACATTCCATTGTGATATTGGCCTTATATATCCAACAACTCTTGAGTAGACCTCACATCTTTGCCTAGTTACTTTCTTCTTGGGCATGTTTGTATTATTAAAAATTAAATAAATTATTTCTCATCAAATAACATTCCTTCCTTGTATCCCATCTCTGAGTCACATACAGGACAGTATTTATGCTCTCCTGATATGTATCCATGCTTAGGACACACACTGAAGGTTGGAGTAATCGAAAAGTATGGAAGCTTGTAATTCTCTGAAATTTTCTTGACCAAAGCCTTTACAGATTTCCCAGAAGACATTTTCTCACCTAAAAAGATATGTAAAACAGTTCCTCCTGTATATTTGCATTGAAATTCATCCTGTAAATCTAATGCTTCAAAAATATCATCTGTCAAACCTACTGGTAATTGAGAGCTATTAGTGTAGTAGGGGGTCTCACTCTTATTTCTTCCTATCTCTGCAGCAGTTACAATATCTTTCCCAAATTTCTTTCTGTCTGCTTTTGCAAATTTATATGTGGCACCCTCTCCAGGAGTAGCTTCTAGATTAAACAACTGATTAGTCTCTTTTTGATACTTCATTAACCTCTCTCTCATATGATCCATTATCTCTAGTGCAAACTCTCTTCCCTCTTTTGAAGTTATACCTTTTGTAAGATCTCCTCCAAAGAAGTTAATCATAGATTCATTCATTCCTAATATTCCGATTGTACAGAAGTGATTCTTATAGTACTCTTTAAACCTCTTTTTAATATCTGAAAGATAGTATTTGGAGTATGGGTATAATCCAACCTCTATATATTTTTCTAAGAATTTTCTCTTTATAACCAAACTTTTCTTAGATATATCCATTAAATAATCCAATCTCTTAAGATACTCTTTCTTAGATTTTGAAAGATATCCTATTCTTGGCAAATTAATTGTTACGACACCAATACTTCCAGTTAAAGGATTAGCACCAAATAATCCACCACCTTTCTTTCTTAATTCTCTATTATCAATTCTTAATCTACAACACATAGATCTAGCATCATCCGGACTCATATCTGAATTGATGAAGTTAGAAAAATAGGGGATTCCATACTTTGCAGTCATTTCCCATATTAATTTGTAATTCTTATTCTCCCAATCAAAATCCTTTGTAATGTTGTATGTAGGAATTGGGTAGGAGAAAAGTCTACCTTGAGCATCCCCTTCCATCATCACTTCGCAGAAAGCTCTATTAAGCATATCCATTTCTTTTTGAAAATCCTTATACTTTTCCTTCTGTAACTTTCCTCCTATTATTACATTCTGATTCGCTAATTGTCCTGAGGGAATTAAATCCATAGTTATATTTGTGAAAGGAGTCTGACATCCAACTCTTGTTGGTACATTCATATTAAAAAGAAATTCTTGCATCTTCTGTCTAACTTCTTTGTAGGAGAGATTATCATACCTTATGAATGGAGCTAAGAAGGTATCGAAGCTTGAAAAAGCCTGGGCACCAGCAGCTTCATGCTGTAGGGTATAGAAATAGTTGACGCATTGTCCTAATGCGGCACCAAAATGTTTAGCAGGTCCAGAAGATATCTTTCCTTTCACTCCTCCGAAGCCTTTTAATAGCAGATCCTCTAAACTCCAACCACAACAGTATGTAGCTAACATACCTAAATCATGGATATGAAGATCTTTATTAATATTTGCATTAGAAATTTCCTTTGGATATATACTATGTAGCCAGTAGTTAGCCTGAACTGTGGAGGATATATAGTTATTAAGACCTTGCCAAGAGTATGCCATATTACTATTTTCATTCACTTGCCAATCTAGTTTATCGATATAGTCTTTAACTAATGTGTCTGCATCTACTAATGACTTGATATTCATCACCTGATTTTTAAGGTCTACAAACAAATTAAAAGCTATGGAAGTTTTTCCATGTCCCATCTCTTTTAATGTCTCAGACACAGTATCTGCTATTGTTTGTGATTTTACATACTCTTTACCTAAATATTTATCTTTAAGTCTCCTTATCACTTCATCTGTTATCTCCTCAGCTCTCTCTCTATCATGCCCACCAACACTCTCTGCAGCCTTAAATACTCCCGTTACAATTCTTTCTCTCTCAAATTTAACTAATCTTCCATCTCTTTTCTTAACTTTAAACATTTTTCTAGATGTCTTTTTTATCTGGGCAGCCATTTCTTTAAATTATTAAATTAAATATTTTCAAGATCTTTAATTTCTTTTTTAACATCATCAATCCCTCTAAAGGACTTATATACAGAAGCAAACCTAATGTATGCCAATGTATCTTTTGTCTTGAGCCAATCTAGTATCATCAAGCCTATTTCTTTTGAATGAACTGGTTCTTCACTATTCATTACATATTTCTCTACTTCCTCAACGAATGCCTCTATATCTTCATCATTTATCTTGCTCTCATCTACAGCCTTTTTAATCCCCTTTGTTATTTTATTTGTATCAAATCTTTCTAAAGAGCCATCTTTCTTGACTATACTGATATCTGCCTTTTCAACTCTTTCGTATGTAGTAAATCTTTTACTACATCTAAGGCACTGTCTTCTTCTTCTTGTAGAACTGTCGTCTCTGTTATCTCTTTTATCTACTACTTTTGTCGCTTCACAGTCACAAAATGGACATTTCATAAAAATAGATACAATATATTGTGTGTGATAACTAAGTTAATGCAAGGGGTGGTATAGGTCAAGGGCCTGTAGTGATGAGATTCGAAGTTATACTTATTATATAAACAAATCTGTGTAAATAATTAATCACTACAGGATTGGTTATATAGATTACAGGTGTGAATATATGATAAGATACCTAATTAAGTTGTAAAAATTTTCACACATGGTAATTCCTTTTAAAGAGTTTGCAGATATAAGAGAGAAGCAATTACAGCGTAAGAAAATTGTAGCAACATCTGGGTTTTTTGATCCCATGCATCCTGGCCATGCCTCAGTAATAACAGAATCAAAGAAATTTGGCGATATCCTTGTTGTAATTTTAAATGGAGATCAACAGTGTGTCACAAAAAAGGGCAAACCTTTCATGCCTGCAATTGATAGGGCTAATGTGATAGATAAATTTGTAGGTGTTGATTATGTAGTTATGTATGATCATCCAACTAGATATGATAGCTGTGAACCTTTAGAAATAATAAAACCTCATGTATTTACAAAAGGTGGAGATAGAGATAATGCTAAAAAAGTTCCAGAGGCTGAAGTAGTTGAAAAATATGGTGGTAGAGTAGAGTACAATGTAGGAGATCCTAAGATGTGGTCTAGTTCTAACTATCTGGAAGAATGGTATCAATTTAGAAAATCTCAAGAAGAAACGAATTAACAATTTGGACTTTCTTTTAGATAACAGTATACCGAATTAGCAGCTACTGCACCTTCTCCTACTGCTGTTGCTACCTGTTGAAATCTATTTGAGTTAGTTGTACAGTCTCCAGCTGCCCATATACCTGTTATACTCGTAGCTTGTCTCTCATCTACCTTAATATACTGTTTTTCATCCAATTCTAAACCTAATTGTAGTGGTAATGTGGCATTTGGTTCTGACCCTATTTCTATAAATAGACCATTTACATCTATGTATTCAGAATCATTTATTTTTTTATTCAATTTTATTCTTTCTAATACATCATTACCTTGTAATTCGGTTACCAGTGTCTCAAAAAGAATTGTTATATTACCTTTACTCTTTACATCTTCTATCCATGCTGGTTCTCCTCTTAATTCCTTGCCTCTATAAATTATATATACCTGTTTAGCAACATCAGCTAACATAGTAGCTGCCATAGTTGCAGCATTACTTCCTCCTACTACTGCAACCACTTTATCTTTGTAGAACATAGCATCACATGTAGCACAGTATGATACTCCTTTGCCCAAATATGTATCTTCATTTGGAATATGTAATTTATTTCTTTTAGTGCCAGTAGCTAATATTATACTTTTTGCTAAATATTCCTTTTTTGTATCTGTAATCAATCTAAAGACATTTCCTTCTTTCTTTAGTGTCTCTACACTCTCAAATATGAATTCACCACCTTCCTCTTTAGCATGGTTATACATTCTTTGTCCTAATTCCAATCCAGTTAAGCCAGGAACACCAGGAAAATTACAAACCTTGTGGGCATCAGCTATTGTCCCACCAATCATTTTGCCAAAAACCACACTCCTTAGTCTATATCTACTAGAATATATGCTAGCACTGAAACCAGCAGGTCCACTTCCAATTATTGCAACATCATATATATTATCCATCTTTATATATTCTTAATTTATCTTTGATATTCTATCACACAACTATACTACAACTTCCCAACCTCGACTATCAGTAAGTATTTCTGGAGAATCCTTTCTAACAATAACCATGTATTCAAACATAACACTATTTCCACCATTCATTGTTTTAGCAGACCATCCATCTTCATCTATTCTTACATCACTTCCAATATCATCCACAACCTGACATTCTACACATATAACCATCCCATCTACGAGTAATTCACCTGTCCCTTTCTCTCCATATGCCAATATTTCAGGTTCATCATGTAATGTTTTACCTATTCCATGTCCTACGAACATTTCTAAAATATTAAAGCCATTAATATTTGCTTCCTTTTCCATTTCAAATCCCAAATCTCCAGTCCTATTCCCAGTTACAGCTTTCTGTACTGCATTCTCTACAGCAGCTCTTCCTGCTTTAAGAATCTTCTCTCTATTCTCATCAGGTTTTCCAATACTCCATGTCCAACAATGATCTGTGTACATACCTTTATAGACTATTCCAAAATCAATGGATACAAGATCTCCCTTTTTAAAAGGTATGTCATTTGGTACCCCATGAACAGCCACATCATTTACAGATATACAGGTATTGTAGTTATATCCAGATACCTTTTTAAAAGCAGCTTTTACATTATATTCTCTACATAATTCTCCAGCCTTCCTATCAATATCCAAGGAAGTAACTCCCTCCTTTATACTTTCTCCTAATTCCTGTAATATCTTCATAGATATCTCAGAAGCCTCTCTTAATATTTTTTCTTCTTTTGGTTTAGATATAATCATACCCAATTATACTACCTTTAAATATTTTTCTAAATTAATGATATACTGAAACCTATGAATGAGAAAATATTGTATTTTGATACAGAAACAACAGATATCCAAAGCAAAGATATTGTTCAATTAGCAATAATCAAGGAAGATGGGGTGACCTTAAATATGTTTTTTAATCCACTACAGAAGGTAAGTTTTTCTGCAATGGCAATACATCATTTAACACCAGAGTTTTTGAGTAAGTTTGAACCATTTGAGAATGCAAAACTACCCAAAGATTTTAAGGATGAGGAGTATGAGGGTACTGATTTAAAAGAGTATTTAAAATACTTAGCTAAGGAGTATGTATGGGTTGCACATAATGCAGAATTTGATGCAGAGGTATTGGAGAAGAAGGGGATAGATATATCAAAAAAGATATGTACATTTAAATTAGCTAGAAATATGTTTGAACAAGAGGGGATGGATTTAGAAAGCTATTCATTACAATATCTTAGATATTATTTAGGTCTATACAAGAATGAGGATGCTGAGCATAATACGGCACATGATGCTTTGAGTGATGTATATTTTGTTAGAGATTTGTTTAAGTATATACAAGAGAATAGTAAGTTGAGTATTGAGAATATGTTACAAATATCTAAGGAACCAGCATATATTAGAAATATACACTTTGGTAAGTATGCAGGGAGATCATTAGAAGATATAGCTAAGGAAGATAGGGAATATTTAGAATGGTTGTTAGAAAATATTACAGATAAGGATGATTTACAATGGAATATAGAGAGAGTACTTAGTATGGGAAATAGGACTTTGTTTGGGTAAAGAGAAAGAGCCCGGATCTTAGAAAAAACGTTTATGTTGTTAAACATAAAACTATCTAAGCCGGGCTCAGTTCTTTGGTGGTTAGCGGGGTTCACAACTTCCTGTTGTTGTCCAATCTCCAGGAGGATAACATCCTGAATAAAGGACTCCATCGGAGTCGTTAAAACTGTAACACACCGCCTTTTGAACCTGATTTTTGCCAGCAACACATCGTGTCGCATAAATTTTGAACCAAGAATCGTAATTATACATTCTTGTTTCATCATTCTCCCTGTAGGAGGCAAAAACAGGGGTTATTTCTACTGCGAAGAGTAGAAACAATAAAAAAACTAATAAAAAAGACCTTTTCATTTTTTCTCTCCTTTCTTCTTTTCTTAGTTTTTCACTTTGGAACATATCCATATTGTATAAAGGTAATAGGCAACTATTTATAAGAGTAATTGACTATATCCTTTATACAAGTACAGGATGTAATTCCCACCATGTTTATATTATCAATATAATGAAGATAAAAATCATTCGTTATATTAATATATTTTTAAAGAACTTTCTGAATACATTATAACAAAAATCTTGGTAAAAAGCTATTCTCCCTTTATCCAGTTGAAAAATTTCTTCAAATTAGATACTATTTATTCTAATGAATAATTCTGCCCAAAGAAAATCTCAAAAATCTTAATTTTACTTCATCAATCTCCTCTAATGAATAGAAAGAAATTAAGTTTTCATTTTTCCATTTTATTAAGTTTTTTGTTTTTTTTCTATCTAAAAGTAAATACATTTGCATATTTACATGACTATAGCTCTTGGTTTGAGACTTGTTCGACGAGATGTGTCACTAGCTCAGGAACTGGATGCTGGAGACAAATAACAAGAAAAGTTTGTTATAAAGGTTACGATGATGATAATTTCCTTGTAGAGGGTTGTTATCCCTGTGGAGATTGGACAACAACAGGAAGTTGTGATTGTAGTACTTGCAATAATTGTTGTACCCCCGTTCCTTGTAAAGGTTGTACACCGGCTATTCCTGTTGGATATACAGATATAGATAATGGGTGTAAAGTAACTACAACAAGATCATGTACAGGAAATAATGGTTGTGGTAGTTCATGCACAGTAACAAGAACAAGATGGCTAATAGAAACAAATAAAGCTGAAACACAGCCAGCATCTTTAAGTATTACAGTTGATGATGAAACATTTCTCCTTTCTACAGAATCCACTACTCCTACGAAGATTAAATATCCATCCAAAGGAGCAACTGCAGAAGATGTTAAAATTTCAATTCCAAGTCGAGTAATTCCTCCCACCTCTGATGGACTAGGATACCACTTTAGAGCAAATAACTACGGATTAGATAGGGAATGGATAGATTATGTTCCGAATTGTGGTACTCCTCAAAGACCAGAAGACTTCTGTAGTGAATCACTAGACAATGTACAGAATTTTCAACCATACTCTATGAATACCATAGATGTTCTCAAACAAGGAGCAGAAGGTAAAGTAAGTGGTATGTACTACACTGTAAATAGATGTGATGATGGTAAACTGTATTCTCTGCCCATAGAAACATACTACAAAGTAGATAATATTCCAGAACCAGTAGATGTGTGTGAATGGAATCCAGCATTGCTAGCAAGTGACCCAGAATGTGAAGACCCAGGAACCGGAGATGACGAAGAAGAGTGTTCTATGGAACCTGATCTAGAATGTACTAAGAAAGAATTCTTCACAAACATAGGAGACCAAGATTCTACATCCTCCAAAGGATGCTACAGTGAAGATTACACAGGTATAGAGGTAAACAACCCTCTTAAGATTAGAGTAGGGGGTGTAGATAAGGATGGTGTTGATGAAATAAAGGGAGCAGTAGTATGGTTTAGTAAAAGTAACAATACTCCAACACTACCACTAATAACAGAAACATACTCTTCAACAAGTACAGACGATCTAGGAATACTCATCCTACAGGATGGAACTGATTGGAACAATCCTAAGATATATGGAATAAACAGTGATAATACATGGGGTAGAATAACTGATGGAGAATTAATAAATAGTGACGGACAACAAATAGCTAGCATCTCAGATGTAACTGTAACCAAAGGTGAAGAAGTAGTTACATTTGAACTAGAACTACTTTTTCTAGAAGCTATTTCGCCGATGAGTGGAATGTACTCTTTTAAAACGGCCGTATTAGATGAATATATGATATTAAATAGCGGAGAAACAGACATAAGTCATATGATCAGACACTTTAATTGGGGTATAGACCTACAAAAACCAACCTTTACAAGATTACAAAAAGATATTTCAGTAATAGATCCAGGAAATTTCTTTTTAAATTGGGAAATAGATGGTACCGCATCAGTAGTTACAGATGTTGTTATAAATGCATATAGACAAAAAGAACTTATTAATGACACCATAACACTATCAGGATTCCCTAACGAAATTACACTTCTACCGGTTCCAGGAGAAGACAGTATTGGATATTTAACAGACAGTAACAGTTGGATTGTAAAAAATGTAGGGCTTTCTTCCCCATATATTAGTACAGGAAATAATAAAATTTACATAGGTGATAACCAGGGAGGTGTTATAGTTCTCTACACAACAGCCTATGATCAGGGATGTAACGATAATTTAAATGAGAGTAATGCAAATCTAACCCCTTGGATAGCAACAAAAGGGGGAATTGTCTATTCAAAAGGAAATCTAGGATCAATAGCTCCTGATTTAGATGATGTCGGTCAATTAGATGGTCTTTTTAGAAATTTAATAAAAGAAGAACTAGATACTGGTACAGAACTTATCTCCTCAAGAGAGTCTTTCTTAGGAAGTATTAGACTTAGAAATCAAGAACTTGGAGCCGTTAGAGCTTTAAATACCTATGACTCAAATGACAAAAAAGGTTATTGGTATGAATATTTTAATAAGAAGTTAAATAGTAGAAAAGAAAGCCTAGCTTCCTCTTCTTTCTTTTTGGAATCATCGGAACAAATATCTTTAGTTAATTCTTCCTCTTCTACATGTGGTGAAAAAGAAAATTGTGTCATCTATTCTAGCGAAGATATAACTATAAATGAATCATTTCTCTGTGATAGAAACACATTAGTGATGAGTGAAAAAAACATTATATTAAATCCTAACATAATCGAACCGGAAAACACAAAATCTAGTATTGGTTGTATATATTTAGCTAAAGGAGATATCCTTATAGAGGGAGGAAACAGAGTAAGCACTTCTAATCAAATAGCTTATGATTATATCGAGGGATTTTTAATTGCTGATAATCAAATATTTGTAAAGCAAGTAGACCTTATTGAGGATATTAGAGATGGTTTAGAAATTAAAGGTGGATTTATAGCAATGGGAAGTAGAGATGCCAATATCCCTTCAATACTTTTAGAAAGAAACCTAAGACTTTATAACATGTCACATCCTACTTTAGTACTAACATGGGATATTAAATATGCAAGATTATCTGAAGTATTTTTTGGTACTGAAGCCCCTATGTATAAACAAGAGGTTGGATTTAAGCTATTCTAAAATTATGAATAATAAAAAAAATAAAAAATATGAATCACAAGCATTAGCTATAACTATGGTTGTCATGGTTGTATCGTCCATAATAGCTATGTCCATATATTTCAGATCTCAAAAAGACAAAACATTAACTCTAGAAGAAAGAGCTTCAGCAGAGGCATTGGAAATTTCTGATTTAATTATTGATAAACTAACATTATTTCCAGTTAAAGATGTTTTTGATCAAATTAATCAAATTCGTGAGACAAAAAATCTCGAATGGTTTGATTATGTCGATGGAACAATTCCTCCACTTAAGGAAAATATAGAAACCCATGAGATATCAGAACTATTCACAGAATTGGAAATGACTGATAATATTCGAAACCTCTCCATTTGCCCTATATCCGAAGGAAGTAATGAATATCAATTAACTATCAGACAAGCTGACGAAAATACATATTTTGAAATAAGGCCAGGACAAATATGGAGCTTACCTACAAAAGGATTAGATATAAATGATCAATGCTCTGTAAATATAAAATTTGAAGTAAGAGGAAGTACCAAAGCAGGATTTGTTGTAATGAAATCATATCGATCAGTTGATTCTATAAACAGTACTTACAAAAATTACGACTACGAAGATATCACCAGCTACTGTTTTGCTAATTCATCGGGAGAATGCAATTCTCTAAATGAAAATTTCTTTGATGATAACTGGCAACCATATGACATCACTAACTCAGAACATTCGTTACCTCCCATACAATTAAAAGAAACAATCGAATCAGAAGGAGTAACATATGTACTTGATGAAATTAGAGTAAAAGCAATTGGAGGAACTATTGGATTAAAATATACTTCAACTCCTATAGAGCTTGATTGCCTAGCAGGGCTTAGAATGATGCACCTTAGAGTCTCTGCAAACTGTTATGGAATATATAGAGGAAAAGAAGTGCTAATACCAGATAAAAAGTGGCACAACTCTCTTTTTGACTATGTAATATTTAATGCAGAAGGCTCAATTTAATAGTTTACATATCCCACTACTTCAAGTATATTTATAAATATGTCTCAAAAAAGAATCGTTGTAAAATTTGGTGGTCAATCAGGCCAAGGTATTAATACAATAGGTAAACTTTTTACAAAATCTTTAAACAAATCAGGATACAAGGTATTTGCATACCGAGAGTATCCATCAATCATAAAAGGAGGCGTTGCATCATATCAAATTGACATATCAAATTCCCCAATAGGATCATCTTCTAGATACTGTGACATACTAATAGCATATACACCACAAGCTCTAAATGAATACCTACCATTAGTAAAAGAGAATGGAATTATAATATACGATAATAAAGATATAAGCCTGACAGAAGAACAAGATGCATTTCTGAAAAATAATAATATAACTTCCATATATCTAGATTCTGTATCTATTGCAAAAAACTCAGGGGGTACAGAAATAATGTCCAATGTTGTTCTACTAGGATTTGTTTGGAAAATACTAAATCTAAAACCAGAAATACTAGTGGAAGAGATATTAGAACATTTTAAAAAGAAAAATGTTGATCTTGAAGCAGAAAAAAATTCCATAATGGGAGGATTTAATTCACCAACTTACAGACCTGAACTCACAGATAAAATAGATGTACCTAAGATATCTGAGATATTTAGAAAGAAATCATTAATAATATCAGGTAATGAAGCACTATCCTTGGGAGCTATAGCTTCTGGTACAAGAGCATACTATGCATACCCTATGACACCTGCTACATCCATATTCAAATTCATGGGAGAAACAGCTACAGAAACTGGAATACTCGTTAAACAAGCAGAAAATGAAATAACAGCAGTACAGATGGCATTAGGTAGTATGTACATGGGAACAAGAGCCTTAGTAGCGACATCAGGAGGAGGATTTGATTTAATGATTGAAAGTATAACATGTGCTGGAATAACAGAAACACCATTAGTTATAGTACTTTCTCAAAGAACCGGAGCTGCAACAGGAGTCCCAACATGGACGGGTGCGGGAGATTTAAACACTGCACTAAAAGGAGGTCATGGCGATTTTCCAAAATGTATACTCTCCTGTAGCGATGTACATTCATCATATACATTGATACAGAAGGCTTTCAATATATCAGAAAAGTATCAATTACCAGTTATTGTATTAACTGAAAAACAACTCTCTGAATCACTTTACACAGTTAATTCACTTCCAAATGACTTACCAATTGAAAGAGGATTACAAGATGGAGCTTTAAGATATGAAATAACAGATAGTGGAATATCGCCTAGATGGATTCCTTCAAAAGAGAAAACTCCATATATCCACAATAGTGATGAGCATGATGAAAAAGGTACAAGTATAGAATCAAGTAAAGAGGTTTTAGAAATGTCTGATAAAAGAATGAGAAAAATGACAACACTCTTGGAAGAAATTCCAGAACCAACTGTATATGGAAATAGAAATGCTTCAACTATCTTTGTTGGATGGGGAACTGTAAAAAATACAGTACTGGATATAATTGAAAATAACCAAGATATTGGATATTTACACTATGAATACATATATCCATTAAAAACTGCCAAATTAGAGGAACTTATATCTACAGAAAAAAGAATAATATTGATAGAGAATAATCAAACAGCACAACTGGGTAATTTAATTAAAGAACAGATAGGCTTTGATTTTAGAGAGAAGCTACTTAAATATGATGGTAGACCATTTTTCATAGAAGATATATTAAATTTCTTAAATATGTAAATGAGTGTAAACATTACTGACTACAATTCAACAAATCTTCCAACATGGTGTCCAGGATGTGGAAACTTTGCTATACATACTGCAATAAAAAAGGCTCTCTCTGATTTAAATATATCACCATCAGAAGCTTTTATGTCATTTGACATAGGTTGCAATGGTAATGGAGCAGATAAAATTAATATATACGGTTTCAAAGGACTACACGGAAGATCCATTCCACTTGCAATTGGTGTACATTTAGCAAATAGAAAATTCACAGTAATCGCAGATATTGGTGATGGAGGATGCTTCCATGAAGGTTTGGACCACCTTATTCATGCAATTAGGTCTAATTACAACATAACAATATTAATACACAACAATCAAAATTTTGCACTAACAACTGGACAAGCAACACTTACAACGAAAAAGAACAAACCTATGTATGGACTACCCTTTGGAAGAGTAGAGAGAGACTTAAATGTTTCTGAATTTATACTAAACCTAAAACCAACATTCTTTGCAAAAGCATACTCACAAGATCCATTACAACTTTCTGAAATACTCAAAAAAGGTATTAACCATAACGGATGTAGTGTAATAGAGATTATGCAAATATGTCCAACCTACAATAAAGAATTCACTCATGAATGGGCAACAGAGAATATTAAGAAGGTCGATACAATAGAAGGATATAGTAGTAATTCTTTAGATAGTGCTAGAGAAGTACTTAAAGATACAACAAAAATATACACAGGAATTATCTATGAAGAAGCTGAAACAAAATCTTTCTACGATTCATTAGAAAACAGAAAAAATATAACAACAGAACTAGTAGATGAAGTGAAAAAGTATGATATTAAAAAATTATTAAACAAATTTTAATGGATCCATCAATTCTTTCTCCAAAATCTATAGCTATTGTAGGAACTTCACAAGATCCAGATAAAATAGGTTCTGTAATACTTAAAAATCTAATAGAGGGTGGATATAATGGAAAAATATATCCAATAAATCCTAAATATGAAGAACTACAAGGAAGGAAGGTGTATCCAGACATAAACCAAGTTCCTGAAAGTATAGATATGGTTTGTATCGCTATACCTCATCAATTTGTTGAAGATATAGTAGATCAGTGTGTAACAAAGAAAGTTAAAAGTGTAGTTATAATATCTGCAGGCTTTAAAGAAGTAGGGGAACAGGGTAGAGAACTTGAAGAAAGAATTACAAAAAAACTAAGGTCAGAAAAAATTAGACTACTTGGTCCTAACTGTCTTGGATTTATAAATAATAAAGCTAAAATTAATCTTTCATTTGCTAGGGAGAATCCAGGAGATGGGAAAATAGCTTTCATTTCCCAATCAGGAGCATTCTGTACAGCTATTCTAGATATGGCCTCAGAGAAAAATCTTGGTTTTTCTTATGTTATGTCCATAGGTAATAAGCCAGATATACGAGAAAATGAATTAATGGAGCTATTTATAGCTGATAGCAATATCTCTGCTATTGCTCTATACCTAGAGGAATTTAGTGATGGTAAAGAATTCGTTACCCTTTCTCAAAAAGCTAAAAAACCAATATTAATTATAGCTCCAGGAAGCTCTGAGAAGGCTAAAGAAGCAATATCTTCGCACACAGGCTCTCTAGCATCATCATTTGATACAACAATTGCAGCTATCAAAAAGGGAAACATGATATTTACAGAAAATAGTGAAGAGCTATTTAAACTTATGCAATTAATAGACATTAATATTATTCCTAAAGGTAAAAGAGTTGGAATAGTATCCAATGCTGGAGGACCAGGAATAATTGCAGTAGATCGTATAGAAAAAGAAAAATTAGAATTATCAGAAATAGGTGAGAAAACAAAACAGAAACTACTCTCATTCCTACCTCCTGAATCTAGTATATCTAACCCCGTTGATATACTTGGAGATGCTAAAAGTGATAGATATGAATCAGCAATACAAGCCCTACTTGATGAAATTTCTGTTGATACTGTATTAGTACTCCTAACACCTCAACTAATAACAGAGATAGAAGGCACAGCTCAAGTAATAGCAAATCTTTCTAAGAAAGCATCAAAACCAATAATCTCCTGTTTTCTTGGAGGTAAATATATAAAATCTGGTATAAGAATACTTGAAGAAAATGACTGTGCATGGTTTAACGATATTCAAGAAGCACTCCACCTAATCTCTAAATTAGCAGAATTTAATGAAGGAAAAGAATTAACAAAAATTGTTGATTGTACAGGGTATATGGTAAAAACAAAACATAAGAAAGAAGTAGAAGAGTATGTATATAAAGATAGAGTAGAGATACTTCCCGACAACCTTACTATTCAAATACTAAAAGAATTTAAAATAGATATGCCTGAACAAATGGTAGTATCTAATTTAGAACAAGGTATTGATTTTGCTTCAACTATATTCCCTGTAGCTATAAAAGCTACTGCACAAGACTTAGCACATAAGACAGATTTTAAGGGAATATTCTTAGATATTAGGACAATTACTGAATTTGAAGAAAAATATAACGAACTGAAAGAGAACATAACAAAAACAACAGGGAATGTAGCACCTTTAATTCTTGTTCAACAAATGATTCAAGGAAATCTAGAATTCTTCATAGGTGCAAACAGAGAAGGTAGAAGTGATATATATGAAAAAAATGGCCTTGGATTTGGTCATCTTCTAGCAGTAGGACAGGGTGGAATATATACAGAAGTATTTAAAGATATAAGACATATATTGGTACCAGAGTGTAAAGAAAAGATAGAATCAATTCTCTCAAGAACAAAAGTTTCTATGATACTAGATGGATACAGAGGAAAACCAAAATTGGCTAAAGAGAAACTAATAGACCTAATAATGAATATACAAAAATTACTAGTCTCATACCCAGAAATTATTAGTATGGATATAAACCCTGTTATAATAACCGAAGATAGAGCAGTCGTAGTAGATACTAAATTATATGTAAAGAGTTAAAGCTCTATTTCTTCAAACATGCATTTATAAATCCCATAAATAGAGGATGAGGTTCCAAAAATCGACTCTTTAACTCTGGATTATACTGTGTACCTACAAAGAAAGGATGAACTTTTTGAGAAAGCTCTACAGCTTCAACTAACAATCCATCAGAACTCTTCCCAACCAATTTCATATCTGATTTTTCAAATACCTCTCTATACTTATTATTAAACTCATACCTATGCCTATGTCTTTCCTTAATAGCAGGAAGAGACTTATACAACCCATTACCATATTTTTTATACACCCTATACATCAATGATTCTTTATCAACCCTACATTCCCATTCACCTAATCTAACAGTCTTACCATTCACTATAACCTTATTCTTTGAATTAGCATCTGATATTTTAAGAACATTTCTTGCATATTCAACAACAGCTATTTGCATACCGTAACATAATCCAAGATATGGAATCTTTTCTTCTCTTGCTACCTGTATCACCTTTATCTCTTCTTCATAACCCTCAGAAATAGATCCTTGAGGAATAATAATACCATCCATCTTTTTTAATTCATACAATATTTTCTTATCCTTTTCTAAATCACTAGCAACAAACCAATGTATCTTTGGTTCTATAGAAAATTCCCAGCAAGCATGATTTATAGCTTCTAATACAGAAACATAGGAATCCTTTAAATCAAAATTTCCACTCCTGTGGTATTTTCCTACAATCCCAATATCTATGCTTCCTTTTGTACTTTTAATCTTTGCTACCTTCTTCTTCCATTTTGAAATTAAAGGAGCATTACCTCCTCTCATACTCAATGTTTTTAATATCTCTTTACCCATATTAGCTCTCTCAAAATTCAAAGGAATATCATATATACAATTAGCATCATAGGCAGATATTACATGAGAAGGGGGAACGAAACAGTATTTACTAATCTTCTCAATCCTTTGTTTATCCAGTGGTACTTCTGATCTGGCTACAATAAAATCAGGATGAATAGCATGTCTATTTAATTGTTGAATTGAAAGCTGTGCAGGCTTAGTCTTCATCTCTCCCAACATTGGAGGAATAGGTAAGTATGTAACATGAACATGTATAACATCTCTAGGATTAGCTAATCTAATAGACTTATTTGCAGCTAACATAATACCATTACCTACCTCCCCAACAGTACCACCTATCTCTACAATTGTTACATCAGATTTCTCTTTTTCTGACACCTCAACAATCCAATTAACTATTGCCTCAGGTACATGATGATCTAAACTAACCCATTTACCATTAAATCCCAAAGACCTTTCTTTTTTAATAATAGTGTCTAACACAGCCCCTAATGTCATAGAGTTAGGTCTAGAAAAAGATTGATTTGTAAACCTCTCATATGTACCAATATCCATATCCGTTTCAAAACCATCATCTAGTACAAATGTTTCCCCATGCTCAAGAGGATTCATTGTTCCAGCATCAATATTTATATATGGATCAGCCTTAATCATAGTAATCTTCTTCCCGTAGGACTTGAGAATAAAACCTATGGAAGCAGATGTTACACCTTTTCCAATACCAGAGATAACACCCCCCGAGACAAATATATATTTAGACATGTAATTTATTATTAGAGGTTATTTGATAATCTATCCAAATCTGTGAATTTTGTCAAGAAGAAAATCTAAAATTTCCTTTTGAAATCAATATCCTCAGCATCAACTTTTTGTCCACTCCTACCCAAATCTCTCTCATACTGCCAAGCATAATTTCTATACCTCATAACTCTTTTAGTTCTTTCTTTAACCGATCTATCACCAATCATCCCAGGACCATTAATACACCCACCCTTACAAGTTAGTAAATCTAAAAACTTATATTTCTTATACATACCATCCTTAAATCCATCAAATATCTTCATTAAATCCTCACTACCTTCCTTTACAAGAATATCTCTCTTCTTTAATAAATTTCGATAATTCAAAGTAGAGGAAAGTCCACCTGATACTGGATATATCTTAGTATAGTCATTATAGAATTTATCAAAAGAAACACAGTACTTACTCTCTTCCACAACCTCTGGAATATCACTTTCAACAAACAACTGTTCCAATTCCTTAAAAGTTAATACCTCATCAATAGTACCCAATTCTGTAGCTTCTAATTTCTTTGTTAAACATGGACCAACAAAAACAACAGTATAACCAGGATAGAATTTTTTACAAATTAAACCCATACTACCCATAGGAGAGTGAACAGGAATTAAATTTTCAACCAAATGAGGATATTTCAACCTTATTTGATTAACTAGAGTAGGGCATGGTGACGATATCCAAGTCTTCTTCTCTCCCTTATCCAAACTATCTTTCAAAACAGAATAATATGTCAAATTAACCATTTTAGCTCCAAATGTTAGCTCTAAAACTTTCTCAAATCCTAACATTCTAAGACGATACACAATATTTGGATAATCAAATTCCGAAACAAAGGAGGGAGCCAACAAACATAGATATTTTTTATCTTTCTCAAATACCATAATTAAATATACTAGGAAAAATATACATTTAACAGACCCATAACAATACAACTTGTTTTGAGTAGATAATATTTGTAATATTGAATATATGGATCAAATATACAAAAAATTAGATATATTACTTTTAAACAAGAATTTTCATTTAATTCTTTCCTATTCCTTATTACTTATTCTTCCACTCATATTACCCACTCCCCAATTATTACTCGGAATATTAGTAAACTTTTTACTAATTGTAACCGCTACACAATTTGAAACTAAAAAGATTATTCCTGCAACATTCATTCCTTCAATATCCTCATACACATACGGTCTTCTCTTTGGCTCTGCCTCAACATTCCTTCTTTATCTAATACCTGTAATTGGAATATCTAACATACTATATATATCAGTATATAAAACTATTAAAAGAAAATATCTCAACATACTAACTGCTTCACTACTTAAATCTCTATTCCTTTTCTCAATAACCTACCTTTTAGTGAAATTAGAAATATTACCAAATATCTTCCTCATACCAATGGGTATAATACAATTCTTCACAGCATTAACAGGAGGTTTATTAGCCGACACCCTTCTATTCAGAAATATCCGCTAAAGTGTCACTCTCCTGATCATACTGTATACACTCTTCTACAAGAGGCTCTCTAGTCATCTCTCCGTTATCTGTTAGAAAGAAAGGATCTCCTTTCTGTCTAAAATATACATTCTGTGGATCTATTTCATTCCCTTCTGAATCAAAATATTTCCTTTCAGTATAACTTTTCTCTTTTTCCATATAAATAAATATTAATTTAAAGCTTTTCTAAATACCTTAATCTCTCATCTTTGTCAAATCTTTCAATAGAATATCTTAACATTGTTCTTGGCATCCTTTTGTAATATTTATTTAAAAACTCTTTCAACACCTTATCATCTCTTTTACCCACCTCTCTTAACATCCATCCAACAGCCTTATGCATTAAATCATGCTTATGATTAAGAAGTATCTCTGCAAATTTTAAAGTAGTATCGAAATCACCATCCTTTAAGAAAGCAAATGTTGAAAGAACTGCAATTCTTTGATCCCACAAGCTATCACTCACTACTAATTCATCCAAAATGTTTCTCGCTTCACTATGATTCTTTATATACTCCCCAACTATCTTAGGAGCAGTAGTATCAACCAAATCCCAATTATTTATATACCTTCGATTTTTTAAATAGTATTCAAATATCTCTTTCCTTAACTCTTCATCTCCTTTCTCATACATGTATGTCAAGGTTAACAATCCAAACAATCTATACTCATGAAATTCACTTTTTAGAAAAATATCCAACTCTCTAAAAGAGATATTCTTGAAATACTTCTTACAAACTTTCCTGATATCAGGCACAGAAATACCTAAAAACAAATCACCCTCTCCATAATCTCCCTTTCCTGTTTTAAAAAATCTTTGTAAAATCTTAGCCTTTTGCCTAGAAGAGTAACCTTTCAATTCTTTTTGAATATCATCTTCCATACTACTGTTTAACTGCTTTCTTCTTAAACTCTGCCATATACACACCTAATTTCATTTTCTCTTTCAGAAAATCAAGAGATATATCACTATCTGTAAAATCAACAGTACTGGGAGTATCACTACTCCTTACGACCAACCACAACCTATCCGTTATTAATCCAGAAATGATAGCCTTAGAACTAATTAATGATCTAATATCCTGTGCTGAAAAGAAACTATACTTCTTCTGTATATCAGACATAGAATATGGAGGATGAGTATGCATATTAAAAAGATATTCAACTGTAATTTTCTTAGGAACCTTTTTGAAATACACATCCTTTTTCTTCTTAACTGATCCATCAACCAAAAGTTCCTTCCTCAAATATTCCTTCTTCGTTGGATGAGCTACATACCTAACATTTACAGAATGATTGCTACTTACAGAAGTTTCATTTCCCCTCACTACAGAAGTAATTACCAATTCATCATCTGCCCAAAATACCGAGATAGCTCTTTCTAATCCATCCCTCATCGTTTCTTTGTATAAATCAATAACATCACTCCAAAAATCATCCGGGAAAGATATAGAAGATGGAAGGTTCTGACTAAAAGGATACACATTACTTTCCCTCCATTTAACCATTCTCTTGTAGAATTCATAGAAAGATGAACTCTGTTTTTTCCCAAATATTACGTCGAACATAGTTAAATATATACTAATGGTGGGAACTATGGAAGATATATTAACAGATTTTAATACACTATGGGAAACTCTTGACCAAAATTTTTAATAATGTAACATATACATAGGGTATTTAACATAATAGCGGCTGGGCAATGCCAAGGACATTGCAACGAGGCAGGAGCTATCGAGACATCAGCGGGCACTCCTAGGCTGTATTGTAAGCCTAAAGGTTAGTTACAAATCCACAAACTCTAACCAACAATCCCTAATCAATTAAAATAATTAACTACTACCATGTGCGGCATATTTGGCTACACCGGATCTAATGTTGCAAACAATTTAATTTTTGATGGATTAAAAAGATTAGAGTATAGAGGATACGATTCTTGGGGAATAGCGATATTGAAAGAAAATAAAATACACCAATACAAAAACATCGGCTTAGTGAAAAAAGATAAAGATTTAGAAAAACTACCAGATGCTAAAATAGGGATAGGACATACTAGATGGGCAACTCATGGAGGTGTAAAGAAAGTAAATGCTCATCCTCACATTTCAACAGAGAAAGACTTCACAATTGTTCAAAACGGAATGGTTGAAAATTTTGATTCATTAAAAAATCAACTCCTCAAGCAAAAGGCTATCTTTAAATCAGAAACAGACACAGAGGTAATTGTTAAACTTGTAGAAAAAGAAGTAAGGAGTGGGAAGTCTCTCAAACAATCGTTAATAACTTCATTTAAGAAATTAGAGGGAAGAAATACCATAGCAGTGCTTGATTCGAAAGAGAATAAAATATATGCAATTAAAAATGGGTCACCATTAGTTGTAGGACTTTCTAAAGATGGTATATACCTAGCTTCTGATTCTCTCTCCTTCTCTCCATATACTAAAAAAATTGTAGTCCTTGATGACTATGATATGGTTGAAATTGAAGGAAAAAATATAAGTATATTTAATATTAAAACAAATAGAAAGAAAAAACCTGAGATTAAAACTTTAAAATATCAATATGAAGAGATAGATAAAGGCAAATATGATCATTTCATGCTTAAAGAAATTGTAGAACAACAAAAAACAATTAATTATGCCACTGAATATACCTTGGAGGAGCTAAAACCTCTCCTAGAGGCAATTAGAAGATCAAAAAAAGTATATATATTAGGAGCTGGTACTGCAGGATTTGCAGCTGGTCAAATTGGATATTTTCTAAGAACAATAGCAGGTATAGATGCACAGGATGTAAAAAGCTATGAGTTTAGATCATATCTTCCAATCATAACTTCTAAAGATTTAATAATTGCTGTATCACAAAGTGGAGAGACTGCAGATACAATAGAGCCATTGGAAATTTTGAAAAAGAAAGGTTGTAAGATAGCAAGTTTTGTAAATATGTTTGGTACTACAATATCCAGGATGTCAGATTATGAATACTACACTAATGCAGGACCTGAGATATGTGTTGCTTCTACAAAGGTATTTACAGCTCAAAGTGCATGGGGATATCTTTTAGCTATGTCATTATCAGGAAAATATACTACGGCCCATAGAAGATTAAAATTGTTAACAAAATCACTTAATAACCTATTCACACCAAGGAGTTTTGACTACCTTAAACGTATGTGTGGGATTTTAAAAAAGAGTGAGCATATGTTCATATTAGGCAAAGGAGAAAATTCCTTCATAGCCTTAGAGGGAGCTCTAAAGATCAAAGAGATTTCATACAAGCATGTGGAAGGCTTCTTTGCAGGCGAATTAAAACATGGAGTAATAGCTCTCATAGAAAAAGGTACTCCTGTTTTTGGAATTATACCTGATGATCATAAAGATAATGAAAACAAAGACATTATCAGTGCAATAGAACAGGTAAAGGCTAGGGGAGCATTAACCATAGGTATTGGGAGTGAGCAGTATTCAAAATTAAAAATATTTGACTATTTCATTCCTACACCTCAAATTAACTCATTAAGTAGTATAGCCAATGTTATACCTTTTCAATTAGTATCATACTTCCTTTCTTTGCAATTAGGTAATAACATAGATAAGCCTAGGAACTTAGCAAAATCAGTCACTGTTAAATAGACTTAATATGGGTTACAATTAAATATGGATTCAAGTAGGAATAAAACTGTAGTGTTGTTTCTGTTAATGGGAGCTACTGTAATATTCTCAATACTGTATGTATTTGTAATACTTCCTAATAATAATAAAAGTACATTGGGAAGCTCTGATATACTTCTAGAACTACCAGTACAGAAATGGAATATTAGGTATTCAGAGTATGGAGTACTACCATTTTGTAAAGATGATAATACATCATTAACATTTGAAGTAGGACCAGATACCTCAGTATTTTCATCAGTATCAGGTATTGTAATCTCTGTTAAAGACAATATCATAACAGTAGAGGTGTCTCCTGGTATCTATGTAGAGCATTTTCCAGTATCTAATTACACTGTTTTTGAGAATGACTATATAACAAAGGGACAATCAATTGGAAAAGTAGATGGGGAGTATTTGAATTTAAGAATTAATGTACAAAAGAATGAGTTATATGAATGTCCATATAATTTTTTAAATACATTTGGAAAGAGTATCGTAGATGAGGTATTAGAATTAGTAGAGTATGAGGGTAATGCTTGTGAGTGTGCTATTTTAAATTATTAATATATAAATATATGCCTGAGTATGTATACAGTATTATATTAGTATTAGCTATTGTAGGTATTATGGTTTGGTGGGTAGCTAAGAAGAGAGGGGAGGAATGGAAGGGGGAAGTAATTAAGAAGAGGTATTCTCCTGGGGATTATGAGAATTCACCTAGTTATACTGTACTGTTTAAGACAGATGAGGGTAAAAAGAAAAGATTTACTACAGCGGATAGTAAATATTATGATTCATGGAATGAGGGAGATAGGGCAGAGAAGAAGAAAGGAGAGTTTTTTCCGAGTAAGATGTAATAATTATGGAATTTGAAACACTTAGAAACAAGCAGGTGTATTTAATAGATAGGGATAATAGTCCTTCTAAGTATAAAGAAGATTCTAAAAAGATAGAAGAAGAGATAAGGAAGGAGATATGGAATGGGGAATATAGTAAACCTATCTATTATTATGGTATATCAGATGTTTTACCTGAATTAGATAAATTTACAAATGGAGATAGATCTAAGGTTTGTGTTTCGGATAATTGTGTATTTCCTGACAAATATAATAATACATTAGTTTATGTAGCAGAGGATAAGGTTATACATTGGTTTGTTTCTCCTAAGGATGTAGGATTGGAAAGAGGGGATTAGTAGGGTATAATTACATTGTTTTGTTATGGTGGATGTAGCTCAACTGGTTAGAGCATCGGTTTGTGGAACCGAGGGTTGTGGGTTCAAATCCCATCTTCCACCCCAGTCTGTACTTTCATTCAATTTTACTATCAAATCAAAAGGAGAATTGTAGTCATAATACAGCTTTTCTCCATCCCATGTGATGTTCAGAAGTACTGTCTTTATCAATAGCCTTCTTTCTTCTTCTTTTGAAACTTCAAACAGTTTAGAACTATTCTTTGTG
>Ga0255347_1000289_pt1 | contig 96914 bp, 73 predicted proteins | sample wastewater_treat_2_FD_192479 | JGI IMG/M metagenome (GOLD analysis project Ga0255347, IMG submission 192479) | Wastewater microbial communities from Lulu Island WWTP, Vancouver, Canada - plant24 | ecosystem: Engineered > WWTP > Wastewater > Unclassified | place: Canada: Vancouver, British... | reverse complement strand
GCACACCGTGAAGTCGGTGGTCATAGCGCGACTCCTCCGAACGGAGGATCTCTTGTTGCACCGCAATTTGCATGACTTGGGCATCTTCGATTTGCAGTTTACGCATAGGTACTTCTGGATTGATTTTGGCCGAAAACTGGCAAAAACACCTCCAGAAGTCAAGGCGATTATGCTGCATTATGTATGTCGCTCTGTATAGCTCGCCTCAGGCCGGCTCGATAGCAGGTCGGCCACCCGCGCCTGCCGCACAGCCCTGGACGCTGCGGAGTTTTGGTTTGTCGCCTGCACCGTGCCGAACTACGCTCCGCTTGTTCTCATGAATTTAATCGCGAACTACGCCAACCACGCGAACCGGAAAAACCATCCGCGTCGGGGTTGTTCGCGTGGTTCGAGTATTTCGCGGTTCACGGCCTCTGGCCAGTGCCCCGGGAATCTGACCCAAGACGGGCGATGGCATGACATCTGGGACGCGGAGAACCGGCTGGTGAAGCTGGCGGCGGGGACTGGCACGGGGCCGCAGATTTCGTTGCAGTTCGACTACGACCACCAAGGGCGGCGCATCCGCCAGCGGGTGTGGAATAACCCGACCTGGAGCGGCAGCCCCACCAACGACGTGCGATACGTGTATGACGGCTGGAACTTGCTCGCCAGCCTCAATCCGGCATTGTCCGTCCGCCAGGCTTACCTGTGGGGCTTGGATATGAGCGGGACGATGCAAGGCGCGGGCGGTGTGGGCGGGTTGCTGGCCATTACCGACGCCAGCCAGGGTTCGCACTTCTGCGCGTATGATGGCAATGGCAATGTGACCGCCTTGGTGAAAGCAGATGGCTCCGGGCTGGCCGCCCAATACGAGTATGGCCCCTTCGGTGAACCCCTCCGCGCCACCGGCCCCATGGCCAAGGCCAATCCCTTCCGGTTCTCGACCAAGTACACGGATTACCAGTCGGGGTTGGTGTACTACGGGTTCAGGTATTACGGCCCGGCAACGGGGAGGTGGCCAAATAGAGATCCGATTGATGAACTCGGTGGGATGAACTTGTATGGGATCGTTGGAAACGACCCAATTGATAGCTACGATATGCTCGGCTTGTTCGACACTGGAAGCCAGGGAAGAACCGATGCAGTAAAGAACCGAGCTACCGTGCGTGCGGACGTTAAGAACATGGTGGATAATATGCTGGCTTCCAGGGACAAATCATGCACCAAAGGCAAAGCCATAGAACGAAAGCGGTTCAAGCCGGCATCGGACACTTCTTACGCCTTCATGTATTTCACGGGGTATTTCCTTTTGGGACAGGTTTCCGTCCCGTTGGATGGGAAGGGTTATTACGAAGTGGATTGCTGCAAACAAAAATTTGGGAAATGGGAAATCGTTATCCACGGTTCTTTCCGTGACAAATTTGATGAACTGATTCCGACGCTTGGAATTGGGGGGAGGAAAGGCGTCGGTTCACTACCCATTACGTTTGTTGGCGAGTGGGTGGAGTTTTACTCCGGATCAGAATGAAAAGGGCACTCCAGTTAATAGTGGCATTGCTGGTCGGTTTCCTTGCCTACGGGATCGTTGAGAGAGTTCTTTCGGCAAGAGCAGAAGAAAAGTTTCAGCTTGAACGAAGTCGTTGCCATGCGGTTCTACGAGAGCAGTGGAAGCAAAGCGAAGGGATGGCAACCTTGGGAACTGATGACAACAAGGACTACTTTTTCGTGGATTGGTCCAAGCAATCTGAGCCTCTTGAAAAACTGCCGAGCAAACGGCCGCTAATGTATGACCGACGCCTGAGTAATCACGACGGGCGTGGAATCAACATTCTGATGGCAGATGGTTCAATTGAGTGGGACGCGAATGCGCAATGGCTCAAAACGTTTGCTGCCGAACATCCGGACGCCAAGTTGCCAATGCCCAAATGAACGGCTGTTCCGCACAAACGGTGTAAGGAATCTGGCTCGCCTGGCCGGCTCGATGGAAGGTCGGCCATCCGCCTGTCTGCGTGCGGCACGCACAGGCAGGCGCCTGCCGCACAGCCATGGACGCTGCGGTGCGGATGCGGTTCGGACGAATGACGGTATGACGACGCTGCAAATACAGCTACAACGACCCGGTGACGGGGGATTCGGTCGCCGAACCGCCCGGCATCGCCGCCGAACTGCTGGCTGGGCCGGGCAAACCTTTGACATCACCGGGTGAGGCCCTACACTGGACCAGATGCGAGTTGTGCGAGTGCCGCTGGGCGAACGAGCCTACTCGATCCGCATCGGAGAGGGCCTGCTCTCCGGTCTGGGTCAGGACTGTGAACGCCTGGGGCTGGGCAGGCGCTGCACCATCATCTCCGACAGCAACGTGGCTCCCCTGTATGCCCGATTGGCGGCTCGGAGTCTCGAGAGGGTGGGGTTCGAGCCCCGCGAAATCACAATCCCCGCCGGTGAAACCGCCAAGTGCCTCGCCCGCGTTTCGGATTGTTACCACGAGTTGGCGCGGCATCGGGTTGGGCGGGATTCGTTCATTGTCGCGCTGGGCGGGGGAGTCGTGGGCGACCTGGCGGGCTTTGTCGCCGCAACCTACCTGCGTGGTTTGCCCTTGGTGCAGGTCCCGACCACTCTGCTGGCCCAGGTGGACAGCTCGGTGGGGGGCAAAGTGGGAGTGAACCTCAAGGCGGGCAAGAACCTGGTGGGCGCCTTCCACCAGCCGCGTCTGGTGATTTGTGATTTGGCGACGCTCGAGACTTTGCCGCCGCGCGAGTTGCGGGCCGGTTTCGCGGAGGTCATCAAATACGGGATCATCGCTGACAGCCGGTTGTTCCGGCGGCTCGAGCGGGATGTCGATCGTCTTCTGCGAAGGGATGGGGATGCGCTCGCCGCGGTGGTGGCGCGCTGCTGCGCCATCAAGGCGGCTGTTGTCTGCCAGGACGAGACCGAGCAGGGGCGGCGGGCTATTCTCAACTTTGGACACACCGTGGGGCACGCGCTCGAAGCCGTCTTCGGGTACGGCAAGTACCTTCACGGAGAGGCCATAGCGATTGGACAGGTGTTTGCCGCCCGCCTGTCAGCCCGACTCCTCGGGTTGCCCGAAGACGACGTCGATCGCATCCGATCCCTTTTCGAACGCGCGGGTCTGCCGACGAGTGTCTGCCTGAGCCGGCGCCAATGGGAGGATGTGTCCAGGGCGATGCGGCTTGACAAAAAGACGAGCGCCGGGGAGATACGGTTCGTCCTGGCCGAGCGCATTGGACGGGTGATTTGGGGGCGTGCGGTGCCGGCATCCGTGATGCGCGAGGTTTTTGATCTTCTGGCCTGCAAGCCGTCGGGAGTCGAGCGAAAACAGGATGGCGATGGCTCCCGGGGGGATTGCCGTGTCGCATCGAGTTGATCGGTGCGAGGAATGCGCGGCACAGAATCAAGTAGCGACTGTCTGTCTGGCCTGTGTCCGTCAGCGAAACCATAGTTCGTGAGTTCTTCGAGTTGCACGGGTTTCTGGTGCATCAGCGGCGGAAATTTTTGAAACCTTCCGTGCGCGACGAAGAGGAGATCGATTTTCTGATCCTGAATCCCCGGCCTGTGGAGGCCCCGGGCGCGCTGCCGGCGGTTCTGGAACCGGACCATCTGAGGCGTGTCGCGCGCGCGATCGTCGTCGTCAAAGGGTGGCATACCGAGACGTTCGGTCGCGGGCGGCTCGAACGGACGCCGAGTCTTTTTCGATTTGCGGACGCGGACATCGAGAAGCAGGCGCGCGCGTTTTTCGGCGATGCGGGGAAGATCGACAAGGTGCTGATTTTGCCTGCGTTGCCGCAGGAGGAGGGGGCGCGCGCGCGGAGTCTGGCGCTGCTCAAAGCCAAGGGGGTGGACGCCGTCATTTCCTTTCGAACGATGCTGGCGGATTTGATCGCCCACACCGAGCCGAACCGGAACTATCAGAAGTCGGATTTGCTCCAGACCATTCGGGTTCTTAAACAGTACGATCTCTTCCGGGAGGCTCAAATGGAACTGTTCAAGACCCGGCGCCCCGGCCGGCGGTCCAGCAAACGCTTGCCAGCGCCGCCGGCGGACTTAACATCCACCGACGACAGCCCGGGCGGGACGAGCTAAGGGAATCAACTCGAGCGGCTCGCGCGGGCGCGTCAACGAGCTTGCGCGCATGGTCCGGTCATTTGCATTCACCACGCAGGGGCGCCTGCACACGAAGGACATTGACGCCTTCCTGATGCCGACGCTGCTTGCCGACACGAACCTGTTCTTGTGGGTGGATCTCGAGGATCCGACGCCCGAGGAGAGCACGTTCTATCTGGATGGGGTGTTTCATTTCCATCCGCTCTCGATCGAGGACTGCGTCACCGAGAGCTCGTCGCCCAAAGTCGAGGAGTACCTGCCCAAGGAGGGCGACCGCTTCACGCCCTATCTGTTCATAGTGATTCACGCGGTCGACTACAGCCGGAAAGACGGCGTGTTCGCCACCAGCGAGTTGAATTTCTTCCTCGGCAAGAATTTCCTGGTCACCTACCACGTCGTTCCGCTCAAGAGCGTCTCCGTCACCTCCGAACGCTGCCTGCGCAGCAATGTCCACATCGCCCGCGCCCCCGATCGGGTGGCGCACACGCTCCTGGACACGTTGGTGGACAACTACAGGCCGGCCCTCGAAGAACTTTCGATCGAGATCGGCGACCTCGAAGATCAGGTGCTGCATCGCCCCGACGCGGAAACGCTCGATCATATTATCCAGATCAAGAAGGAAGTGCTGCATCTCCGCCAAATCATCGGCCCGCAGCGCGAAGTGCTGGCTCGCTTTGCCAGCGGCGAGTTCAAACTGATCCGCGCCCATCTGGTGCCCTATTACCGTAACGTCTACGACGCCCTCCACCACATCTCCGAACTGGCCCAGAGCTACACCGATTCGCTCACTGGCATTCTGCAGGTCTACCTGAACATGTCGTCCAACCAGACCGGCGAGGTCATCAAACTGCTCACCCTGTTCACGATCGTGACCATGCCCCTGATGATGATCGGCACGTGGTATGGGATGAATTTCAAGAATATGCCCGAACTCGAGGGCGGTTACTGGATCGTTCTGGGTGTCATGCTCGCAAGCACGGTCGCCACCTGCTGGTATTTCAAAAAGCGCAAATGGTTCTAGCCCGCATATTTCACACCCCGTCTGTGCATGGGGCACTGGGACTTCGCAAGAGGGCTGCTGTGCGGGCTGGAATCCTTGACCCCTTCAACGCAGCTCAGAAAACTGACTTGTCTACAACGAGTATGACCGGTCAAGGATTCTAGCGGCGTCCCCCGGGCCATGCCGCCTCCCAAATCCAGTTTTCTCGACAAGGTCCTCGGACGCCTCGGACGCCTCGACACGGCGGACCTGCAGAAGGTGGTCGAGCGATTGGCGCGAGAGCGCAACTTCCTCGAGACGCTCTTCAACACCATCGAGGACGGCGTGCTGGTCGTCGATGCCGAGGGGCGTGTGGCCTACTGCAATCAGGCGGTCACCCGCCTGCTCGGTTTGGTCCCCGAGAGCGCCGAAGGACAGCCCATCGCGAGGCTTTTCCCCGAACTCGATTGGGAGAAGATCGCCGCGCTCGATCGCCGCGGCGGCCCGCACGCCACCCGGCACGAACTCGAAGTCAGCTTTCCGCGGCCGCGCTTCCTGCGGGTCTTGGCGGCTCCGATCGACACGGCTGCGGAGGGCAGCGCCGGCGTCGCCCTCGTCCTGCACGACGCGACCGAGGCCCGCCAACAGACCTTCGAGGCGATCGAGAGTGAACGACTGCAGGCCCTGACCCTTCTGGCCGCCGGTGTCGCCCACGAGATCGGCAATCCGCTCAACGCCCTCCACATCCACCTTCAGTTGATGGAGCGCGAACTGAAGAAGTGGGGGGTGATGACCGACGCCTCAGCCCCCTCGCGCCCGGGACGGCGGCGCGCCGCATCGTCCGCCTCGCCCTCCGGGGACGAGGCGAAGGAAATTGCCGACCGGATGCGCAAGTACCTCACGGTGGCCCAGGGCGAGATCGTGCGTCTGGACTACATCGTCACGCAGTTTCTCGATGCGATTCGCCCGACGGTTCCCCAGATGCGGCCCGCGTTGCTGAACGAGGTGGCCAAGGCGACACTCGACTTGCTCCGCCCGGAACTCGACAACCGCGGTCTCGCCGTCGAGACGCACCTGGCGCGCGATCTGCCCGAGGCACGATTTGACGCCGCGCAGATCAAACAGGCCCTGGTGAACCTCATCAAGAACTCGATGCACGCCATGACCCGGGGCGGTGTTCTTACCATTCGGACAGGCACCGCGTCCGAGGGCGTCTGGATCAGCGTGGGCGATACCGGGACGGGCATTTCGCAGGAGCGGCTCAGCCGGCTGTTCGAGCCGTTCTTCACGACGAAGAAAAAGGGCACCGGCCTCGGCATGATGATCGTCTACCGCATCGTGCGCGAGCACGGCGGGCGCATCGATGTCGAAAGCCATCCGGGCAAGGGCACCGTGTTTCGCCTCTGGTTTCCCTTGCGCGAACGAGGCCCGCGACTCCTCGAAGCCGGCGCCGTGGCCGATCAGAAACCGGCTCCAACCGCCTAGAATCCTTGACCGGTGAAACATGTTGCAGACAAGTCGAGTTTCCGTGCTGCGTTGAACGGGTCAGGGATTCTAATGAGCGAGGCGCGGGAGAGAAAGGCGGACAGACACGGGGACACCTCATCGGAAGGGGAGGACTGGATTTGTCTGAGGCGCCAGAGCCCGGGTGTCGGACTCCGCAGAGCTTTGTGAAACAACCATGCTGGCCCGCATGCCCGATCATCTGACCGTCAACGAGATCTACCTCAGCGTACAGGGCGAAAGCACATTCGCCGGTCTGCCGTGCGTCCTGATCCGGCTCACGGGATGCAATCTGCGCTGCTCGTATTGCGACACCGCCTATGCGTTCAGGCAAGGACGCCGTCGGACGCTCGAGGACATCCGGGCCGAGGTCCGCCGTTTGGCGGCGCCCTATCGCGCCGTTCGCCGGCCGGTCTCGATTCCCTTGGTCGAGTTAACGGGCGGCGAACCGCTTCTGCAGCCGGGATCGCTGCCGCTGCTCGAAGCGTTGTGCGACGACGGTTACACCGTGCTGCTGGAAACCAGCGGCGCGCTCGACATCGCGCCGGTCGACCCGCGCGTGCGGCGCGTTATGGATATCAAGTGCCCGAGCAGCGGCGAGAGCGCCCAAAATCGATGGGAGAACCTGACGCACCTGCGGGCGACCGACGAAGTGAAGTTCGTGATCGGAACCGAACAAGACTATCGCTGGGCGCGGGAGGTCGTCTTCGAGCGCCGCCTCGATGAGATGTGCCCGATCCTGTTCTCCTGGGTTTCGCCGGTCGAGCCCCGGCAGCGCGATCCATCTCTCAAGTCCATCCCTCCCGGCCAGAATCCGATCTCGCGGCGCGCCCTGGCCGAGCGGGTGATTGCGGACGCGCTGCCGGTCCGTTTCCAGGTGCAATTGCACAAGGTCATCTGGCCCGCCGATCAACGAGGCGTTTGAGTGAAGGCCACCCGTCGGATTCTCGATCTGTTGCGCGCCTACGAATCGCGCAACGTGACGCTCATCGCTCCGGACCTCTCCGGGCCGATCGTCTGGGAGCGCGCCCGCGGGGCGCACGTCTGGGATCTCGAAGGCCGCCGATACCTCGATCTCACCGCGGCGTTCGGCGTGGCGGCCGCCGGCCACGCCAACCCGCGGGTCGTCGCGACCGCCCGGCGGCAAATGTCACATCTCTTGCACGCCATGGGCGATGTGTATCCGCATCGTCTCAAGGCCACGCTGGCTCGCGAGTTGAGCCGCCTCACGTTCGAGCGTTGGACGGGCGGTGCAGGGGAATCGCGGATTTCGGATCGCGGACGCACGATGATCGGCGCGACTCGTCAACCGCCCCGGACCGGCAAAGTGATCTTCGGGAATTCCGGCTTCGAGGCTGTCGAGGCCGCACTGAAGACAGCGCTGCTCGCCACTGGCAGGGCGGGCGTCGTCGCCTTTCAAGGCGCCTACCACGGGCTCGGGTACGGCGCGCTCACGGCCACGGAGCGCGCGCATTTCCGGCTGCCGTTTCGGTCCCAGCTCAATCCGTTTGTGCGGTTTGCGCCTTTCCCTGTTTCCGACGACGCCGCTGCGCGCGCCTGTGCCGCCGTGCGCCATCACCTGGGTTCGGGCCGGATTGGAGCCGTCCTGATCGAGCCTGTGCAGGGACGGTCGGGCATCCGCGTGCCGCCCTCGGACTTCCTGTCGCGCGTGCGAGCGTTATGCGACCAGTTCGGTGCGCTCCTGATCGTGGACGAAATCTACACAGGATTCGGACGCACCGGGCGCTGGTTCGCCTGCGAGCGGGGCGGCGTTGTTCCGGACCTGGTCTGTTTGGGGAAGGCATTGACCGGCGGCTTTCCCCTGTCGGCGTGTGTCGGTCGGGCGGATGTGATGGACCGCGCATGGCCGGAGGCGACGGGCGAAGCCATCCACACAAGCACGTTCCTGGGACACCCGGTCGGATGCGCCATGGCCCTGAGCCAGATCGGCGAGATTCGATCCAGACGCCTTCCGCGGCGAAGCGAGCGTCTGGGGGCGGTCCTGCGCACCCGGTTGAGCCGGATGGCGGTGCCCGCCGGCCTGGTCGGCGATGTCCGCGGGCTCGGTTTGATGGTCGGCTTCGAGCTGTGCCATCGCGACGGTCGCCCGGCCTGCGACGCTGTGTGCGAGATTGTCAGGGTCATGCTCGATCGGGGGGTCCTCATTTTGCCCGAAGGAGAACATGGGAACGTCCTTGCATTCACGCCGCCGCTCGTCATCAGCCAAATCGATCTCGAACGGGCCGTCGGAGCGCTCGAGGACGCCCTGGCACAACTCGGGTCGGCATGACTCTCTCCGAAATGCGCCAGATTCTGACCGCCCGGCGCATTCGCCTCACCAAATCGCTCGGTCAGAACTTCCTGCACGACGGCAACCAGCTCCGCCGGATGGTGGGCCTGGCCGGCCTGCGACCGAACGACCAGGTGATCGAGATCGGCCCGGGCCTCGGGCCATTGACCGAGCTGCTCCTGGCCGGGGCGCGTGAGGTGCTGACCATCGAGAAGGATGCGCGTCTGGTCCGTTGTCTCGATGAACGGTTTGCCGGAGACCGGAGACTGCGCCTGGTGCATGCGGATGCCGTTGATTTCCTCGCCGGGCATGCCGAGGATTGGGCCTCGTGGAAGCTTGTCGCTGCCCTTCCGTACTCGGCCGCGTCGGAAATCCTGATGACCCTCGCCCTGGCCCCGACATGTCCGGAGCGGCTCGTCATCACCCTGCAACAGGAGGTCGCCCAACGCCTGTCCGTCGGACCCGGATCGCCGGACTATGGCATCCTGACCTTGATCGTCCGACACAGGTATGCGCCGGCCGCTTCCTTCAGCATCCCGGCCAGTTGTTTCTTCCCCCCTCCCAAGATCGCCACCACCTGCCTGGCTCTGGATCGGAGATCGGGACCTGGTTTCTCCGCGTTCGAACGGCGCACATTCGCAAGGTTGGTTCGGAGCGCTTTCTCCCAGCGCAGGAAGATGATGTTCAAGCTGCTCAGATCCGGCTGGGATGAAGAGGCGTTGCGCGGCGCCTTCGAGACCTTGGACCTGAGCCAGACATGCCGAGCCGAGTCTCTGGGTCTGGAGAGATTCGAGGCGTTGGCCCGGCTTCTGACGCCCTCGGGCGGGGATACGCAACGATTCTGATGGGATCGAGGACCACAACTAATTAGGACGGAGTTCGGACGCGTCCACAACGGATTGTAGATTCGCGAGATTTGGTGTTGTTTTTGGAGGCGGTTTTCATACACTCGACACCGTCTGGTATCCCTGAAGACAGGTTGCTTGAACATCCGGTTTTTCGCGGTCTGGTTCTTCGAGTCCGAGCAGGTTCAAATATGGCTGACAACGTCCCGACGACTGACAAGTACGACGCCTCCAAAATCGACAAACTCGAGGGGCTCGAGGCGGTCCGGAAGCGCCCCGGCATGTACATTGGCGACCCCGACGAGCGCGGGCTTCATCACTGTGTGTTCGAGGTGTTGGACAACTCGATTGACGAGCACCTGGCTGGCTTCTGCCAACGCATCGAGGTGACGATGCACGTGGACGGATCGTGCTCGATTCGCGACGATGGCCGGGGCATCCCGGTCGATACCCACCCGAAGTGGAACATGCCGGCGGTCGAGTTGGTGCTGACCAACCTGCACGCCGGGGGCAAGTTCGGTCAGGGGGCTTACAAGTACTCGGGAGGTCTGCACGGCGTCGGGGCCAAGTGTGTCAACGCCCTGTCCGAATGGTTCAAGGTCGAGGTCTCGCGCGACGGGAAGGTCTACTACATGGAGTTCGCCCGCGGTGTTACCGTGCGCAAACTCGAAGTCATCGGCAAGTCCAAGCACACCGGCACGCTGATCACCTTCAAGCCCGACCCGGTCATTTTCACCCTGACCACGGAGTTCAAGTTCGAGCACCTGGCGCTCCGGCTGCGCGAGTTGGCATTCCTCAACCCGGGCGTTGAGATCCTCCTGACCGACGAGCGGACGGAGAACAAGTCGGAGCGATTCTTTTACCGGGACGGGATCGAGGAGTTCGTGAAGCAGTTGGGCAAGAGCAAGCAGACGATCCATCCCAAGCCGGTCTGCCTGTCGGGCAAGCGCGTCATCAAGGTCGAGACTCGCGAGGAGGATGCGTTTGTGGACTGCGTGCTGCAGTACACCGACAGTTACAACGAACAGATTCTCTGCTTCGCCAACTCGATCGCCAATCCCGATGGCGGGACGCACCTGACGGGATTCCGGAGCGCATTGACCCGTGCCATCAACCAGTACGCCAAGACGAATGAATTGCTGAAGGAGAAAGACGCCTCGATCAGCGGCGACGATGTGCGGGAAGGACTGGTCTGCGTGCTGAGCGTCAAACTGCCCAACCCCCGCTTCGAGTCCCAGACCAAGGTCAAGCTGGTCAACACCGAGATCGACGGCGTCGTCTCCTCGATCGTGTATGACGGCTTGATGACCTACTTCGACGCCAATCCGTCGGTGGCCAAAAGAATCATCGAGAAGTGCCTGATGGCGGCCCGGGCGCGCGAGGCGGCGCGCAAGGCGCGGGAAGCGGTGCGCAAGACCGCGCTGACCGGGGGCGGCCTGCCGGGCAAACTGGCCGATTGCTCCGACCGCGACCCGGCGAACACCGAGCTTTACATTGTCGAGGGCGATTCCGCCGGCGGCTCGGCCAAGCAGGGCCGGGATCGGAAGTTCCAGGCCATCCTGCCGATCCGGGGCAAGCTGATCAATGTCGAGAAGGCGCGATTGGACAAGGTGCTCCAGAACCTCGAGATCCGAACAATGATCACAGCGGTGGGGACCGGCATCGGCGACAGCGAAGGCGAAGGGGCCTTCAACCTCGAGAAGCTGCGCTACCACAAGATCATCATCATGACCGACGCCGACGTCGACGGCGCGCATATCCGCACGCTGCTGCTGACGTTCTTCTACCGGCAGATGCCCGAGTTGATCCGGCGCGGGTTCGTCTACATCGCCCAGCCGCCGCTCTACCAGATCGCGCGCAAGAAGCGGGTGGAATACGTCGAGGACGACCCGCAACTCAATCGCATCCTCATCCAGTTGGGCTCCGAAGACGTGCGGCTGCGCAACGTGGCCGATGGGCGGGAGTTCAACGAACGGCAGTTGTCCGAGATTCTCGAATTGCTTGTGGTCCTCGAGAAGTACGTGCGCGCGTTGCGGCGCCACGGAGGCGACTTCGCCGAGTATGTCGAGAAACGGCGTTTGGACACCCACGAACTGCCGCGCCACCTGGTGAAAGTGCGGCATGGGAACGACGAGGCGGTGCACTACTTCCACACCGAGGAGGAGTTGCGCGAGTTCGGCGAGGCCAACCCCGATCTCGGGCTCTTCGGCGAAGAAGAGACCGCGGCCGGCGCCGACAGGAAAAACGGCCACAACGGCCCAACACGCCGGGCGCGCCACGTGGAGTTGCACGAAACCAAGGCCGTCGAAGACCTGCTCGCGAAGCTGGCCCGCAAAGGGCTCAACGTCGAGCACTTCGCCGCCCAGGACAAACCGCTCTTCGAACTGGTGGAAGGCGAGGGCGAGCGGACCCAAGTCAAGCCGATCTTCTCCATCCCGGAGATTCTGCTCGGGGTCAAGGAGGTCGGGAAACGGGGTCTCCAGATCAAGCGGTTCAAGGGCCTGGGCGAGATGAACCCGAAGGAACTCTTCGAAACGACCATGAACCCGGCGCGCCGGAAGCTGCTGCGCATCGACCTGACCGACGCCGTCGAGGCGGAGGAGATGTTCACCAAATTGATGGGCGACGAAGTCGAGCCCCGCCGCCAGTTCATCGAAGACAACGCGCTCAATGTGCGCAACCTCGACGTCTGAAGCGTTCCGCCCCCCTCGTCCCCTATGCCCGAAGAGAACCAAACGCCGCCCCCCCCCCCTCCGCCCGAGAGCCCCACGCCGCTCTACGCCGCGAACGAAAAGGTCGAGAAGATCAACGTCGCCGAGGAGATCAAGAACTCGTTCCTCGATTACTCGATGTCGGTGATCGTCTCGCGCGCCCTGCCCGACGTGCGCGACGGACTCAAGCCGTCCCAGCGCCGCATCCTCTTCGCGATGTTCCACGACTTGGGCCTGCTGCCCACGCGCCGCCACCTCAAATGCGCCCGCATCGTCGGCGAAACGATGGGCAAATACCATCCGCACGGCGATCAGGCCATCTACCCGACGCTCGTGCACATGGCGCAGCCGTGGTCGATGCGGGACACGCTGGTCGATGGACAGGGGAACTTCGGGTCCGTCGAAAACGACCCGCCGGCGGCAATGCGTTACACGGAGGCCCGCATGACGCACCTCGGCGCGGTGTTGATGGAGGATATCGACAAGCAGACGGTGGATTTCGCGCCGACCTACGACGAGGAACACGAGGAACCGTTGGTGCTGCCCGCGGCATTCCCGAACCTGCTGGTCAACGGCGGCACTGGCATCGCCGTGGGCATGGCGACCAACATGGCCCCGCACAACCTGGGCGAAGTGGTCGATGCAATTTGCGCCCAGATCGATAACCCGGGCATCACCATTCCCCAGTTGATGAAGCACATCAAGGGCCCGGACTTCCCGACCGGCTGCATGGTGTGCGGGCTCGAAGGCATCCGCCAGTACTTCGGCACCGGCCGGGGCAGCGTCAAGATTCGCGGGCGGGTCGGGGTCGAGCAGCTCAAGGGCGGACGCGAGCAGATTATCGTCACGGAAATCCCATACAACGTCAATCGGGCCCAACTGGTCGAGCGGATCGCGACGCTTGTTAACGAAGGCGAACTCAAGGAGTTCAAAGACATCACGGCCGTCCGCGACGAGTCGGACGAGAACACGCGGGTGGTGATCGAGTTGAAGCGGGATGCCGTGGCGAAGGTGGTGATCAACAACCTCTACCGCCACACGGCGCTCGAAACGAGTTTCGCGGTCAATGCCCTCGCCATCGACCATGGCCGGCCCAAGACGCTCAATCTCAAGGAACTGATCAATTGCTACATCGAGCATCGTCGCGAGGTGATCCTGCGCCGGACTCGGTACCTCCTCGGCAAGGCCGAGGAGCGGGCCGAGGTGCTCGAAGGTTACCTGGCCGCAATCGCCAATCTCGACGAGTTCATCCGGATCATCCGCACCTCGAGAACCCGCGACGAGGCCAAGGTCAAACTGCTCGCCTTCGAGTGGACCCGGCTCCAGGTCGAAAGCTGGGGAATCCGGATTCGCCAGGAAGCCCTGCTGGTCAACGGCCGATACAGCCTCACGGAGCGCCAGGTGGACGAGATTCTCAACCTGCGCCTCTATCAACTGACCGGACTCGAGATCGACAGGGTAGCGGCCGAGTACAAGGCGTTGCTCGAAACCATCCACGATCTGCTCGACATCCTGGCCAAGGAATCTCGCGTGTTCGCCATCATCAAGGCCGAGTTGCAGGCTGTGAAGGGGAAGAATGCCACGCCTCGCCTGACGGATCTGGTGCCCGACGAGGGCGAGATTGCCATCGAGGATCTGATCGCCAACGAGGGTGTCATCATCACGATGACCCACAACAGCCTCATCAAGCGCACCGCTGTCTCCTCCTACCGCGCCCAGCGCCGCGGGGGCAAGGGGGTGATCGGCATGACGGCGCGCGAGAACTCGGCCGTCGAGGGCGACGCGCCCGATTTCATCGAGCGGCTCTTCACCGCCAGCACGCACGACTACCTCATGTTCTTCACCAACATGGGGCGGGTCTACGTCGAGCGCGTGCACGAAATCCCCGACATGGGCCGCGCCGCCAAAGGACGCAGCATCGCCAACCTCCTCGAACTCCAGGCGGGCGAGAAGGTGACCGCGCTCATCCGCATCGAGAGCAAGACCGGATCGGCCAAGGAGGATGTCACGTGGCAGCAGCCCGGTTACATCTTCTTCGCCACCCAATCGGGCACCGTCAAGAAGACCGCCCTGGCCGAGTTCGCCAACGTGCGTCGCGGCGGCATCATCGCCATCGGCATCGAGCCCGGCGACACGCTCATCGATGTCCGCTACACCCGCGGCACCGACGAGGTCGTGCTGATCACCCGCGGCGGCATGAGCATCCGTTTCTCCGAGGAGGACGTCCGCTCGATGGGCCGGCCCGCGACCGGCGTCCGCGGCATCTCCCTCGATCCCGAGGACCGCGTTGTGGCGGCCGCCGTGGTGGATCCGGAAGCGACCTTGCTCGTCGCGGGCGAGAACGGCCTTGGCAAGCGCACCCGCTTCGAGGAGTACCGCATCCAGTCGCGCGGCGGCAAGGGCATCATCACCATGAAGACCACCGAACGCACCGGCGGCGTCCTGGGCGCACTCACCGTCCGCGAAGTCGACGAGGTCATGCTGATCACCGCCGGCGGTCAGATGGTGCGGATCGCCGCCAGGGACATCCGTGAGACCGGACGCAATGCGCAGGGAGTCAAACTGATTGACCTCGACGAAAGTGACCGCCTGCAAGGCATCGCGCCCGTGATCAGCGAAGATAAGGAAGACGCCGTCGAGGACAACTCGACCCCGCCCTCAGCGCCCCCTGCCGACTGATTCCTCGAATCATGTTGCGGCTCTCGATGTCGATCGGGCCTGTCTTTGTCTTCACCACGAAGGGCACGAAGGACACGAAGCAGCGAGGCAGCGTGGCATGTGACGCGGTCCGCGCACTCCTGGGTGATCAAGAGTGTCGAGGCTGCAGCGGCTCGAGCGCCGTGGCCCGCCGGCGCCCTGGCCGGTGACACCAAGGACGGTATGGCAGATTCTCATCCGGTCTCACCCTCTCTTTTCGTGTCCTTTGCGCTCTTCGCGATGGAATTGCTAACCATGGGGCCGGGATTGGTCTCGGACTTTTTTCGTCGAGCAGTCTGAACCACTCTCGCCTCGTGTCCACTGTTCGTTGTTCATTTTCGTTCAGGATCATGGTTATGCGAGCCGCCGAGCCTGGCACCGGTAAAGCCGCGCCTTGCAGAGGTGCGGCATCACCTTCAACACCGCGCCCAGGTGTGAAGCAAGAGAAGCCTGGAAAGGCGACCAGCAACCGTGTCGTTGACCGACGATCGGCCTTGACCTGTTTCGACCGCTACTCCACGTTATGCCATTATGACACGCACAAGCATCATGCTGTCAGAAGAGGTCAAACGGCGGGCGATGGCCGAGGCGCGGAAGTTGGGAGTTTCCTTTGCCGACTTCGTGCGCCAGGCGATCGCTGAGAAACTGCCGCATCAGGGCAAAGGCGTCGATCGTCTCAAACGCCGACGGCAGGATCCCTTGTTCCGGCTGTGCGACCGCCTCCCCGTGGCGAGCGGCGTCACCGCCACGGATGTCGCCGGCAGCCATGACGACTACCTCTATGGCCAGACACCCAAACACGCCCAGCAATGAACACGGTGTTTGTGGATACCGGTGCGTTCGTGGCGCGCGTCCTGCCGCGCGACCAGCATCACGCAGCCAGCCGTCGCGGATGGGAGACACTCGAGCATGTGGATGTCAGGCTCTACTCCAGCGAGCACGTGCTCGACGAAGCGGTGTCCCTGCTGATCCGGCAGGCCGGAGCCGAGTACGCCGCCCGGTGGGCGCGTGACCATCTGGCGTCCGAAGAGATCGTTTGGTTGAACACGAGCCGCGAAGACTGGCACGATGCGTTGCGCTGGCTCGAGAAGTTTTCCGACCAGAAATTGAGTTTCACCGATTGCCTGTCGTTCAGTCTGATGCGACGCGAAGGCATCCCGTCGGTCTTCGGCTTCGATCGCCATTTCGCGCTGGCCGGCTACGAGCTTTGGCCGCGATTGTGAAGGGCGACCGGCTCCGCCAGAGAATGACGAACGGGCGGGTTCCGGATGGGAGTCTCACTGACTTCGGAGAGCCGCCTGGATCAGGCCAGGCGACGGGTTCTGCATGGCCGGGCCTCACTCCGGCTGGGTCTTTCCCGGAATTGTCAACTGTGAAGATGTGACCCCTGGACGCTTCCCCGGAATTGTCAACTGTGAAGATGTGACCCCTGGACGCTTCGTGTATGGAGGTCGCGGAGTTGGGCCACGGAGGCGGTGCCGGTGGTGCCCAGTTGGTGAATGACAATCGACGCCGCGAGGCTGGCCAGTTCGAGCGCCTCGCGCACCGACGCCCCCGCCGCGAGCGCCGCCGCGAGATTCGCCGTGACGGCGTCGCCCGCGCCCACAATGTCGATGTCGCCTCGCAACGGCAGCGCGGGCACATGGTAGGACGCGCCGTCCGGGCAGGCGCCAATCATGCCGTGCTCGGCAAGCGTGACAAACACCGGGCGCCCATGAGATCGAGCGAGGGTCAACGCCGCCTGGCGGACCGACGCAGCGTCCGCGACATCCGCGGCTCCGCCGGTCAGGGCGGCAAGCTCGTGCGCATTCATCTTGAAGATGACGGGCGGGAAGCCCCGGAGGCCGCGCCGGCTGTCGGCCAGGATGGGCAACCGGGGGTGGTCCGCAACCAATCGGTTTACCGATGCCAGCACGCCGCGCGTGACGACTCCGGTGTCGGCCAGGTCGACCTGGTCGAGCAGGACCAACGCATCGATTTGTGGCGCCAGGGTTTCGACGCCCTCGGCCAGCCGCCGCTCGATGTCGCGCGGCGTCGGCGTCCAGTTCTTGCTGTCGAGACGGTTGAATTCGACCGGCGGGCGTCCGGGTTCGATCGCGATGGGTTTGCAGTAGGTGAACGTGCGGCGCGCGCCTGTCGTCACGAAGAAATCCATCCGCACACCGGGCATCCCGGCCAGGGCGCGCCGCAGTTCGAATCCCTCGCCGTCGTCTCCGCAGAACCCGACCGGATAGAGCGTTCCGAGGCCGAGGGCGACAAGGTTGTTGAGGATGGTGCCGGCGGCTCCCGGTTGGCCGCGCACGCGGACGACGTTGTGCACCGGCAGGCCGGTTTCGAGCGATGTCTCCGTTCGCCCCGGGTCAATCTCGAGGTAGCGGTCGAGGCAGAAATCGCCGGCGACCGCGACGCGGAGCCCGGAGTAGCGTCCGGTGAGTGTCGAGAACCGTTCGGGGGTCATGGTGTTTTCGTATTCGGTTTGTCGGCGAGCGTGCGGTAGAGATGATGCAGGAAGGCGACGTTGTCGCACTGGGCGTAATGCATGGTGCCGCCCATGCGCGCGTAGCTCTTGCAGAAGCGGAGGTAGTAGGCGGGGTTGTCGCGCGGCGGCTCGCCCCGGGTCCAGTCCCAGCGCCCGCCATCCTGCAGATCGACCACGTAAAGCGTGTGTCCCTGGACAATGGGGCGTCCGGCCTGGATGCGGAGATTGTTCACGCAACTCAATGTCTTCTCGAAAACCTGCGGCCCCATGATCGCCGACCCGATCGACATCGCCACGCCGCCATCGAGTCCCTCGACGGACGTGGCGAACCGGGCAAAATCGATGCCGCCCGCCCTCCCGATCGCCGCCCCATTGAACATGGGATGAGTGGCGATGATGTCGTAGCCGATTCCGGGATGGACGGTCAGAGGAATCTGGTGTCGGAAAGCATTGGCCAGCACCGAGGCGTTTCGCCAACGGTGCTGGATCATGAGGGGGCCAGACGCAATCCCGAATTGACGGATTGCGTGCAGTAATTCGACCCGGGCTGGCGTGAGCGGATGGTGCGGGTCAGCGCGCACCTGCGCCTCGAGATCGTCGGCCTTGGGCACCTGCCCGCCATCCTGGTAAATGAACCGGCCCAGCGCTTGTCCGTACCCCTCGCCCCTGAGCCCGCCCAGCAGCAGCGCCAGATGGATGAAGCGGCCTGTCTCGTCCCAAGTGCCGAACGTGCCGGTGGCGACATTGGCGCGGACGCTTTCGGTCGAGCGTCCGAGGAACGAGAATTCCCAGTCATGAATGGTTCCTGCGCCGTTGGTGGCCAGGTGGGTGAGATAACCATGATCGAGCAACCGCACCAGGAGCAACTGCCCGCCATTCTTGATGAGGTGGGCGCCGTAAATGAGCATCACGCTCGCCCCGCGTTGCCGGGCCTCGCGGATGCGCGCGGCGCACTCCCGCACCAGCCGCGCATTGGCGTCCGAAAGGGGCGGCGGATCGTTCGAGGGTTCAACGAGAATCTCCTCGAGCCGGCTCAGGCTTTGGCGCTGTTCGAGCGGGAGCACGCGCACGCGGCGCAGATTAAGCCCGGATGTTCCACAAACCTCTGTGGAGTCTGACATCCGGGCCTGCATTTGAGTTTCTCCTGTGTACTCCGACTTCACGTTGTTCAAGAGTGGTGAGAAATGCAGATCCTAAGACTCGGGCTCGCCGAGGAGAATCGGAAGCAGTGTCAGGGCGTCCCGGAAGTCCGGAATGACCACGTCCGCGCCTACACCGAGCAGCCGCTGGCGCTTCCACTCGTCGCACTGTCCCGACCCGTTGTTGGCCTCGTCGCTGGCCACGGCGACGGCCAGGCCGCCGACCTCCTTCGTGTTCTGGATCTCGACGTAGCCGTCGCCAAACGAGAGCAACCGGGCGCCGTCGATCTGGTTCTCCCGCAGGATGCGGTCGATCACCATCTTCTTCGAGAACTGTTTGTAGTCATCAAGGGCCCCATAGATGCGGGGGCCAAAGTACTGGGTGAGCCCCAGGGCCGCGGCCTCCTGTTTCACGAACACCTCGTCCGTCCCGCTGGCCAGGTAGAGCGAGAACCCGCGCCGCCGCAGTTCGTCGAGAAACGGGCGGGCTTCGAACACGAGCAGATCGTCCGGCTCGAGCGTTCCGCTGGCGAGGGCGTCGATGCGATGGCGGATGCGGGCATCGAGCCGGCGCAAGTACTCGTGTTTGTACCAGAGCGGTTCGCGCGGCTCGCCTCCGCGCTCGCGGATGCGTTCGACCAGTTGGATCATCTGGTAGATTGTTTGCTTGCCGTTGAGCCGCATGATGTCCTCGAACGCCAGCCGCCGCAGCGCCTCGGGCGTCTCGCCCGGTTGGGCCGGCAGCATCTCGACGAACATCGGCACCATCACATCGGGCCAGCCCTGCCGGATCAGCGACAGAGTGCCGTCGAAGTCGAACAGCACGTGGCTGATGCCGGGGCGTGGCGTGAACGAGGGGGCGAACTCGACCAATCCCAGAAACGAGCCGCCTGCAGCCTGTTCTGGCGCTGTTGCGGCTTTGGGCTCGGGCCCCGCTTCTGCAATCTCAACGTCTTCCGACGCGGCCTCGCGGGGCGCGTTCGGCTCGATCGGGTGCGTTTCCTCCGGGCCGTCGATTGCCTGCGGCGCGCCGGACGAGACGCTGTCTTCCGGGGAGGCGGGCTTATCCTGGAAGTCGCCTGCGCTTGGAGGCGGCGGTGGCTGGGGCAAGGCCTCGGTCGATGTCGTTGAGGCCGGCGCTGCGGCCTGAGGTTGAAGGGTCACGAGGGCGCGCCGGAGCAACTGACCCTGAAACAGATGTCCGATGGCCATGGTCTCGAGCACGGTTGCGCCCTTGGGGACCGTCGCGTTCGCATCGGACACCTGGTGCCGCTCGGGGTCGAAGGGCGTGCCCGGGGCGGCCGCAATCGGCACCATGCCGACGCGCCGCGCGGCATCGCGGCAAGCGTTCTGGAACTGGGTGAACTCGTGGATGAGCCTGGGCTGGCCGGACCGCACGCCGGCCAGGTAGAGGGCGTAGACATTGTCCAGGATGCGGACGAGGACCTGGAGCCAGTCGCCCTCGGCGCGGCGGAGTTTGGTGGTCTCGAGGCGCAGGTGATGGCGCTCGGAGTCCTCGGCTCTCTGCATGAAGGCCTGGAAGGCGCGCTGCTCCTCGGTCATGCGATCCATGACCTCGCGCGCCGCGGCGACCGTTTTGGCGGCGTGTTCGTGCGCCGTTTGCCACTGGCCGGTGGCGGTCTCGATGCGGTCCGCGACATCCTGGACCTGCTCGATCTGCCGGAGGGTGTCGGCCAGGCCATCCGTCTCGACGAGCTTGAGTTCGGCGTGGTGTCGGAGGCGAAAGGGCCACACGGCCAGCATGGCGCCCAGGGCCACGCAGGCAGCAAAAGCGCACACCTCGATGGCTGACATGGGCCGGTGCGCCTGCTGCCAGATCACCAGGGCGGCCGCCACCAGGAGGAGGTCGCCGACAACAAAGGGCAGAAAAAGCTTTGCGCCCAGGGTCACTCGAGTGGTGCGGTCCGTCATGGGGCCGGAGGTTATGCTGGCGCACCCGCGGCTGGCCACGGAAAAGTTGCGTGAGGGCGGGGCGGGGCAGTGGAACTCACTCGTAGCGGAGCGACTCGATGGGGTCGAGATTGGCGGCTTTGTAAGCCGGGTAGGAGCCGAACAGGACGCCGACGACCGAACAGATTGTGAGCCCGATCACGACCCAATCCAGGGGGATCACGGGCGGGAGCTTGAGGAAGTAAGCGGCCGAATTGCCGCCGAGGATGCCCAAGAGAACTCCGATCACTCCGCCAACCTGGCAGAGCACGATGGCTTCCATGATGAACTGGGTCATGATGTTCCGCTTCTTGGCTCCGATCGCGCGGCGAATGCCGATCTCGCGCGTGCGCTCGGTCACCGACACCAGCATGATGTTCATGATCCCGATGCCCGCCGCCACCAGGGCGATCGAACTGACCACCGCGACGCCGATCCGGACGGTCAGAGTGAAGCTCTTGAACTGCGAGATCAGGGAGTCGTTCGAGAACACCTCGAAGTCATCCTCGACTCCCGGCTTAACCTTGCGTGCCGTGCGCAGGATTCCGCGCACCTGCTCGACGGTATCCTCGTACATCGCCTGGTTCTGGGCCTGCACGAGGATGGACAAGCTACGCCACACACGCCCGTAGCGGTTGAGACCCGTCGTGAGCGGGATGACGGCGAAGTTGTCCTGGTCGCCCCCGAGCGAGGCCCCTTTGGGTTCGAGCACGCCGACCACCGTGTAGCCGATGCCGTCGAATTTGGCCTTCTCGCCCAAAGCCGACCCGTGGGGGAAGAGAATCTTGGCCAGGCCGCCCCCCAGCACGCACACATCCTTCGCGCTGTCGATATCCGATTCGATCAGCCCGCGGCCTTCGCCGACGATCCAGTTGCGCGCGGGGAAACCGCCCACGGTGGCGCCGACCAGGCTGACATTGGGCGGCGTCTTGTCGTAACGCGAGATTGCCTCGCCGGTCCAGAACCCGCATTGGATGCCGACGGATTGCGCCAGGGTGGCCTTCTCCATCACCGCCTTGCCGTGGGCGAAGGTGATGTCCTTGCGGCGAAGGTACTTTTCGAAGCCCTCCGGTCCGCCGAAGTGCACGGCCGGCCATTTGCGAATCTGGAAGGTGTGGCTGCCCAATTGGCTGAGTTCCTTCTCGATGTTGCTCTGCAGCACCCGCATGGCCGTCATCACCACGATGATCGAGAACACACCCACCAGAACGCCCAAGACAGTCAGGCTGGAACGTAATTTGTGCGTCGTCAGCGCCCCGATCCCCATGACAAAGCTCTCCTTGACCTCAGCCCAGATCAGGTTGCGGCCGGCGTGGCGCGGGCGTGGAGAGAGAACGGTCATGTCACTCGTTGCGCAACGCGTCCACCGGGTTCATTCGCGCCGCGCGCCAGGCGGGCAGGAAACCGGCCAGCACGCCGGTGAGCAGCGAGACCAGCAGGGCGAGGCCGACGATGGACAGGGAAATGGTCGCGGGCATCACTTTGCGCAGAAGCAGCGTGCCGGGTGCGGCGATGGCCAGGCCCAGGAGCCCTCCCAAGAGACAGATCATCGCCGCTTCGAGGAGGAACTGCACCAGAATCGCCCGGCGTTTGGCCCCGATCGCCTTGCGCACGCCGATCTCCTTGGTCCGCTCGGCCACGGACACGAACATGATGTTCATGATGCCGATGCCTCCGACGAAGAGCGAGAGTCCGGTGATGAATATGCCGACCGTGGCGATCGTGCCGGTGATCTTGTCGAACGTCTTGATGAACTGGTCCTGCTGGTTGATCGCAAAATCGTCGTCCTGGCCCGGCGCCAGGCGCCGCAGCTTGCGCATGATACCGCGGGCTTCCTCGCGCGTGTCCTCGAGGCTGTCCATGTCGCGGGCCTTGATATGGATGGCGTAGTCGGGCCGCTGGGTGAAGAGCGATGTGAATTGCCCGATGGGGACGATCACCTGGTTGTCCAGACTGAACGCGCCCAGGAATTCCCCCTGCGGTTCGAGCACACCCACCACATCGAACGGGTACCCCCCCACATAGACCCGCGCCCCGACAGGCGACTCGCCCCGAAACAGGTTCGTGGCCGTCTGCGCCCCGAGCACGCACACGGGACGCCCCCCCTCCGCCTCGCCCGCCGTCAGAAACCGTCCGTTGGCAACGCTCGTTCCGCCGGTGTACAGGGCCTGATCCGTCGTTCCGATGACCATGACCGACGAGGCGCTGCGGTTCTTGTATTTCACCGGGCGCGCGGTGTTCACGGTGGGAGCGACGGCGCGCGCCGATGTGATCTGCCGCTGGAGTCCCCGGACCTGGTCCCAGGTGATTTCGCGCCGGCGATTCTGGCGAATCCACTCCTCGTGGGAATTGATGAACCAACTGTAGCGTTCGAGATAGAGGACGTCGCTGCCCAGAGCCGAGATGCTCTGGTTGAACCCACGCTTGAGCCCCTGGATCGCGGTCCCCATGAGCGTGACGGTCACAATGCCAATCACGATGCCCAGCGTGGTCAGGCCGGCCCGCATCTTGTTGGCCCGCGTGGCGTCCCAGGCGATCCGCAGCCCCTCGCGCAGTTCAATCCACCAGTGCATGCGAATCCGCCCTTTCGTCGCTGGCGATCAGACCGTCGCGAATCCGCAGGATGCGGCGGGCGTGCCGGGCGATCTCCTCCTCGTGGGTGACGACGATGATGGTGTGGCCCTGATCGGCGAGGGCCTCGAACAAGCTCATGATCTCGGCGCCCGTCTTCGAGTCGAGGTTGCCGGTCGGCTCATCCGCCAGCAGGATGGACGGGCGATTGACCAGGGCGCGGGCCACGGCCACGCGTTGGCGCTGGCCTCCCGACATCTCCGTGGGCTTATGATTGACCCTGTCGGCCAAGCCGACGTTCGTCAGGGCTTCGAGCGCCAGTTGCCGGCGCTCTTCGGAGGGAATGCCGGCGTACACCAGCGGCAGCTCAACGTTGTGCAGCGCGTTGGCGCGCGGCAACAGGTTGAACGTCTGGAACACAAACCCGATCTCCTTGTTCCGGACCTCCGCCAACTCGTTGTCGTCCATGTCGCTGACGTTCGTTCCATTGAGTTCGTATGTGCCCGAACTCGGCGTGTCGAGACACCCGATCAGGTTCATCAGGGTGGATTTTCCCGAGCCCGACGGCCCCATGATCGCCACATACTCGGCCCGGCCCACCTCGATGGAGACCTCGCGGAGCGCGTGAATCGTCTCCGTCCCCATCTGATAACGCCGTGAAACCCGGCTGAGACGGATCAAGCTCATCTCGTTTCCGTCGCCTTGTCCTTATCCGGCGTGAGGGTGCCGATGCGGACCTTCTTGCCGTCATCCAGTTCCGAGCGCAGGGCCTTGTAACTGCCGGAGATGACCTCCTGGCCTTCCGCGACACCCTCGAGTATCTCGGTATAGGCATCGTCGCTGATCCCAATCTTGACCGGAACCATGCGCGCCCGGTCGTTCTCCTTCAGAAAGACGACCTCGACGTGTTTGGGCTTGTCTCCGGGCTTCTTCGACGCGGTCGTGGCGGTGTCGTTTGTTCCGGGGGCGGCATTTGTCGCCTGGGCGGTCTCCGGGGCGGGTGTGTTGGTTCCAGTCTGGGCGGTGCTGTTGGCGGCCGCTGCGGGGTCCTTGGCGGCGGTTGCCGCTTGCGCGCCCTTGGCGGGCGTCTTGTTTTGGCCTGGAGGTTTCGGGATGCGCGTTGTCACGCTGGCGATCGGAACGCTCAGCACATTGGTGCGCGAGCGTGTCTCGACCTCCGCCGTCACCGTCATCCCCGGCCGGAACGGTTCCTTCTCCTTGATGCGGATTTTGACCTCGAACTTGGTGGCGTCGGTCGATTGGCTGCCGCCGCCGCTGCCGAACACCAGCCCCTTCGACGAGTTGGCGATCTCGGTCACCGTCCCGTTGAACTTGCGGTCCTTGTAGGCGTCCACCTCGAGCCGCGCGTTCTGGCCCAACTGAATCAGGACCACATCGATCTCGCCGATGTCGACGCGCGCCTCCATCTCGTCGAGGTCGGCGATCACCATGACCTCGGTCCCGGCCATCATCGCGGTGCCGACCACCCGTTCGCCCAGTTGCGAGTTGAGCCGGCTCACGGTGCCATCGAGCGGCGACACGATCGTTGTCTTGGACAGGTCTTCCTCCGCCTTCTCGAGCGCGGCCTTGGCCATCTCGACCTGATGGATCGCATGTTGGAGTTGGGCCTTGTTGATCTCGCACGTGGTCTGAACGGCGAGGAATTCGGCATCCGGCAGCAGCCTGCTCTCATGCAGCGCCTCGGCCCGTTGCAGATCGATCTCCGCCTTCTTCAAGTTCGCCTCGGCCGTGACCCTGCCCGCCAATGCCCCCTTGTAGTTTGCCTCGGACGAGTTGCGCTGCGCGACGTACAGGTCCGGCTTGATCTTCAGCAGCAGATCGCCCTTCTTGACCTGGTCCCCCTCCTTCACCGGCAGTTCGATGATCTCGCCGCTCACTTCCGGGCTGATCTTGACCTGGAACACCGGTTGAATCCGCCCGTTCGCCACCACCAACTCCGTGAGTGTCCGCCTCTCGACCTTTTCGGTCTGCACGGTGATCGCGGCCTCGCGTTTCTTGAAGATCGCGAGGGCGCCCAAGCCGCCCAGAGCCACGACAATCAAGAGCAGGACAACCAGCTTCCGCCTCTTCTTCGCCTTAATGTTCGCCATCTCGGTATATCGTTAAGACACAACACCCGTCAGTTTGTTTCGGCGCGTCCAGACCGGACATTTCCCAAGAAACATGCTTTCCTAGCCTGCGTGCTGACTTCTCTCGAGAACTCCGGCTTCGCGGCGGCAAAAAGTCGTGAGAAATGCGGGCTAGCCGCCGAACAGCCGCGGCAGAAAGTGCCCGGCGACGATCCAAAGGCCAGTCCAGAGCAGCCACAGCCCGAACACCCAGGCGGCGCTCTTGGCGAACGTGGCGCCGCTCAATCGCGACAGGCCGATCGCGCGCACGGCGAGCACCCAGAACGCCACGACATCCACGGCGGCCATCAAACCGTGCGAGAGATTGGCCGGATCGAAATCCTTGACCAACAGCATCGCCAAGTTGGGCCCGGCGTACACGCTCCCAAAAGCCACCATCATGAGCGTCTTGATCACCGATTCGAGTATCGCCAACATGCCGCTCAGCCCGGACACCTCGACGGCCTTCATGTACGTGAACTCGCCGCCCAGCGCGTACCTGCCCACCAGAAACGTGATGAGCGCCCACCAGAAGACGAGTCCGACGGCCGCCAGGGGCGGCGCGGCGAACATCGCCGCCTGCCGCATGATCTTCCCGAACTTCTCGATCGTCGGTCTCTGGGCTTCGAGTTGCTCGCGGGTCATCCGGCCTTGTTCGATCATCTTCTGGTATTGCGCCTCCTGCAGGTCGCTGATCTGCTGCGTGATCGCCTCCTGCTGAAGCACCAGCCACGCCCCAATCCAGCCGACCAGCGTCGCCAGCAGCGTCGGCACCAGCCAGTTGGCTGTTCGCGGCGGACTGACCTTCACCTCGTCGAACACGTCGGCGGGCGTGGCAAAGACATTGAGCATCCGCGCGCTCAGCGACGTCGAGTCGGGGATCGGGGGTGCGTCGTCCGGCGAATCGAGGGGAGCACTGTCGTTCATAACGGCAAAGGTGTAAAAGTATACTGCGTTTGGCGTCGGCGACAATCTCCGAATGCGCGCGGTTGTCAGCTACAACTCGACGCGGGGTTTGTACTTCACACCCGGAGTTCGCGTCCGCCGCTTCCAACGCGGTCGCACTCAGTGCATCTGTCAGTTGTCGGTGGGAATGGATTTTACGCCGCGTTGGGCCTGCCTGCCGCGTCTGCCTGTGCCGTGCCCGACACGGCAGACAGGCCGCTGCGCTTTGCGGCGCAGGCAGGGCACGCGGCCTACAGCGGGAATTACGATCCGTTGCAGGCCCGGCGCCCTCGCCGGGCGAGAGAATCCCGACAACCGTCAGATGCACCGGATCACACTGAAGGGCGCGCAACGGGGATGACAGGACAAGAGAAACACGGTACAAAACAGTCCAAGAAACACTTGTGCAAATGACCCCGAATACAACACGCATGAGGCGCCGACCGGTTCGCAGCGCGAGCCTTGTCGCGAAAGTCCAAGAGGGGCGCGGCGCTCGCGCCTCTTCGGCGGTCGGATTTTCTCTGTGCGATCCGCGGAGGCTCTGTCTGGCGTTGCTGTGTGCGCTTGTGGCGGTGTTGATTTTCAGTCGAGCGAGTTTCGGAGGAGAAGGCCAACCCGCATTCATCCCCGAGGCCTCTCGGGGTGAAGCCATCGCGCCCTCGAAGAATCCACCATTCTACTCGGACAAGCTGAATCTGTTGTGCTTTCGGGATGAGGCGGGCGTCGAGCACCCTGTGCTTGGGACGGCGGATTGGATGAAGCGGCGGGGCCATATTCTTGCCGCGATGGAGCAGGTGATGGGGGTTCTACCGCCGCTCGAATTCAATGGTCCGCCCCAGGTCGAGGTGCTCGAGGAAACCCCGACCGCCAACGGCGTGCGCCGGAAGATTCTGTACACCGTGGAATCGCCCACGAACCGGGTGCCGGCCTATCTGTTCATCCCGCGGAGCGGCGGCGCCAAACGTCCTGCGATGCTCTGTCTGCACCAGACAACGCCGGAGGGCAAAGCCGAGATGGCCGGATTGCGCGGCAGGACGAATCGGCAGTTTGGTCTCGAGGTGGCGCAACGAGGCTACGTGACGCTGGTGCCGGACTACCCGAATTTCGGCGATTACCGGCGCGACGCCTATGCGGCCGGCTACGCCAGCGCCACCATGCAGGGCATCGTCAATCACCGGCGCGCTCTCGATCTGCTGGCGTCGATGCCCGAAGTGGACGCCCGCCGCATCGGCGTGCTCGGTCATTCGTTGGGGGGGCATAACGCGCTGTTTCTGGCCGTGTTCGACGAGCGCGCGCGGGTGGTGGTGACCAGTTGCGGCTTCAACGCGTTCTCGAAGTATTATGGCGGCAATCTGGCCGGTTGGAGCCATGCAGGGTACATGCCGCGGATTCGTTCGGTGTACGGCTGCGATCCAGGGCGAATGCCATTTGATTTCACCGAGGTGCTCGCCGCCATCGCCCCGCGGCCCGTCTTCATCAACGCGCCGCTGCATGATGACAATTTCGAAGTGTCGGGCGTCAAGGACTGCGTCCAGGCCGCCGCCCCGGTCTACCGGCTGCTGGGCGCGGTCGAGGCGCTGGTGGCCGTCTACCCAGATGCGGAGCACGACTTTCCGCCCGAGGTGCGCCGGCAGGCTTACGCCTGGCTCGACCGGCAACTGGGGCTTTGACGTTGCATCTGGATGCGCGGCCCGTCCGGTCACGTGCAAAGTCGCGGTCAACGTCGACGTGGAAGGATGACATGTGGACGAAGACCATGAAGCGGAACCGTTAGCCGTTCACCGTTCAACGCTCAACCCATCAACCATCAACCATCTGCGATCAGCCATCGGATCACGCCCGGGGGTGGGCCTGGTCGTACACCCGCTTCAGGCGCTCCGTCGTGAGGTGGGTGTAAATCTGGGTGGTGGCAAGATGGGCATGACCGAGCAGTTCCTGAACGCTGCGCAAATCCGCCCCGGCATCGAGCAGATGGGTAGCGAAACTGTGCCGCAGCTTGTGCGGCGTGAGGTGCGGGTCCAGCCCGGCACGCGCAAGATAGCGCTTGAGGCGCATCTGAACGACGCGCGCCGAGACCGGACGCGTGCTGTTGGCTTGAGCGAGAAAAACAGGCAGGGATCCGGCGGGCGGCGCCGGGAGCAGGCGCCAATACGCGCGGATCGCTTCGAGCGCCGGAGCGCCGATGGGAATCTGCCGTTCTTTGCGTCCTTTGCCGCGGACGCGGATGAGTTGATCGTTCCAGGCGACGTCCTCAGCCCGCAAGCCGCACGCCTCGCTGATGCGCAGCCCGCACGAGTAGATTGTCTCGAGGAGGGCGGCGTCGCGATGGAACTCGTCCGATCCCGTCGGCGGATCGCCTGCCTGTTCGAGTTGGGCCAGTTCGTCGAGAGGCGCTCGGAGCAGAGCTGCCGCATGGTCGGCAGTCAGGAACCGCGGCAGACGGCGCGGCAATTTCGGCAGAGAGAGACTGCGAATGGGCGTGGTGAGGACCACGCCGCGCCGGACGAGGAACCGATAGAAGGAGCGCAGGGCGCTGAAGCGCAGCGCAACGGCTGCGCGGCTCAGTTGGCCGCGTCCGAGAAAGCGCAGGTAGCCGCGAAAATCATCCCGTTCGAGGCTGGGCCATGCCGGCGGGGCGCCGCGTTCCAGGCGATGCCAGTGGCCGAACTCGCGCAGCGCGTGCTGGTAGTTTCGGCGCGTGTACGGCGAGGCCGCCCGATCCACGGCCAGATGCTCGAGGAACTGGGCCACGTGCGGGTCGGGCGATTCGTCCGGTTCCGGCGGCGGGGCGGGGGCGATGGGAGTGATGGCGGTCTGTGCGCTCACGAGGCGCGGGCGGTCAGGCGTCCAGGGCGCCGTCCCGGGGGGCGTCCGACGATTTGGACCAGGGCCTGTTGGAGGACCAGGGCTTCCTCGAGTTGACTGGACACGAGGCGGCGGTTGGAGACGAGCAGCACGTCCATCGCCCGCACCAACTCCTCGGCCGTGTACTGTCCGGCCTGGGGCAGCGCCTTGAAGAGGACGTACGGATGCATGGCGGCCGGGTTGTAGCGCTTGTCGTCGGGCATGGCTTCGGACGGCAGCCGCCCCAACTGAGACTTGAAGCGGTTGTAGTCGACGTCCGGCGCGAGCAGGCCGAGTCGGAACATCTCCTTGAGGAGGAGCAGCGTGCGTACCTTCGAGATGAGCCCATACAAAAGCCCGATCGCGGTCTTCTGGCGATCGAACTGCATCTCCCACAATTCCTCGTCGAGGCAACGGAGCGCGCGGGGCAGATCGCGGTCTCCGAGGGCTTCGCCCAGGGCGAAGGCGCGCGCCTGTTTGTTGCGGCTCACGACCGCATGGACGTCGGCCACGGTGATTTCGGGGCGTCCGGCGGCGTAGAGCGAGAGCTTCTCGATTTCCTGCGACAACTGGCGCAGGTTGGGGCCCACCGCCGACACCAGTTCGCCGAGAGCTTCATCCGACATCTCCTGCCGGCGCGTCCGCAATTCGCCTCGGACGAATCGCTCCGCCCGATCCGCCCAGTCCTTGTCGTCGGCGGACAGTCCGGCGAGGTACTCGACGGCCCCGAGTTTCTCGATGGTTTTCGAGAAGGTTTTCCGGCGGTCGACTTTTCCGGCGGTGATGAGCAGGCGAACGTTGTCCCACGGGAAGCGCTTGAGTTCCTGGGCCAGGTCGTTCAGGGACACGGTGACGGCCTGGGCGCCGGCGACGCGTTCGTCTCCCAGGAAATTGCATTGGCGCAGCCAGATGACTTTGCCGCTGCCGAAGAAGGGGAGGGTTTGGAGCGCCTCGCGGAGTCTGGCCAGGGACCGCAGCGCCTCTTGGCTGTTCGAGACCGTGGCGTCAATGGTCTCATGGTCCATCCCGCCAATCTCCTTGCACCAGTCCGCATACAATTGCCGACCCCGCTGCTGCACGGCGAAATCGTCCTCGCCGCACACGAGCACCAGGGGTGCAGAGGGCTTGCGCACGGATGTTTTCACAGGATGCCCGCCCCGGCCCGCATGGGTCCGCGTTTTGGAGCCTCTGGCGCCGCGGTGGTCACAACTCGGTGAAACATGCGGGTTAAGGGTTTGTGCAAAACACAATTCCGGTTTTGGCGGGAGCGCCACCGGGCCAGATGCGTGGCCCGAGGGAGGGAGTGTATCCCCTGAGATATTCGACCGACCGAGGAACGACGCGGATGGCCCGGTGCCGCCCCGCCCCGAAGGGCTGGGGGGCTTTGGCTCGATGGTCCCGCGGACGCGGGATTGCTCCTCGGTCACGGACCGCTGCGGGTATGCTCCTTTGTCGCGCCTCGCCCGCGAGCCAAATCCCCTCCAGCAAAATCGGACGTAATTTTTGCACAGACCCTAATCGGCGCTTTCCCCGCCGGATTCGCTCATGCGTGCGAGGTATTCGGACATGTCCTCGACCTGATCAAGGAGGCTGCGCGTGACGTAGATGGGGCGTTTCTGGGCGGTGGCCAGGGCCAGGCAATCGCTGGGGCGCGCATCGAGTTCCACGATCTTGCGGCCCAGTTCGTTTTGCTGCTGCAGGATCAGGCGGGCGAAGTAGGTCGAGTTCTTCAGTTCGGTGATCACCACACGCTCGACGCTGATGCCAAATGCGGTCAGGAGATGAATGAACAGATCGTGCGTCAGCGGCCGCTCTTTCGGGGTGTCGCGCAGGAACATGCCGATCACCGCGCCCATCTGCTGCTCCACCTGGATCACAAAGACCTTCTCGTCGTTGCCGACGAACACGGCGACGCCGTTGTTGGCCGGCAAGATGCCGCGAATCTCGACAGCCGCCACGTCCTGCTTCATGGGGTCAATGTAAGAGACCGGATGCAAAAGACAAGTCCACGCCATGACCCGCCCCGGCTCAGTCCGGATCGAGTTCGGCCATGATGCCAAGCCACCGGATCGCCGGATGCACCCAGACCTCGGCGTAGTTGTAGCAATTGGAAGGCGGCCAGTAGGGCTCGTCGCCCGCGCGCCGGGATTGAATCCCCACCGGAAGCGATCCGACCATGTCGCCGCTCATAGCCGTGTACTGCGGCGCGTACTCGTGGCCGATGCCGTACATCAGGCTTTGGGCGAAAGGATTCCGCCCAAGCGTCCAATCGAGTTGCGCCTCGACCAGGCTTCGCGCCTCGACATCCTCGAGCAATCGCGCCGCCGCCCCCAGCGCCAGCGCCTGGGAAAGCTGCACCCCGAGGTTCCCGCGGAAATCGCCCCAGACCGGAAAGCGGCGCAGGAAATGCCGGTCGTCCAATGGCATCCCCTGGCGGACCTGCGCCCGCTCCTCCGGCCTGGACGGCTCGTCCGCACGGTAGACTCCCGCCGGCAACATCCCGTACGGCGCCGTCACCGTCGCCGCCCCCTTGAGGTAATCGGCATATCGGCGTATCGCGGCGCTCCACTCCGCGCGTCTCGAATCGCCGGGGAAAGTCTGGTGCAGATCGGCCAGCAGCATGACCGGCGCCTGCTCGTGGCTGCGATGATTGTAATGCAGGAGGCGCTCCCGCTTCGGCGAGGTGTAGAAGAAGCCGGCAAGCGGCAGACTCCACGGCTGAGTTCGAGTCTCCTGACACTCGAGGACGACGGCAGCATACTCGATCGCCTTCTCCGCAAACTCGCGCCGCTTCGTGCCCCGAAACAACTCGAGGGCGGCGTGCCCCGCGGCGCTTGCCAACTCGAGTCGCGGCTCGCCCAGCCTCTCGAGCGCCCTCCGCCAGTCCTGCTCGGCGGTCCTCAGACAGCGCGCGGCCAGGAGCGGGTCTTCGGCCCGCAGGAGCCGGCCCGCCAAGGCGCACGCGGCTGCGGCCTGGAGCGTGTCGAACGGCGCGTCGCTCGCCTGAGCCGTCACGTCATCCACCGTCCCGAGAATGCCGTCGGTCCAGAAATCCATCGTCGCCCAGGCGATGCGCCGTCCGTCGGGGAATCGGGTCTTCAGAATCCAGTCCAGGCCCCAGCGCCCCTCGTCGATCAACCGCGAGGCCAAAGGGAGCAGTGATGGGTCGGCTGCGGATCGGGCGCGCAGCCGTTCGGCGAGACGGAACATCGCATAGGTGGCCTCAGCCGTGTTCACCAGGCCTTGAGAGAGATCGCCCGCATCGTGCCAGCCGCCATTGATCACCATTCGCAGATCGCCGTTCACCCCCAGCCAGTCGCGGTGACAAATCTCATGGATGCCCGGCACCGCCCAGCCGCACCGCTCGGCATGGAAGAAGTCGAGCACCGACTCGACGGTGTGGCGCCAGAGGCCGGACCCGATGCGAAACGGCTCCGAGACACGATCGCCGGCCTGGAGTCTGTACTCGCCGGGTTGCCTCCACGCAGTGAAGTCCAACACCTGCACCGCGGGCTCGGGGTCTTGGCCTGGGACCACGGCGCCCCGCCAGACCGCCTGTCCCGAAACGCTGTCGACGAGGGAGAACGAGTTTGTTTCGAGGCCGCTCGCGAAGGCACGCTTGACCGCGCCCGGGGCGTAGCCGAGTTGGTTGTAGGAGAATCGCCCCGGGGCAACGGCCCAGCCCAAAAAATGATCCGGATCGACCCGTTCGAGTTCGAGTTGATCGAAGTCGTACTGGACCTGGTCGTCGGCCCCGGGTTCGTTGCCCTGGAGCCGGTAGATCAACTCGACGCCGCGCACCTGGCGGCGATCGAGATGCGCGATTTCCCAGACCACGTGGTTCCATTCGTGGTTGCGCAGCAACACAAAGTGCAGTCCGCCATCCGTGTAGCTTTGGCCTTCGGTGCCCTCGCTGCGCAGCTTGATCAGCAGCGAGACCACATTGAACCCCGGCAAGTGCGGGCGCACCCGGACCGACAGCCGGTTGAAACCGCTCCAGTCCTCCGAGGGCACATCGAAGCGCAAACCGGTTTCGGCAAACGGTCGGCCCGCCACCGGCCCCGGTTTCTCGGTGCGCGTTGGCGATCGCAACCGGAGGGCGTGTTTGCCCTCGAGCGCGTGCTCAGTACTGAGAGTCATCGTGCCGGGACCGAAGAGACTCCAGCCGTTTGTGCTTTCCATATCCGACAGCGTGCGCGAGGCAAAAACCGGTTTGGCGAGATGCCTCGTGATTGTCGACCGGGTCTGATCGGGCTTGGGCGGCGGCGATCCGGCCCCTGCGCGCGTGGTCATGGCTGCGGGCTCCGCCGCGCCGAACCCAAGCAAACAGAGGGCCAGCCAGACGCTACCCGATCGAGCCCGCCGACCCGGGCGTTCCTCCGCACCGCGGGTGCGCGGGCGCCCCGTCGCTTCGGTCGGCGCCTTGCCGCGCTGCGCGGTCTTCGGCTTGGCGGCGGTCGAGGCTCTTTGAACCATGCGGGTTCGGACTGGAATGACAGCGGGGCGTTTCATCGGCGCTAATCTGCCGTGTCGGCGTTTTGAGTAAAGACTCCGTTGCGGGAATCGCGAGGCCGTCCTCGCTGAGGGATGGAACCTGCCCCAGGCTCGATCGCACCAGATGAGCCCCCTGGCCGCACGCACTTCACGCTCGTCAAACCCGACCCATTGGGCTACTTTTCCGCCGTTTATGTGCAGAACGTGGGTCTTCCTGCGAGGCGGTCTTGTCGGGTCTCTCTGTCTGGCGTCACTCGCCTTTCCAGCCGATCCGGCGGGGCGGCCCACCCCAACACCACCGCCATTGCCGCCGGCACCGCCGGCCCGCGGGACGCCCGCCGGCCCGGTTTCGGCCCGAGCGCCGGCGTCCGCGGCGTCTGTGTCGACGAACAGCGCGGCGGCGTCTAGCGCGACACCCGAGCGCGCCGGGACGGTGAATCAGCGGGTCTCGCCCGGGGCCGTCAGCGTCCCGTTGTCCGATCCGTCCTACATCCCGGGCTTGACCCCGGCGATCGTGGTTGGGCCGCCCGTACCTCTGGCGCCGCGAGAGCCCGGGATGCGGTTCCCGTACTCGACGCCACGGCCCGCGCGCGTCCAGGAGACCGTGTTCGCCTATGACGCTTTGATCAAGGAAACCACGCTCAAGGCGGGCGAGACATCGGCCTATTTCACCTTTCACCTGACGAATACTTCACCCGAGGCGGTCACCATCAACGCCGTGCGCACATCCTGCGGTTGCGCCGTCGCGAAGTTGCCGTCCGTTCCGTGGCGAATCGAACCGCGGTCGGGCGGCGCGTTCGATGTGGTAGTGGACGTTCGCGGCTCGAGGGGCGTGACCACGAAGACTGTGACGATCGACAGCACGGCCGGCTACCGCTACCTCACGGTGCGTGTGGCGATGCCCGAGTCGGCGTCGCCGATGGCCGCGGCGGACCGCGCGCGGAACCTGCAGGTTGCGTTGGCGGATCGCCAGGCGGTTTTCAAGGGGGATTGTGCCGCGTGCCATTTGCAGCCTGTGATTGCGCAGCATGGGCAGGCGCTGTTCAAGAGCGCCTGCGGCATCTGCCACGAGGCCCAACGCCGGGCTGCGGCGGTCCCCGACTTGCGGGCCCTGAACAAGCCCACGGATCGGGCCTACTGGTCGGGCTGGATTGGGAAGGGGAAAGCGGGCGGCCTCATGCCGGCCTGGGCCATCGATGAGGGAGGGCCGTTGACCGACCGCCAAATCGAGTCGTTGCTCGATTACCTCACAGGCCCTTTCCGAGACGAACCGGCTCGCGCGCCGCTGGCGCCGGGGGCCCCGACACGATAGGGCACAACGCCAGCCGTCCGATAGAGGGCGTTGGCATTCATGGCTGGATCAGGATTATGCGGCCTCGTTTCTTTTGGTCCAAGACGCCGCACTGGTGGAGGCCGAGCAAATCCGTGCGAGCGGTCTGGCACACCACATTGTGGCTCTTCTGGTGGCTGGAGATGTTGTATTCCTGAAACGGATGTTTGACCGAAGTCAGCATTATTGGCGGGTCAAACCATAGTCATGCCTCGATCTGGGTTCACCGCCCGGGCTTCCGGCGAATGGCACGACCACGACAGATCGCCCCGGTCCAGGATGATAAGCTCGCTCGTAGTTGCCGCGCAGTTCGCTCAGGCTCGCCCGCGCCACGTCGGTGAGTTTCATCTCGGTGTCCTTCGAGGTGGACGAACGCTCTGAATCCTCGATGATGTTCTGCCGACCGCTCTGCGCGGCCTGGGTCATCTGGTCGAATTGCCGGTCTTTGGGATCGTAGTTTTTTCCGCTGGCTTCCCGATGGTCATGCGTCAGGAACCGGCGGCAGAAGCGCAGCGTCTCGAGCTGCACAATGCGGATCTGACCTATTGCCTCACCGCACCAGGGAGAGAATCGCCTTGAAATCGTCGGTGCCCGCCTTGTCGAGCAACTCGAACAGGGCCATCTCATTGGACGCGATCACGGCGCCGGCCTGGCGCATGCGATCCAGACCCAGGCGCCGGTTCTCGGGTGTGCGCGACGAAACGGCATCGGCAATCACGAACGGGCGGAAACCGTGTTCGAGCAGATCGAGCGCCGTCTGGCAGACGCAGACATGCGCCTCGATCCCGCAGACGATCACGTCCTTGATTGCCCGGGCGCGCATCGCATCGATCAGGCCGGGCGCGCCGCAGGCGCTGAAGGCGAGTTTTTCGAACGGAGCAAACCCGGGGATCGCCTCGGCCACCTCGGGCACCGTTGGTCCGAGTCCCTTTCGGTACTGCTCGGTGGCGAACAGCGGCACGCCGAGGACGCTCGCGCCTCGGATCAGGCAGAGCGTTTCGGAGACGACCCGGTCGCGCTCGAAAATAGCCGGCAACAGCCGCTCCTGGATGTCGACCACCAGCACGCCGGTGGCAGTCCGATCCAAACGCCATGAGGTCTGGGACATAAGCAATGTTGAGTCAACGAGGGCTTGTCTGCATCTCAGCCGCCTAAGGGTCTGTGCAAAAATCAATTCCGGTTTTGCTCGAGGGGATTGGGCTCGCCGGCGAGGCGCGACGAGGGAGCATACCCGCGGCGGTCTGTGACCGAAGAGCAATCCCGCGTCCGCGGGACCATCGAGCCAAAGCCCCCACCCCTTCGGGGCGGGGCGGCACCGGGCCATCTGCGTCGTTCCTTGGTCGGTCGAGTATCTCAGAGAGCCGGCTGCCAGCCGGCGCTCCGGGGCGCCTCGGGACCTCGCCACCCGCGCGCGAAGGGCCGCTTCGCGACCTAGCAGCCCACGCTGACGGATGCGGCCCGTTACTTGACAGAGAACTTGTAGATCGTGGCGGTCTTGTAAGTCTTTTTGGGACGGAGGATGGTGGACGGGAAGTTGGGATGGTTGACCGAATCCGGGAAATGCTGGGTCTCGAGACAGAATCCATAGTACTGGTGGTAGACGGTCTTGCCTTTGCCTTCGAGCGTGGCGTCGAGGAAATTCCCGCTGTAGAACTGGACGCCCGGCTCTTCGGTGAATGTCTCGAGAACCCGTCCGGTGCCAGGCTCGTACACGGTGGCGGCGAGCCGCATGCCTTTGCCGGAGTCATTGAGGGCGTAGTTGTGATCGTAGCCGCGCGGGCTGTTGTCGAGGGACAGCAGGCGCGAGCCAATGGGCATCGGCGTGGTGAAATCCATCACGGTGCCTTTGACGGGGGCGATCGCGCCGGTCGGGATCAGGGTGTCATCGACGGGCGTGTAGTGGTCCGCGTTGATGGTGAGGACGTGGTTGAGGATGTCGCCGCCCCCGGCCAGATTCCAATAGGTGTGGTTGGTTAGGTTGACCGGCGTGGCCTGGTCCGTTTTGGCTGTGTAATCCAGACGCAGTTCATCTGTGTCGGTCAATGTGTACGTGACCGTCGCGGTCAGGGTTCCGGGATACCCCTCTTCACCGTTCGGACTGACGTAAGTGAATCGGACGGCTGCGCCGTTCCTGGCCGGGACGATCTCGGCCTTCCAAACGACCTTGTCGAAACCGCGAATGCCGCCATGCAAATGGTTGGGGCCGTCGTTTCGGGCCAGCGTGTAATCGCGGCCGTCGAGGGTGAACTTGCCCTTGGCGATGCGGTTGCCGACGCGTCCGATGGTTGCGCCGAAGTAGGGATGTCCCTTGAGGTAGGATTCGAGGTTGTCGAAGCCCAGAACGATGTCGCCGAGCTTGCCCTGCCGATCCGGCACGTGCAGTTCGGTCATGAGCGCGCCGTAGGTGATGATCTTGGCGACAATGCCGTTGGCGTTGGTAAGTCTGTATTGCTCGATGACCGTGCCGTCGGGCATCGTGCCGTAGTGGGATTTCTTGACGCCGGACGGCAGGGTGGCCGCGGCGGACGGGGTCAACGTCAGGAGCATGGTGATGCAGGCTGCCAGGGTCGGGATGTATCTGTTCATGGTCGGATTCGAGTTGTCGGCGTTGGGTGGGGGCGGTCAAGGATTCTGGCGCGAGCCCGGGTCGCGGGCGGTGGGCTGGTCCGGACGGTTTTTGGCACGCCAGGCGAACAGGGCCATGAGGCCTCCGAAGAGCAGGAGGAGAAGCCCCCACCAGAGGTTGATGTTGATTCCCAGCGAGCGCTGGTAGCTTTCGGGGCTGGAGAGCGCCCCGGTGAGGACCAGGATGGCTCCGACCAGCGTGAACATGAGACCGATGGGCCAGCGGATATCGAGCATATAAATCAATTGGAGTGCAGTTTGCGCCTTACCAGAAGATTATGTTGAGAACCACGCAGCCGGCCAGGAGCGCCCAGCCGATGGTCGTCGGTTTCAGATACCAGGCCTGTTCCTCGTCCTTGAGCTTCGGGGTCAGGGAGTAGACCAGGCCCTTTAGTTCCTCGTTCGTCTTGGTCCGCTGCGTGGCGAGCGAGATGACCAGGGTCAGCAGGAAACAGGCGCTGAACGCGAAGCTGGCGAGCCAGAAATTCTGAGCCATTTCGCTGGGGAAGGACTGGGCGACGCCCAGGTACCCTCCCTTGAGGCCGGGGTTGTTGCCGGCGGCCAGGGTGAGCGAGTGGAACAACGCCGAGGTCAGCGTACCGCCCAGGAGCCCGTAAAAGGCGCCGTGCGAAGTGGTGCGCGCCCAGAACATCCCCAGCAGGAAGGTGGCGAAGAGGGGGGCATTGACGAAGCCGAACACGAGTTGAACGATGTCCATCGCGTTCGAGTAATTGCTGGCGAAGTAGGCGCAGGCAATGCTCAGGAGCACGCCCGCCACCGTCACCACGCGCCCCATCCACATGTAGTGTCCATCGCTCTTGTTGGGGCAGATGTAGGCCTGGTAGAGGTCGTAGGTCCAGACCGTGTTGAAGGCGGTCACGTTGCCCGCCATGCCCGACATGAACGACGCCAGCAGGGCGGTCAAGGCAAGGCCGAGGAGCCCGGACGGGCAGTATCTCTTGACCAGCGAGAGAATCACGCCGTCGTAATCGGTGTCGGCGACGGCGTTCTGCAGATGATTGCGCAGCGACTTGTCGTCGAGTGTCGGAGCGGCTTCGAGCAACGCGGCGACCCGATCGGGGAACATCTTCACGCCGGCGGCTTCGCCGATGCGTTTCGCGGCGGCTTCGGCATCGAGCTTCTGGCTGGCCGCTTCTTTCACGGCCGGAACGGCTTTGGCGTAGGCGCTCTCGACCAGCATTTTGGGCGGAAGCCGATAGCCGTCTTTGCCCAGCGACGCCAGGGTCACGGCGATCATGCCCGGCACGATCACCAGGGCGGGGAAGAGCATCTTGGGGAGGGCGGCTATCAGGGGTGTGCGGCGGGCGGCGGACATGTTCCGGGCCGCCATGGCGCGCTGGACCACCAGGAAGTTCGTGCACCAGTATCCGAACGACAGCACGAACCCGAGCCCGAAGACCATGGCGAACAGATCGACGCCCATCGGATTGGCTGTCGGGCCGCCGAGGAGCGGTTTCCAGGCGCTTGACCATGCGTCGGGGGCATAGCTACCGGGGGCCAGTCCGAGTCGGGCGGGGTCCTGGGCCACATTCGAGAGCGAGTGGGTCATCGTCTCCCATCCGCCAACGTCTTTGAGGCCCAGGTAGACGACCGGGGCGAACCCGAGGACGATCATGAAGAACTGGAGCACCTCGGTGTAGATGGCCGAGGTTAGGCCGCCTTTGAACACGTAGATGAGCACGACGCCCGAGCAAATCCAGAGGCTCAGGTTGTAGTCCCAGCCGAGCAACTGGTGCAGCAGCTTGGCCAGCGCGTTCATCGAGATTCCCGATGCGAACAGCGTCATCACGGCGAACGTGATCGAGTTCAGGCACCGCGTTCGCTCATCGAACCGCATCTTCAGATACTCGGGGACGGACCGGGCCTTCGAGCCGTAGTAGAACGGCATCATGAAGATCGCCAGGAACACCATCGCGGGGATCGCGCCCACCCAATAGAAATGGCTGGTGGCGATGCCGTACTTGGCCCCGCTGGCAGCCATTCCGACCAGTTCGAGCGCCCCCAGGTTGGCGGACAGGAAGGCCAGGCCGGTGATCCAGGCTGGGATCGAGCGGCCGGAGAGGAAAAAATCCTCGCTGCTTTTCATGAACCGTTTGAGGGCAAATCCGATGCCCAGCACGAAAAGCGAATAGATGATGAGAATGGAATAGTCGATTCCGCCCAGTTGAATGCTTTGCATACGGTCCAGTGCCAATGGTGTACCGGCCCATTCCCCCCTTGTCAATCAAGCGAGCACCGAGATTTAGCTTGAGCTTTGGGCGCGACTTGTGTGGTTATATGGCCCTTTATTGCCGTGCCATGTCAATTCCTGCGAAACACTTGCTGAGTCTGGAGAAGATGGACCCGGAGGCCCTCCGGCACATCCTGACCGCAACGACCGAACTCAAGCGCGACCGGGGCCGCGTCTGCGCACGTCCGCTGACCGGGCAGAGCTGGGCCTTGATTTTCAGCAAGTCCTCGACCCGCACGCGCGTCTCGTTCGAGGTGGGCATCCGCGAGTTGGGCGGCCAGGCCTTATTCCTTTCCGCGAGTGAAATCCAGGTCGGGCGTGGCGAGTCGATCAAGGACACGGCGCGCGTGCTGGGGCGCATGATCCAGGGCGCCGTGATCCGCACGTATGCCCAGCAGGATGTCGAGGAGTTCGCCCACTACTCCGGCATTCCCACGATCAATGCGCTGACCGATGCCGAGCATCCGTGCCAGATCCTGGCAGACGTGTTCACGTTCGAGGAGAAACGCGGGCCGATTGCCGGGCGGGTGGTGGCGTTTCTCGGGGATGGCGCCTGCAACGTGGCGTCGAGCTGGATATGGGCGTCTGCCAGGCTCGGTTTTGAATTGCGCATCGCCGCTCCCAAACCCTACCAGCCCCCGGCCGATCTGCTCCGCCGCGCGCATGCCCACGTCCAGTGCACCGACGATCCCGTCGAGGCCGTTGCCGGAGCCGACCTGCTCTACACCGACGTTTGGGTGTCGATGGGCAAGGAGGCCGAGGCGTCGGATCGCCTGAGCCTGCTCAAGGATTTTCAGCTCAACGCGCGCCTGGTCAAAGAGGCCAAGCCGGACGCCCTGGTGATGCATTGCCTGCCCGCCTACCGCGGCAAGGAGATCGATGCGGCCACATTCGAGGCGAATGCCGCGACGATCTTCGACGAGGCGGAGAATCGGTTGCACACGCAGAAGGCGGTGCTCAGTTGGGTGGTGCGCCCGGACTGAGTGAAGTCCGGCTGCCTGTTCCGCGTCCTGTTGCTCCCCGGCCCCGGCGCTCTGAACGTTGTGAAAGAGAGAACCGCTGCAGTGCACCTGTGAGTTGTCGGTGGGAATGGAGTTTGCGCGGCGTGGGGGCCTGCCTGCCGCGCCTGCTTGTGCCGTGCCCGACACGGCAGACAGGCCGCTGCGCTTTACGGCACAGACAGGGCACGCGGCCTACAGCGGGAGTCTCCATCCGTTGTAGGCCCGGTGCCCTCACCGGGCTACAGAATACCGACAACTGTCAGATGCACCGGAACCGCCGGGGGGACGGCGCACGCGCTTGACGCAACCCGGTTCGCTGGTATTGTCGCGCCTCTTTGAGATGGAACGTACCCTGCGCAGACCGCGATGGCAACGGGATTTGCCGTGCGGGCCGGGGTGCGGCACAGCGATCGCATTTGCATGAAACGCCAATACCAACCATCGAAGATTCGACGGAAACGCCAGCACGGTTTTCTGGCCCGCAACGCAAGCAAACGAGGCCGGGCGATCCTGGCGCGCCGCCGCCGGGTCGGACGCAAGCGGTTGACCCCCGTCTGAGCCGCGCGCTCCGGCGAGGGGTGGGGGAAGCCGTGCCGGGCATCGGCTTGGGCGCTGGCTCTTCCTCGACGGGCGAGGTTTCGCCCTCGCCGCCTCGTCTGGCGCCGGCCAACTGTCTTCTTCGAGTGACTGTCCAGAGACCACCGGCCTTGACCTTGCCGCGCAAGGCGCGCCTTCGCCGCCCCGGTGAGTTTGCCGATGTCCGCCAACGCGGGCGTCGCGTTGTGCGCGGATGTCTCATCGCGAACTGGGTCGGCCTGCCGGGCGGGGCGCCCTCGAAGCTGGGTGTGGTGACCGGGCGCAAGGTGGGCAAGGCGGTCGAGAGGTCGCGCGCCCGCCGGCTGCTGCGCGAGACCTTCCGCCTCCATCAGCACGATCTGCGCGCCCCGGTCGCCCTGGTGCTGGTGGCTCGCCCCTCGATCCGGGGCCAAACGCGGATGGCCGTCGAGCGTGATTTCCTGGCTGCCTTGCGTGGCGCCGGACTTCTTCGCCCGGCGCCGAGCGCGGTCGGGGCACGAACGCCATGAACCCGGCCCAACATCTCGCGGTGGGTGCGATTCGGTTTTACCGATGGGTGGTGTCGCCCGCCAAGACTGTCCTGTTTGGGCCACTTGGCCGGTGCCGCTACAATCCATCGTGTTCCGCGTATGCCCTGGAAGCCGTGCGCACGCACGGGACCCTTCGCGGGCTGTGGCTCGCCCTCCGGCGATTCGGTCGGTGCCATCCCTGGGGGGGCTGCGGTGACGATCCGGTGCCGCCGGCGCGCACCCCGTCCGCCGAAAGCGCCGCGTCTTCGCGCCTCATACCCTCCGCATCGAGGCCTGTCACCGCGCTGTCCGAGGCGCTCACTCCACAGGGTCCCGCCTGAGTTTCCGTCATGGACCGCAAGTCGATTCTCATTCTTGTTCTCTGCTTCGTTCTGCTGATGCTCTGGCCCGCGTTGGTGAACAAGATTTTCCCCCCGCCGAAGCAGACCGGGAGCACCAACATCGTCGCGGGCGCCGCATCGACCAACCTCTTCGGCCTGACCAACCTCCCGCCCTCGACCGAGGGCCCGGGAGGATCGGGTGCGGCCGCGGCCTTGCCCGCCATCACCGCCCCCAGCTCGGGCGCGTTTGCCTGGACGCCACCGACGGGCCCCGAGGAAACCATCAAGGTCGAGTCGACCGATGCGATCTACACATTCACCTCGCACGGGGGCGGTTTGAAGACGGTCGAGCTGAAGGGCACAGTCGAGACCGTGCCATGCGGGCGTGGGAAACGCGCCGCTAGCGACAAGTTGGCGACTTTGAATCGAGACGCGCCGATCCCCGCGCTGGCTCTCTTTGCCGGGGCTGGGCTCGAGGATGGGCGTCCATTTGCGATGCGCCGGACCGAGGGGGGGGTGACTGTCGAGAAGGCTCTGACCAACGGCTTGCGCGTGGTGAAGGAGTTCCTGGTTCAGTCCAATTACATGGTCGCAGCCGCCGTCCGGATCGAGAACCCGGGGAGCGAGCCGATCGCCCTTCCCGCGCAGGAGCTGGTGATTGGCGCGGCGACTCCGATGGGGCCCTATGACGACGGCACCTACGTGCGATTGGAATGGTACGACGGCGGGCGAACGGTGTCGGCGGATCGGAGCTGGTTTTCCAACCGAGGCCTCTTCAGTTGTCTGGGTCTGGGCGGCGCGCCGCGCCCCGAGTACCTGAGTCCGGGCGCCAGCAATGTGGTTTGGGCATCGCTTCAGAACCAGTTCTTCACGATGGTGGCGATTCCTCAACAGACGCCGCATGGATTGGTGGCGCGTCCGGTCGATCTGCCGCCCCCGAGCATCGAGGAGCGGGAACGCGACTCGAGGATCAAGGCCAAGCCGGTCGGATACCAAGCCGCGTTTGTCTATGCGCCTCTGGCAATTCCTCCCGGCCAGGCGCTCGAGCGCCGGCTGGAGGTCTTCGCCGGGCCGAAGGAGTACAACACCCTGGCGAAGCTGGGGCGCAACGTCGATCTGGTCATGGGCTTTGGCGGGTTCTTCGGGTGGTTTGCCAAGCTGCTGCTCACGTCGATGAACGGACTGCACAGTCTGGGGCTGCCGTATGGCGCGACGATCATCGCCATCACCGTCATCATCAAGATTCTCTTCTGGCCGTTGACCCAGGCGAGCACACGGTCGATGAAGCGCATGCAGGCCCTGCAGCCGCAGATGAAGGCGCTCCAGGAAAAGTACAAGTCCGATCCCAAGAAGATGAATCAGAAGCTGATGGAATTCATGAAGGAAAACAAGGTCAGCCCGCTGGGGGGCTGCCTGCCGCTCATGCTTCAGATTCCGGTGTTTTTCGGCTTCTTCCAGATGCTGCGCAGCGCGATCGAGTTGCGCGGGGCGCGCTTTCTCTGGGCCTGCGACCTCTCGCAACCGGACACGGTGGCATTGGTGTTCGGCTTTCCCATCAACCCGCTGCCGCTGATCATGGGGGCGACCCAGATTTGGCAGATGCGGCTGACCCCGCCATCGCCGGGTGTGGATCCGGTCCAGCAGAAGATGATGCAGTACATGCCGCTGATTTTTGTGTTCATGCTGTACAACTTCTCCGCCGGGTTGGCGCTTTACTGGACCGTCCAGAACCTGCTAAGCATCCTGCAGATGAAACTCACCAAGACCTTGACGCCGGCCCAGTCCGCGGCGCCGCTCAAACCGCCGACCCGGCCGGCCAAAGGCAAGTGATGCGGATACGCTTTGCGGCCCATGGGTGGTTTCGACACGCTTTCTGAACACTCAAACCTCGCCACATTTATGCCTGCCAATGCCAAAGCGCTCACCGAGGAGTTCCTTCGTCTCCTGGGGTTTCCATGCACCGTTGAATCGAGCCAGCTCGACGATGGAATGCTTATCGACATCCAATGCGACGACGCCGGGCGGTTGATCGGACGCCAGGGCCAGACCCTCAGCGAGATGCAGTATTTGATCAACCGGATGATCTTCCAGCAGGACAAGGAGCATCCCAAGATCACTCTCGATGTCGGCGGGTATAGGTCCCAGGCGCGCGAGGCGCTGGTCCAGAAGGCGATGGAAGCCGCCGAAAAGGTCCGGCGCTGGGGCGACATCGTCGAACTCGAGCCGATGAATGCGTTCGACCGGCGCATTGTCCACAACGCGCTCAAGGACGATCCCGGCGTCGAAACGCACAGCGTCGAGGTGGACGGCACCGTCAAGAAGGCCATTCTCCTGCGGCCGAAACATTAGTGAGGCGTCGGCCGCCGCTGCCATGGCCAGGCCTCAGCGCAAGGGAACTGAGGACACGCCTCGTCGGTCTGAGCCGCGGCTCGTGTGTGAACGCCTCGACGCCGCTCTGGTGCGGCGCAACCTCAGCCCGAGCAGGGACAAGGCCAAGCGCATGGTTCTAGCGGGCCAGGTGCGGGTGGATGGCCAGGTGGCCCGAAAGCCCAGCGAGCCGGTCCGCGACTCGGCCGTCATCGCGATCGACGCCCCCGAGAAATATGTGAGCCGCGGCGGATTGAAGCTCGAGCATGCGCTCGAGTCGTTTGGCATCGACGCGCGCGGCGCCACCGCCCTCGATGTCGGGGCTTCCACGGGCGGGTTCACCGATTGTCTTCTCCAGCACGGCGCCGCGCGGGTATTCGCCGTCGATGTCGGGCGCGGTCAACTGGCCTGGAAGCTCCGTCAGGACGTCCGGGTGCACGCCATCGAGGGTCTGAATGCGCGCCATCTTGCGGCGGGTTGTTTTCCGGCGCCGTTCGCCCCGGTGGACATCGCGGTGATTGACTGTTCCTTCATCTCGTTGCGGCTCGTCCTCCCGCCCACGGCGGCGCTCGTCCGCCCCCGGGGCTGCCTTGTGGCTCTCGTGAAGCCGCAGTTCGAGGCCGGTCGGGCCGAGGCGAGTCGGGGCGGGGGGGTCATCACCGATCCGGCGGTGCATCGGCGTGTCCTCGGCGAGCTCGAGGCCTTCGTCGGCGGCTTCGGCGGTTTGCGCTGGCGTGCGGTGACGGAATCACCTATTCTGGGGCCGGCGGGCAACAAAGAGTTCTTGGCGTTGATTGAAAAGACTACCTGATTCGATTCGCCGGGTGGGCCTGGTCGGGAATCCGGAGAAAGTCGCCACCCGCAGCGTGGCGCGCAAGGCGAGGGCGCTGATTGCCGCCGCCGGCCGGGACGTGCTCGTCGATGCCGGCACGGCCGAGTTTGTCGGGCTTTCCGACGCGCGTTTCGAGTCGGTCACGGCGCTGGCCGGGGAGTGCGATCTGCTGATTGTGCTTGGAGGGGACGGCACGATTCTCCGTGTCGCCCGGCAGGCCGCCGGCTCCGGCACGCCGATTCTGGGGATCAACCTGGGCCGTCTGGGCTTTCTCACCGCCAGTTCGTCCGCCAACCTGGGCCGCACCCTCGAGGCGGTGTGGTCGGGGCAGTGCCACGTCGAGTCGCGTCCCCTGATCGAGGCCACGGGTCGGGGACGCCACGGGCGGATTCACGAGCTGGCGCTCAACGACTTTGTCGTCAGCCACGGCATGGTCCCGCGCCTGATCGAACTCGAGGTGAAGGTCGACCGTGAAGTGCTGACCAGCTACCGAGGCGATGGCTTGATCGTCAGTTCGCCGACCGGGTCGACGGCGTACTCGCTCGCCGCCGGCGGCGCCGTGGTGAGTCCCCAGGCCGATGTGTTCGCCCTCACGCCCATCTGCCCGCATACACTCTCGAATCGGTCGGTGATCGTGAGCCTGAGTTCGACCGTCGAGGTCCGCCTGCTTAGCGAACGGGTGGACACGTTCCTGGCCGCTGACGGCCAGACCCGCGCCGAGTTGCGGGTCGGCGACTGGCTCAAGGTGCGGCGCAGCCGCAGCACGACGCACTTGGTGCGCTTGCCGGAGAGCTCGTTTTTTGGGACGCTGCGCCAGAAACTGAACTGGAGCGGGTCCAGCGTCTGAGGAGAGCAGCCGGCGATCAGGCCCGGCCTTGCCCGGGTTCGACGGTCGCGCGACGCGTCTGCCTCCGCAAGCCGCAATGACATGGTACGTCTGGTTGACATCGCGAGGCAGGCCGGTGTGTCCGTAATGACGGTCTCCCGCGTATTGCGGGACGCGCCGAACGTCTCTACGGCCACCCGGACGCGTGTGCACGCCCTGGCGGAGCAGATGGGCTATGTGCCCAATGCCATGGCCCAGAGTTTGCGCACCCGCAGCACGCGGCTGATCGCCTATGTCGTCCCAAGCGTCGCCGATCCGATGGCCACGCGCATTCTGCTGGCCCTCAGCGAGCAGGCGCATGATCTTGGACACGACTTGCTCGTAAGCCAGTCGCTCAATCGGCTCGACCGGGAGGAGACCTGCATCCGCCGCGCGCTCGCCCGTCGTGTCGAGGGCTTCTTCCTTCAGCCGGTCTATCGGCTCGATCCCTCCGCCCCCGCGTACGACGAGGTGCGGCGGCACGGGGCGAAGGTGGTTGTCTTGGGGCCTAAACCGCCGTTCTGCGAGGCGTTCGTCAACGTCGAGGCCGACGAGGCCCTGGCGGCCGGCGAGGCCACTGCCCATTTGATCGAGCTTGGCCATCGCCGCATCGCATTCCTGTCAGGCCCGCCCACGTCGCCCGCCGCTCAGAACCGCTTCGAGGGTTATCGTCGCGCCCTGCGCAAGGCCGGGCTCGAGGTCGATGACGGTCTCATCTTTCATGCCGGCGAAACGATGGAAGACGGGATGAAGGCGGCCGCGCAGATGCTCGGCGAGAGCGCCGCCGCCACGGCGGTTCAGGCGGTCAACGACCAGGTCGCCATGGGAGCCGCCGCGTTCTTCTTCGATCGCGGCCTGAGAATCCCGCAGGATATTTCGGTCGTGGGCTGCGGCAACATCCCGTTCAGCGAGTGCTTTCGCGTGCCGCTCACGACGGTGCGGCAGCCCAAATACCAACTCGGTTTGGCCGCCGTTGGCATGATGCAGGCGCTGCTCCGCGGCGAATCGGTCAGTTCCCGGTTGCTGCCCGGCACGCTCGTTGTCCGCGCCAGCACCGGACCTCCCCGAGCCGGTTAGCCCGCGCATGACACAAATTCAGGGCAACGCGGATCGGTGGGTTGCGGTCGCCTGCTTCGCACAGGCCATGATCTCACGCCAAGACGCAAAGCCGCCAAGGCCGGACAGGGTGGGGCAGTTGTCCAGGCGTCTTCGCGTCATTGCGTGAATCATAGCCCCAATTCCAGGAGCGGCCCCAACGAGGAAGTCCGCCGATTTGGCAATGCCACGGCACGGGCTGCGCCATGCGGATGCTCGGATTCCGTGCAGAGGCCCACAGTCTTGGCAGGGCCGAGTGGCAAGCAGTTTTGTGCACAAGTGTTGCGCGCCGTGAAGGGCTCGAGTTACACCGAGCGGCTCCAGTCCTCGATGGCCGCGCGCATCTGGTCGAAGGCCCGGACGCGCGGCGTCACGAACCGCGGGGTGAACCAGGGAAATGTCCCGACCAGGTCATTGACGACCAGGATTTGGCCGTCGCAGTCGGGTCCGGATCCGATGCCAATGGTCGGGATGGCTACCGCGCGGGTAACTTCGAGGGCAACGGCCGGCCAGACCAGTTCGAGCACCACGGCAAAAGCCCCCGCCTCGGCCAGGAAGCGCGCGTCTTCGAGCAGGGCCTTGCGCTCGTGCTCGCGTTTGCCCTTGATGTGATAGCCGCCTTCTTCGAGGACATGCTGCGGCAGCATGCCGAGGTGGCCGAGGAACGGAATCCCTTCGGCCACAATCGCCCGCACCTGGTCCGCGATGGCCAGCCCTCCCTCGGCCTTGACGGCCTCGGCTCCCGCGGCCACGAGCCGACGGGCGTTGACGACGGCTTCCGCGGGCGTGCGGTAGCTCCGGGAGGGCAGGTCGGCCGCGAGGAGAGCCCTGGGGCGGGCCCGTGCGGCGGCGCGGGTGTGATGTTCCATGACTTCCATGGTCACCGCGGTGGTATCCGGGTAGCCCAGGACGACCATTCCGAGCGAATCCCCGACGAGAATGAGCGGGATGCCGGCTTCGTCCAGCAGACGGGTCGTCGGGTAATCGTATGCGGTCAGGGCCGGGATTCTTGCGCCGCCCTTGCGAGCCCGCACGTGATCAGCGGTGATCTTCGAAGTATCCACGCAGCCAAACATGCGTCGCCACGAGCAGGGAACAAGCGGAAAATGAGATTGGCCGATGCCAGGATTGCTTTGAAGTCCTGTCACCCTGCGATTACGCTTCGGCCATGCATTTGGCCCACCTGCGTTTGCGCGATTTCCGCAACTACGCCCGGCTGGATGCCGATTTTCCGCCCGGTTTCCACCTGCTGCTGGGGAACAACGCCCAGGGCAAAACCAACATTCTCGAGGCGATCTACCTGCTGGCCACCCTGCGCTCGTTTCGCGGTGTCGGGGGCGCGCAGATGGTGCGGCATGGCCAGAAAGGGTACTTCGTTGGCGCCTCGGTCGTCGGCCCGGGCACGCGGGAGATCAAGCTGTACTGGTCGGCGTCCGAGCGGCGGATCAGCCTCAACGGCCAGCCGATCCGCCGTTTGACAGATTACCTCGGCGCGGTGCGGGCGGTGGTGTTCTGCACCGAGGACCAGCAATTGGTGAAGGGGCCCGGGAGCCGGCGGCGGCGGTTTCTCGATCTTCTGCTGTCGCAGACAGCGCCGGCGTATCTGCCGCTGCTGCAGCGCTACCTCAGGGCCCTGCGCTCGCGCAACGCCCTCCTCAAACAGCGCGTGACGGACGAAGCCGCCCTGGACAGCTTCACCCGTGAGGTCGTGGCGGCGGGCAACGAGATCATGCGATGGCGACGCGAATTCACGCCTCGCCTCTCTCCCCTGGTGCGGCTTGCGTATCGCAAGATCTCGAACGGCGCGGAGGATCTCCGGCTCGATTATCAACCGAGCGCGAAGGTGGATTTCGCGGTCGAACTGGCCCAGGCGCGCTCTCGGGAGCGTATCTTCCGGACCACTGTCTGCGGCCCGCATCGCGACGAACTGCGGCTGTTGCTCGACGAGAAGCCGGTGGCCCAATTCGCCAGCGAGGGACAAAAACGCACCCTGGCCATCGCCCTCAAGATGGCCCAGGCCGAGTATGTGACGGGTCTGCATGGCGCCCCGCCCATCCTGGTGATCGACGACGTGATGGGCGAGCTGGACGCGAAGCGGCGCAGCGGCCTCTTGCCGTTGATCGAGCGGTCGCACCAGGCAAGCAGCCAGGTGTTCATGACGTGCACGGAGGAGAACTGGCCGCGCGAACTCGGCCGGCAGCTTCATCGCTGGGAGGTGCGCGCGGGCACGCTGATCCGGATCGAGGACTCGATCCGGGGTCCGATGTGATCGGCCGTGTCGAAACGGTTGAATGCGCACGGGGACCATGAACCGGTGCGAAGCGCCGACGCCTGCCTGCCGGCAGGCAGGGCCTCGTCGCCCCGAACTCCTTCAAAAACACTCTTCGGCGGGGGACGAGCCGTTCCCCTCCTGGGTTCGGTTCATTGCGAGAGAGACTTGGGGGTCTCGCGTCGCCCTTGCCCAGGCAAGGGGCGGCGCGCATACTCGGCGGATGCTCGATGTCAAACTGATTCGGGATCAGCGGGACCTGGTGCGGGAACGCCTGGCCAGCCGGGGCGGCGGTGACGAGGCCAAGGTGGACGAGGTGCTTGGGATCGATGCGCAACGGCGCCAGGCTTTGGCGGAGGTCGAGGCTCTCAAGGCGCAGCGCAACCGTGTGTCGAAGGAAATCGGCGCCCTGATGGGGCAGCGCAAGCTCGCCGAGGCCGAGGCGCGCAAGGCCGAGACGCGTCAGATCGGCGACCGGATTGCCGAGTTGGACGGGAAGGTCGCGGCGCTCGAGGAGGCGCGGGATCAGGTTCTTCTGCGGCTGCCGAATCTTCCGCACGCGAGCGTGCCGGCTGGTCGGGCTGCCGAGGACAACGTCGTCGTTCGGATGTGGGGAGAGAAGCCGGTGTCGGTTTTTCCTCTGCTGCCGCATGTGGACCTCTGCAGTCGGCTGAAGCTGGTCGATTTCGGCCGCGGCGCGAAGCTGTCGGGGAGCGGCTTCTTGCTCTACACGGGCTGGGGCGCGCGACTCGAACGGGCGCTGATCTCGTTTCTTCTGGACCTGCACACCGGCCAGCACGAGTACACCGAGGTCTCGCCGCCGTACCTGATCGGGCGGGACTGCATGGTGGGAGTTGGGCAGTTCCCGAAATTCGAGGATCAGGCCTACGCGGTGCAGGAGGGATTGGACAGTTCGACTCTGGGCAAACTCTACCTCCTCCCGACCGCCGAGGCGCCGGTTGCCAACATCCATCGGGACGAGATTCTCCTGGAGGCCCAGCTTCCGATCCGTTACGTGGCCTACAGTCCGTGCTTCCGGGCGGAGGCGGGCGCGGCGGGCGTGGGGACGCGGGGGATGATCCGCGTGCACCAGTTCGACAAGGTCGAGCTGATCAAGATTGTGCGGCCGGAGGATGGATACGCGGAGCACGAGAAGATGGTGGCCGATGCGGAGCGGGTTCTGCAACTGCTGGGGCTGCATTATCGGGTTGTGCTCTTGTGCGCGGGGGATATGGGATTCGCCAGTGCCAAGACCTATGATATCGAGGTCTGGGCTCCCGCGCAGGGCCAGTACCTCGAGGTGTCAAGCTGCTCGAACTGCGAGGACTACCAGGCGCGCCGGATGAACTGCCGGTACAAGCTGGCCGACGGCGGCAATCGGTTCCCGCACATCCTCAACGGCAGCGGAACAGCCTTGGCCCGCCTCTTTGTCGCGCTGATCGAGACGCACCAGCAGGCCGACGGTTCGGTATCGATTCCCGAGCCGTTGCGCCCCTACCTGGGCGCGGACCGTCTGCCCCTGCCGGCGTGCTGCCCATGAGGATTCTACTGGCGAGCAGCGAAATCTTCCCGTACTCGAAGAGCGGGGGCCTGGCGGACATGGTGGCGGCGTTGGCCAAGTCCCTGGCCGCGGCGGGACACCAGGTCGGGGTGGTCACGCCGCTTTACGCCGGCATTCGCGAACGTTTTCACGGATTGCATCCGTTCGACTGGCGGATGCAGTTGCCGCTGGGAGGCAACCTCGTGAGCGCGTCGGTCTGGGTGGCCGAGCCGGCGGCGAACCTCACCCTCTACTTCATCGACCAGCCCGGCTTTTTTCGGCGTCGCGGGCTGTACGGCACGCCACAGGGGGAGTTTGCGGACAACGCGGATCGGTTTGTCTTTTTTGCGAAGTGCGTCGCGCACCTGGCTCGATATTTGCCCTGGGTTCCGCAGGTCGTGCATGTGAACGACTGGCACACGGCGCTCACCCCCTTGCTGATCAGGCATCAGGCCTTGACCGATGGATGGGCCGCGCCGCCGGCCACGTGCCTCACCATCCACAACCTGGCCTACCAGGGTGTCTACCCGGCTCAGACGTTCGCGCTGTCCAATCTCCCCTGGTCCTATTTCACCGCGGACGGCGCCGAATTCCACGGACAGTTCAACTGCCTCAAGACCGGCCTGGTCTCGAGCGACGCGATCACGACCGTGAGCCCGAGCTACGCCGGGGAGATTCAAACCCCCGACCACGGGTGCGGTCTCGAGGGCGTTTTGCGCCTCCGAGCCGGCGCCCTGACCGGGATTCTCAACGGGGTCGATTACGACGAATGGCGGACTACGGGCAACAGGTTTCTGGCGGCGCCGTACGAGGCCGACGATCTCTCAGGCAAGGACGCGAACAAGCTCGCCCTCCAGCGCGAGATGGGGCTTCCGCCGATGCCCGGCACGCCGTTGTTCGGGATGGTGACTCGGCTGGTGCATCAGAAGGGGATTGACCTGGCCCTGGGCGCGCTGGAAGAGATGCTGGCTGGCGATCTTCAGTTCGTCCTGCTGGGAAGCGGTTTGGTCGAGTTCCAGGAGGCGTTCCTCGAACTCGAAGAGCGCCATCCGCTCAAGGCGGCAATCCGGCTCGGTTACAATCACGCCCTCGCACACCGCATCGAGGCCGGCTGCGACTTCTTCCTGATGCCTTCGCAATTCGAGCCAAGCGGCTTGAATCAGATGTACAGCCTGCGCTACGGCACGGTCCCGGTGGTGCGCGCGACAGGCGGGCTGATCGATTCCGTCGTGGACATTCGCGAAAACCTGGAGCGCGCCAATGGCATCAAGTTCCGGGATTACTCGACGGCGGCACTGGCCAAGGCGATGCGCAAGGCCCTGGCCCTGTACCGTGAGCCGGATCTCCTTCTCGATTATCGGCGCAACGGCATGCGGGCCGATTTCTCGTGGGACCGGAGCACCGCGCAATACGTCGAGGTCTATCGGCGCATCACACGCCGCGCTTGATCTCCCGCCGATCCGGGGGGCGCGCGGCGCCAGCCCGCATCGTCACTTCTTTTGCGTGCTCCAGCTTCGCGGTGTCCAAAAGTGGAGAGAAATGCAGGCTAACGGCCTGCAAGAGAGATCCACTGGTTTTCTTTGGCCTGGCGTCCGGCGACGACGGCGCCCTCGGCGACGTGCTGTTTGTAATTCTCGCCGACGGTCAGCACTCTCGGTTTTTCGTAACCTTCCTCGCCGAGGAGACGTTCGAGTTCGGGGGCCAGGTGGCGGACGCGGCTGCCGCCGCCGGTGAGGATGATGTTCTGCATCAGTTCGCCCACGCTGTCGGTCGAGGCCTCGGCGATGATCGCCCTCACGCAGTCCAGAATCTTGAGCAGCAGTTGCTGGCAGGCATCGCCCATGATCTCTCCCAGTTCGAGTTTACGCGGTTTGCCGCCGACCAGCACGCTTGTCGTGATCGGGCTGTCGATCTTGCCCACGTAGGAATGGGCTTCCTTGAGTTCACGGATTTTGAAGAGGGAGAGTTGGACATCCGGATAGGCCTGGCCGATGGCCGCCTGGAGAAGGGCGTCGATCTTGTCGCCGGCAAACGGCACGCTGATCTGGTCGTCGGCGGTCGGGAAGTAGCCTTGCACCAGGCAGACATCTGTCGTTCCCGCGCCGATGTCCACAAAGACCGAATTGCGGACCGGGTCGAGATACGCGGGATCGCCGAGCTTTGAAGGATCGCGAAACCCGAGCGCGGCCAGGAAAGGCTCCGGGACGAGCAACGCCTTGTGAAAGAAGCCGCCCAGGGCCTCGAGCAGATGCTCGCGGGCGGTCCGATCCGCCGAGGCGGGCAACCCCGCCACCACGCGCAGTTCGACCCCTGCGGGCGCGTTGATCAACTGACGCAGATGGCGGATGAAATCGTGCGCGGCCGCCATATCCACCACTATGCCGCCGGCCAGCGGCGGGACCATGCGCAGATACATGCGGTTCTTCTGGGCCAGGTGGCCGAAAAGGACCTTGGCATTGTCGGGCAGGAGATTGTCGACGATGCCCTCCTTGGCGTATCCGACAACGGTGGGAATGATCTCGCTCAGAAGAGGTTGCGTCGAGCCCAGCGGTGCCACCTTCAGGCACGACGTGTTCGTGCCAAAATCGAGGCCGACGAGCATGATAGCGCCCTTCACAGGCTGCACGGTTTCGACCGGCACGGTCGCCGGGCTCACTTTGAGGGTCTGGTCTTTCGCGGTTTCCGCGGTCAGTGGCGGGACGTAAGTAGTGCGCATTGGGTCATTCGGTTCGCGTCGATCGGGCGGTCTGCCACCGGCCATCCAACCGGTGAACGGCGCCCGCTGGCGTCCGAGTGTGGCGATGGACGGGGAAAATGCAAGCGCGTGCCGCGCCGAAGGCACGATTTTTTGGGCGGCCAGTGTCGGTGTGGCATCTGGTATGCCTCATAAAGCCCATTGACAGGATGTCGATTCGAGCTATTAAGAAGGCACGATAAGCGCGCCGAGGGCAGAAACGGCAGACGGCCCGGGCGGGTGAACCAACCTAACAACTGGACTCATGGCTATGGGAAAGATTGTTGAACCGCGTTCGAATGCTCGACGACGGGTCTGCGCCTCCGGTTTCACGTTGATTGAACTCCTGGTCGTCATTGCCATCATTGCCATTCTGGCAGGGATGCTCCTGCCCGCTCTCGGCAAGGCGAAGTCAAAGACCCAGGGCATCCAGTGCATGAACAACCACAGGCAGCTTTGTCTGGCCTGGCGGATGTACGTCGAGGACAACAACGACGCCCTTCTGTATGCCAGCGAGGACAGTTCCAAACCCGAAACCCTCCTCTATTCGTGGGTGACGGGGACCACGGACTCGAGCCCGGCCAACCGGGTCAATTGGGATCCGGAACTCACGGTCAAGAAGAGTCCGATGTGGAAGTACTGCGGTGAGAGCCTGAACATCTGGCGCTGCCCATCCGACAAGTCGCAGTTCAATGTCAATGGCCAGATGAAGCCGCGCGTGCGCAGCATGTCCATGAACCTCTACCTGGGCGGCTGGGGCGGAACCGACGGTGGTTGGGGCGCGCAGGTGAGCAATTACAAAATCTACCGCAAGTACACCGAGTTGATCGATCCGGGTCCGACCAAGGTTTTTGTCTTTCTCGATATGCGCGAGGACAGCATCGACATGGGGAACTTCGCGGTCAACATGGCCGGTTACCCCGACCACCCCGAGCAGCACGGCTTCTGGGACCTTCCCGGCTTCTATCACAATAACGGCGGCGGATTCTCCTTCGCCGACGGCCACTCGGAACTCCGGCGCTGGAAGGATCCGCGCACCACGCCGCCACTTGTGAGAAACGGCCAGGTGCCCGATCGCATCTCGACCCCCCGAAATGCCGATGTCGCTTTTCTTCAGGACATCGCCACTCGTCCGAAATAGCCGGGCCTTCCGCAAACCGATCTCTGACGCATTTGCCCCGGTCGCTGGTCCAGTCGTGGATTTCAGCGGCCGGGGTTTTCGTTTGGCTGGAGAAACTCCTTGACAGCGGCGCAGCGGCTTCTTGAGGATCGTCGTCGTCAAGCAACCCAAAGAACACACATCGGCCGGAGACTTCTCATGAGCAAACTGCGTTGCCCCCATTTGGCAGCCGCAACCGCGGCCTTTCTGATTGTTGCAGGCACAGCGCCTATCCTTCGGTCTGCCGACTACACCTCGACCGTCATGGCCCTCAACCCGGTGGGCTACTGGCATCTCGACGAGACGGTCACGGTCCCGCCGCCGCGGGTCTTCGCCAACGCCGGGTCGGTCGGCGAGGCGGGAACGGGCTATGGGGTGCTCGATTTGCTCCCTGGCGAGGAGGGCATCGTCGGTAGCGCAATTCGGATGTTCAACGCCGGTTTGAGCACCGCTGTGTGCGGATCGAAGGTGGATGTTCCCTGGAATGCGGCCTGGAATCCCGAGGGCTCGTTCACCCTCGAGTTCTGGGCCAAGCCGGCGGCGCTGCCCGTGGGCAGCCAGAGCGACATCTGCGCGATTTCTTCGCTCGGCAACGACGCCACCTCCAGTGACCGCTCGGGCTGGATGATGTACATGGCGCCGGGCGCGAAGTGGGACTTCCGTGTGGGGGCGCTGAACAGCTACGCGATTACCGCGAAGGGCAGCGGTCTTGTGGCCAACCAGTGGCAGCATGTCGTCGCGATTTACGACGGACAGGCCAAGACCGCCGACCTTTACGTCAACGGGGTCCGGCCTTCCGACCTGGCCGTCGTCACCACCGGCAATCCGTACCGGCCCAATCCGCTGCGCCCCCTGCGAATCGGGGGAACGGGCTTCAACGACGGCAGCCTGGGCGGGTACTCGGGCAATCGCGGTTTCGACGGATGGATCGACGAAGTCGCGTTCTACCACGGAGTGCTGAGCGCCGAGCGCGTGGCCGCCCACTATGACAAGGGGATCAACGACAAGACCGGCTATGGTGCGGCGGTGATGGCCGACAATCCGGTGGGGTACTGGAAGCTGGACGAGCCTGCTTATACGGCGCCCGACCCCGGCACATTGCCTGTCGCAGTCAATGCCGGCAGCGCCGGAGCCGCCGCCAACGGCGTCTTCTATCCCGGCACGACCCCCGGCGTCGAGGGCCCGGCGTGTGCGGGGATGGCTGCGAGCAATAAGGCGGCCGCGCTGTCGGGCGTGGTTGGGCGAGTGGTCATTCCTGATGCGGATGCGTTGGATTTCACCGGCCAGGTCACGATCATGGCGTGGGTCAAGCCGACGTCCAAGGCCATGTTGCGCAACATTGTCACGCACGGTTCGGAGGGTGCGAGCCTCTCCCTGAAGGAAATCGTTTTGCGGATCAACCAAGGCATGTACGAGGTGGGCACACTGGAAGGCGTCGCGGTCAACACGGTCACCGCCGCTGTGCCTGATGGCGACATTGGCAATTGGGTGTTCCTGGCGGGCACTTGGGATGAGGGCAACGGCTGGAGACTCTATCGCCACGGCGAGCCGATGGCCGCCAACTACACCGGCTTTGGGGCTGTGACTGTCAATGGCGGATGGGCCATCGGGGCACGGGGGGAAGAGCCGGGTGTGCCCTATCCCGAGGCGGACGGTCGGACTTTTCAGGGCGCCATCGATGAAGTTGCGATCTTCAACCGCGCTCTGACTCCGGCGGAGATCAAGTCGGTCTACATCGCGTCGAAGCCTCTGCCGATTATCATCCAGGCGCCCAAGGCCCCAGCGGGCGCCGTGTACGCGGGCGATACGGTCGTCTTCGAGGTCACGGCTGAGGGAACCCCGCCGCTTGCTTATCAATGGACCAAGGATGGTGCGGCGCTGCCGGGCAGGACCTCGCCTACGCTCACCCTCAGCAACGTGACGGCTGGGGACAGCGGCACCTACGCCGTCGAGGTGAGCAACGCCAACGGAAAGGTGACCAGTTCGGTGAATCTGGAGGTCATGGCCACCGCGCCGGAGATCACCCGAGACCCCGCTTCGGCCATGCGATACGCCGGAGCGGCAATGCGGTTCTCGGTCGGGGTTACGGGGAGCGCCCCGCTCTCCTACCAATGGAAACTCAACGGCACACCGATTGCCGGCGCGACGAGTGCCGAGTACGTGCTGGACCCCGTGCGGGCAGACCAGGCCGGGAGCTACACATGCACCGTGAGCAATGCGTTCGGTGAAGTGACCAGTGCCGCGGCGACCTTCGCTGTCCTGCCGGCGCCCGCCGGTTATGCGGCGGAAGTGCTGGCCGACAACCCGATGGCGTACTGGCGGCTGGGCGAGACCAGCGGCGCCGTGGCCTACGATTTCTGGGGTGGACTCGATGCTCAGTACCGAGGTGTTGCGTTGGGGCAGGATGGCTTTTCCTTCCTCGATCCGGACAAGGCGGTGGGCACCAGCGCCGCGGACACGTATGTGGGCGGCATCGATGGCGCAGTGACCGACTTCAGCGGTGCGACGGCGACATTCACTATCGAGGCGTGGGTCAAAGGGCCGCCGAACCAAGTGGACGGCGCCGGCATCATCGCCAAGGGAACGGGCGACGTTGGCATGGGGGGCGATCCGGGGACCGAGCAGTTCTGCTTGGGGATCAGCTCGGGTGTCTACACCTTCTTCGTCCGCCAGGACGGCGACTTTGCCATGGTGTCGTGTGATGCGGATGTCGGTCCTAACGGGACCTGGCAGCACCTCGTCGGCGTGTACGATGGCGAGAACGGACTGATGTCGTTCTACGTCAACGGCGTCCCGATGGGCGGTGGAAACCCGACGCCGACCTACGGGGTCCGTCCCTCGACTCAGCCGGTCAGCCTTGGGGCCAAGCGGGGGGGTGTCGACGCCAGCCACGACCTCTACTTCATCGGGACCATCGACGAAGTGGCGATTTACAAGACGGCATTGACCGAGGATCGGGTCTGGGCGCACTTCCAGGCGCAGTACGGCACGAGCCTGGCGCCGACGATCCAGGTCCAGCCGGTGCCGGTGACCGCGTATGTGAACATGCCAGCCAAGCTGAGCGCAGCGGCGGCCGGGAGCCAACCGATGAGCTATCAATGGAAGAAGAACGGGGTGAATGTCGCGGGAGCAACCACGGACACCCTGAGCTTCGCCAAACTGCAACCCAGCGATGGCGGACGCTACACTCTGGTTGTCCAAAACTCGATTGGCAGCGTCACCAGCGACGAGGTTGTTCTGACCGTCCTGCCGCTCCCAACGGCGGATGTCGCGATTCCCGGCCTGGTTGCGCACTGGAAGTTCGAGAACAATCTGACCGACGACACCGGTCGGGGCAACAACGGCACGGCCAAAGCTCAGGGCACGCCGCCCCTGGCCATTTCCTATGTGGATGGCAAGATCGGAAGCAAGGCGCTGCGATACGAAACCAACATTGAAGATCCCGCCAATGTGCGATCGTGTTACGTCGAGCTGGGGGTGCGCCCGGACCTTCAGTTCGGTGCGAGCCAGGACTTCTCCGTGGTCTTCTGGGTGCAAGTGCCCTACAACTACGTCGGTGGGGATTTGCCATTCCTCTGCAACGCCGTCAACTCCGCCAACAGTCCCGGCTACACCTTCGCTCCGTCATTCGGCCCCGGCGACACAGGGGTTCCAGGTGGTTGGGGTTGGTCGCTCTACGACAATGCCGCGGGAGGCATCAATGTCTATGGCGCCGTCGGCTCGATCAACGATGGACAATGGCATCACCTGGTCTTTTCGTTTGACCGCCAGGGGCTTGGCGTGACCTACCTCGACGGCCTGGTGGTGGATTCTCGTCTCATCACAAGCGTCGGGAGCCTCGACACGGGCAACCAAACCTGCATCGGACAGGATCCCACAGGCCTCTATGCCGGCTTCGAGTGGCCAATCTCCTTCGCTCTACTCGACGACCTCGGCATCTTCCGGCGCGCTCTCACGCCGCTCGAAGCGACATCGATCTACGCCGCCGGCCTGAACGGGCACAGCTTCGTCAACAAGGTCGTGGAACAGCCGACTGTCGCCGTGCAGGTGCTGCAGGACGGCACTCTGCGTTTGCAATGGGAGGGCGGAGGCGCCTTGCAGCAGGCCGATCAGGTCACGGGCGGATTCACCGACATCGCGGGCGCGACGTCGCCGCACACAGTGGCACCGGACGGCACGCAGAAGTTCTATCGCGTCAGGCTCTGATCCAACGAAGGGCTCTGCCGCGCCCGGTACGGCGCGGCTCGAACAGACGGCCAGGAGACGGTTCCTGGCCGTTCCTTTTTCCATCCGACACGCCTGCCTGACACGCATGTTTCACGGACGAGTGTCCGCGGCGAAGTCGAGAACTCCAGAATGCGAATCGCGCGTCGGTGTCGTTCCGGCCGCAGGCGACTTTCGGATCGCTCGGGCGCTCGACTTCGGCTGGGCGCAGGTGCTTGCCGTTGAAGGCGTCGGTCATGCGCCGCGCCTGCCCGGCGAACCGGGCGGCGTCGTTGGTCTTGCCGAGCAAATCTGCGTAACGTTCCATGAGATGCGGGTCAGGTTCATGAGCGTGGCCGCCTTGAAGTTGGAACCGATTCTTGAAACAACGTCTTGCCAGCCACTCCGCACGGTCTTACGAAATGGCCGTGCGAACCTCTCTGATGCCATGAATCCGGCAAGCGGCGCCCCGCCCCCGACTCGAACAGGCCATCCGCCCGGCCTGTCGGCGCTCTTTTTTACCGAGATGTGGGAGCGCTGCAGCTTCTATGGGATGCGGGCCGTGCTGATACTGTTCATGACGGCGGCGGTACAGACCGGTGGTTTGGGGATGAGCGATGCGCTTGCAGGGGCGGTCTACGGGCTTTACACCGCCAGCGTCTATTTCTCCGCCCTGCCTGGCGGTTGGGTAGCCGATCGGTTGCTTGGGGCGCAGCGGGCGGTCTGGTACGGCGGTCTTCTGATTGTCTTGGGCCAGTTCACGCTCACACTGCCGCGGACCGACACGTTCTACCTGGGATTGCTGTTCGTGGTTCTGGGCACGGGCCTTCTCAAGCCGAACGTCAGCGCGATTGTCGGGCAGCTCTATCCGGAGGGCGGGGCGCGACGCGATGCCGGCTTCACCATTTTTTACATGGGCATCAATCTGGGCGCGGCGATCGGCCCCCTGGTCTGCGGTTACCTCGGCGAAAAGGTGAACTGGCGGCTTGGCTTCGCAGCGGCCGGTTTCGGGATGCTGGCCGGACTGATCCAGTTTCGTCTGTTGCGCGCGCGTCTGGGGGAGGCCGGCGCCGTGTTGGGGCAATCGGAGTCGAGGAAGCGTCGCGACATGGCGGTCTTGGGCGGCGGGCTGGGGATTCTGGGCCTTGTGGTTGTTATCATCTGGAGCGGCCTCGTGTCGATCGACGCGCTCGAGGTCGCGCAGGCGACCAAATGGTTCATTCTCGGGCTGGCGGTGCTGTTCTTTGCCGGTGTGGTGTTGTTCGGTGGTTTGAGCGGTGTCGAAAAGAAGCGGGTCGGTGTCATCGCCATCCTCTTTGTCTGCTCGGCGTTGTTCTGGTGCGGTTTCGAACAGGCGGGGTCGTCATTCAACCTGTTCGCGAAGCGGCATACCGACCGCCAGTGCCTGGGATGGGTGATGCCGGCGGGCTGGTTCCAAATGGTGGGGCCGGTCTTCGTCATCAGCCTGGCGCCGGTGGTCGCCGCCATCTGGGTCGGCCTCGCGCGGCGCGGCCTCGAGCCATCGCTTCCCGCGAAGTTTGCGTTCGGACTGGCGCTGCTGGGGGCGGGGTTCCTGGTGATGGCGTGGGGTGCGAAACGGGCTGGAACCGGTTTGGTCTGGCCCACGTGGCTGATCTCCACATACTGCATTCACACGTTGGCTGAACTGTGCGTCAGCCCGGTCGGATTAAGCTCGGTGACGAAGCTGGCGCCGGCCCGCTTGACGGGTCAGATGATGGGCGTGTGGTTTCTGGCGACATCCCTGGGCAACCTGGTGGCGGGGTTGATCGCGGGCGAAGTCAGCGATGAGAGCACCCGCCTGATGGCGACGCGATTCATGCAAATCGCGGGCTTGACCGGCGGCCTGGCGGCGGTGTTGGCCCTGTTGACCCGCCCTGTCCAGCGGTTGATGGGAGGCGTGCGCTAGCCCGCATATTTCATGGAGTCCTGGGTCGAGATTCAACGGTCTGCCGTGCTACTCTTACTAGGATGAGCTATGCCATTCGATCGTGATCGGATGAGCGCGCGCGCGGTCGAGTTGGCTGCGCGCGGCGTTTACGTGGGGACATCCAGTTGGAAGTACGAGGGCTGGATCAACCAGCTCTACACCCCGGAACGGTATGCGTATCGGGGACAACTGGCACGAAGTCGATTCGATCGCAGTTGCCTTGGCGAGTATGCCCAGGTGTTCAAGACGGTCTGTGTCGACGCCGCCTACTACGCATTTCCCGGCCGCACGATCTTGCAGCGAATGGCTGACCAGGCGCCGGAGAACTTCCTTTTCGGTTTCAAGGTCACCGACACGATCACGGTCAAGAAGTTTCCGAACCTGGCGCGATTCGGCGATCGCGCGGGCAAGGTCAACGACCAGTTCCTCGACGCGGATTTGTTTGCGAAGGCGTTTCTCGAACCGTGCGAGGCGATCCGTCCGAAGGTCGGGCTGTTGATCTTCGAGTTCTCCGGTTTCTGGCCGACGGACTACAGTCGGGGGCGGGATTTCCTGGCCGACCTTGACATGTTTCTGGGCCGTCTGCCGGGCGGGTGGCCGTACGGCGTGGAACTGCGCAACAGCAACTGGCTGCACCGGGACTATTTCGAGTGTCTGAGCCGGCGGCGGGTTGCGCATGTGTTCAACTCCTGGGGGGCCATGCCGCCGGTCGGGGAGCAACTCTCCCTGCCCGAGAGTCGCACGCATCCCGAGCTGGTGGGCGCCCGGTTCCTCCTCAAGCCAGGGCGGCGGTACGAGGAGGCGGTGCAGTGGTTTCAGCCATACGACAAGATCAAGGAGGTGAACGAGGAAGCCCGAGTGGCGGGGGCGGCGCTGATTTCGGAAGGCGCCACCACACCGGGCCGCAAGACGTTCATCTACGTCAACAACCGGCTCGAAGGCAACGCCCTCGAGACACTCGATGCGATGGTCGGCCTGGTGTCTATCCCATCGACTCCGCTGCAACAAGGCCCGCGGAGAAATCGGCTGTCGGCGCGCTCGTGAAGGCGGCCTGGGCCTGTCTTTAAGCGCGCGCCGATGCGTGGCCCGGCCTGCTCGCGGGCATCATTTCTTGCGCCGGTCATTTGACCTCTGATTCAGCTTCTCGTAGTCCGCTTTCCATTCATCCTCCATGTCGCGGATGCCGGGCATGTTTTCGCGGGCATGATCGACGGCCTGGGCGGCGTCTCGCGGGCTGGGAAGAACGGTGGGGCGGATCAGGACGAGCAGTTCGGAGCGTTTGGCCTCTTTGGATGTGCTTCGGAAAAGGCCGCCAATTCCGGGGATGTCTTTGAGGATCGGGACGCCGGACTTGGATTTGCTCTTCGAGGCGCGGATATAGCCGCCGAGGATGATGGTATCGCCGTCCTGGACCGACACGGTGGCCGAGGCGGACCGGTGGGTGGTATTGGGCATCTTGCCCACGTTGGCGATCTCGGTGTAACCGGTGATCTCCTCGATATTCTGATTGATCTCCATGACGACCAGTCCGTCGGGTGTGATGTAGGGTGTGACATCGAGGTAGGTCTGCACATCGAGTTGCTGCAACTGCGCGCTGGGGCCGTAGCCGTAGCCGCCGTAGCCGCCGTAGTAGGTGCTGGTCACGTAGGGCACCGACTCGCCCACGGTGAAGTTGGCCGGGGTGGCGTGGCTGGTTTGGACGCGCGGCGTGGCGAGAATCTCGCCCTTTCCGTTCGAGGCCAGGGCCTTCACGGCGACGTCGAGATCACTGCTGTACTTGCCGAAGTAACTGAAACCGCCCGGCAGCCCGCTGCCGTCCATGATGTTGGTGATGGCAGCGAGGAACGACGGGCTGTTTTTCGCGGCGGCGATGGATGTGAGATTGCCCGTCTGCTGCTGCCGCATGAAGGTCGAGACGCCAAACTCGAAATTGTCGTTGAGCTGAACGTCCATGATAATAGCCTCGATCAGTACCTGGGCAAGGAGGCGGTCGACCTTCTCGACAATGTTGGTGATCATCTTCATGTCGTCCTTGGTCGCATAGACGATCAGCGAGTTCGATCGCTCGTCGGGGATGATCTTGGCGTCCACAACCAACTGGCCTTCGCCCATTGCGGACATCCGGCTGACCAGGCCCTGCAGGCGCTGGTTGAAAGTGCTGGCGGCGCCCGCCTGCCCGAGCTGCCCGGCCTGCCCGACCTGAGCCTGCGTCTGGTATTGGCCTGTCTGGCGCTGGGATCCGGTGATGTTTGTCTGGCGGAAATTCGAACGAAACTGGCTGCCGCCGCGCGCGCCTGTGGTCCCGCGTCGTGTGCTGAGCGTGCCGGTCCCGCCCGCGCCCATGCCGACGGATGCGCCCCCTCCTCCGATCACGCTGCTCATGGTCGAGTATATCTCCTCGACTTTGCCGTACTTGATTGGGATGACTTCGAGCCTGTAATCGCTTTCGACCTTGACGTCGACCTTCTCGATGATCTCCATCATCCGCTTGATGTTGGGAGGATAGTCGCGGAGAACGAGCGTCATCGTGCTGTCGATCGGCACCACGCCACCCTGAATCTTGCCGAATGTTTGAATGACCTGCGCCACTTCGGACGGCAATGCATTGGTAACCTGAACAATCTTGGTCACGAATTGGCCGAGTTCGGCCAGATTCTTGGCCTCCTCCTTCGAGAAGGCCGCGCCTTCGGTCAACGCCTGCTGCGTCGGAACGGCGCTGACAAACTTGTCCCCCACATCGATCATGGTGATGCCATTGAGCGCCAGCACGCTCTCGAGGGCCTGGATCGCCTCTTCCCGGCTGAGTTCCTGCTGGTTCTTCAGAGTCACCGAGGTGGCGGGAAGTGTTGTCGGCCGCAACACGGTGCGCCCGGTCAACTCCGCGTAGACGCTCAGGACCTGCTCGATCGGGGCCACTTGCAGATTGATGACTTTTTCCGGGATCATCGACGAACCCGCTAAACCCGCCAGGTTCGTCGTGGTCGGAGTGATCATGGCCGCCATCGGCACGCCGGCAACGCTGGGATCGCTACCCCGCGGCGCCGCGGGCTGTGCGGAGGCGCCGCCGGGAGTCGGGATTGTTCCGGCCGGCAAGGCGGTGGCCGCCGCGGGACCAACAACCCGTGGTGTGCCCGGAAGGCCCCCAGGCCGTGCGGGAATCGCCGTTGCGCCACCCCCCGCCCCCGATTCCGATGTCACCGTCACCGTTCCGCCGGGAGTCTGGGATGAAGCGGCCGGCGTGGGCGCTGGAGTCGGCGGGAGCGGGACTGTTCTTGGCAGTTCCCGCCGGGGTGGCGGTGTCACGGGCAGCGTGGGTGCGGGGGTAGCCGCGGGGCCGTTGGTTTCCGCGGAGGGTGGGGTCTGGGCGCGCACACCGGGTGCGCTTCCGATCAAGGCGCAGCAGGCAATGAGGCGGAAAAACGGAACTTTCACGTGGAGCCTTTCGGGGTGGAGGGCGGGTTGGCTGTCGGTCCGGGGGCCAAGCGTGTCGCCCCCGATCTGGGTGTGGCGGCGGGCGGGGCCGCCTTGGCGGTCTTCTGGTAGCTGGCGACAAGCGTGATCTTGCCCAGAAGCCGGTAGTGGGGCGGATCCGGTCGCAGGTCCATGTCCCGGACCCGGATCATGGAATCGCCGGAACCGAGGGCGACGAGGAAGTTGACGAGTTCCTGGTCAAGGCACGAGAGGTCCACGGAGACAAGCTGCTCGTCGAAGAACTGGTTGGTGCTCCCGGCGCCGGCTTGGGCCGCGGGTCGGATGCCGGTGATGGCGACGCCCATCTCCTGGGCCTTGTTCTGCACGGTGCGGGTGAGATCGAGGGCCTGCTCGGCCTTGAGCACCGCCGAGCCCGCCAGTTCGAGCTTCTGCAACTGGGAGCGGTACTCGGGCACGCGGGCGATCTCCTTCTGATTGGTTTGCAGCGTGGTCCGTGCGGCGGCCTTGGCGCTCTGAAGCCGGCCCCAATCCTTGAAACGCGGAAAGATGAACAACACGCTGACGACGATCACAATGATCGTTACGGTCAACACCACGAACCGCTGTTCCTGCGGGCGGAGGCCCAGTTTGTCGAAGACGCTCGCCATGAGTTTAAAGATCGCTGCGGCGAATCTCGCACTCGATGCTCCAGTTCATCGGACGCGCGGTCGAGCCGGACGGGCCGGCGGCCGATGCCTGGATGCTCCGGGTCGAGACTTGGCTGAAAAGAGGTTGACCGTTGACCGTGGCGGCGGCCAGAGCCTGGTTGTATGTGGTCACCAGCCCCTGTTGGTCGGAGGGGACCGTGCCGAACAGGCCGAGCTTCTTGCCGCGCTGGAAGGTGAGCTGAGTCAGGTTCAACTCCTGCGGGAGGTTGTCGGACGCGGCCTTCCAGCAATCGAGCGCGGCGAACTTGAGGCTGACCTGTTCCTGCAGGATCTGGACTTTGGCCCGGAGTTCGAGGGCGTTGGTGTAGGCGCTTGTGCTGAAGACGATCTGTTGATCCAGGGCGTCCTTTTGATACTGCACCCACTGAAGCGCCACGAAATAGCCGAGAATCGCAAAAAGATAGGCCAGACCCAGCCCCCCCAACGCCCGCATCCAGAGACGGTCGATGAACTGTTGCCTGTAGCGGGACAGGAACTCCGCCGGAACCAGGTTGCCCGCGCCCGTCGCGGTCGCCGACAGCGCGGCGAGCCGGGGCAGGGCCAGGGGCGGATGGATCGTGAGCGCGTCTCCGACGGCCGTCCGCAGGGCGGATTCGAGCCGCGCGGCCAGGCCCTCCTCCGCAACGAGGTGCCACGCCGGATTCGGAATCAGCCAACCCTCCATTTCGCCGGCCCAGGCGATTTGCCTGAGCAGGTCGACCATGTGTTGTCCCGCCTGCTCATCGCCGGAAAGTTGGAGCAGGCTCAGGTTCTGCCACTGGCCTCCGAACCTCCAGGCGGCCAGGCAAACCGCGCGGCCGCCTTCCTCGCGGGGGAGCAGCCATACGCCGTCGCCGCTGGCCTGAATGGCGAGCAGTTCGCGCAGTTGGGGCAACTCGAGGCGGTCGGCGAGAAAGCCGCTGTCTTCGAGCCGTCCGAGGACATCCTCGACGACGTTGCGCGTGGCGATGATGACCACGATTGTCTGGGCCGGGGAGGCCGGGGGAGAGAGGACCTCGAATGTCCAGACGACCTGAGTGATGGGGAGCGGGGAGAGCCTTTCGATCTGGAGTTCGACCATGCCCTCGAGTTCCTTGGGATCGCTGGGGGGCAGGTGGACCACGCGCAGGAAGACCTGGCTGGCGGGGAGCCAGGCCACATTGAGCTTCGGCTGCCAGACATCGCTCCATGTGCGCGCCACGTGCCGGGCCGGCAGCGGGTCGGTCGACAGCACAACGCGCTCGGAGAGCAGCCGGGCGCCGCTGCCGTCGCGGCCGAAATGCCAGAGCTGGCGGCGCTCCTGGCGGGCATCGAGGACGTTGCAGTTGTTCCAGCGCCCGGTTTTCACGTGCCTTGCTAGCCTTTCTGGTCCTCGATGAGCGCGGCCAGGTGCTCTTCGGTTTGGGTGACGCGCAGGACTTCCTCGATCGTCGTGATGCCGTTGCGCACCTTGCGCCAGCCGTCGACCCGCAACGTGCGCATGCCGTTCTCCATGGCCCGCTGTGCGATCGTGGACGATGCGGCCCGGTTGAGGATGAGCGGGCGCAGCGCCTCGTTGAGAATCAGAAGCTCGTAGATGCCGGTGCGCCCCTGGTAGCCAAGCTGCCGGCACTCCTCGCACCCGGCCCCGCGGAGAAAACGGGTGGTCCCGATATGCTCCGGAGGAAATGCGATCCGGTGCAAATAGTCGGGTTCGACCGATTGTTCGGTCTTGCAGAAAGGACAGATTGTGCGGACGAGCCGCTGGGCCATGACGGCCTCGACCGAGGACGCCACCAGAAACGGCTCGATGCCCATGTCGATCAGGCGGGTGAACGCGCTGGGCGCGTCGTTGGTGTGCAGCGTGCTGAACACCAGGTGGCCCGTCAGCGCCGCGCGAATGGCAATCTCCGCCGTCTCGAGATCCCGAATCTCGCCGACCATGACCACGTTGGGATCCTGGCGCAGGATGTGGCGCAGCCCCATGGCGAACGTCAGGCCGATGTCCGGCCGGACGGCGATCTGATTTATGCCGCGCAGCTCGTACTCGACCGGCTCCTCGATGGTGATGATGCGTTTCTGGGTCGAGTTGATCGTGCTCAGAAACGCGTAGAGCGAGGTCGACTTGCCAGACCCGGTCGGGCCGGTGACCAGGAAAATGCCGTGGGGCTTGACGATAATCTCGCGGATGGCCTCCTCTTCCTCGGGGAGAAAGCCGAGCTTGTCGAGCGTCAGAAATATCTTGCCGCGCGTCAGCAAACGCAGCGAAACGCTCTCGCCATACACCGTCGGCACGGTCGACACCCGGATGTCGATTTCCTCGCCTTTGATGCGCACGTTGATGCGTCCGTCCTGCGGGAGGCGTTTCTCGGCGATGTTCATTCCCGACATCACCTTGATGCGCGAGATGATGGCCGCCTGGAACCGCTTCAACTGGGGCGGCATCGGCGTCTGGTGCAAAATGCCGTCGATCCGGTAGCGGATTCGCAGCTCATCCTCCATCGGTTCGAGGTGGATGTCCGTCGAGCGGTCCTTGTACGCCTCCCAGATGACCTGGTTGACAAACTTGATGACGCTCGCCTCCTGATCGCCCTCCGTGATCTCCCGGTCGCTCGCAATCTCGAGCTCCACCGACTCCTCTTCCGACATCTCGTCCAGAGTCTCGGCCCCGACCCCGTAGTACTTCTTGAGCGCCTTCTCGATCTCCGCTTTTGACGCCAGCGCGAATTCGAGCGGCGATTGCGCCTCGAACTGAACCGCATTCACCATGGCCGGATCGAACGGATTGGCCACCGCCACCTGGAGACGATCCTCGATCAGGCGCATCGGCATCACGGTGAACTGGAACGCCACCTTCGTCGATATCTTCGAGAGAATCAGCTTCCGCTCCTCGCGGGGCACATCCTCCGGAATCGTCACGCGGTCGACATACGTGTGCCCCAGCGCGCCCGCCAACGCCCGGAGAAACGCCTCCTCCGACAAACCGCTCTCGCGCTGGAAGACCGTAAGCAGCGAATCCTGCCCGCCGCTTTCGACCTGCGCGCGCCACGTCTTGTGCCATTGCTCGCACTGCTCGGGTGTGACGAGCGCGGCCTGGGCCAGAACGGTCTTGATGGACGCTAATGCCATGGGACACATCGGATCGCCGATGACCTATGGCTATACAACCGAAACCGGCAAAAGTTGCGACCTCCCATGATTTTCCGCCCTCAGCCCCGCCGCGTCGAAAAGCCGACCCACCCGCGGTTCGCCCGGCCGAGGCCGGTTTCGGTCTCAGCTTCCAATCAACTCCTTTGCCGCGCGGACCATGGCGTTAACCGTCAGGCCGTGCTTCTCGTAGAGCTGATCCGCCAGGTAGGCGGACTGGCCGAACTCGCCCCGAATCCCCAACGAAATCATCCGATGAGCAACCTTCGCGTTGGCCAGAGCATGGGCGACCTGCGCGCCCATCCCGCCCATGATCTGGTGATCCTCGATCGTCACCACGCGCCCATGACAGGCGCTCACCGCCCCGCCGATCGTGTCGAGGTCGACCCGGTTGACGAACGGGTTGTTGATCACGGTCGCCCGGACCCCTTCGGAAGCCAGTTGCCGCCCGGCCTCGATGGCCTTGCCCACCAGCGCCCCGCATCCGATCAACACCACATCCCCGCCCTCCTGAAGCACCTGCGCCCTGCCCCACTCGAATTGCGCCCCCCCGACCCACGACGTCAGATAGCTCTCCCGCCCTATGAAGAAGATCACCGATTCGCCGTCGTCGCCGCGCCTTCGGGCCTCGCCGAGCCTCTGGATGGCCTGGGCCATGAATGCCTCGGCTTCATCCGCGCACGACGCGGCGATCACCACCGTGTGCGGAATGGCGCTGGTGGCGGCAAGATACGTGGTGGCCTGGTGCGAAGCCCCATCCGCCGCGTCTTGCAGACCGGCGTGCGAGAAGACTGCGATCACGGGCGCCTGGGAGAGCGCCGCCATCGTCAACGGCAGATTGCCCTTCGTGACTCCGAACTGGGCGAACGTGTCGACAATCGGAATGAACCCCGACTTGGACAGGCCGGCCGCGACGCTGATCATGTTCGCCTCGGCGACCCCGACATCGACGAAACGGTCGGGAAATGTCTTCTGAAAGAGACTCATGCCCGTCGATCCCTGAACGTCCGAGGAGACCGAGAAAACAGGCCATCCCTCCCGGGCCGCCCGGATTGCGCCTTTGGCCAGGCCGGACTGGACCTTGTCTTTCTTGGGTGGAGTGGTGGACTGCAGGGCGGCCGCGGCGGCCTTTTCCTTCTTCGCCGCTTCTTTCGCCTCCCAGTCGGCGCGCAGTTCGAGGGCCCAGCGGAGCAAGGCCTCCGGCGGTTCCCCGCCGTAGATTTCTCGGACAAACTCGACGATCTTCTCGCCGTTCGACAGCGGGAACCCGTGTCCGCCCGAGGCGCTCTGCTCCGTGGCCTTGACGCCGTATCCCTTGATGGTCTTGGCCCAGACACACGACGGTTGACGCGGATTGGCCCTGGCCTGGGCGACAGCCGATTCGATGGCCCCGTAGACGGCCGCCAGGTCGTGGCCATGGTCCACCACGATCACGCGCCACCCAAGCACCTGCATCGCCTCGAACGTCGGCCGCATGGCGAATGCGTCCGCCGCGATGCGCCCGGACAACTTGGCATTGTTGTCCGACACCACCATCACGAATGGATTCAGCAGGCCTTTCGAGGCCATGCCGGGAATCGCGGCAAAGGCCTCTTTGGCCTCGCCCTCCATCGCCGCCCCGTCGGACACCGCCGCGATGGTCACCCGCTCCGCGCCAGCCAGCCGATCTGCCAAAGCCAGTCCCTGGGCCTGCGGCAAAGCCGATCCCAGCGGGCCGTTGCTCAGCAGAACGCCCTCCGGATTCAAATGCGACTCGCCATGGCCGGTCAGCTTGCTCTCGAGACTCCGAAAAGCCCTGAGCGATTCGAACGTCAGCCCGTCGTACCCATAGTTGGCTCGGAGGGCGTAAAGACCGTTTTCAGCGTGGCCCGCGTCGTTGACGAAATTGTAGGCCTCGTGCCACGGGCGGCCCTGAGTCGAGAACATCAGGCCATGAATGGCCGCCATGATCTCCGCAAAGGCGGCGGGCCCGCCCCAGTGGCACGCTGCTCCCCCGTTGACCGCATGCACGTTCATCAGCGCAACCAGAGCGCGCGTGGCGCGCGGGTCGGCCAGGACAACCTCGTGCCCGGCGGCGTCGCGGATGGTGACGGCATACCGGGGCTTGCCCGGCGGCGTGGGGGCGAGCTTGGCAGGCCGGCTCAGCGGACGCAGCGGCGATGCCTCCGCCGGCTGCACTACAGTCTTGTCTTCACCCATAAAAACTCCAGATGCGCCCCGGTCTCGAGGCAACATCGGCAGCCTAGGAAACGACTGGAAAAAGAAAAAGAGAAAAACAAACAGCCCTTGCAGGCATCTGGAGATTGTCGGTGGGGAGCGAGTTTGCGCCGCGTGGGGCCTGCCTGCCGCGCCTGCCTGTGCCGTGCCCGACACTGCAGACAGGCCGCTGCGCTTTGCGGCGCAGGCAGGGCACGCGGCCTACACCGGGAGTCTGCAACTTAACTTTTGCACAGACCGTTAGCCCGATTCGATCCGATAGCGCAGCAGAAACTCGCTGCGGTCGGCGCCTCCGACCCCGCGTCCGAGAATCCGCAAGGCATGGCGGCCTGCTCGAAACTGGCCGTGCGGACTCTCGCGCGGCAGCGGTTCGAGGGCCCACGGCAACGGGTCGTCGTAATTCAACGGGCTGTTCCCCCAGTCCACCTCGACTCCGTGGAACCAGAGGTCTCCGTCCAGATTCGGATCGAGCCGCAAGGGTGCTTTCGAGAGGGGCCTGGGACCGTCTCCAGCCCGGATGCCCTCGAATTCGGCCTCATCACCCTGCTCGTCCACGCCGAAACTCACCTTCAGTTCCGCGCCGTCGAGTTCCTTCTGCACCGCAAGCGCTTCGAAGGACTCGAAGACCAACTGCATTGCACCCGAACGGGCGGGCGAGTGCCGTTGCACCGCTTCGTCGTACGGCCCGAGCGTTCCGGCGGCGAGATGGCCGGTCCAAACCTCGAACGTGCGTCCGTCCTCCGGACCTTCCTGCTGTTCGCGGGTGTTGTAGCAGAAGATCATCGTCGAGGCGCGCAATCGTCCAAAGCCGCCGACGCCGTGGGGGAGGGTGGTGCGCCAGGTGCCGCTGTTGAGGTAAAACGCCTCGACACCCGGAGGCACGGCCCCGCCCCTCAGCGGGACCTGCTCGGGAGAGTGCGTGTGGCCGCTGATCACAAGCTGAAGGCCGGCGTTCTGGCGGAACTCTTCGAGAGCGCGTTGCGCCGGGCTGTCCGTCTGTTTGTCCGAGGCCTTCGAGAGCGTGCGCACGATGTCTTCAAGCATCGGGGCGGAGAGGTTTTTCACCAGGCCCGGAAGCAGCTTGAGAAGCACCGCAGGCACGTGCTTCGAAGCCTCATCCAGAAAAAACCGATTCGCCACGGCGGTCTCGACCACATCGCGCAGGACCGGTTTCAGAGCCTTGAACGTCTCTTTGCGGCCCCGCCCCATCTGCGCGGCCAGGTACTCGGTCAGCAGCGATGCCGGGCGCACGTCGTCAAACTCGGTCAAGGCCAGATAGAGCCGGCGCATCTGATCGGGCGCAGGCAGCGTTTCGTTCCGCTTCACCAGACCCCGCAGGGCTTGGGCGTAACGGGCGCGAAACGCGAGCGCCAGCCGCATGGCCACATCCACAGTGACATAGTCGCCGAACGCCGGCCTGAGATAGTCCTGCCAGCCGCGGTCCAAAGCCGTCTGCGTTGACGTGGACCATGGGAAGTTGGGCGGATCGTATTCGTGGCCGTGGCGGACTCGCACGCCGTAATCCCCCAGCGCAGGGCCGGTGAAATCGAGGCAGACGGGAAAGGGCGCGCTCGAGCTGTCGTCCATGCCCAGCATCCGGCGCACCTGTCGCCGCACGGTGGGCCAGGCATTGGCAAGACGATCGTGGTTGCCCGGCAGGTAATGGACGCAGACCTGCAGCCGACGGTTCGGGCGATTCGAAGCGAAACTCCGAATCGCCTTCCAGAGTTGCCGATGATCCTCGTCGGTCTCGAGTTGGGTGAGAATCTCCGAGACCTTGCGTCGAAGCGGATTATCCGGGACATCCTCGCCGATCGCATCGGTCGGGCGCACATGGTTGTCCGATCCGAAGAACCAGCTCGGCGCCCGATGCAGTTCGAAGACGTCGCCGGCAAACACCAGATGCACCTCCGAGGACTTCCGCCGTCGCGCGGCCTCCCGAATCCGCGTGACAAGCCGCTTGAAGGCGGCCGCCTTGACATTGCGCCGCACACCGATCTGCTTGAGTTGGCCGTTCGCCCGGTAGCGGACGCAGTCAAACCGCGTTTCCTGAACATGCAGATCGCTGATAATCGCAAGCATACTCGACTGCGCGAGCCGCGCCGGCGCTCGCTCCTCACGCCAATCAGCCGGCGGCACACCCCGACGCCCGTACCCGGCTCTCTCAACTTGCCACGTCGACTTGCAGGTCCCGCATTGTCGCCAGATTCTCGAGGGCGGGCAAACCGCGCATCGGTCGAGCCCCGGTTCGCCGCTTCGGCCCGAACCGATCACGGTATTCGCTGAAGATCTCGTTGACGCAGTCCGGTGATCCCAGCACCATTCCATCGCTCGAGCACCTCACCCGCAATCGCAGCACCTGACCCAGGGCCAGGCCGCCCACCACCCGGGAGATGCAGTGGTAGACCGCTCCCCAGCCGCTCACTTTGATTCGCGCCATGCGCATGGGATTCGATGGGTCATCGCCGTGTTCCTGCGTGTGTTTACCCTCAAACACGCCGTCTGTCACGAACAGCCTCTCGCTTTGTGAGCCGCAACTTCGAGTTGCCAGGCGGGCCGTCCCATCTGAATACTGCTCCCATGCTTGTCGTTCATGTCCATGTCCACGTGAAGCCCGAAGGCGTCGAGGCCTTCAAAGAGGCCACGCTCGACAACGCGCGCCAGAGCGTGCGCGAACCCGGGATCGCTCGATTCGACATCCTGCAACAGGCGGACGACCCGACCCGGTTCGTTCTGGTCGAGGCCTATCGCACTGCCGACGCCCCCGCCCGGCACAAGGAAACGGCCCACTATGCGACGTGGCGGGACACTGTCGCCCCGCTGATGAGCGAGCCCCGCCACAGCGTGAAGTTCGCCAATGTGTTTCCTCCCGACGCCGGGGCGGCGGAGATTGAAGATTGAAGAATTCCATGCGCTTCGAATTTGCGACGGCGGATCGGATTCTGTTTGGCGGCGGAACTGTGCGCGAGGCTGGCGCCATCGCGAAGTCGCTCGGCGCGCGCGCCTTGGTCGTTACCGGCGGCCAAACGGAGCGAGCCGCGCCGCTCCTAGAAGCCCTCCATGCCGGCGGGGTTGCCATGTGCACTTTCCCCGTTTCCGGCGAGCCCACCTTGGACGCGGTCATGGAAGGGCGGGCCATCGCCCGCACCGAGGCGTGCGACCTGGTCATCGGCATGGGCGGCGGCAGTGCGCTCGACGCGGCCAAGGCCATCGCAGCGATGTGCACCAACGAGGGCGATCTGCTCGATTACCTCGAAGTCATCGGACGCGGTCTGCCGCTGCAACGCCCATCGGCGCCCTGCCTCGCGATCCCCACCACGGCCGGCACGGGCGCGGAGGTGACGCGCAACAGCGTGATCGCTTCGACCGCCCACCGCGTCAAGGCCAGCCTCCGCAGTCCCTGGATTCTGCCGCGTGTCGCGCTGATCGATCACGAGTTGACGCGCAGCCTTCCGCCCGGGATCACCGCTGCGACCGGTTTGGACGCTCTCACACAACTCATCGAGCCCTACGTGTCGATTCGCGCCACGCCTTTGTCCGACGGTTTCTGCGTCGAGGGAATCCGCCGGGCTGTTCGTTCCTTGCACCGGGCGTGGGAGAACGGGGCCGACGCCACGGCGCGCGAAGACATGGCCTTGGCAAGCCTCCTGAGCGGACTGGCCCTGGCGAACGCAGGCCTCGGGGCCGTGCACGGCTTCGCCGCCCCGCTCGGCGGACGCTATGCCGCCCCGCATGGGGCGGTCTGCGCGGCGCTCCTGCCTCACGTCATGGCCGCCAACCTGCGCGCCCTGCGCCAACGCCAGCCGGATGGCGAGGCCCTGCGGCGCTACGACGAAATCGGGCGTCTGCTGACCGGGCGTCCTCAAGCTGTCGCCGATGACGGCGTCGCGTGGGTCCGGGAGTTGTGCCGCGACCTGAGAATCCGGCCGCTGGCGCGGCACGGGCTTGCGTCGGCCGAGATTCCGACCGTGGCGGCTCAAGCCGCCCAGTCAAGCAGCATGAAGGCCAATCCGATCCCCCTGACGGCGACCGAGCTCGAGCAGACACTCCTGGCGGCCCTCTAACGGTGTCGGCGCGTTGTCTGCAAGGTCCAAGGCGTCCTGTGCGCTGACGGGGAGCGGAATATGGGGGTTGGCACCGCCCGGACTTTCCACATTGAACTTCGGCGGGCGTTTCTTAGAGTGGACGCATGGCGCGTAGAGAACCCGGCGCGATCGAGGCCAGACGCGGTCGGGGCGATTTGGCGGGCATCATTCTGTTTTGCGTGGCGTTGCTTTTGTTCGCCGCGTTGTTTTCGTTTGACCGATTCGATCTGGCCGCCAACCGCGTGCCGCCCAACGATCCGGCTCACAACCTGATCGGGCGCTTCGGCGCGTCGATGGCGTACTGGCTGTTTCTCTACTTCGGGGCGGGCGCCTATTTGCTGCCCGTGCTGGTGCTGGGCTTTGCGGTGGCCCATTTTCTGAGCGAGGCCGATTACCTCAAGCGCAAGTGGCCTTGGGCCATCCTGCTGGTGCTCGTCTGCGCCGCTGCCCTGGACCTTGGAACCGATCAGGCGGCCTTGAAGCGGCTCGCCCGCAATCCGGCGGATACCGCGGGGTTCCTCGACCGCCTCTCGTTGAACCTGAGCGCGCCGAGCGCGGGCGGGGTGATCGGGATGAACCTCAATCGCTACTGCTTCCGCTATTTCGGCACGGTCGGCTCCTCGATTCTGCTGGCGACGCTCTACCTTGTCGCGCTGTACGGCCTCACGAACTTCCATCTGGGAGACTGGATCCGCGAGTATCTCGAGAGGCGCCGCGCCGCCAGGGCCGCTGCGCCCCAGAACGAGAAGATGCTCGAACGGCGCAAACGGGAGTTGGAGAGAGAGGCGCGCCGCCTCGAGGAAAAGCTTGCCAACGCCGAGCCGGCTGGACCGGCGGCTGCGTCTCCGCCGGCTCCTCTGCAGGCCCGAATCGGATTGGGGCCCGATATGCGTCCGGTGCCGGAACCCACGGTGCGCGATCTGAGCGTGCCGCAGGTGGGCGCCAAGCCGCCCTCACGCCTCCTGCCGCCCGTCAAGCCCGAGAGCCCGGCGATCGAGGCGCCTGCCGACGATGCGGTCGAGATCATCCCGGCCAGGGAGGTGGCGGCATCCGCGGCGGGGTCCAGTGCGCCCGCGCCGGCACAGGCCGGGGAGGGCGGGAATTCGAGTCCGACTGCAGCGGCATCGGACACGCCTGGCAAGGAGGGCAACGGCGGTTCTATCGCGTCGGCGTCGGGCGTGGCGAAGGCGGGGGGAGGGACAGGCGAGGCTGCGGCGGTGACGGCGCGCCCGAGGTCGGCCATGCGCAAGGCCAAGCCGCTGTCGGTGGCGACGCCGCCGCTGATCGGCAACTATAAGCTGCCGTCCATCGATCTGCTGAATCTGCCCGATTTGGCGGTGAAACCGACCGAGTCGAAAGAGGAGTTGATGGCCAACGCGCGTCTGATGCAGCAGACCCTGGCCCAATTCGGCATCGAGGTGGCTCTGGGCGACATCACCAAGGGGCCGACCATCACGCGCTACGAGCTGCATCCGGCGCCCGGAGTCAAGCTCGAGAAGATCACCGCTCTGACCAACAACATCGCCGCGGCGCTCAAGGCCGAACGCATTCACATCCTCGCCCCGGTGCCGGGCAAGAGTTCCGTCGGCGTCGAGGTGCCCAACGCGATCAAGTCCAAGGTGATCATGCGCGAGTTGCTCGAGTCGGATGAGTGGCGCAACGCGAAGGCGCGCATCCCGCTGGCGATTGGCAAGGACGTCTACGGACATCCCATCGTGGCGGATTTGGCGGAGATGCCCCATCTCCTGATTGCGGGCAGCACCGGCTCGGGCAAGTCCGTTTGCATCAACGCCATCGTGGCCTCGCTGCTCTACAAGTTCCCCCCCGACCAGCTCCGCTTCGTGATGATCGACCCGAAAGTGGTCGAGCTGCAGCAATACAACACGCTCCCGCACCTGGTGGTACCGGTGGTGACCGATCCCAAGAAGGTCATCCTGGCCCTGCGCTGGGTGGTCACCGAGATGGAGAAACGCTACCAGATTTTCGCCCGGGTCGGTGTGCGCAACATCCGGTCCTTCAACGAGCGTCCCAAGAACAAACCTTTTCCCGTCCGCCAGCCTGAGCTTCCCTTGAGCGGCCGCCGCGAAAAAGTCGAGGCCGGCGCGGATGGATTCGCCGTCGAGGTCGACGAGGAGATCGTTGTCCCGCGCGACGATGACATCGTGATTCCGGACAAGCTGAGTTACATCGTGGTGATCATCGACGAGCTGGCGGATCTGATGCTGGTGGCTCCCGCCGACGTCGAGATGGCCATCGCGCGCATCACGCAAATGGCTCGTGCGGCCGGAATCCATTGCATCGTGGCCACGCAGCGGCCGAGCGTGGATGTGATCACCGGCGTGATCAAGGCGAACATTCCCTGCCGCATCGCTTTCCAGGTCGCGGCCAAGGTGGATTCGAGGACGATTCTCGATGCGATGGGCGCCGACAAGCTGCTGGGAAAGGGCGACATGCTCTATCTGCCGCCCGGCTCGGCCAAGCTGATTCGTGCGCAAGGGGCGCTGGTGACCGATCAGGAAATCCAAAGCGTGGTCGACTTCATCGCCCGCCAGGGCAAGCCGCTTTACGACGTCGAGATCCACCAGCAGCTTTCGAAACCGAGCAGTTCCTTTGACGATGCCGAAGGCATCAATGAGGAGGAAAGCGTGATCGAGCAGTGCATCGAGGTTATCCGCAGCGAGCAGAAGGCCAGTGTGTCGCTCCTGCAAAGGCGCTTGCGTCTCGGTTACACGCGCGCCGCCCGCATCATGGATGAACTCGAAAATCGCGGCATCGTCGGCCCCAGCAAGGGCGCCGAGCCCCGCGACATCCTCATCGACCTCGATGTCGGAGAGGAGTCGGACGACGACGGTGCCGGCCTGGGGTCGATGGCGTGAGGCCCGCCTCTGGCGGCTGGCCAGGCGCTTGACCCCGTGACCTTGTCGCAGGGAGGTGGAGCCAACTGGAGACCGAGGCCGCCCAGCGGAGTGCGCCCGTCCTCGGGCGCAGCGGTGTCCGAGCAACCGCACGCGTCGGTCTCGTCCACATCATGGTGCATTCCGTCATTGCTGTGGCCGAGGACGGCCACCCTCCAGTCACCCCGACGACGCAGTGCGGCGATTCATAGCCGCTTTGCGATGACGCCCTTCGGTGCATCGGAAGACCTTCTACGCAATGCTCGCGGTATTGGCTAGGCGAACTGCAGTCGGGTGGTGGGAGCCTCTGCATCCCACCCGCGCGTGGGTGCGCTGGTGATTGAAGCGATGTCTTTGATCGAGATCTGGCGTCCGCGCGCCTTGGCGCCCTTGACCTCGAGTTGCGACGGGTCGCACGTCTGTTGGTTGATCTTCTGATAGGGGGCGGGCTTGTAGCGGATGTAGAGTTCGCGCGGCGTGTCAGGCTCGAAGAAGAGGACCTTGGATTTCTCGGGCGCGAGCCAATAGTCCTTGTCGAGAATGGCCCCGCCGAAGGTGAATCGCTTCAGGTAATTCGAGTCGCGCGTGGCGTAGGCGAGGGTAAAGACGCGGTCGCGCTCGGGCAGTCCGGCGTGGATCACGTCCGGCCCGACGAACAGCTTCTCCGGCAGCTCGATCATCCGGTAGCGTCCATCCTTGAACACCATCAGAATCTTATCGTATTTGGTGCAATCGACCTTGAACTCGTCTCCGTTGACCTTGTAGCCGAGGTAACCGGTCTTGCGATCATAGGCGACCTTGAACGCCCTGAACGCCACCTCCCGCGCGTCGATCTCGTCGTGCCGGCTGGATTTGGTCAGGCGCGGGTAGAGCGGTTCGTAGCGTTCGAGCAGGGCCTCGAGGTGCGCGATGGCGTAGGGGGTGAGGTGTTTGAGGTGCTTGCGGGTCTGGGCGAGATCGGCCTTCAAAGCCTCCATCTCCTGGCGGTGCCGGTTGATGTCGAAGAGCGAAATGCGCCGGATGCGCACGGCCAGCAGACGTTCGACGTCGGGGTCGGCGAGGGCGCGCAGGCATTCCTTGCGGAACGGTTTGAAACCGTCGTAGACGGCGCTCACGACCGCCTCGTTCGTCTTGCACTGCTCGATCTTCTTGTAGATGCGCTCCTCGATGAAAATCCGTTCGAGGGTGCGGAAGTGGAGTTCGTCTTCAAGCCGGGCCTGCTTCCCTTCCAGTTCGAGCCGGAGCAGGCGACAGAGCTGGTCGGTAGCCTCGCGCAGCATGGCGGAGACCGTCATCTCGACCGGGCGACGGTCTTTGATGACGACGATCCGGCTTGCGATCGTGACCTCGCAGTCGGTGAACGCGTAGAGCGCGTCGGCCAGCTTGTCCGAATCCACTCCCGCGGGGGCCTTGATTTCGATCTCGACCTCCTCGGAGGTGTAGTCGTGGACCGATTTGACCTTGAGTTTGCCTTTGCGAACGGCGTTCTCGATCGAGGCCATGAGCGATTCGGTCGTGGTTCCGGGCGGGATTTCCTTGATGACAATGGTGGATTCGTCCCTGACGCGGAGCCTGGCGCGGACCTTGACGCTGCCCTTGCCGTCGGCGTAATCGCGCGCGTCCATCAGACCGCCGGTCGGGAAGTCGGGCAGGCACTTGAAGGGCTGTTCCTTGAGGATGGCGATCTGGGCCCGGAGCAGCTCGGGAAAGTTGTGCGGGAGAATGCGCGCCGAAAGGCCGACGGCAATGCCCTCGGCGCCGAGCATCAGGGCAAGCGGCAGTTTCGATGGCAGCGCGACCGGCTCCTGCTTGCGTCCGTCATAACTGGGTACAAACGCCGTCAACGCGTCGTTGAAAAGCTCCGTCCGCGCCAGTTCGGTCAGGCGGCACTCGATGTAGCGCGGCGCCGCGGCCGGGTCGCCGGTGTACAGGTTGCCATAGTTGCCTTGGCGTTCGATCAGATACCGCTTGTTCGCCAGCACCACCAGCGCATCTCCAATCGATGCGTCTCCGTGCGGATGGTACTTGGTGGTGTCGCCAATGACGTTCGCGACCTTGGTGAATCGTCCATCGTCGGTCTGGTGCATCGCCCAGAGAATGCGGCGTTGCACCGGCTTCAACCCGTCCGCCAGCGCCGGAATCGCCCGGTCGCGAATCACGTACGACGCGTACTCCAGAAAGCTCGTGTCGACGCGACGGTGGAACGGAAGATCGATCCGCTTTGGATCGAACGAGCCGTGGGAGGGGTTCGCCGAAACGGCCTCGGCGATGGTCTCGTGATGGCTGTCGGCTGAGCTCGGCAGGGCCTTCGAGTCCGCTTTGTCCTCGGCGTCCCGATCCTGGCGCGTGGCATTGTCAGCCGCTGCGGGCGCCGGGGCGAGGCCGCCCGGCCGCGGCGCGGCATCGGACGCCCGAGCGCCTTGGATGCTCAAGTCCAGTTGGTGCGGATCGGTTCTCTTCTTCCCCATGCGCGAGTGTGTCGTTCAAAGGCCTGACATTGCCGGGCTGTGAGCGAGTCGCTGCTGAACCCAAAAGCCGGAAAGACGCTCCCGCGGCTGCGCTTGCGCGTCAACCCAAGGGCCGGTCGGGATGCGGACATCCCGCAAAGCTGCTTGGGCGCGATCATTCCCGACAATGCGAAACGTCTGAGAGCGGTGCTCAGCACCGCGTTCGCTTTGCGCCGGACGTGGCCAGCCATCGTCGTCGAAAAGCGACGGGCAACCGGTGCACCACGGCCTGTGCCAACCTCCGCGCCGGAGCGGCGACGTCCGCCTGCCGGAAGGCAGGTCCTGATCGCCCGCGAACAGATTCTGCGATTCTGTTTGCCGGGGACGAGGACGTCGCCACTCCAGCCGACTTGGCGAAGGTTGCTCCTCCCGTAGGCTCGGGCGCGGTTTTGCCGCGGCCCGGACATCCGAAGATCGCGCGCAGCGCTGTGAAATGTCCGGGCTCAGGCGGCTTGGCGGCGGACGAAATCGGGCGGACAAGCCGGCGGTGGCTATTACTTCTTGTCCGTCTGGTCCTTGGCCTTTTCGGCTTCGGCCTTGGCGCGTTCGGCGGCCTGGAGTTTCTCGAGATCAGCGGCCTTGATCACTTCGATCTTGGCGCCCTTTTCGAGTTCTTCCTTGGACGGCACCTTGATGATGTCGCTGGTGACGGGCTGCTGGGCCGCGGAGGCCGCCTGGGGCGTCTGACGCGGCTGGGCGGAAATCAGTTCGATCTCGAAGATGAGGGTCGAGTTGGGCTCGATGCTGGCCGTGCCGGGCTCGCCATAGGCCAGCTCGGGCGGCAGGTACAACTCCCATTTGGCGCCCGGCTTCATCAGCTTGAGCGCCTCGGACCAGCCGCGAACGACGCCGGTGACGGGGAAGGTGGCAGGTTGCCCGCGTTTGTACGAACTGTCGAACTCGGTGCCGTCGATGAGCGTGCCGCGGTAATTGACCGTGACCATGTCGTTGGTGCTGGGCGATTGCCCGTTGCCCTCGGCCAGGACCTTGTATTGCAGTTCGTAGGTGTTGGTGGCCACGGTGACACTGTGCGTCTTGATCCCTTCCTTGGTCCGATTCTCAGCCAGGTATTTCGCGCCGGCCTCCTTGTTCTTGGCGCCCAGTTGGGTGCGCATCTCCTTCTGGTAATCCATGATGGCCTGGCGCATCTGCGCTTCATCCAGAAGCGTGGGCAAACCGCCGGCCACGTCCTTCAGACCGCGGTAGATCAGTTCGATGTCAAACTGATCGTTGCTGAGTTTGTTGCGCTTGAGGTTGGTCCCCAGGCTCATGCCCAGGCTGTAGGAGAATTTCTCCTTCGAGTTCTTGAGTTGGGATGCATCGTCGGCCGCGGAAGCCGCCACGCCGATGCCGCAGAGGGCCACGATCGCAATGAAGCTAAGTCTCATGTTATGTCTCTCTTTCTTTTAGTTGACTTTCGAGATTCCACCGCCGATTTTCAATTCAATTCAATTCAATTCAAATCACGCCGGTTACTCTTTCTCGACGCCGCTGGTCCAGTACTTCTGGAGCTGGGCGGCGGAGGGCACTTCGAGGGGGCGAACGATGCGGAAACCGACGAATTGGGCGTCGGTGAGCCACCAGATGCTCTTGGGCAACTGCGGGTCGCGCATCTTCCAGTTTCTATCCGAAGCACGGCGGGCGGCGCTGCGAAGCCTGCTGGCCGAGTCGTCGAACGATCCGCCGCGCACGACGTGCGGATACGGCTTGGTTGCCTTGTTCCAGGGGTTGATGAGGGTGTCCTTAAGGCTCTCGTAACTGTCCTCGTACTGGTCCAGGCACCATTCGGCCACGTTGCCGTGGATGTCATGCAGGCCCCACGGATTGGGCTTTTTCCTGCCGATCTTGCCGTACTTGAAATCGCTGTTGTCCTCGAATACCCCATACTCGCCCAGCTTGCCCTCGTCGTCTCCGAATGAGTAGGCCGTGCTGGTGCCGGCCCGGCAGGCGTATTCCCATTCGGCTTCGGTGGGCAGGCGGTAGAAGTGGCCGGTCTTGGCGCTGAGCCAGTGGCAATACTTGTTGGCGGCGTGCTGGGTCATCGAGATGGCCGGATAGCCCTCCTTGCCCATGCCGAAGCTCATTTCCATGTAGGGCTTCGACGGCCGCGTGACGGCATCCGAGACCGCATCCACCGATTCCTCGGTGGGCTGATCGCCTCGCAGCTTCTTCTCGTCGTCGGGGAACATGAACAGCTCGTACTCGTTCCAGCTCACTTCGAACCGCCCCATCCAGAAAGGCGCGATCGTCACCCGGCGCACCGGGCCTTCGTCCGGGTTGCGGCCAGCTTCCGAGTCGGGGCTCCCCATCGAGAATTCCCCGCCCGGAATGGGCACCATGACATAGCTGACCTGCGTGCCCGGGATCGTGTTGGTGTACAACTTCATGTCGTTCGCGCTCCGGATGGCCTCTTTCTCGAGGATGGTGACGATTCTCTCGTGGATGTCCGGCACGGTCGCGTCGTCGTTGTCCTGCATCGACGCCAGTTTCACCAGCTCGCCCGCGGCGTAGGCTGCGCCCTCGGGCTTGAAAGCCCGCGCGTCCGTGGCGAACTTCATGTAGTCGGCGCCCGTAAACACCAGAAAACTCTCATCGAGACCGACCGCCCCGAAAATCAGGTCGCCCGATGTCGCCGTGATCGATTGCACCGCCCCGGGGGCGCCCGCCGCGTCGAGGGCAAGCACCTCGGCCGATTCGCCTTTGCCGTAAACAGCCAGCAAGCCTGCGCCCTGGGCCTTGGGAACCGCCACAAGGAGCATGATCGGGCTGGCCAGTTCATATGTCTTGGCCTCGCCGACGCCGAGTTTGCCGCCCGCCTCGGTCAGAGGATGGAACTGGATGGATTTCTCGCCCTTCTTGTACGTGACCACGTCCGCCAAGGGCGCGCCGCGGAAGAACCCGACGACGTAGTCCGAGCCCTTGGGCAGTCCGCCCGCCTCCGCCACAATCACCTCGCTCCCGCTGGCGAAGTCCGAGACGCGGAACGCGTCGCTGTCCTCGCCGCTCCAAAGTCCCGTGACATAGAGCGGTCCGCCGCGTTTGAGCGCCAACCGGTTCGGGTGCACCCACGTCGCCTTGATCTCGGGCTGCGCATTCACGGCGAAGCTGCCGGCGTCATTCCGGAACAGGACAATCTTGTTGGGATCGTCATAGACCGAACTGACCGCGAGATCGTCGAGGGGCGTGTTGCCAGGGCCGCCGATGTCCACGGCCACCAGCGCGCCAGGGCCGAGAGACTCGAACTCGATCGCCACCGGTTTGCCTGGGGAACCAGGGTTTGCTGCCTCGACCACATGGACCAGATTGGCGTCGGCTGCCGTGAACGCGAGCGCATCCTTGTCCTCCGACACCAGCCTGCCCAGAGTCAGCCAGGTGGGGTCCTTGAGGCCGCTGACCCGGTAGTTTACCCAGTTGAAGAGCCCGTCTGCCGACTGGTACCCGACCCGGTACTTGCCGGTGGCGCGGTCGAAAATCACCACGTCCTGCCGACGATTGCCGTCCAGATCGCCGGTGCCAATCAACTCGTGGTCCGTCTCGTACACGAAGCCCCAGGCGATTCCAGCCCCCGCCACGCTCAAGGCCACCACCCACGCCGCAGATCGTATCGTATGCGTCATTCGTTTCATCACGTTCGCAAAAAATGTCGCGTACTCTTTCCGCACGGACCGGTTTTGTCAATTGGGCGGACCAGGATTCCGCGGGGCGGAGGGACGAGGCAAGAATCCGCGCCGATTCGTCCCGTGTTGCGAGACATCTGCGAAGCGGTGCCGAAGCGCACGCACTTCACAGACTGCGCTCCTCCGCGCGCGGGCGGCCGAGGTCGAGAGGCGCGCCGGAGCGCCGGCTCGCAGCCGGCTTAACACGCGCGCTGCGTGCATTGTTCCACGCACCCATCCCGGAATCTCGTGGCGTGAGCGATGCGAAGATTCCAGCCTACCGCAGCTTCACCGCCGTTCCGCTGGCCGTCACCATCAACATGCCGTTCTGCGCGCCCAGGACCTCGTAATCCAGATCTACTCCCAGCACCGCGTCCGCGCCGCGCGCGACGGCCACTTCTTCCATCTCGCGCAACGCCGTGGCCCGCGCATCGGCCAGGACGCGCTCATACGACGCGGAGCGGCCGCCGACCAGATCTCGCACGCTGGCGAACACGTCGCGGAAGAGGTTGGCTCCGATGATCGCCTCCCCCGTCGCAATGCCGAGATACTCCTGGACGAGCCTGCCCTCGATCGTGTGAGTTGTGGTTGTGATCATACATGACCGATACCTCAGAGGCGGCGTGAAGCAATTGAAAAGAAGCGCAGGCCCCCCCGAACAAGGTTGACACCAATATGGTCAGCGCCAATTCATGAATACGAAAAGGCTGGAGGGGGGACGGCTCGTCCCCCGCCATCGCGAGTGCACACGGTGTTTCTCGGCGACGGGGCCCTGCCTGCCCTGCCTGTCCGCAGGCAGGCGGCAGGCAGGCGTCGCCGCTCCACTTCATGAATTGGCTCTGTCCCGCGGATCGCGCGTCGCTCAGGGCGGTGTTCGGTGTACTGCCTTTAGGCGGCTCGTGGCCAAAACAAGAACCGCTGAGAAAAACCGGCTTCTGCTTGTGTCTCCCCCTCATTTCGGCCACTTTCACCCGCTTGTGAATCGAACCGCAAACCATTGATGTCGATGCTAGCCCGCATGTTTCATGGAGTCGTGACCACCGCGAAGGAGGAGACTACGGATTGTGGACTACTGCGGGCTGGAACGGAAGACCGCACCTGGCCAGACGATCCTGAGGAGGGCGACACTCTGTCGGGATGGAGCGGCTCACCGATCGATTGGCGCTTGTCTGCTGGAGTCGAGTCAGGCGCGGTTTTGCCATCTGGTCCGAATCCGGTTCAGCGCGCAGCCTGTGATCGATCCGGGCCAGGCGTCATCGTGCCAAACGCTCGAGCGGGAATCGCCGGAGCGATCCTTGCCGCGGCCGTGATCGTATCGGTGAGCACGGTTTCTCCCGCGGCGGCTCAAGAGCGGGTGTTGGGCGCGGACATTTCCTACTGGAACTGCGGAAGCTCCAGCACCGGGATTTCTCAGGCCAACTGGAATCTCGCCTTCACCGCCGGTCAGCGGCGGTTCGTTTTTATCCGGGCCACGCGCGGCGGCACCACCGGCGTAGACCAGCCGCAGGGCACCCCTGGTGGCGGCGCTTCGTCGACCCTCTCACGGCGGTACGACGATCCGCGGTTTGTGCAGAATATCACCCGCGCCACCGCCGCCGGGATGCTGGCCGGGCCGTACCACTTCGCCCGCCCGGACGTGGCGGGGAACACCGGTGCTGACGAGGCGGACCATTTCATCCAGATGGCGGGGGCGTGGATGCGGCCCGGGTATTTGATGCCGATCTGCGACCTCGAGGCGGGCGCGGGGGGCGACGCGCTGGCTCAGTTCGCCATCGATTTTTCCAACCGGATCAATGCGGTTCTGCGCATCCGACCGGGCATCTACATCAACGGAAACTACTCGAGCATCCTCCAGGGGGCGACGGCGGCGCGTCGCGACTTGCTCGCCAAACCGGTCGCATATACCCCCAGCGTCACCGGCCCGGCCTTTCCCATGCTGTGGAACGCGCGCTATTCGGACAACGGCAACCCGAGCGCGATCCCGGTCCAGACGGGCAGCCCCAAGCACACCTACACAACGTACGCGGGGTACTACGGTCCGTGGGACGACTACGGCAACGCCGATCCGTGGTCCTTCTGGCAGTACGCCAGCACAGTCTCGATTCCCGGCTTCGCCGCGGTCGATGGGACCGTGGATGGCAACGTCGCCCACGGCGACATCGAGGACGTCCGCAACTCTCTTGTTCCGGCGGTTTGGTGGAGCGACCGCAGCGGCGATTGGAGCGTGCTCACCAACTGGAACAGCGGTCAACCGGTCACGGCGCCGGTCACGCCCCCCGACCAGGCGACGCCGTACGCCACCGGCCCGTTGCCCGTGCCGCGGCTGCCGGGCGCGCCGGGCAGCGGCCCGACCTCTGGCCAGCATGACACGGTCATCATCGAGCGGCCCGCAGCAAGCGTCACCGTCACCGTCTCCGCCGGAATCCACATCATCCGCAAACTCTATCTGCGCGAGGCGCTCAATCTGACCGGCGGCTCGCTGACGATCAACTACAACCCGCATTACCGGGCCGATGATTCGCCGCACGTCCGGCACGCCGGACCCGTCTCAGCCCAGTTCTCCGGTCCGGTCTCGATCGGCGGCAACGCTCGCCTCGCCGTCCACACACTGCAGGTGGATGCGAGCCGCGTCTTGACGCTGGCCGGGGGCACTCTCGCCTTCGAGACCATTCGCCTGATGCCGCACGCGACGGCCCCGGCCAGAATTCTGGTGACCGGAAACGCGAGCGTGAACCCCTGGTCGGATGCCACCGCCGTCATCGCCAGGGGCGCCGGCGCCGGCACTTCCGGATACATCGACCTCGGCGGCGACATGCGCGAGATCGCCGTGGGAGACGGCTCGAGTGAAGTGGATCTCTCAATCGATGTTTCGCTCGCCAACGGCGGCCTGTCGAAGACGGGCCCAGGGACGCTGCGTCTTGCATCAGCCAGCACGTACGCCGGCGGGACCACGGTGTCGGGCGGCCGGTTGCTGGTGACCAACCCCGCCGGGTCGGGGACGGGCGTCGGAGGCGTGACCGTCGTGGGCGGCACGCTCGGGGGCACGGGCGTCATCGCCGGCGCCGTCACCATCGATCGCGAAGGCACACTCGCTCCGGGCGTGTCCATTGGCACTCTCACCCTGCAAAGTCCCCCAGCACTGGGCGGCGTGCTGATGCTGGAAATCGATCGCAATGGCGGCGCGCCTGTGGCGGACAGGATCGTTCTGACCACCGGCACACTCGATTTCGGCGGGACGCTGGTGGTAACTAACGTGGGAGCGGTGCTGACAGGCGGCGAGATGTTTCGGCTCTTCGTCGCCCCGGCTTGCGCCGGCGCGTTTGCGGATTGGCGGCTGCCGCCACTGGGCGCGGGCCTGAACTGGTTCATGGGCGCGTTGGTCGCCGACGGGACGATCGCCGTGAACCGTGCGCCGGTTCCGGGCGATCTGCCGACGCTGACCAATGTGGCCCCGGCGCTGTTGGAGATTCCCTTGGCGCTGTTGACGGGGAGCGCCACCGACGCGGACGGGGATGCGCTTTTCGTTTCGGGTGTTGCATCCGCGAGCACCAACGGGATTCCCCTGGGAATCCACGGAGAGATCATCGTCTACGCGAATGACGCCAGCGTCGCCGACGAATTCAACTACACCCTCAGCGATGGCCGGGGCGGTTCGGCGACAGGTGTGGTCCGCATCGTGAATATCGGCGCGAAGCCGCCTGCGGTGTTCGTTGGCCCGCCCAGCGTCAGCGGCGGCGCCGTTCTGCTCCGGTTCTCGGCTTCGCCCGGGCGGACTTATGACCTCGAACGTTCGACGGACCTGGTCCACTGGCGAACGATCTGGACGGGCGTCGCGCCGGCCGGGGCTATGCTTGAATACACGGACGAGTTTCGCGACCTGCACGCCCCGCCCGCGGCCGCGTTCTATCGGGTGCGATAGGATTGGCCGCAACTTGCGACTTGCCGTCGGCCGCTTCCTCGCATCAGAGTCTGCGCGATGTTCACCTGCATGAGAGGCCGCCTCGTTGGCATGATCCTGGCCGCTTTCACGCTCACCGCAACCGCCCTTGCCGGTCCGGCCGACCAGCCATCTCCAGCGGCGCCTGCGATCGAGACCCCGACGCCGCGTCCCTATCCGGAGCGGCTCCGCTGGTGGGCCGAGGCGCGGTTCGGCATCTTTGTGCATTGGGGACCGGTCAGCCTCAAAGGCACCGAGATCAGTTGGTCGCGGGCCAACACGAACCCGAAGTGTCCCAACCGCGGGCCGATCCCGGCCGATGTCTATGACAACCTCTACAAGGAATTCAATCCGACCAACTTCGACGCGGGTCGGTGGATTGGCCAGGCCCGGGCCGCCGGCGCCGGGTACATCGTCCTGACCGCCAAGCACTGCGACGGTTTCCTGCTCTGGCACTCGAAGGCGAGCGACTACAATATTGGGTCCACACCCTTCCGCCGCGACGTGTGCGCCGAGTTGGCGAAGGCGGCCCGCGCGCAGGGGGTGCGCCTCGGCTGGTACTTCTCCCCGATGGACTGGCGGGACCCCGACTTCCGATCTGATCGCCAGGCCGCATTCCTGGACCGGATGCAGGCCGAGGTGCGCGAACTCCTGAGCGACTACGGGCGCATCGATCTTTTGTGGTTCGACTGGGACGGGGGCGACCCGCTCTACGACCAGGCGCGCACCTACGGCCTTGTGCGGCAGCTCCAGCCCTCGATCATCATCAACAACCGTCTCGATCTGGGCCCGGGCAACAGCGACCGCCAGATTCTGTCGGTCCAGGCCGACTATTACACCCCCGAGCAGCATGTCGGCGCCTACGACGACCAGCGGCCCTGGGAATCGTGCATGACGCTTTCGTCGCGCAACCAGTGGGCCTGGGGCGGACCGACCGACGGCGTGAAGCCGTTCGCCGCGTGCCTGGCCATGCTGATCGGATGCGCCGGCGGAGACGGCAATCTATTGCTCAACGTCGGTCCCATGCCCAATGGCGAAATCCCTTCGGACCAGGCCGCGCGGCTCAAGGAATTGGGAGCGTGGCTGGCCCAGTACGGCGAGAGCATCCGCGGGACGCGCGGCGGGCCTTTCAAGCCGGGCGGTTACGGCGCTTCGACGCGCAAGGCCAACACGATCTACCTCCACATTCGCGAGTGGGACGAAGAGAGCCTGCGGCTGCCGCCCATCGCCGCTCGGGTCGTCTCGAGCCGCGTTCTGACCGGCGGCACGGTGGCCGTCAAACAGACCGCCAACGGTCTTGACATCTCAGTGCCGGCAGGCGGCCGCCATCCGCTCGACACCATCGTGGCGCTCGAACTCGATGGCGACGCCTTGCGCCTCCCCGCTTTGGCCGTGCCTAGCCCTCGATCGCTGACCGCACGGGCCAAAGCAACCGCGTCGAATGTTTTTCAAGGACAGGCGGCGTACGGTCCGGACAAGGCCGTCGACGGGTCCGATGAGACCCGCTGGGCGACCGATGCGGGGGTCAAGTCCGCCTGGCTCGAAGTGGACCTCGGCCGGCCCCTGACCTTCCGCCGCGCGCTCGTCAAGCAGGCGTATCCGGAACTCGATCGGGTCCGGAAATTCGCGATCGAGTATTTCGATGGAGGCGAATGGAAAGCCTGCTACCGGGGTGAGGCACTCGGTGCCCGGCTCAATGCGCGGTTCGAGCCGGTCACGGCGCAACGCGTGCGCCTGAATCTCCTCGAGACCACCGACGGCCCGACCATCTTCGAGTTCGCGCTCTTCGAGTAGGCGTTCGAGGGCCAATTCATGAAGTGGAGCGGCAACGCCTGCCTGCCGCCTGCCTGCTGCCTGCCTGCCGGCAGGCAGGGCAGGGCTGGCAGGGCAGGCAGGGCCCCGTCGCCGACAAACGCCGTTTTCACTTGGCATGGCGGGGGACGAGCCGTCCCCACCCTCGACCTTTTCGACTTCATGCATTGGCGCTGGAGGCGCTCTTGCATTCGCCTCCGACGATTGACTCTTCGCTTGCGGGCCAGCATGATGACCCAGGCTTGAAGATCATCGGAGATTCGAACCGCCTGGACATGCGTTGTTTTTCGCCAAGAAGCGCATCGAAGCGCCGCAGGCGGCCCGCAGCGTTCACACTTCCTCGGTCGGTCGAGTATCTTTGGGGATACACTCCCTCCCTCGGGCCTCGCATCTGGTCCGGTGGCGCTCCCGCCAAAACCGGAAGTAATTTTTGCACAGACCCTTAGCCTGCGTACCATGAAACGCCTGACTTGCTCGATTGTCCCGGTTCTTCTGCTGTTGACCGCTCTCGGTCAGCCGGCTGAGCCCGCGGTCCGCATCGCCACCTTTGACGTCGACGCTACGCCGCCGCTCGGGTCGGCCATGGCCTACGATCCCGTCAAGCGCCTCGACGACCTGAGTCTCCGCTGCCGCGGGATAGTTCTGACGGGCGCCGAGCAGCCGATCGTGCTCTGCGCGGTGGATTGGATCGCGATCGCCAACGAGGGGCACGAGGCTTTTCGCGCCGAACTCGCCGAAGCGGCCGGGACCGTGCCGTCGCGCGTGGCCGTGCATGCGGTGCATCAGCACGATGCGCCCGGGTGCGATTTCACGGCCGAGAGGATCATTGGGGAACTCGGCGTGAACGGCTACTCGCGTTTCGACGGCGCCTTCCATCGCCAGGTGATCCGGAGGGCGTCCGATGCGATCCGCGCGGCGATGCCCAACGCCCGAGCGATCACCCATTACGGATACGGAGAGGCGGTGGTTGTGGAAGTTGCCAGCCAGCGCCGCATCAAGGGGCCGGACGGGCGCATTCGCGCATCGCGCACCAGTTCCACCAGGGATGCCGCAATCCGGGCCGAGCCCGAGGGTGTGATCGATCCTGTGGTGTCGGTCCTGAGTTTCTGGGATGGGGCATCGCCTGTGGCTGTGCTGAGCTTCTATGCCTGTCATCCGCAGAGCTATTACCGACTGGGCATTCCCACGCCCGACTTCCCCGGCATCGCCCGGTTCATGCGCGCCCAGGATGTCAACGCCGCCCTGCACGTGCATTTCAACGGGGCCGGCGGCAATGTGACGGCCGGCAAGTACAACGACGGCGCCCAGGAGAACCGCATGCTCCTGGCCAAGCGGCTGGCGTCAGGGATGAAGAGGGCCTTCGAAAAGTCGATCAAAGCCCGGCTGTCCGCCCAGGACATCGGTTGGAGCAGTATCTTTGTCGACCTGCCGCTCGCGCCGCATCTGGACGAGGCGAAGCTGATCGCCGAGCTCAAGACCACGCCACCGAGAGGCTACATTTCCCGTGCCGACCAACTCGCCTGGGTCCGACGCGTGCAGGCCGGACATCGGATTGACGTCACCTGCCTGCGGGTGGGCAACACGCGAATGCTGCACCTGCCGGGCGAGTTGTTTGTCGAGTACCAGCTTGCGGCCAAGGCCATGCGCCCCGACCTGCGTGTCATGATGGCTGCTTACGGGGATTACGGCCCCTGCTACATCGGCACCGCCCTCGCCTACCTCGAAGGCGGCTACGAAACCCAGCCGACCTCGTCGAACACCACACCGGAGGCCGAAGCCGTGCTCATGGCCGCGATGCGCAGATTGCTCGGACAAGCGAATCGCAATGAGCAATAGCCGGAGCGAGGTTGCGCCTCGGATTGAAGGTGAATGGGATGGTGCATTGTTAAGAACAGAGTCAGGAACGGGCTTGCAATGCTGCCGTCGGGGAGCGCGATGGCCGGCACCAAGGCGACCAAGCCGCTCAACAGGAGTTGGAGTTGGGCCGGATCGAGGCTTTCGTTCTTGGGGCTGCCGAAGTAGCGACGGAGCAGGGCCTGGATTTTGTCGCGGAGCAGTTGGTTCTCGGTGCGGAGGTTTTGGAGTTCTTGACGCAGGGACTGGTTTTGGGCCTCGACGCTCGCGAGCCGGGCCTGGACTTGCGCCAGGTCGGCGGGCGGGAGCGGGGCCACGACGTTCATTAGCACATAAAATGAGCATAATTAGTGTCATGTTAGAAACTCATGGCCTCTTGGGCCTCCTTTTTTTCACCGCCGATACCACCCGGGCCGGGCCTCAACCTCCAGGCCGCTGAGCAACGCACTCAGTTCCTCAGCGCGCAACACCGTGTGCACGCCTTGGCCCCGCGGCCACGCCAGCCGACCGCGTTCGAGCCGCTTGGCGCAACACCACAGTCCGGTCCCGTCGAAGAGCAGAATCTTGAGTCGATTGCGTTGCCGATTGGTGAAGACGTAGAGGTGACCCGAGAGCGGGTCTTGCGCTAGGCGTTGCTGCACCCACGCACAGAGCCCGTTAAACGATTGACGTAAATCGACCGGATCCAGGGCCACGAAAATCCGCGTCGCCGGCGTCCAGGCGAACATAGCTCAGCGCACGGCGCCAACAGGGGGATCATCAACTCACGTGCCAGCTCGGTCTGGAGCCGGACCGTGCAGCCACCCGGCAGGCTGATCTCCGCACCCCAGCTCGGCGTGGCGGGCCAACCGTTGATCCGAATTTCCTGCCACCGTGGTGCTCCGCTCGTCGACGCTCGACGCCAGCGCGGATGGTAGAGCCAGTAGCGTAGGCGGCTCACTTTCAGGCCGTAGCGGCGCGCGAATCCCTCTTGGCTCAGCCCACTGCGACGGAACCGATCCAACCATTGCGCCCGTTGGTCGGTGAGAGTCGGAGCGCTTTCACGAGGAGTGAGTTTCTGACGAGACGCTGCATTCATCGCCCCACGTTAAACCACAGCGCGCGCCCTCAGCGCCAGTGCCCGTTCCCCTGACGGATACGTTTGTTCGACATGAGTCGTCAAAACCAAGAACTGACCCCTTCACGAACCTTTCATCATGCCGCAGCCAACATGACGGCACGAGGCGGCGAGCGTTCGGACGAGTTGAACACCGCGAGATTGGTTTGTCACCGCTTGTGCGGGATGCCCGAAGTCAACTCGCAACCAAGTTTGGCGCAGAACTCTCTCAAAGCGTTCTCCGAGATTTTCTTTGAAGCGAAAATCGGATCGCGCGCCGATGCGTCGAACCATTGAAGCAAAATCGAATCGCCGTTGTAGGCTTGAACGTGTGTCGGGATCGCTCCCGCGTCGGATGAAGCGATGACGTTATCAAGTTGGCGCAAGTTCTCGTCGGTCACGGGCAGATGGAACATTTCAGACCTGGGCAACAGCGTTCCTCTCGGCAGCTTGATTGTTGCTTCGACTTTGTGCTCGTTCAGGAACTCCAAAACAGGTCGCGGGCTGCAACACGCTTCGATGCACAACACAGAACCGGGTGGAAGCAATTGGGCGACGTTGAGAAGGAACTGACTAAAATCCTTCGGAGCAGTCACCGCCCAACAATCGCCCGACACCAAGTAGCGTTCTGTTTTCATGGCGCACGCGACTACTTGAGAAGTTCTGTCCACCAGCCCGGCGTCCAACTGTGTGGTGGAAAACGCCAAATAGTCTGCCCCCATCCCGGCCCTTGGATTCCTTGCAAGTGTGGCAGTGTCCAACCATGTGTGCCGTGAACTTCGATTCTAAATCCAGTTCCAGCCTCAACCGCCATCAGTGAGGCAGCCGCTGCTGTCGCGACCGTCGCAGTTCCAACGCAAATTTTTGTGGCCTTGTGAACTCCAGGGCCTGCGGCTTCGGCTTGGCCGAGCGTGCTGTCATCGTAGTTGTTCGCAAAGTTGTCCCAGTTACCTGCAAGCAAGTCTCCCAAGGTTTGGCCGATGGAGTTGGCTTGGTCGCTCCAAGATTCCGTGAAGCCACTGTTGAACCACGTTCGCACATCCCACCAGTCGCCGTAGTCGAGGCCGTAAGGATCAACGAACCGTATCGGGTTATTTCCAACGAACCGATAGAGGTTCGAGCCCGCGACCAGTTCGCCGGGAAATTGCCGAGTCCGCGACGCTCCGTTTCTGCGGTGTAACGTCAGCAGCAACGGCTGACTCGCCAACGGGTCGTGATTTAGCCACCTCTGCAGATTCGGATCATAGAACCTGAACCCGTAGTACACCAAACCGGTGACCGGATGCGCCTCCTTGCTCGAGAAGCGGTACAGGTTCACCTCGGCCAGCGGCCCGGACATCGACAGGACGTTCCCGAACGGCTCGTACACATACCGCGCGACCACTGCCTGTTTCTCGTTGATCAGACACGTCACGTTCCCGTTGCCGTCCGCTTGGTAGTAGGCGTGGGACCACGTCGGCGTCGTCTGGTCGGTTCGCGACAGCAGACCGCCGATGCCGCCGGCGCCCTGGAGGCTGCCGCTGAGATCACGGCCTCGGGTGTACGTCACCGTCAGCAGGTTGTTCCCGTCCCGCTCCTGGAGCACAACCATCCCGTCGTGTACGTACCGCACCAGGGCGTTGGTCGCCCAACCGCCGTTCTGCCACACGCACTCCGTCCGCACCCGACGACGGCCAAACCCGTCGTACGCGAACCTGCTCAGAGTCGAGTTGTTCACCCCGTTGGTCACGATCACCGTGATCAACTGGTTCTCGTCGTCGTACCCGAAGAACCGCTGCCCGTCGGTCACCAGGTTCCCGTTGTCGTCGTACGTGTACGTCACGCTCGCCGGCAGATTCAGCGTGACCGCGTTCGTGTCCCCGCGTCCGTAGCTGTCCTGCGCCACCGCCGTGAATGTGTTGTTGCCATCCAGCAGGCTCACCCCCAAGCGCGCGAACGTCTTGTCCCCGTAAAGCGTCGCCGCCACCGCCGAGTTCCCGTTGTCCTTCACCGTCACGCTCGTTGCCGCCACCGTCGTCCCGCCCGCCACCGTCAGCTTCCCGCTCCGGCTCACCGTGGTCAGTTGATTCACGTTGTCCACCCCGAAGCTCTGCACCAGCGCGTTGTTGGTCCGATATTGCAGGTTCCCGCCCGCGTCGTAGACGTACCCAAACCGCTCCGCCAACCGGTTCATTGCTCCACCGGATTCTTTGCCCATGGCCGTCTTCAACTGTCCGGCCGCATCGTACGTGTAATCCACGTAATCCCCCGCCAGCCGCGTTTGCCGCCTCCGCTGGCTGCCGGTGTTTACCCCGCAACTCATCGTATCATAGGCCCTCGGCCCGTTGTCGCCCGCCAGCAGACCGCTTGGTCAGAATCGAGGTTTCCTCGCATAACTCGTCTCCATGCCTTGAGCCACTTGAGAAGTTCAGGAATTGAAACCTCCCGCGCTAATGTACGTCGTCTCTGGGTGCGGTGGCCGGCGATGCACGATCGCCCTCGAGGAGGCGGAGTAGCGTCTGGTTGTAGTTCCGTGCGTAGGCCGTCGCCGTTGCGCGCAAACTCCAGTCGCTTCTGTTGCTGAGAACATCGGTTGTACCCGACAGCACTTTCAGATCGTGGTTACTAGCGTACGCATCCCAATAGTTGGTTACGCCTGGCACCATAGCGGAATACGCACGTATCGCGACGAATCTCACATCGTTTGACGAGAAAGCCCTCTTGGCATCTTCAACCGCATCGGCTTTCAGCAGCGATTCAGCCGAAAGCCTGACTTCCACCAGACCGATCGGCCGCGGACCGCTAGCCCATGCAGATTCGTGGAGACTGGCGAAGTTGGACTCGTGATGACGATAGAGTACTGCAGCGCCCGCGAGGCAGAGCAAGAGAGCGAGAAGCAGGAACAAACGGCGTTTTGAGCTCATCAGTCAGTATTTAATTCGCGGGCCTTGTTTCTTCTTTACTCTGCCAGCGACAGGATTCTCGTTCTTGATGATGTTCTTCATCTCGTCCGCTTCGCCACAAGCGTGCCCCATTTCATGAGCCAGTTTTCGCTCAGTCGAGGCCGGGACAGAGCCTTCTGGCGTCTTAATCGGATACGGATTTAGGTCAATTGCGATGATCTTGTTCTTGGCATCGTAAACGCTCCCGTGACCCTTGACCGGGCAGATTAGGAAAGTATCCTTGGACTTTTCCAGTTGGTCACACAGTATTCTACCCGCGTCGGTCTTTCTAATCTCCTTGTAGGCATCTTTGAGCTTTTGCGTCTCCTTCGATCTATCGGCAGGGAAAATGACATCCAAGCCATATTTGTCGACAAACTGCATTGGCTCATTAAGCACGAAATCGTATAGGTTTATGCCTCCTGCTTCTGCGAGCAGGTCTCTGTTCAACCACCTCTGGAGATTCGGATCATAGAACCTGAACCCGTAGTACACCAAACCGCTGACTGGATGGGCCTCCTTGCTGGAGAAGCGGTAGAGGTTCACTTCCGCCAACGGCCCTGACAGCGAAAGGACGTTTCCGAACGGGTCGTGCACATACCGCGCGACCACTGCCTGTTTCTCGTTGATCAGACACGTCACGTTCCCGTTGCCGTCCGCTTGGTAGTAGGCGTGGGACCACGTCGGCGTCGTCTGGTCGGTTCGCGACAGCAGACCGCCGATGCCGCCGGCGCCCTGGAGGCTGCCGCTGAGATCACGGCCTCGGGTGTACGTCACCGTCAGCAGGTTGTTCCCGTCCCGCTCCTGGAGCACAACCATCCCGTCGTGTACGTACCGCACCAGGGCGTTGGTCGCCCAACCGCCGTTCTGCCACACGCACTCCGTCCGCACCCGACGACGGCCAAACCCGTCGTACGCGAACCTGCTCAGAGTCGAGTTGTTCACCCCGTTGGTCACGATCACCGTGATCAACTGGTTCTCGTCGTCGTACCCGTACCCGAACTGCTCGTTCAGGCGGGTTGTTCCGTTCGCTTCCTTGCCGCTGGCCTGGACCAACTGGCCGATCCGGTCGTAGGTGTACCCGACCGTGCGATCCGGTCGTAGGTGTACCCGACCGTGTTGCCCGCCAAATTCGTCATGCTCGTCCGCTGGCTCGCGGCGTTGTACCCGTACCCGTGATGGTTCAGAAGCGCTTGCTGGGAGGAGCGCAGCGTCGTGTTCGTCAACCGGGCCATGAAATCATAGCTCGTGGCGATGGTCGCCCCGTTGGGCAAGGTCAACGTGCCCGGCAACGCCACCCGCGTGCTGTCGTAAGCGTAGCCGAACGCGCCGCCAGGCGACGCGACGCTCGTCAACCGCTCCGCGGCGT